>Ga0307515_10000669_pt1 | contig 78944 bp, 52 predicted proteins | sample 17_EM_MG_FD_194513 | JGI IMG/M metagenome (GOLD analysis project Ga0307515, IMG submission 194513) | Populus trichocarpa ectomycorrhiza microbial communities from riparian zone in the Pacific Northwest, United States - 17_EM | ecosystem: Host-associated > Plants > Roots > Unclassified | place...
ACCTTAAAAGTAGTACAATATTTTATGCTGATGCTACATTTGTTTGCATTGCTTGTAAAGTTTTGGATACTTTATTTGATTTTTAATAAAAAATACTGGTTTTTAATCAAAAGGGTGATATATTGGGGGAGTACATTAAAAACGTATTAAGTTGGAACTGACCGAAAATAATATAAAAGCGCTGCTTGCCAAATTGCCTGCTTTAAAAGGCGAAATTCAAAAGGTAATAGTAGGGCAAGATGCCATATTGGACGAATTGCTGGTAGCATTTTTAGCCGGAGGCCATTGCCTGTTAGAAGGTGTGCCCGGCCTGGCCAAAACACTCATTGTAAAAACCATGTCGCAGGCGCTGCACCTGGCCTTCAGGCGCATCCAGTTTACTCCCGATTTGATGCCTACAGATATTATAGGTACTGAGATACTGGAGGAAGACCATGCCACAGGCAAACGTTTCTTTAAATTTAATAAAGGCCCGCTGTTTGCCAACATTATCCTGGCCGACGAAATTAACCGAACTCCCCCAAAAACGCAATCGGCATTGCTGGAAGCGATGCAGGAGTTTGAGGTAACCTACGGCGGCCAAACATACCCCCTGGATAAGCCTTTTTTTATCCTTGCTACCCAAAACCCTATTGAACAGGCCGGCACTTACCCGCTTCCCGAAGCCCAGTTAGACCGTTTTTTATTGCTGATAAAAATTGGATACCCAACCGAGCAGGAAGAGTTTGAAGTACTGAACCGTACCACCGGTACCAAAAAAGCCGATGTTAAGGCAGTAATAACTGCCGAAGAAATTATTCAGGCCCAGGCACTGGTAAGGCAGGTTAGTATAAGCGAAGACCTGGTAAAATACGTGAGCCAGGTAATCCGTTCCACCCGCCCCGATACCACCACAGTAGGCTATGTAAAAGAATGGGTGCGCTGGGGTGCAGGCCCGCGGGCAGGGCAGGCGTTAATATTAACAGCCAAAGCACGGGCATTATTAAAAGGGCGTTACTCCGTTTTGATGGAAGATATACACGCCATGGCGCCGGCCGTTTTAAGGCACCGCATCTTGATGAACTTTAAAGCCGAGGCAGAAGATATTACATCAGATAAAGTGACCGCGGAGTTGATAAAAACAATAACCAGGCCTAAAACGATTTAATACGCGTTATTGCGAGGAACGAAGCAATCCCATACATGCAAATCTACTTGCTAAATCGAGGATTGCTTCGTTCCTTATAATGACGCCTTTAATAAAATCCGAAATCAAAAATGCAGCTTGATCCAAAAGTATTAATGACCATTAAGGATTTGCCGTTACTGGCGAAAACGGTTATTGATGGCTTCATGAATGGGTTTAACAAAAGCAAGGTGAAGGGGCCTGGGCTTGAGTTTAGCCAGTATCGCAGCTATCAGCCCGGCGATGATTTGCGCTGGCTGGACTGGCGCATGTTTGCCCGGAGCGATCGGTATTACATCCGGGAATCGGAAGTGGAAACCAGTATTTCGGTAAAGTTTTTGGTTGATGCCAGCGCTTCGATGGATCATGATGATAACGGGATAAAAAAGATAGACTATGCCCGTTTCCTGGTGGCGTCGCTGGCCTGGTTATCCAATTTGCAGGGCGATTCGGTAGGGTTGTACGTTTTTCAGGATGGTGGTTTGTTTTCGTTAGCATCCAAACCCGATCCGCAACATTTGCAGCGGTTGTTTTATCACCTGCAGCAGGTTAAACCCAATGGTAAGTTTACGCAGCCTGTTCATTACAAGGAGCTGTTTGCCGGCGATGGCCGTAAGGAGCTATTGGTATTTGTTACCGATATGTACCAGGCTGAGGGCGAGATAAATAAGCTGCTGGATTCACTAACAGCTTTAAAGCATGAAGTGGTAGTATTTCACGTGATGGGCAAAAACGAGCTTGATTTTGACTTTGGCGGATATGCTTCATTAGAAGACCTGGAAACCGGGGACACCATCGAAATAAATACCCAACAGGCAGCCGACTACCAGCAAAAGCTGAAAAGCCATTTAGAGGCAATCCGGATGCAATTACTGGGCAAGCATATCTACTACCGGATGCTGAGCACTGCCCAGCCGCTGGATGAAGCGCTGCGCGATTTTTTAACACAACGACATAAAAGCAAATTTTGAATGTGCTGTTTGAATTTATTTATTCCTCAAATCAATAATTCACTAATTCAATAATTAAAATAAAGAATGCAGTTTTTAAATCCCATATGGTTGTTTGCTATTGCCGCAATAAGCATCCCGGTAGTGATACACCTATGGAATATCAGGCCGGGCAAAACCCTAAAGGTTGGCAGCATCGCCCTGATAAGCGCCGCTGCCCAAAAAAGCAGCCGGAGTTTTAAGCTGAACGATGTGTTGCTATTTATTTTACGATGCCTGTTTTTATTGACGCTTGCTTTTTTATTGGCCGCTCCTTTTTGGCAGCGCAGCCAGGCAATAGCCAAAACAAAAGGGTGGGTGCTTATCCCTAAAGCCAACCTGAAAGAGACCTATAAAAATTTGAAATTTACTGTAGATTCTTTGTCTAAAGCTGGTTATGAGTTTCATTTTTTTGATGAAGATTTCAATAAATTTGAATTAAATAAATTACTGAATGTTAGTTTATTAAAAGATAAGGCTGAAGTAAAAAATTACTGGAGCCTGGTGGCGAAATTAAACGAAAAGCTACCGCCAACCCTGCCGGTTTATTTACTCACCCCAAACCAGGCAAGGTACTTTAGCGGCAACAAACCGTCAGTGTCGCTTAACCTGCATTGGCAAACCTATACCCCGGCCGACTCGGTAAGCACATGGGTTGAAAATGCCTGGTTCACCAGTAATAATTCAATAAAAGTTATCGAGGGAAATAGCAGGCCATCTGGTACCTATTTTACGAATTATGTTATCCAATCCGAGGGCGATCCAAAATCGCCATTCATAGTAGATGTTAACCATGGCAGCCCAGTTATCAGCTTGAAAACGGCCCGGGAAAAATACACGCCGATTGACACAAGCACTTTGCGGATAGCTATCTATAACGATAAATACAGTGTTGATGAAAAGTATTTAGGTGCTGCTTTACAGACGATTATTGATTTTACCCAACGTAAGGTTGTAGTCAAAAAATATGCTGATGTGGCGCAAATACCGGCAAAACAGGATTGGTTATTTTGGCTCTCCGATAAACCTGTTGATGCCAATATACTGGTTAAAGCTGCCCATGTGTTCAACTATCAACAGGGGAAGATCGAATCGGAATCATCGTCAATAAAAGCCAGCGGCGCTTTTGCTTTAACCGAAAGGGAAGAGCCCGCAGCAATTTACAAACTGGTTAAAAATGAAATTTCGGGCGGTAAATCTATTTGGGTTGATGGCTATGGCAACCCTGTTTTAACGCGAGAGGAAAGCCCACAAACTACACAGTATCACTTTTATTCCCGTTTCAATCCCGCCTGGAATGACCTGGTTTGGAGTAATAATTTCCCAAAGTTATTATTGAAGTTGATTTTATATGGCACTGATTATGAAGTGTTAAACAGTCGTGATCTAACGAAAATTGACCATCGGCAAATGATGCCAAATATAATTTGGTCGGCAAAAAAAATAGATAATAGCAAAATAGTTGTGCAAACAGATCTGTCGCGCTACTTCTGGCTGATGCTGATTGCCGCGTTCATTGTCGAGAGATGGGTTGCCCATAAAAATAAGCCTGTATTAAAATGATTGTACCTACAGGGATAAATAAAATAAACGCGATACGCAGGTGGTATATCAGCTATCAGCTGCTTGCCGATGTGCTTTTTGCTGCCGCCATATCGCTGCTTTCAATTGGTTTGTTATGGTATTTATTTAAAGTGCCGGTACTTTGGGCGTTACCCTTATTTATATTATGCCTGGCAATTTTTCTGTTCATTCGGCGGGTCTGGAAAACCAGCGACGTTTTAATAGCTAATTTCCTTGATCAACAATATCCCGAACTGGAAGAAAGCAGCGGGTTGGTATTAAAACCTGCATCAGAATTAAACCTGCTGGAAACACTGCAGGTACAAAAGGTAGAAACTCAGTTGCTGGCTGTTCCGCAGTGGCATAATTCGTTTTTAAAGCGGGCAAAACTTGCGCTACTGTTGCTGTTGTTTGCAGTCGGATTGACCTGGGCACTAAATAAGCCGTCGGTAACAAATCAATCCTTGGCAGGAAATGTTTTATTAACTGAAAATAATGCCATTCCCGAAAAGGTACTGCCCCAAATATCGTCGATTGACGTTGCGGTACATCCGCCAGCTTACACAGGTAAACAGCCACGTAGCCAGGATAAATTTACTTTAAATGTAGAGGACGGCGCGACTGTGAGCTGGAAAATCGCCACCAATATCGCGGTTAAACAGGTGGCATTGCTGTTTAATGATAAGGAAACTATTAACCTTAAAAATATAAACCCCGATAAAACCGGTTGGCAAATTCAAAAACTGATTAATAAGCCAGGTTTTTACCAGGTTAACGTTGACGGCAAGCTTTCGGACTTATACCAGGTACTGGTAATAACAGACCAGCCGCCGGTTATTCATATCAAATCGCCTAAACAATACACCTATATTGATGCGGGCGAAGCGCAAAAAGTAAATATTGATGCAACCGTTAATGATGATTATGGTGTAGCAAATGCGCTTGTTTTCGCCACCGTAGCTAAAGGAAGCGGCGAGGCTGTAAAATTCAAAGAGTATAAAATCGATTTTTCTACCTCGTTCAGTTCGCACTTGCCACAGTATAGCCTGCAAAAATTAACTAGTTTGCCGGCCTTAAACATGGAGCCGGGCGATGAACTTTACTTTTACATCCAGGCTACCGATACCCATCAACAACAAAGCCGCACGGATGTTTATACAGTATCTATACAGGATACTGCCCAATTGTTGAGTATGGATGGTATGCTGAGCGGGGTAAACCAGAAGCCGGAATTTTTCCGTAGTGAGCGGCAGATCATCCTTGATACCGAAAAGTTGTTGAAGGATAAAGACAGCATTACAACGGTGAAGTTTAATGACCGGAGCAATGACCTGGGTATTGATCAAAAGCTGCTTCGCCTGCGCTATGGTAAGTTTTTGGGCGAAGAGTCGGAATCGGATATTAATCCTGCCGATGTGAAAGATGATCCGGTTGGGGACATCAAAAATTACGGTAATGCGGCGGTAATATTGGATAAATACACTGATAAACATGATAATGCCGAGGATGCCCAGTTTTTTGATCCTGAACTAAAAAAACAACTCAAAGCCACACTTACAGAAATGTGGAAGGCCGAATTGCAATTAAGGCTTTACAAACCACAGGATGCATTGCCATTTGAGTATAAAGCACTACGGTTGTTAAAAGATTTACAGCAAAAATCAAGGATGTATGTAGCTAAAACGTCGTATAATCCACCGGCGTTAAAGTTAGAGAAACGTTTAAGCGGCGATCTGTCGAAGATCAATCAACCCATCAATAAATCGGATGTTAAACCCGGTACCGATCAATATGAAAATTTAAAAAAGGCGGTGCAGGTTTTAGCGCAGCTTAAGGTTGCGCCAAAAATGAGCGATGCAGATGAACATGTGCTTGCTTTAGCTAATCAGCAGCTCAGTTCAAAGGCCTCGGCTCAACCGGGTGCTTACTTGCCGGCTTTAAGTGCCATGCGCCGGATATTATCGAAAGCAAATAAAATTAAGCCGGGCGATATCCCGTTGGTAGAAAGGGCTATTCAAAAAACACTGATTTCGGCTGATAAAATGCCGGTTGCAGCGCAATGCCCTGCCGATTTGGGTTTATCGCAGCAGTATTATAAAAACCTTAACCGCTTAAACCGCTAAATACAAATGAACTGGAACGCCATTGTTATCGTCATTTGCATTTTAATTGCTGCTTTCGCGGTTTGGAAAGAGTACGTTCGGGCAAATCAATCGCGTTTGGTTTTACGACTGCTTGCAACTATAACGGCCATAATTGCCTTAGCCTGTATTGCTTTACCTTTAACTTACCAGGTTAATGTAAACCGGCAGGATAAAAGGGAAGCGCTATTACTAACTAAAGGCTTTAGTGCCGATAGTGTGAGCAGGTATAATGCTGAAAAAATACTCACCCTGAATAGCGCAATCAGCCAAAAGAGTTCAAAGGCAACGCTGATCTATGATTTAGCAGATCTGAAATCCGATTCGACAATTACACAAATACGGATCCTGGGTGATGGTTTGGACAAGGAAGAACTACAGCGATTGGATCATGTACCGGTAATATTCCATCCTGCGGCTTTTAAACAAGGGATAACCGCAGTTAGTTGGAATGAGCGCCTAAAAGCAGGAGATGAGATTAACGTTGAGGGAACTTATAAAAACAGTTTGCCTCAAAAAATAAAACTGGTACTGAAGGGCTTAAGTACAGGGTTGGATTCTGTAATCATTCCACCGGGCGAGGCGGTGCCGTTTAATTTAAGGAACACGCCCAAAAATCAAGGCAAAAACGTTTATAAGTTACTGGCCATAGCCGGGACAGACACGCTCGAGAACCAAAATATCCCCGTACAAATTGAACCGGCCAAACCTTTGAATGTTCTAATGCTAACCGCATCACCCGATTTTGAGAGTCGCTTTTTAAAGAACTGGCTTTCCGAAAACGGATACACGGTAGCTCTCCGCTCGGCAATCAGTAAAGATAAATTCAATAAAGAGTTCATCAACCTGGATCAATTTCCGCTTGATCATTTATCGGCTTCGGTTTTTGGCAAGTTTGATGTTTTAATTGCCGACCTAACCGTTTTGAAAACGCTAAATTGGGCCGAGGCTACCGCTTTACAACAAGAAGTGACCCAAAAAGGCCTGGGGGTAGTTATCCGGGCTGATAGTAGCCTAAGATCAAATTTGTGGCTACAACGTGATTTCCCTGCTGACCGGCTGTCGATGAAAGATCCTGCACCGGTATCGCTCAGCATACAAGGCAAAACCGGTAACACAGCCAAATTGAATGCCGGAATGGTTTACCTGGCAAACCAGGCTAATACCCAAGCATTGGTTAGTGACGAGGGACATGTTTTAGCAGCCAATACGTTGGCCGGTGCCGGTAAATTGGTATTCACACCCTTGAATAATACTTTCAGCTGGATACTGGGCGGTAATAAAGCCGACTATTCAGCTTTATGGTCGTTGTTGATAGCTAAGGCAGCACGAAAGATTGCCACAACAGAATCGTGGACAGTAAAATCGACTATCCCAACAGTATCAAATCCGGTTGAGTTACAGTTGGAGAGCGCGATAGCGCCATCGGCAATACAAATTGGCAGCGCGGTTATCGCCCCAATACAAAATAGCAAGCTCCCTTTTCAATGGAAAGTAAACTACTGGCCGCAGGTTGCCGGCTGGCAATCTGTAAAACAAAGTAACGGGACTTTAAACTGGTTTTATATTTATAGTTACGATGATTGGAAAACTATAAGGGCGTTAAAAAAGCAAGCCGACACCAAAGCCTATATCGCCAACAACGCGATTAATAGCAATGTAACGAAACAGATACACGAAAAAGCCACGATTGCTGTAAGTAAAATTTATTTTTATGTTTTGCTATTGATGGCTTGTGCTTTTTTGTGGTTAGAGGCTAAGTTTCGGTAGTTATATAAGTAATAAAAGGAGGAAATATACTTTGAGAAGACGTGACTTTATCTATTTAACGGGTATGGGTGCCGGCGCTTTAATGCTGCCCGGTATGAATGCCCTCGGTAAAACAATCGATCCTTTACAGGCGCTGGAAGGCGTTGATGTAAAGATCAAAAAAGAGCTGGCCGATGTGGCTTTAAACGCAGCCAAATCAAACGGTGCAACCTATGCCGATGTCAGGATTGGCCGCTACCTTAACCAGTTTGTGGTAACCCGCGAAAACAAGGTGCTTAATGTGGCCAATACCGAATCGTACGGTATCGGTATCCGGGTTATAGCTAATGGTTGCTGGGGATTTGCGGCAACCAACGATGTAACTAAAGAAGGTATGGCTAAAACTGCCCTGAAAGCAGTTGCAGTTGCCAAAGCCAATGCCAAAATTGGTGGAGCTCCCGTAGAACTTGCCCCTCAAAAAGGTTATGGCGAAGTAAGCTGGAAAACACCGATTACCAAAAACGCATTTGAAGTGCCAATCAAAGAAAAGGTTGATCTGTTGCTTAACGCCAACGGCGTGGCCATGGCAGGTGGTGCCAACTTTGTAAACTCGATTATGTTTGCTGTAAACGAGCAAAAATATTTTGCATCTACCGATGGTTCGTATATCGACCAGGATGTACATCGCTTATTCCCAAGTTTTACGGTAACTAAAATTGATCCTGCAGCCGGTTCATTTGAAACGCGCAGGTCGCTAAGCTCGCCGGTTGGCATGGGATACGAATATCTTGATTCATTGGATAGCGAGAAGGTGACTGGTATAACCACCCGCTACAAAAAGCGTTATGACATGATTGAAGATATGAAGTTTGCTACCCAGCAGGCAGCCGATAAAATAAAAGCAAAATCGGTTGAGCCGGGCAAATATGACCTGGTGCTTGATCCTTCGCACTTATGGTTAACCATTCACGAGTCTGTTGGCCACCCTACCGAGCTTGACCGCGTGCTGGGCTACGAGGCTAACTTTGCCGGTACCAGCTTCCTTACGTTAGATAAATGGAAATCGGGCAAGTTTAACTTTGGCAGCAAGGCCGTAAATATTGTGGCCGATAAAACCCAGGTAGGTTCATTAGGAGCTGTAGGTTATGACGATGAAGGTGTTAGGTGTAAAAAATGGGATATCATAAAAGAAGGCACCTTAGTTAACTACCAGGCCATCCGCGACCAGGCACATATTATCGGGCTTACCGAATCACAAGGCTGCTGTTACTCCCAAAGCTGGCAGGATGTGCAATTTCAGCGTATGCCAAATATATCTTTGCAACCGGGCAAAACTCCATTAAGTGTTGATGAGATGATTAAAAACGTCGAGAAAGGCGTTTACATTATTGGTGATGGCTCATTCTCTATCGATCAGCAGCGCTATAACTTCCAGTTTGGCGGGCAGCTGTTTTATGAGATTAAAAATGGCAAGATAGCCGGGATGCTTAACGATGTTGCCTACCAGGCCAACACACAGGAGTTCTGGAATTCATGCAGCCAGGTTTGCGACGAGCGTGACTACCGTTTAGGCGGTGCCTTTAATGACGGTAAAGGCCAGCCAGGCCAGTCAAGCGCGGTATCGCACGGATCATCAACCGCGTTATTTAAGGGAGTTAATGTAATCAACACTAAAAGAAAGATCGGATAACTGAATTATGCCTATATTAAATAAAGAAGAAGCCCAGGCTTTACTAAAAAAGGTACTTGCCTATTCAAAAGCCGAGGAGTGTGAGGTAAGTTTAAACGGGAGCGAAGGCGGTAATATCCGCACCGCTTTAAATGCTGTTTCAACAGCTGGTGATATCAGTACTATTGGATTGGCCGTAACATCGGTATTTGGCAAAAAGGCCGGTACCGCCACCATTGATGAATTTGACGATGCCGCGCTGGAAAGAGTGGTGCGCCGGTCGGAGGAACTGGCGCAGTTAGCGCCGGCCAATCCCGAATATATGCCGATGTTAGGCCCGCAAACTTTTGCAGAGTCTATTACTTTTAATGCTAGCACCGCAGCCATAACGCCTGATACCCGCGCCGAAATGGTAGCCAAAAGTCTATCGGTTACCAAAGAAGCAAAATTGACAGCCGCCGGGTTCCTTGAGAATTCTACCAGTTTTAACGCTGTGATGAATTCTAAAGGGTTGTTTGCTTACAACAAAGGTAGCGATGTTACTTTCTCGGTTACCACCCGTAACCAGGAAGGCACAGCATCTGGCTATGCTGCCAGGGGATTTACCGATGTAAGTAAGATGGATACCTTTTCGGCAACCAAATACGCCGCAGGTAAATGTTTAAGCTCATCAGGTGCAAAAGCCATAGAGCCAGGTAAATATACCGTTATACTAGAGCCTGTTGCAGCTACCTATCTGCTGGAAAACATGTTCCGTTTTGATGCCCGGAGTGCCGAAGAGGGCCGCAGCTTTCTGAGCAAGAAGGGTGGAGGTACCCGCCTGGGCGAGCAGCTAATGGACCCTAAAGTGAATATCTACTCAGACCCATTTAACCCCGACCTGCCATCAACCACATGGAGTGGCGAAGGCTTGACCCGCGAAAAAACCAGCTGGATTGAAAAAGGCGTGGTTAAAAATTTAAGCTATACCCGCTACTGGGCTGATAAAAAAGGTGTTAAGCCTTTGCCAGGCCCCGGTAATATTATTATGGATGGCGGCGATGCCAGCCTGGAAGACCTCATCAAGAGCACCGAACGTGGTATCCTGGTATCGCGCCTCTGGTATATCCGCATGGTTGATCCGCAATCGTTGCTGTTAACAGGCCTTACCCGCGATGGTACGTTTTATATCGAGAATGGTAAAATCAAGTTCCCGGTTAAAAATTTCAGGTTTAACGAGAGCCCGGTTATTATGCTTAACAACCTGGAAGCCCTTGGCAAGCAGGAGCGGAGCATCAGTGTAGAAAGTTATCGCAGCTACCTCATCCCAACTTTGAAGGTGAGGGATTTCACGTTTAGTTCACTATCAGACGCTGTTTAAATCTTTAACAAAAACGGGAAATTTTAATTAAGATCCCGTTTTTTGTTATTTATATAGTGGTTTGGGGATACTATACCATAATGTCATCAAGTGCATGTACAACCGAAGCCACCGCATTTACGTCAACAGGTAGTGCGGGATGGTCTATAAGCTGTACAGCAAGGTTACCTATCCAATAAGGTGCTGTGTCCTCATTACCCGCCGAACTATTACCATCGTGTGGGTAGTCAAGGGCCTGGTCATCAGAGTCGGCAGCATGTACTGACTCATGGATGAATGTACCCGCTATACTCCCTAACGATCTGTTCAATTTGTTGCCTGCAATATTGATGTGAATGGAAGTAGGATCGTTTGGATCTTCATACCCCAATTCCCTTGTGAAATATTTCTTGAATGTTTTTACAGATAACTGAAGGTTGCAATTTTGCATCGAGGCGGCTACCTGTGCTCCCGTTGCGTTGGTAAAATAAAACCCGGGTTTGGTTGCAATAGCCTGGTAAAAGGCGTTATCGGCCAAAAGCCTGTTTGCTTCTGCTACGCCGTCAATAAGAATCTGGATTGATCCGTTGTATGTTATTGTCATCATGATAAAATGGTTTTGTAACAGTAAAACTACACTTATCTTGTTTGGCCCGGAATACCTGCATCAAGGTATTTATTTCATGATTTCCCGTTGAATATCAAACAGAAACTCAAATAAATTGATCTCCGTGGGGATTTGTAGTTTCTTTCTCAGCCTGTATCTGCTTATTTCAACTCCCCTTACAGATATCGCCATTAGCTGGGCAATCTCCTTACTGGATAGGTTCATAATGAGGTAGGCACATAATTTTAACTCCTGCTGGTTGATACTGGGGTAGCGGTCTTTAATTACCGTCAGGAAGTCGGCGTGTACTTTGTTAAAGTGCAGCGAGAATTGTTCCCATTCCTCGTTTACCTTCTTTTCTTCGGACAGCAACCGCAGGATCTTTTTAATTTCTACCGTTTCAACAACATCCTTGCCCGATTTGTTGATGCGTTGCAGTTCGTCCTTAACTTTTAAAATAAACTCCTTTTTTTGCACCAGGCTCATGGCCGAGCTGGCCAGTTCGGAGTTTTTATATTCAATTTCGCTCTCCAGTTTTTCATTCTTCAATTTCACCACCTCTTTTTCCGATCGCTCCAGCTCAAGTTGGTGCAGGTAGGCCATTTGCTTTTGCTCTTCCTCGTTCTTTTGTCGCTGTATCGCCAATTCTTTTTGCTGGTTGCGGATGTGCCGTTTTTCTTGTTGCTGGTAAATAAAATAAAGCAGGTAGCTAAAAATTATTATGTAAACAAGGTATGCCCAGATGGTTTGATACCAGGGCGGACTAATGGTGAAAGTATAGACGCTTACCGGCGATTCGTTATTCTGGTGATTGCGCGCCTTTACCATAAAAGTATAAGTACCTGCCGACAGGTTGGTGTAGTCCTTTTCAGTCTTTTTTGACCAGGCCGACCATTCCTGGTCAAAGCCTTCCAAATAATAGCTATACGTAACATTTGATTGGCCCTCAAAAACAGGCGAGGAGTATTCAAAGTGAAGGGAGTTTCGTAAATAACACAGTGAACGGGTATTGGTTGATGATTGCTTATTATCATCATTAACCAATCCATAATATCCGCCAAAAAGCAGGCTGTCGGTACCTGCCGTTGCTTTAACCTTGCGGATAAAAACCGACAGCGGGTGGATATTCTGTTTGTATTTGGCATAGTTAATATGATAATAGCCGTTCTCGCTGCCAACAAAAACGTTGTTATCATTAATGGGATAAACATTTTCAAAGCCGCTTAATATTTTATCGGTTAGCTCGGGGATGTAGGTAATGGTTGGTTTCGGGGATGAATAATCGACCACGCCGAGGCTTTTTTCCTGTACAAACCAAATATTGCCTGATGGATCTTCTCTTAAATACCTAAGGCTTCTTGTTCCGAAAATCCCTTTATAGGCCTCGGAAGGCCCAAACTTATCAGTGGAAGCATCATATTCATAAACGCCTTTTTCTGTTGCTACAACTACACGGTTCCTGATCTTAAAAACAAAATTGTTTAAGGTTGATGGCAAGCCCTGCGCCTGGGTATACATTTTTACCTGCGCGTTGTCGGGGCTTATTTTATAAATACCGCGGGTGGGGTGCGATGTCCAGATATTACTTTCGGCATCCACGGCCATAAAACGGGCCGATTCATAGTATTTGCCAATATTCCCTTTATCAACAAAACCGGTAGCTGTCCGTTCAAATAACCTCACGCCGTAATAATTGCCTGCGGCAATTAAATTGGTACCGGGTTTGTTTAATAAAGGTTCAAAAAGCCAAAAGCCTGTGGCATTATAAATAGGGAGCAACTTATCCCCGCTTATTTTAAACATGCCATCATCGCGGCCGGCCAGCAAATCGTCGTTAACTACAGACAAATGCCATGATAAGCCATCGGCTAAAACGTTAAAATTATTTTTAGCGTAGCTTAAATCGGTAATATCTTCTACAGGGAGCTTGTAAATACCTGTCGACATAGAAAAATACAGCGCGTTTTGGTATTTAGCTATGGCATAACCGCTGCCATCTTTAAACACAGCCGGGTTAATATGTTTTACGGCATTATTAAAGGCGATGAAATCGATGCCATTATCAAGCCCCAGCCATATGTTATGGTTTACATCCATAAACATGCAGCGCACATTTGTATTTTGAAGCCCCTCTTTTTTCGATATCTTTTCTATTACGGTGCCGTTTTCATCAACCTGGTAAATACCGTTGGTATAGGTACTTAACAGGTAATTATTTTCGCCAATAGCAACCGCCGCCGAAAATGCCTGCTGACCACCTATATCGAAGCCGCTAAGCAGCCAGTTTTTGAGCTGGTTCCCGGTTAAAACAAAAACGCCGTTTTTGGCAGTAGTAACCAGGCTGGAGTTTTCGCCAAACCGGCAAACGCTGGTAATATAGAAGCCATTGGGCAGATCTTTTTTTTCGATAAAGGTTTGCCAGTTGTTGTTTTTAAAAACCAGTACGCCCTTTTGCTGATCATGTGCTATTAGCTGGCCCTGGTATAAGCCCAAAAATAACCACGACGATGAGTTATAAATAGTCATTTTACCATAGCTATACCTGAAGATTTTATCGTGTGACCGAAAAAAAACATCGTCGCCATAGGTCACAATATCCCAGATATCCGAAAAATTCTGGTCGGCCTTGGGCAGTAGGTTTTTTAACGAGGTAAAAGTAAGCTGTCCGTTGCTACCGGGGGCAAAGTACCCCAACTCGTCTTGTCCGCCTGCGTAAAGTTTCCTGTCCTTTCCAAATTCAATAGATCTGACAATAGTTTTATTAGGGAGCGGATACAACTGCCAGTATGCGCCATCAAAAACAAGCACGCCCTCGTTATTGGCAAAATACATGCGGCCCTGGGCGTCCTGCCTTATTTTCCAGTTTTGGGTGCCGCCGTTATATTGTTTTTTATCAAAATTAACCGTTTCGCGCTGGCCAATATAAGTTTGTGAAGATGCAGACTGCACACCCGCAAGCAGGAGTAAAAAAATAATAGTACGTAAAAACATATCAGGTTATAATGCGGCGATGAACATTTTAATAAATGTATCAACTATAAGCGCGATTAGCTACTAATATGACGATTTTTTCAAACTGTGTGGTAGTGATGTAGTCCGTTTTTTCGCTGCAACGGCCCATGCATCTACATTTGAAGCGTCGAAACCAATTGACCAAACCAATTATAATATTAAAAATTTTAACGCGAGTATGAATGTATTATGCCTCATGATGCCCTGTATAATTAATTTATGTAGTGGTAAATACAGTATGGAAAATATCACAGCTATTAGCCCCGAATTTCCACCCTGAACCATATAAAATCGTTTATCCCGCATCCTGACCAGGTGCGCTGCGCAAGGGTAACAAGCCTGGAATGCAGCTTTCAATTATAATTATATAACCTAAAATTCAAATTTGTATGCAAGTAAAACTCAGGTTTTGCATGTGCATCGCCTTACTATTTTGCTTTGTAAGCGGTGCATTTGCGCAAAACGTTCGATTAACCGGTAAAGTAACCCAAAAATCAGATGGGCAGCCTTTACCCGGTGCATCAGTATCTATTAAAGGTACAACCACAGGTGCAATAACAGATGTAAATGGTAATTATTCGCTTAATATACCGCAGGCTGGCGCAACAATAGTAGTATCATTCCTGGGTATGGAAACCTTAGAAAAAGCAGCTTCAAAGGGCGGCGTGCTCGACTTTGCTTTAGAAGATAATGCCGCAAAGGCATTGAATGAAGTAGTAGTGGTTGGTTACGGAACGCAAAAAATAACCAAAGTTTCGGGCGCCATATCAACTATTAAAGCTTCTGACATCCAAAAACTAACCCCAACACGGGCAGAAGAAGCGCTGCAGGGGCAGGCAGCCGGTGTAAGCGTTATTCAAAGCGGTTCGCCGGGCTCAAAGCCTACTGTGCTGGTAAGGGGTATCCCGTCATTTTCGGGTACCGACCCAACGGTAATTATCGATGGTGTGCAGCAAACTTTAACCGATTTTAACTCCATCAATCCAATTGATATCGAATCGATCAACGTGCTCAAAGATGCGGCTACAACAGCCATATATGGTGTACATGGGGGTAATGGTGTAATAGTAGTAACCACCAAAACCGGCAAAAAGAACCAGAAGCCGCAAATTGCCCTAACCACCAATTACGGTATTCAGGAAGTAGCCCGCACAATTGGTGTATTAAATGCTTCTGAATATGGCGCTATTGTAAACGAAGGTAGCGTTACTTCAGGTGGCAGCGTGATATTTCCTGACCTGAGCACACTCGGCGTTGGTACCGATTGGCAAAAACAAATTTTCCATACCGCCCCCATGCAAACGTATAACTTATCGGCTACGGGCGGCAGCGAAAACGTGAACTATTTCCTGTCCGGCGGCTACCAAAGCCAGGGTGGTATTGTTGGGGGCATTGATAAATCGAGGTTTGACAGAGGGAACTTTACCGCGAACCTTAACTTCCAGCTAAGCAAAAAGTTAAAATTTACTATCAACGCAACCGATGTAATCCTTAAATCAAAAGGCATCCAAGAAAATTCTTTCAACAGCATCTTGGGTAGTGCGTTAAACTTTGATCCAACCGTACCCATTTATAATAACGTACCCAATACGGTAGGGAAATACGGCTTTAGTAACCATATTTTCTCGGAGGTTTATAACCCGCTTACCAAACTGGATAATACCTACAACACAAACACAGGCAACAAACTGTACGGCAAATTTGAATTGCAGTACGATGTATTTAAAGGCTTAACTTTAACCAGCAGGTTTGGCTACACCAAATATGATTCAAATGCAAAAACATTTACACCTCTTGTATTTTATGGCCCCCAGAACGTAGATAATACGATGAATGCCGACGGAACAACCGTTACCGGCATGCACAACAGCGTATCGCACGAAAAGGACAGCAACTTTAATTATTCTTGGGAAACCTATGGTAATTACAATTTTAACCTGGATAAAGACAATCATTTTGAAACTACCGCAGGTTTCTCGCTATACCGCACATCTGGCAACGCCGATGGGGCAAGCAGGCAGGATGTGCCTTATAACTCCTGGGAATTTGCCGATTTTACAGCCGCAACCGGCACAAATTCGGCTACAAATACCAATGCGCTTAGTGGCTACTACTACCAGTATTTCCGCCGGAATGTTTCGTACTTCGGTCGTGTAAACTACGATTATAAAGAAAAGTACCTGGCGTCGTTTGTGGCCCGTCGCGATGGTTCGTACGCTTTTGGTACCAATAATAAGTTCGGTAATTTCTACTCCGGTTCGTTGGGGTGGGTTGTAACAAGCGAAGACTTTTTTAAAGTTCCTTTTATTGATTATTTAAAAATCAGGGGTAGCTATGGCGCTATCGGTAACGAAAACGTTAGCCCGCAATATGTAAAAATTTCAACCGGCGGCCCTGATTACGGCCCAACTGCCAACAGTAATGGTTACAACTTTGATAATGTATTTTATCCGGGTTCAACTGTTGCATCGGCTGCCAATAACAGCTTGAAATGGGAGCGCCAGTTACAATCAAACGTAGGTTTTGATATTCATTTCTTTAACAGCAAACTTAATATCTCGGCAGATTACTACCAGAAAAAAGTAAACGGCTTATTATTTACGCCGAATGCTTCCTTATACCTGGGTACTGTGCCAATCCCTACAGCCAACATTGGCTCAACCAAAACCAACGGTTTTGATATTACCCTGAGCTATAATGAAACCGTAAACAAGGATTTTAAACTGGGTAATACGTTTACGTTTACCACAGCAAAAAACCTGGTAACCGCTACCAATACTGATAACAGCGCCAAAATATACGGAGGGGGCTATTTTAACGGTCAATCGCAAACAGTTACTGTGTTCCAGAAAGGCTTTACGCCCGGTTATTTTTATGGCTATAAAACGGATGGCCTGTTTCAAACTGCGGATGAAATTGCCAAAGCACCTACCCAGTCGGGCGCGCAACCTGGCGATATCCGCTACGTTGACATAAACAAAGACGGCAAGATAGACGCTAACGACCAAACCAAAATTGGTGACCCTTTCCCTAAATTCACAATCGGCTGGAATTTGAGTGCATCATACAAAGGCTTCGATTTCAGCGCCTTTACTTATGCATCTATCGGCAACGATATTTATAGGGCTTACGAACGTAATGGAAACTATACCAATAAATTCCGCAGCGTACTGGCCAGGTGGACAGGCCCCGGAACTACCAACGATGCCCATAACCCCAGGTACTCATTTACCGACCCTAACAGCAACATCCGTGTATCTGACAGGTATGTAGAGAACGGTTCATTTGTAAAGATCAAAAACCTGCAGCTGGGCTATACCTTCCCTAAATCAATAACCGGAAAGGTGTTTAACAGTGTGCGCCTATACGGCCAGGTTAAAAACGCTTTTGTAATAACCAATTATACCGGTTATGATCCGGAAATATCAGGCGGCATCCTGGATACAGGTGTTGATCGTGGCGAATATCCGCAACCACGCATCTATTCATTTGGCCTTGATATCAAATTATAATCATTTAAATAGATCATATTACAATGAAGAAGAAATATATATTAATGAGTTTGGTTACCCTGGTTACCATACTTGCATCCTGCAAAAAGTTTGTGGATTACAATCCGCATGAAGACTTTGTGACAACGGAGCAGGACTATTTAAAATCGGAGACTGATTACCGCACCATGGTAATTAGCGCGTACTCGCCGTTACAATGGCTAAACCAGATGGTTCCCGTGGGCGATATCGCCTCAGATAATTCGGTAACCGGGGGCGAGAGCGCATCAGATGTGTTGTCGTTACAACAGATAGATGATTATACCAACACACCCATCAACTCAACCATGACCGATTTATGGCAGGTGGCCTACGAGGGTGTTAACCGGGCCAATTATTTAACCCAGTACAAGGATAAAAACCTGGCAGGCCAGACGGTTACTTTTGCTGGTAAGGATGCCCTTTATGGCGAGGTTTACTTTTTACGTGCTTACTACTATTTTTCGCTGGTACGCATGTTTGGCGATGTTCCCTTGTTTACCGACAAGCGTTTGGGCGTAACCGATTCACGTACTTTAAAAAGATCGCCTAAGGCTGATGTTTATAAAGCAATTGAGGCCGATTTGGCCAGTGCTATTGCTGCATTACCTGCTGTACAAACACAAAAAGGCCGCATTACCAAATATGCCGCGCAGGCGTTATTAGGTAAGGTTTACCTTTACGAAAACAAGTTTGACCAGGCAGCATCAACATTAGAAACCGTAATTACCTCCAACGCTTTCTCGTTAGTGGCCGATTTTAATTCGATATTCCTGGCGGCCGGCGAAAACGGGTCTGAATCGGTATTCGAGATCCAATACACCAATGGATCGCCTTATTACAATTGGGGCGGTGTAACCCGGGGCCAGGGTAACTACTCGGTACAGCAATGCGGCATCCGTGGTTTAAACGGCAATATTCCGTATGCTGCCGGCTGGAGCACCAACCTGCCGTCGCAAAATTTAGCCTCGGCTTATTCCGCCGGAGATCAGCGTAAAGCGGTAACAACTTTTGATATCGAAGCTTACAAAAATGCCAATCCTGCATTAGGTATTACTTACCAGGTAGCGCCGTATAAAAATACAGGCCTGTACAATGGTAAATACCTGCCCCGCAAAGGCGAAACATCTGGTCAGGTGGAGTTGAACTATTTAAACAACTTCCGTACTATCCGTTACGCCGAAGTGTTGCTGATGGCTGCTGAAGCCAACAACCGCGCTACCGCGCCCAACGATGTAAAGGCACAGGGGTACCTGAACCAGGTACGTCAGCGTGCATTTGGCGATGCTAACCACAATATCACCTTAACCGGCGCAGCGTTAAAACAGGCTATCTGGGACGAGAGAAGGCTGGAATTGGCTATGGAAGGCGACAGGTTTTTTGATCTGGTTAGAACAGGGCAGGCAGCCGCGAAAATTCCGGGCTTTAAAACGGGTAAAAACGAAGTATTTGCCATCCCGCAGTCAGAAGTGGATGTTTCGGGCTTAACACAAAATCCGGGATATTAATTCATTTAACTATTAAAACTAACGATCATGAATGCAAGAAAATATTTTTATAGCATAGCGTTATTACTGGCCGTTACCGCGGGTTGCAAAAAAGAATCATACACCGATACTTCTTTTGTAAACGGTATTACATCGCCTGCTAAGCTATCTGTCCTGTTTGATATTACGCAGGATAACTCGGGACTGGTAACCATTACGCCAAATGGCGAGGGAGCGGTATCATACGATGTTTATTATGGCGATGCAGGTAGTACTTACGTAAAAGTGCAGTCGGGTAAAAACGTACAGCACACTTATGCCGAAGGCAATTACACGGTTAAAATTGTAGGCCACGGCCTTAACGGTAAAACAACCGAATTCACCCAGCCGTTAACCGTGTCGTTCCGCGCTCCCGAAAACTTGAAAGCTACGGTAACTACATCGGGTTTAAGTATTAGCCTATCGGCATCTGCCACCTACGAAACCTTATTTAAGGTTTACTATGGCGATTCGACAGCCGTTAACCCCGAGCCCTTTAAGTCGTTTTTAGAAGGGCAAACCGTAACCCACGCTTATGCCAGCGCAGGCGTGTACGTGGTTAGGGTTGTGGCCCTAAGCGGCGGGGCTGCAACAACTACCTTGCTTGATACTATAAAAGTAGGCAAGCAAATAGATTTGCCGGTTACTTTTGATGATCCCAATTATGATTACACCATGAGCGATTTTGGTGGAAATCAATCATCTGTAGCGGCCGATCCGGCCAACCCGGCTAATAAAGTTTTAAAGGCCATTAAAACAGCCGGATCTGAAGTTTGGGCTGGTACCACCATTGGTACTTCCTTAGGTTTTATATCTAAAATTCCTGTTACTGCCGCTTTATCAAAAATGAGCGTGCGGGTTTATTCGCCTGCGGCAGGATTGGATATCAAACTAAAAATTGAAGACCATACCAACGGCAACCACGCTGTTGAAACCGACGTTAAAACAACCGTTGCCAATAAATGGGAAACGCTGACATTCGACTTTAATTCGCCGGCCGCAGGCACGCCGGGATTAAACGCGGCGTATACTTATGACAAAGCATCATTGTTCTTCAACTTTGGCGTAAACGGCGATGGCAAGGCATATTATGCCGACGATTTGAAGTTTGTTCCATCGGCCCCTGCATTAACACAGATAAACCTGCCGGTTACATTTGATGATGCTACGGTTAACTATACCATGACCAATTTTGGCAACGACCAAACAACCGATGCCGTTGACCCAACCAACGCAGCTAATAAAGTAAAACTTACTACCAAGCCAAACGGTGCCGAAGTATGGGCGGGTGTAACCATTGGTACGCCAGCCGGGTTCCTTGCAAAAGTGCCCCTAACTGCAACAAGCAACAAAATGACAGTACGGGTTTACTCGCCGGCGGCTGGCATCGATATCAAATTGAAGCTGGAAGATCACACCAATGGCGCCAATTCGGTCGAAACGGATGTGTTAAGTACGGTGGCTAACGGCTGGGAAACGCTAACGTTTGATTTTACCAAAAACTCATCTGGTACACCTGCTGTTAATTATGGTACTACCTATGATAAGGCATCCATTTTCTTTGATTTTGGTACTGCAGGTAATGGTAAAAAATTCTATTGGGATGATGTGAAGATGGCCGCCTCCGGGCCTGAAGTTTTAGGTATCCCGCTCACTTTTGAATCAACTACATTAAGTTATGCATTTACCGATTTTAATGGCGGAACTGTAACTGTAATTGCCAACCCCAAATCATCGGGTATAAACACCAGTGCCAAAGTTGGTAAAATGGTTAAAAATCCTGGCGAAACCTATGGCGGTAGCTATATTACCTTACCAAACCCAATTGATTTTTCGACAAAGAAAACCTTTACCATGAAAGTTTACTCGCCAAGGGTAGGTGCAAAAGTATTGCTGAAAGTTGAAAACCTGACTGATGGCGGTACCAGCTTTGAAAAACAAGTGACTACCACCAAAGCCAATGAATGGGAAACGCTCACGTTTGATTACAGCACCATCAACACCGCAAAATCATACCAAAAAGTGGTACTGATATTTGATAACGGAACAAGTGGCGATGGATCTGCCAATTACACCTGGTTGTTTGATGATATTTCACTTAATTAATATTAACAGATCATGAAATTCAATATAAAATTAATCGCCATATTTTTTGCCGCTGCCGCGATAGTTTATAGCAGCTGTACAAAGCAAAAATATCAGTTCGGCAGTATCAAAACGCCGGCCGATCTTAAATTAACGGCAACCATTACCGGTGCCGACGCCGCAAACCCCGCCGGATCGGGTGCGGGTACTGTAGCTATAGCCGTAACTGCAAGCAACGCCATTACCTATAACATCGACTTTGGCGACGGCAACAAGCAAATTGTATCATCGGGCGTTATTACCTACAAATACAATAATCCTGGCACATTTGACTATACCATTACGGTGAATGCTGTTGGTACTGGTGGCGTAACGTCAACCATCAGCAAAAAAATAACAGTATATGTAGCCTATACCATTCCGCCGGCAATAGTTTCGGGCTTAACAGGCGGCTCATCGCGTACGTGGGTAACAGACAGAACAGCGCCCGGGCACGTAGGGGTAGGGCCAACCAATACGTTTACACCCGATTACTATGCAGCCTCGCCAAATCAGCGCGCCGATTGTTTGTACGACGACGAGATAACATTTACCAAAGATACCAATGGAAACATCATCATGACCATTGATAACAAGGGGCAATCATTTGTTATAGCGGCGTCAACCGCGCATTACGGGGTAAGCGGCGGCGATAATTGCTATGCTATTGATGAAACGGGCGCTAAAAAGCTGGTATTTATGGATGCTTCATCTGGCTCAAATTCAGGCAATTCAACCATGGTGCAATTTGTTGTGCCGGGTAACGGATTGATTAACTTTGGTACGGGCGGCAATACCTACGAGATCTTATCAATCAGCGATACCAATATATCGTTACGTAACATCGGTATCGACGGACTGGCATGGTATCAAAAATTAAAAGTTAAATAACCTGGATATGAAATTTTTAAAAGTCGTAATATTAATTCTACTGGTATCATCACTTGCCGCCTGCAGTAAAAAAAGCAGCGGTACCGGTACCCCCAATAATCCGCCCACCGGGTTGGATATGACATCAAACGTAAGCACCGATGCCAGTGGCAATGTAACTTTTAACGCTACTGCCACCAATGCAGTAAGTTATGAGTTTGATTTTGGCAATGGTGTTTTTCAAACATCTACATCAGGATCTGTAACCTATAAGTACCCGGCAGCGGGTACTTATACTGTAAAAGTTACTGCAAAAAGCAGCACAGGGCAAACAGCCGCAAAATCTATCCAGGTAACGGTTTCATTAACCGCAGACACCGGAGGCGGAACCGGGGCAGGTGCAACCTGGGCCGAAGAGTTCAATACCGATGGTGCGCCAAATTCGGCAATATGGGGGTATGATCTGGGTAACAATAATGGCTGGGGTAATAATGAGCTTGAATATTATACCAATCGGAGCGATAACGTTATCATATCGGGCGGCACGCTTAAGATAAAACTCAAAAAAGAGGATTATATGGGCAGCGCTTATACATCGGCAAGAATTTTGACGCTTAACAAGTTTTCGTTTAAATATGGTAAGATAGAAATAAGGGCCAAAATGCCTGCCGGCTCGGGTACGTGGCCTGCTATATGGGCAATGGGCGATGATATTGCCACTAATCCCTGGCCCGGCTGCGGCGAGATAGATATTGTGGAACACCTTGGCCGCGATTTGAATAAGATTTATGGTACGGTACATTATCCGGGCCATTCGGGCGGCAATTCTGTAGGAGGCACTACGGTCATTACAGGCGCCACTACCGATTTTCATAGGTATGCTATAGATTGGTCGGCAACGGCTATCAAATTTATGGTTGATGACGTAGTTTATTTTACCGTGCCTAATGACAATAGCTTGCCATTTAACCACAAGTTTTTTATCATACTTAATGTGGCTATGGGGGGTAATTTTGGAGGCGCGGTTGATCCTGCATTTAACAACGCCCAGATGGAGGTTGATTATATCCGGCTTTACCAATAAGTTTAACTTGCAACGCCATTTACCTGCGCATAAAGCCTGGGTAGATGGTGTTGTAATTAATACGACAACTAATTAAAAATTCACTTAATCGTAATTTATGATAAACTATCGAAAGTATAGGTACTGTTTTTTACTTCCGCTTTGTGCTATCCTGATGCCAACAACACCCAGCTTTGCTCAAAAGAAAAAAGCGACATTAAAAACGGCAGAAAAAGTTGTTTTTTTCGACGATTTCTCGGGCAAAAAACTGGATCGGGGTAAATGGGGGGCCGAGATAACAGGTCAGCATAACAACAATGAATTGCAGGCTTATATAGATACTAACGCGACGGCATTCCTGGTAAACGGAACAGCTGCTGAAGGGGCAAGGAATGGCGCTTTGATAATAAGGCCACAATCGATGCCAGGCTTTAAAACAAAGGATGGACAAAATTTTGATTTTATATCGGCGCGGCTAACCACCGAAAATAAATTTGAGTTTACCTACGGCAAAGCGGAAGCAAGGATTAAACTTACAGATGGTGCCGGGCTTTGGCCCGCCTGGTGGATGCTGGGCAAAGGTGCCTGGCCCGAATGCGGCGAAATTGACATTATGGAATACGTAGGCGAGAAGGATTGGGCAAGTGCTGCCGTGCACGGCCCCGGCTACTTTGGCGAAACCCCTTTTGTAAACCGGCAATATTTTACAGCAGGCAACGATGTTACCCAATGGCATACTTACGCCGTTGAATGGACACCCGATGCCCTGAATTTTATTTACGATGGCAAATTGATGTTCAGGGTAAATAAAAAAATGACAAATCATTACGGCAAGTGGGCGTTTGATACCAGGAAGTACCTTATCCTGAACTATGCTTTAGGTGGTGCTTATCCTGTAAAAATAAATGGTGTAATGTCGCCGTATAACGGTATGCCGGCATCGTCAGTAAATCTTGTTAAAAAAGGCGAAGCAAAAATGCTGGTTGATTGGGTTAGAGTAACTCAAAAAAAGTAACATTTATCAAAACGCTTTTTGAATTTAGAACCGGACTCGACAGCCGGTTTTTTTTGTGATTTGAAATTTAACAGGCGGTTCAGCTATAAGAAATGAAAAATTAAGTAGAAAATTTTACAATAAACCAAACCCTTTTGTTTATTGTACGTATAAAGGTTGAGAATTGATTTCTATAAGAACAGTGTTGTTGGCTATGTTATTGGTTGTAAATAATTTACCGGTTTAAGGATTTATTTAAACCAGACCTTATTATCATAAAGCTGAAACGAATAGATATTGAGGTTAATGAAGATCCGTCTACTTTTTTTTATTTTTTTACTTATTTCCCTGCGTGGCCTTTGTCAGTCATGCTCATTATCTGTATCCATAGCTTCTTCGGAGCCGGGCATATGTGCAGGCAATACCATTGATTTAACAGCTACGCCCGCTGGTGGTACCGGCAGTTATGATTATGCCTGGAGTACAGGCGAAACTGTTAACCCAATTCACGTAAACAAAGCAGGTAATTATACGGTAACTGTTACCGATAAATCCTCGGGCTGTACGGCCAGTAAAACAATTACGGTAAGCATTACGCCAACGCCTACAGCGCCTGTAATAACAGGTGGGGGTACAGTTTGCCAGGGTACAAGCGCCCATCTTCAGATTACATCGGCAGGTGATAGTTTTCAATGGTATACGCAGGCGGCAGGCGGCAGTCCTTTTCATACAGGCACCAGTTACGATACGCCTCCCGTTAACGGCTTTTCAGCTTACTATGTTGAAACTACTACCGCCGGCTGTACAAGCGCCCGGGTTACTGTTTCTGTTAACGTTTTAGGCAGACCGGTAGCCCACAGTGTTAAAGCCTGTGCAGGTAGCCCGGTTACGCTATCGGTAAGCAACGGCGATAATTATAGCTGGTATACCTCAAGCACGTCAACAAATGTTGTTAATACCGGCCCAACGCTTACCATAGCATCATTAAATCAATCAGTAACTTATTTTGTATCTTCAACTGTTAACGGTTGCACAAGCCAGCGTACCGCTGTATCAGCCACGGTAACCTCGGCGCCGCAATCACCCACGGTTAACAGCAACAATTCGGTATGTTCAGGTTCGGTCATCACTTTACACGCCGATTCGCCATCCGGCGTTGTTGATTGGTTTGATACACCAACCGGCGGCACCCCTTTAATATCAAGCCCGGATTATACAACACCGGCGCTTACTGCCAATACCACCTACTACGTGCAAAGCACGTTAAACGATTGCCAAAGTGCCCGTGTACCGGTTAATGTAACTGTAACACCTATACCCGCAGCCCCACCGCAACAAACCGTAAATAGCTGTTATAACAGCAGCGCACACCTAACAGCGGGCACATCAGGCACCTATCAATGGTATGCCGATGCGGATGGCAAACACTTTTTAAAACAAGGCCTTACCTATGATACCCCACCATTAACCCAGGATGTTACTTACTATCTTATGGCCGTTAATTCAGGCTGTAATAGCACGCTTAGCCCGGTAAATGTTGTTGTTGCGCCGCTTGTTCCGGCACCATCGGTATTAAACCCACCCATTACCTGTTACGGTTCCACAGCCGAGCTTACCGCTACCGCTCCCGGAGGCACCTACCAATGGTTTGCAACCGCTACCGATAATAACGCATTGCCGGTTACCGAGAACGGAAAATTCACAACACCGGCGTTAACCACTACCACTACCTATTATGTGCAAACTGTAGTAGGGCAGTGTACAAGCGCCCGTACTGCGGTAAAAGTACCTGTATTAAGCCAGGTAACCCCACCCGTAGTACATGATACCAGCACTTGCTCAGGAACCCCGGTAACCCTGACAGCAAACGGGCCCGCCGGAAATTATGCATGGTATGATAGCAGTAATACGCTCCTTCAGATTGGGCAAACATTTACTACCCCGGCGTTAACATCTACCACTACATACACCGTACAAGTTACCGTTAATGGTTGCAGCAGCGCTCCTGCTCCGGTAAAGGTGACGGTTACACCATTGCCGCAATCGCCGGTAGCCGGGCCGTCGCCTACAATTTGTCCGGGTACTACAGCCAATCTTACAGCCAGCGTACCCGCGGGCGAAAGTATCGATTGGTATGCAGTACCCTCCGGAGGTGTATCTTTGCATACAGGAAACAGTTATACAACACCGCAATTATCTGCCAATACAACTTATTATCTGCAAAGTACATCGGGGGCCTGCACCAGCACGCGCACCCCAATTACAGTTACCGTTGATAACAGCGGTACTACGTTTACCTATTCATCGTCAACATTTGCAACAACAGGCGCAAATCCAACGCCGGCTATTATCAACCCATCGGGCGGTGGTACTTTTAGCGCACCTTCAGGCGTAGTATTTGTAAGTACTACAACAGGGCAAATTAATGTAGGCGCAAGTACTCCCGGGACCTATAAAATAGTTTATACCAGTAGCGGTACTTGTTCGGGCACTTATTCGGTTACTATAACTATTACCGATAATCCTCTTACTACTTTTACATATAATACCCCTGTTTGTAAAGCCGGGACCAACCCTAAACCCCAGTTTGCAGCTGGTGCCAGCGCCGGTGTTTTCACAGCATCGCCCGCCGGATTAACCTTTGTAGACAAATTCACCGGCGAAATAGATTTAAAAAATACCAGCAAGGGAACATATACTGTGCAAAACACTATACCACCCAGCGGCGGTTTTGCTGGCGATTCATCGACTTTTAAAATTACCATTGATGACGCCGTTGTAATTACCGCGGGGAGCAATCAGAGCGTGCCGCTAAATACACCGGTTACTTTAAATGGCAGTATAACTGGTGCACCAAGAGGCACCTGGTCTGGTGGCGCAGGACAATTTTCTGATGTGAATGACATTCACGCTGTTTATACTCCTGCAAATAACGAAAGCAAGGCTGTGCTCACCTTACTTTCAAATAAGCCTGCCGGAGCATGTAATGCAGCATCGGCAACGGTAACCATCTTGTTTAACACGCCTCCGCCGGCGCCTACTGCCCAAGATGCCCAGATTTGCACCGGCAGCAGCACCACGCTAACGGCTACAGCACCCGGGGGAACCTATAATTGGTTTACCGTAGCTAATGGTGGCTCATCAATAAAACAAGGTGCAAGTTATACCACTCCCGCACTTACGGCTACTACCACTTATTATGTGCAAACTACTGTAAACGGGCTCTCAAGTCCGCGTACAGCTGTAACGGTAAGTATTTTTGACCAACCGCCAACGCCCACAACCTCGGCAGATACGGTTGTTATTTGCGCCGGAGGTACAGCAAAATTTATTGCAAGTGGCTCCGTCGGAAACTACCAATGGTTTAACGAAAGCGGGCAAACCGTGGCCACAGGCAATACGCTTACAACATCACCATTAAACACCAGCACATTTTATAATGTACAAAGTACAGTAGGGCAATGCGTAAGCGCTATGAAAAAGGTAGTTGTTATAGTTAACTCAATACCTTACATTACCAGCGCCTCAAGCGGTTTTATCTGCAGCGGCAACCCTTTAAATTATACCATAACGGCCAATTTGCCAAATGCTACATTTAGCTGGGGGCGGGCGGCTGTAGCCGGTATCAGTAACCCGGCAGTTTCAAACCAATCCAGCGCTTTAATTTCCGAAACGTTAATAAATACCACGGCCAATCCAATAAATGTAACCTACGCAATCACACCAACAGGTGGCACATGTTCAGGTACGCCTATTAATTATGTTGTTACAGTTTACCCTACACCAGTGATAACCAGTTCTGCAAAGGATACAATTTGCAATGGTACCTCTGCCAATTACACTATAAAATTTAGTACGGCCAATACTTCATTTAGCTGGAGTAGGGCTGCAGTGCCCGGCATTACCAATAACGCGGTGAACGGCCAGGCTTCAAATGTTATCAGGGAGGTTTTATATAACACCAATACTACCCCGGTTGATGTTGTATACACCATTAGCTATAAAACCAACGATTGTGATGGGGCGCCATTCAGTTGGGTGGTTACTGTTAACCCGGCACTTAATATTACCAGCGATACCACATCCCTGGCATGTAACAAAACACCACAAAATTATACCATAACATCCAATGTACCCATCGCAACGTTTACCTGGAGCAGGGCAGCAGTGCCGGGCATTAGCAATCCGGCGGCTACCGGTAACACCGCGTTGATTGATGAGGCCTTAACAAACACTACAACATCGGCTGTGACCGTTAATTATATTTTAACACCGATTGCCTATGGTTGCTCCGGCCTCCCATTTACGCATCCGGTAACAGTTAACCCCAAACCCAACGTGCCACAGGCTAACAGCAATTCGCCGGTGTGCCTGGGCAATACCATTAATTTACGTACCCCATCGTTAGCAGGCGCTACATATATGTGGACGGGGCCTAACGGTTATTCATCAATATTGCAAAACCCGGATATTACTGCTACTGTGGCAAGCGCTGGTACTTATAACTTATTTGTTACCGTTGCCGGGTGTACCAGCGACGCCGGTGTTACCACTGTACAGGTAAACCAGCCGCCACTTGCCGAGGCTACAGGCCCGCTGCTGGTTTGTGTTAACGCTACGTCAATTCCACTTAAAGGGTCGGTAACTGGAGGTACTACAACCGGTATCTGGTCGTCAAGCAACCCGAAAGGGAAATTTTTGCCATCGTCTACAACTATCGATAATGTGCAGTACATCCCATCGCCAGAAGAAAAGGCTGCAGGTAAGGTTACCATAACCTTGTCATCTACCAGCAAGGACGATTGTACAATATCAACCTCAACCCTAAATATTGTATATGGGCAGGAGCCTGGCGCCGATGCAGGTAAGGATCAGAATGTTTGCTCGCAGGATCAATTGGTACAATTGGCCGGAAAGATCCTGGTGCCCGGTGGTACAGGTTCCTGGAGTACGGCCAAAGGCGACGGTCATTTTAATTCAGGCAACCAGGCCAACGCGTCATATTCACCGGGGGCTAACGACAGAAAGAATGGTTCTGTTATGTTAACTTTTAATGTCAATAATTCCGGTCAATGCTATACACCGTCTGATTCAGTTAAAATAACATTCTTTGGCCCTCCGGTGCTCGCTACCGAAAAAACAAGATATGTGTTGAAAGATAAAACGATTACGCTGCATCCGTCGGTAAATGACAACACAGTTGCATATTTATGGTCGCCCAATTATAATATCAGCGATATCCATGCAAAAGAGCCGGTAATAACCGGTAGCGTAGATACCACGTATACATTAACCATTACTGATAGCCTGGGTTGTGTAACTACCGGTACAACTCATATAGTGGTATCTCCAACACTTTCAGTATCCAATGCTTTCTCGCCCAATGGTGATGGAACCAATGATACTTGGGAGATAATAGGGCTTGTAGCCTACGAAAATTCGACAGTGGACGTATTTAATCGTTACGGTACCCTGATATTCCATTCCAAAGGCTACGGTGTGCCATGGGACGGTAAATCAAACGGCCAGCCGGTACCAGTTGGCGTTTATTACTATATTGTAGATACCAAAATGAATGGGCAACGGTTTACGGGATATGTTACGGTTTTGCGTTGATCTGAGGTGTGTGGTCTGTGTTAGATTATATTAAGATGGTTAAAACAAACACGTCAGATTTTTTTTTACACCACACACCACACACCACACACCACACACCACAGATGACCGACCTCAGAATCAACCCAAAATCCCCAGCAAATCCGTTTTTGACATCGACTGTAAAAACGAGCCATCGGTATTTACTAAATTATCGGCCAGGCTGCGTTTAAAGTCCTGCATCTGCATAATTTTTTCTTCCACGGTATCGGGGCAAATCATCCTTACCGCTACCACGTGCTTGTTTTGACCTATACGGTGCGACCTGTCGATCGCCTGGTTTTCAACGGCGGGGTTCCACCAGGGGTCTACCAGGTATACGTAATCGGCTTCGGTTAAATTAAGGCCGGTACCACCTGCTTTCAGGCTGATGAGGAATACGCTGATCTTCGGGTTGTTTTGAAATTCGTTCACCGCGGCTTCGCGGTTACGGGTACTGCCCGTGAGCCAGCTGAATTCAATTTTGCGGCTCACCAATTCTTTTTTGATGAGTTCCAGCATCGATACAAATTGCGAGAATACCAGTATTTTATGCTGATGTTGTTTGCTCTCAATCTGCTCAATCAGCATATCAATCTTAGCCGATTCATTCCCCGGCAATTTCTCGCCCTCAATAAGTAAGGGCGAATCACAGATCTGCCTCAATTTGGTTAACCCCTTGAGCACATTCATCGGCGTTTTTCGCAACTCGTCGCTGGTGGTGGCCGCGATGTATTCGCGGAATTCCTTCTCGTAAGCATCGTAAATTTCGCGTTGCTGCTCCTTCATTTCGCAGTACAAAACCATCTCGGTTTTTTCGGGCAGTTCGGCTGCTACCTGTTGTTTGGTGCGGCGCAAAACAAAGGGTTTTATTTTATGCTGCAATTCGGCGGCGCGTTTGTGGCTTTTAAACTTATCTATCGGCACTGCGTAGATATCTTTAAAATATTGCTTTGTACCCAACAAACCCGGGCAGGCGAAGGATAGCTGCCCGTAAATATCGAAGGTGTTATTTTCGATAGGGGTGCCGGTAATGGTTATCCGGTTGCGCGATTTTAACAAACGAGCCGCTTTATACCGTTGCGAATCGGGGTTTTTGATCTGCTGCGATTCGTCAAGGAAAACGTAGTTAAACTGGTAATGCTTTAAAAAGTTAATATCGGCCAGCAAGGTACCGTACGATGTCAGGATAATTTCGTAGCCATCAAAATCGGCCGTGCTTTTTATCCTGTCGACACCGTAAATGGTGTGCATCCTGATGGATGGGGCAAACTTTTTAACCTCGGCCTGCCAGTTAAAAATGATGGACGTAGGTACCACCAGCAAATTGGTATTGCGATCGCTTTTTTTGCGTTGCGATAATATGAACGCGATGATCTGCATGGTTTTACCCAGGCCCATATCATCGGCAAGGCATCCGCCAAAATTGAAATCATCCAAAAAGTTGAGCCAGTTTAAGCCCTGCTGCTGGTAAGGGCGAAGTGTAGCTTTCAAATCTGCCGAAACCTCCACATGCGCTATCTTGTCAAAATTGGCTAACTTTTCACGGTAGGTATATAATTCGGCTTTCACTTCTTCGTCCATTACCTGCTGGTCAAACAGTTCGGCAATGGCGGTATAATTTATTTTGTGGATACTTAAAATGTCCTCGTCGGTTACTTCGCCGGCGTTAAAGTATTTGGTAAATTTTTCTATCCAATCCAAAGGTAAAATGCCCAGGGTGCCGTCGTCAAGTTGTATGTATTTGCTTTTGTTGCGCACCGCTTTTTGTACCCGTTTTAGGCTGGTTTTGGTTTTACCAAAGCGAATGCCTATTTCGGTATTAAACCAGTTGATGCCACTTAACACCCTGATGGTGATATTCACCTTGTTTGGGTTTAGCTTATTGCCCTCCAGTTCGTTAAAGCCTAAAACGGTAATGCCATGCTGACGCCAGTCTTCAAATACATTTAAAAACCACTCTTCCTGTAAAAAATGCCTTTTGTGCAGGTAAAAATAATGCAGGTCGTTGTCCAGTTGTTCTTCAAAATAAGGGTGCTGCCTTACCAATAAGGCGGTTAGGGCTATTTCGGCATCGTCGTCGCGTTTCACAATAAATTCGTTGCCTTTATGGTCAAGCCCGTGAATGGTGCGTTTGGTGCGTACGGGAATTTCGGCCTCGCCGTAGCGCATTACGGGAATAATCATCACATGGCTGCCAAAATCCGACAGGTAAATAATCTGTTCTGTTTCGGCGTCAAAGCCCTGTTGCTTTAACTGGGCCTGCGTGGCCGGTTTTATATGCTGATAGGCAATGCTGATCCTGTCTTCCAGTTTGGTGAGCAACTGTGTTTTAAACTCCTTGTATTTAGAGTGGTGGATAAGCAGGTTCTCGGGCCGTTTGCGCATCAGGTCGATAATGCCCAATAGCTGAAGGTTATCGGCCAGGTAAAGCTTATCCTTGGCCAAAATAAAATAACTGAACCGGATGCCCAGGTCTTTAAGCTGATGCACCTCGCCGTCGATTTTAAGCTGGCCCGAAAATTCATAAAAAGGCCCGTGCGGTTTAATATCCAGGTTTACGTTTTGCGGCAGCAAACCCACCTTAACCGGCACAATCGATGATGCCGTAATATTATCAGATACCTCGGTGTTGTGGTAATAAAAATCGTATTGCAGCGGGTTTTTGATAATAGCCTTTAAGGCCAATATATCGGCTGCGGACCGTTTACTGTTAATATGGTTTTGAAACTTATTTATCCCCGTAAAAAACTTCAGCTGTTCATGGTCCTCCGTACTCCATATCTGGTCTAACGGGTTTATCGGCGTAAGCGGGTTTTTAATTTTGCCTTCTTTGGTAATTTGCGCGCTGTACAGCTCCACAAACAGGTAGTTATAGTACTTGTGCTGTTTTAATACAATACACATTGATTGGCCGGTATTGCCATCTGCCTTATCGGTAATTGCCGCATCGGGGGGCAGCAGCATTTCGCCGTACTGGGCCAGGCTATCTTTGGTAACCGGGATAAGCGAGGGCAGGCGCGGAACAATTACCGACTGTTTATCGGTATACATCACCTTCAAAAAAGCATCCAGGTCGGGCTCATTTTCCAGTCCGTAATCAAGAGCAACTTTCCGTAGTTTTTCGTCACGCAGGCAGGCATCAAAATAGATGCGCAGCTCGTTCTTTTTCACAAGCGCGCTAAGTACAGCGGTTTGGTGCGCGCAAAGCCTGCCGTGGCTGGCATTACAGCCACAGGTTAACAGTAGCTGGCCGTTGTTTTGCACAACGGTAACCTCGGGAAAGTTATCGCCGTCAAACTCGTGGTAAAACACGCCGCTGTCAATATCGATAACCTCGGGCACGATCTGTTTATAATAGGAGGGATGATTATCAAAACCACCGCCCGACCGCTGGAGTATAGCCGTATCGGTAATGGCCGCAAAAGGCAGATCTAAAATATAATTATGGCCCTCATGCTCATCATCTTCATAAATAGCTACGGTATCCAATATAATTCCCCCGGTGTGTTTTGGGTAAATATCTTAACAATTGCCGAAAGTAGGGGTATGCGTGTGATGAATTTTTAATAACAACACAGTCATAAATATTGCGCGTGCTGAACGTGCTGTCAGATTCTCTAACCTCGGACGACTATGCCTGTAGTCTCCAGATCACAGGATAATAAGGGTTATGGATGCATAATTAATAACAGAAGACAGTAAAGCTACCTGATGTTGGATGGTTTCAAATCATAATGTTATCTTTAGCACAATCAAATCTTATCATGAAGTATTGTTTTTTTATATCCGCATTAATGTTGATGGCCGCGCTATCATGTAAAAAGTCGGCTGCGCCGGTTGTTGTTTCACAGCCTAATTATGGCAAGGTGAAAATTGGGCGTAACGATTACAGGACTGTAGTGATTGGAACACAAACATGGACAGAGCAAAGCTTTCATTATTGGTACGATCCTGTAGATGGCCCGTATGGGAGTAATTCTGGTGGTTACCACGTAGTACTATCAGATAGACCCGATACTTTGCCAACCGGGTGGCGGGTAGCCACCGTTGCCGATTTTAATAAGTTAACCGCTAATTTTAAATACACAACAGATTTTAGAGGAAACAATGTAGCTGTCGCCGGCGGTGGTATCGAAAAAATTTGTGGTAATTTTCAATGGACCACCACAGAGGGTACAAATGCCTTGTTTTTTAACGGTCAACCGTCTGGCTACGTTATGAGGCCTCAGACGGCCGATGGCGGTTTACGCGACCCAACCAGCGGCTATTATCTTGCCGCTAAATACGAGGGCGACCGTGAATATCATCACGTATTGCTGTACAAGCTAAACCCCAAATATGCCGCTATTGTTAGTGTAAATGATGGTACCGATAGTGTAGCTACCGCGCTTATGCGTTTTGTAAAGGATAATTAATGATTGGTTAGGTAACGACGATTTTAGGGAGTCGTCCTTTTGATTTGAAGACAGGTACCTTGTATAAATAATAAAGCCCCTCGTTATCAACGAGAGGCAGTTAATTGTATGTCATAAGTTTTATTTGAGAGATTACTTCTTCTTGTTATTGTTGGCCTGTGATAACACCGACCCTGCCAAGCTCTTGGATGTTGCTGAAGAATGTGAATTTCTTAAAACAGAGGAAGCTTTAGTGGCTTCTTTAGAAGATGATTGTTTTTTGTTCATGATTTATCTATGTAGCTTGTTTTATACCACACTCAAATATACCCAAAACAAACGAGGTTTTCATTGAAAAGCTAATTTTTTTAGCTAAAATTGAAGATGTTTATCAACACTTTTACTTTTGTCAACTATATGCTTCTAAGTCCAACTCCTATCTGTAATTTTAAGAAATGAAACCTTATCTCTTCAATGCCATTCTTGGTTTTTTAGCGCTTATAGTACTTTTACTTCCGTTTACAGGGAAGGTACATGATGGTAGATTTAGATGGTTCAAAGGATTCACAATTAGAGGCTGGATAGTTTTAGCGGCGTTTATAGCAAGCATCACTGTAAACTACTTCAAAGACTTACAAGCAGATAAAGATGACATCGAAAAAAATCGAATAGTTAAGATTGAAAAAAGACAAGATGATTCTATTGCTAGAAAACGAAACGACGAAAGTAACGCTAAAATAGTAACGACATTTACAGACGCACTAGCAAAGCACGGATTAAAATATGATTCGGTCGAAAAAATAATTCAGAAACTTGTAAAAGACTCTTTAAGGAAAGAAACTAAAGTTGTTAGATCGGATGAACCTAATTTGGATATATGCAATATACAACAGGGACCATTTCACAGCGATACTACTGAACTTTTATTGTCGCTATGCGCCACTAAGTCTACGGTCTACAACATCCAATTGAAAGTCTACCAAGCGTACGAGTTAGAAAATAAATTTTTCTTAGTAAACGGCGTTCCTGATTTTTATGCACATAATGGAACTTTAGCTGTTGATAAAAAATTTATTGGGAGCATAAATTTCATAAAATTAGATCACCGTGTTAGATATATGGAATTTTTGTTCATCGGAACTTACACTAATGAAGATAATAAAATTTTCCACCTTAGAACTATATACAACTACGACTTTATAAAGAAGACTTGGGGTATGGAGAATGAGCCTTATTATTCCAATGCTGTGACTTTTTTCCATAAAAAGGGGGTAATATTTTGATTAAACGATATGTTATTTTATTGTTATAAACAATATTTCCTTCGCATATTTTAATTTTCTTCCTATTTTTAAAACCTAAACATTCACAATAAATAACACCGTTTTGCAGCTAACAGAAGACCAGATATACGCCCTTGCGCCCGATGAAGCTTCAAAAAAAGCGGGTCGCGACTTGGCCGGTCCGGCTAAATGGGTAACCAAAGGCATTAATGAGCTGGCGCTTTGGGGCGAATGCCAGGGCAGCGGCAGCAAGCCTTACCAAACCCAGGTTGATTTAACTTCCATAGCCTTTAAATGTTCGTGCCCAAGCCGTAAGTTTCCGTGCAAGCATGGTTTGGGGCTGTTGCTTTTATGCGCCCGGCAGCCAGCCTTATTTACCAATGGCGATATGCCTGCCTGGGTGAGCGACTGGATTAGCAAGCGATCTGAAAAAGAAGAAAAAAAGGTTGAGAAAGCCGAAAAGCCCGTTGACGAAAATGCACAGGCCAAACGGCAGCAGGCGCGGGAGCAAAAAGTAAGCGGCGGCATTGCCGAATTACTGGTTTGGATAAAAGACATTGTGCGCGGCGGCATTTTAACCATGCCCGAAAAAGGGGCAAACTTTTGGGAAAACATGGCGCGCCGCATGGTTGATGCCCAGGCAGGCGGTTTAGCCGGGATGGTGCGCGCTTTAGCCACCACCAATTTTTGGAACGAAGGCTGGCAAAGCAGCTTTATGGATAAACTGCTGCAATTGTACCTGGTGGCCGAAAGTTACCAGCACTTGGCCAATATTAATCCCTTATTACAACAAGATATCCGCACGGCTATTGGGTTTACCACCAACCAGGAGGAGTTGAAACAGCAAACGGGCGTTACGGATACCTGGCTGGTGATTGGCAAGGATAGCCGCGATGAACAGCAGCTTACTGTGGAGCAAAACTGGCTTTATGGCATTAAAACCAATCAATACGCGTTAGTGCTGCAGTTTATAGCCAGAGGGCAATTTGGGCAGCTGGCGTTAAGCCCCGGCATGTATTTAGATGCCGAGTTGGCTTATTTCCCTTCGGCGGTGCCTTTCCGGGCAATTATTAAAAATTACAATGCCGTAAGGCCGGTTGATTTGGCCGCGATACAAAGTTATAGCGGCTGGCAGCAGGTGGCAGGGCAGGAGTCGGACCTGAACAGCCGTTTGCCTTTCAGGAGCGAGATGCCTTTTGTAGTGGCCGGCCTAAAGCCGGTGCAGTATCAAAAACAATGGTGGTTGCAGGACCAGGAGGGCGGCCTGTGCAGAATTGCACCTGCTTATCAAAACATATGGCAACTAATGGCCATAAGCGGCGGCGAGGCGCTTACCATGACCGTTATTGGTAAAGAGAATGAATTTCGCCCGCTTGGGGTTTGGCATCAAAATAATTATAAAGCTATCTGATGAAGGCCTGGGAACACGTTATAAATGCCGCCATGCTGGGCACCGATAAACCTATGCCGGGCAATGCCGATTTGCCGGAGGAGATAGCCATTGTTGCTAACGCAATTGATAGCGCCGACACTTTAGATAAAGAAGCAAAATACCTGCAAAAAGCAGCTTTAATATACAATTACAGGCAATGTGGTTTTACCCCACTGCAAAAACAAGACCTACCGCAAAATATAGCCCAACCGGAAACAAAATCCTATTGCACTGAAACAGCGGCCAGGGTTTTAGATGCCATACTCGACGAAAGCAACGATGCCTTACTGGAACTTTGGCTAAACTTGTGCCACAAAGCCGGGCAATTATCTTTGCCGGATGTTTTGCCTGTATTGTCGGAGAAGGCCGAAAAAGATAAATCATTAAGACCATTAATAACCGAATGCAGCGGAAACCGCGGCCTTTGGCTAAGTAAGCTGAACCCCGCCTGGGATTATTTTAGCGTATTGCCGGATGAAGATATTTGGCAAACCGGCAATCCGGCCGACAGGGCGGAAGTACTCAGGAAGGTGAGACAAAGCGATCCCCAAAAAGCACTGGAATGGTTACAGCAAACCTGGGAGCAGGAAAACGCGGCAGGCAAAGTGGAGTTGCTAAAAGTTTTGAAAACAAACAGCAGCCCGGCCGATTTGCCCTGGCTGGAAAGTTTACTGGCCGAGAAAGGGCAGAAGGTGAAAGAGGAAGCTTTGACTTTGCTGAAGCATATTCCCGGCTCGTCTATCGTAAAACAATACGAGGATTTGCTGGTAAAAGCTGTCACCCTGAAAAAGGAAAAAGCCATGCTGGGGATGATGACCAAAATCTCTATCCGGCAGGAATTACCGGCAACGGTTGATGAAAGCATTTTTAAATCGGGGATAGAAAAACTGGCCGGGCAAAAAAGTTCGGTAAATGATGAAGGTTATATCATTTACCAATTGATGGCTTCGGTACCGCCTTCGTTTTGGGAAAAACAGTTTGATGCCACGCCCGAGCAGGTGGTGGGCTATTTTGAAAAATATGCAGTATCGCAAATTGGTGCTTTGGCTAAGGCCGTTATCAGGTTTAATGCTGATAGCTGGATTCCATATTTTTTTTACAAAGCCGAGATTCATCCCGAATTTGTGAATAAACTACCCGTACAGCAGCGCGATAAATACCTTTTCATGTTTATGGACAATGATGCCCCTAATACCGTGCAGATAGCGTTACGTTGCCGGCAGGAGTGGGGAATTGAATTTACAAAGGCAGCGCTGGTACATATGGTGGCCTATCCTTATCAATATAACCGTGGCGATTTTGGCCGCATGATCAGGCTGATCCCGGTGGGCATCCTGGACCACCTGGAAAGGATAGTGCCCAAAGATTTGAACCACCAGGCTCCCTGGGATAAAAACAAAAATTACTTAATTAAATTACTCGGCTTAAAGCAACAAACGCTGCAGGCCTTTAACGCATAAAATAATTTAACATGTCACAGATCTTACGTCAGCATGCAGAGCAATTATTTGCACAGGAACTGGAAGAACTTAAAAAGCAGGATTCGGAGAAGCGCCCGGTAAACTGGGTACTATCGCCGCAGGCCGTGGTTACCTACCTGATGGGCGGTAAACTTAAAAACGGTTTCGAGGTATCGCCAAAATACATCGGCAATCGCCGCTTAATGGAAATTGCGGTAGCAACCTTAACTACCGACCGTGCCCTGTTGCTTTACGGCTTGCCCGGAACCGCCAAAAGCTGGGTAAGCGAGCATTTAGCGGCAGGCGTAAGCGGAGATTCGACCCTAATTATACAGGGAACTGCCGGGACAAGCGAAGAATCTGTACGTTACGGCTGGAATTATGCCCGCCTGATAGCGCAAGGCCCAACAGAAGAAGCACTGGTAGAAACACCCGTAATGCGTGCCATGAAGGACGGTAAAATAGTGCGTTTGGAAGAACTTACCCGCATTGGCGCCGATGTACAGGATACACTGATCACCATCCTGTCCGAAAAAACATTGCCCGTTCCCGAACTGAATATGGAAGTGCAGGCCGTAAAAGGCTTTAACGTAATTGCCACCGCCAATAACCGCGATAAGGGCGTAAACGAATTATCAAGCGCGCTAAAGCGCCGTTTTAATACCGTGATTTTGCCCTTGCCCGATACCATTGAAGAAGAAATTGACATTGTGCGCCGCCGGGTAGAGAGCTTTGAAAAAGTAATGGAGATGCCTGCCGAGCCACCGGCCTTGCAGGAGATCCGCCGGATAGTGACCATTTTCCGTGAATTGCGCAGCGGGGTTACTTTGGACGGTAAAACAAAAATTAAAGTGCCATCGGGCACGCTAAGCACAGCCGAAGCAATTTCGGTAGTGAACAGTGGGTTATCCATGGCCGCCTATTTCGGCGACGGGCAAATCAAGGCCGCCGATTTGGCTGCAAGCATCATCGGTTCGGTAATTAAAGACCCCGTGCAGGACAAACTGGTTTGGCAGGAGTACCTGGAAACCGTTGTAAAGCCACGCAACGATTGGAGCGATATTTACCGCGCCTGCCGGGATTTGTAAAGCCGAAAGCTTAAGGCGGAAGGCTGAAAGCTTTTAGCTGCGTCCTTAATAATTTGATTTGTTTACGATGAGGTTGAAAATTAACCAATGGGAGTAAGTATTTTAGGTATCAGGCACCATGGCCCCGGTTCGGCACGGAATGTGAAGGCGTTCCTGGAATCGGTAAAGCCAGATATTGTGTTGGTTGAAGGTCCGCCGGAAGCCGATGCCATGCTGCAATGGGTGGGGCACGAGGGTTTAAAACCTCCCGTGGCTTTGCTGTGCTTTCAGCCCGACGATTCGCGGCGATCGGTATTTTATCCCTTTGCCAGTTTTTCGCCGGAGTGGCAGGCCATACTTTACGCTAAAAAGAATAATATCCACGTAAGGTTTATGGATTTGCCGGCCGGCAACCAGATGCTGGTAGAAAAAGAGCGTGCCGTTGTAATCCCGGATACAGACCCCGATAAAGATGCGATAAACTCCGATGCGCAGCCTTTCGAAAATCTGTATAAAACCCCGATAAGCTATTTATCGGATGCCGCCGGCTTTGCCGACGATGAAAAATGGTGGGAGCAGATGTTTGAATACCGCTCAAACAACGATGATGTATTTGACGCCGTAGCCGAAGCCATGCAGGCCCTGCGCGAAGGCCTGCCCCAAAAAGATAAAAAACTGGAGCAACTGCGCGAAGCTTATATGCGCCGCACCATCCGCCAGGCCGAAAAGGAGATGTTCCATACCATCGCCGTTATTTGTGGTGCCTGGCATGTTCCCGCGCTGCAAGGTAAATCGTCGCAAAAAGATGATAACGAACTGTTAAAAGGCCTGCCCAAAGTAAAAACTGAATGCACCTGGATTCCCTGGACGTTTAACCGCCTGAGCTTTAACAGCGGCTATGGGGCGGGTATCAACTCGCCCGGATGGTACAACCATGTTTGGCATCATCCTACGGATGACGGCACTTTGTGGATGGCCCATGTTGCCCAATTGTTTCGCAAGCAGCAGATGGATACGTCGGTTGCCCACATCATTGAAGCAGTGCGTTTAGCAGGCTCTTTAGCCTCCTTACGTGGCCTGCCAAAGGTTGGGTTGGAGGAACTGAACGAGGCAACCCTGAGTGTATTATGTAACGGCGAAAGTATTTTGCTGAAACTGGTGCATGAAGAGCTGATTGTTGGCCACCAGATAGGCGAGGTGCCGGTGGATATTCCCAAGCCGCCGCTACAGTTAGATATTGAAAAACTGCAAAAGAAACTCCGGCTCCCGGCCACTGCCGATTACAAAGATTACACCCTGGACCTCCGTAAGGATACCGACCTGGAACGAAGCGTGTTTTTACACCGCCTGTTGTTGTTAGGAATTGATTGGGGCCGCCAGCAATATATCACCGGCAAGGGCACCTTCAAAGAACAATGGCGCCTGCAATGGGATCCCGGTTATTCGGTAGATATTATCGAGCGGGGCAACCTGGGCAACACCGTTGCTGAGGCCGCTGCAGCCAACGTGCTCAACCGCGCCACCGAGGCAAAAGAACTCAATGAAATCAGCGACCTGCTTGAAAAAAGCATCCCTGCTGAATTACCCGGGGCGATTGAGTCGCTGATTACCCGGCTAAACGATTTAGCAGCCGCCTCGGCCGATGTAATCCAGCTAATGGAAGTAGGTCCCGGGCTTATTACGGTGGCCCGTTACGGTAACGTGCGCAAAACGGATGCTACGATGGTATTGACTATCATCAGCAGCATTATCACCCGTATTTGCATCAGCCTGCCCAGCGCCTGTGTTGCCATTGATGAAGACGCCGCCCAAAAACTACTGGAACTATTTTACAAACTGAACGACGGCATTAACCTGTTACAGGACACCGATATCACCGCCCTTTGGCAACAAACCTTGCGGGTGATAGCCGGTAATAAAAATACCTCGCCGGTAATTGGGGGCTACAGTACCCGCCTGTTGAATGACGGTAAATTATTAGAGGGCGAACAGTTGATGCAGTACTTCGGTTATGCCATGTCGTCGGCAACCGCGCCGGATATTGCGGCCGCCTGGCTCGAAGGATTTTTAAAAGGCAGCGGAACTTTGTTGTTACTCGATCTGGATCTTTGGCAGGTGATAGACAACTGGGTGTCAGGTTTGACGGATGAGATTTTTATGCAGGTGCTGCCGCTGCTCCGCCGCACGTTTTCCAACTTTACCAGCCCCGAGCGGAGGAAGCTGGGAGAAAAGGTGAAGTTTGGTGCATCAACGGTGCAACAACGGGTTAATAACGATGCCGGATTGGATACCCAACGGGCATTGAAAGGTATCCCGGTGGTTATGGAATTATTAGGTTTAGCCATCAGCAATAACAACACTCAAAATGGAAACTGAACCACAACATTTACGCAAATGGCGGCTCATTTTGGGCGGCCACCAACAGGAGGGTACCGGCTTTGAACTGGAAGAGGCCGACCTGAAGGTAGACCGTACTTTAGAGGCATTATATGACAGTGATAAGACCGGTGGACTGGGGGCTTCTTCGCCAAACGTAAGCCGCTGGCTGGGCGATATTCGCACATTTTTCCCATCAAGCGTTGTACAAGTAATGCAGCAGGACGCGCTTAAACGCCTGAACCTCACCCAGATGTTGTTTGAAAAGGAGATGCTCGAAAACATCGAACCCGATGTTCACCTGGTAGCAACCCTGATGACACTGAGCCGGGTTATTCCCGATAAAACTAAGGATACCGCCCGCCAGGTAGTACGCAAAGTAGTTGACGAACTTATAAAAAAACTGGCCGAACCTACCCGCCAGGCCATCAGCGGTAGCCTGAGCCGGAGCGTACGTAACACCCGCCCACGGCACAGCGAAATTAACTGGGGTGCAACAATTCTCAAAAACTTAAAACACTATCAACCTGAATATAAGACTATTGTGCCCGAAAATAGGGTGGGGTATGGACGCAAAAGATCGTCGTTAAAAGATGTAATCCTTTGCCTGGATCAAAGCGGATCAATGGGCTCGTCCGTAGTATACTCCGGGATTTTTGGTAGTGTAATGGCTTCTATCCCAGCTATCAAAACCAAAATGGTGGTATTTGATACCGCTGTTGCCGACCTCACCGAAGAGCTGACCGATCCGGTTGAACTATTGTTCGGTGTGCAGTTAGGTGGTGGTACCGATATCAATGCTGCACTAACTTATTGCCAGCAAATAGTTACCAAACCCGCCGATACCGTAATGGTTTTAATAACAGACCTTTACGAAGGCGGTAACGTGAACGAAATGCGCCGGCGAGCTGTGGAAATTGTGGCTTCAGGCGTTCAGTTGGTAGTATTACTGGCTTTGAGCGATGATGGTGCACCATCTTATGACCATCGGAACGCCCAATTCCTGGCCGATTTGGGTGTACCGGTTTTTGCCTGTACACCTGATAAATTCCCCGATTTAATGGCGGCAGCGCTTACTAAGCAGGATGTTGCTTTGTGGGCTGCTAAAGAAGACCTGGTTCTAAAGAAATGATTTGAATGTTGTTCAATAATATCGGCCATTTTTACCAGCTATAAATAGCATTTTATCTTTAGTATTTTTTGCCATAAATAAAATCTTTGTTTACCTTAGATAAAAAGTATAAGGTATTGATTTTTAAAACTTTAAAAAGTATTATTAAGTCAATATTTGCACTGTTATTACTACTTAAACCTTAATTTATGTCAAAGAAACCAAGTGTTACCCCCGATCAGGCTAAGAATATAGCCTGGTACCTTCAACCTGTTGATTTACATACCTTGCTTCCTATTAATGTTGGGTTGCGGTCGGCGCAGGAAGCAACTATGATATCTGTCCTCGGTTCGCCTCAATTACCCCTTACCACGGTTGATCAGCCCGGTAAAGCGAGTCCACTGGTAAAAAAGCTTGCGTCTACCCTAAATATCAGCCCCTTAATTATCGCTAACGGTATTAAGCCCTCTGTCCAAAGCCTTGATGCTATACTTAAAAAAGCCTTTAGTCAAGAACAAGCTGCGGGTCATGATCTTAAAAGTGTACTTAGTTCGGCATATAATATGCTAAATGTTCGTTACCGCAAGCCGCCAAAGGGCCCGCCGTCAACCCAAATCAGTAATCATGCTTGGGGTGCTGCTATTGATTTCAAGATAATTACCCAGGACTTTTTGGGCGATACCCATTCAACCATACCTAAATATATTGAAGTATTACTGCCTCTTTTTAACGAAGCAGGCTGGTATTCGGGAATAAGCTTCCATGATACAATGCACTTCGAAGTTTCCGATGGAACTATCCATCAGTGGTCGGCAGAAGGAAAATTTAAGATTTAAAAAACTTAACGGACACGTCGCAAATATTGGTTCAAATTTTAGGTGTAACCGCCTTAAATGGCTTATCAAACGAATTAGCCCCATTTACACCCACTTTACGGCGGTAAACTTTATCCTGGCAGGTAACATATAATATATCAAAATTGGGGCCGCCAAAGCAAATATTGGCGGGGGTATTTCCGAAGGGGACGGGTATTATCGAAATTACCCGTCCTATCTCGTCCATAACCTGGATGCCCATTTTTGTAACGGCATAAATACGGTTGTTACGGTCACATTTTAAACCATCGGCCCAGGCGTTTTCGGCATTATCGGGTACATGCAGCCAGCCAAAACGCTGCTTGGCCGTTAATGAACCATCAGCTTTAACCTGGTAAGCATATACCCAATGGCTTGCACTCTCGGCAACATATAACTCCGTTTGATCGGGGCTAAGGGCCAGTCCGTTAGGGAATTTGAGCCCTTCATCAACAACCAGTTTTTCGCCATTGGGTTTTATAAGGTAAATTTTGCCCGGCTTTTCGGCACCGTTGGGTGCTGTCACATAAATGTTCCCGTTGTTGGCTACAGTAAGGTCGTTTACATTGATGCCGTCAGCAACCATGGTTTCTTTATTGTTTACATCATATTTTAAAATTTGATTAGTAGCAGTTGCGGTGTTGTAACGTAGTCCGTCGGCACCAAAAGCTGTGCCGCTGGCTTTTTTAGAATCTATTTTTAGTTGGGTTAAGTGCCCCTGCAAATCTACTTTGTAGGTTTTAGCATTGGGGATATCCTGGTAAAATACCTCTCCCGCGGCATTAACGCCGGTTCCTTCGGCAAAACCATAACCTTCGCCAACCAGTTCCCAGTCTTGGCCCGGTATGATGATTGTGTTGGTGAAAGCGTTTTTTGACTGACCTTTTGCAACCGGTTTTGGATAATCTTTCCATAAAAAACGCATGGCTTGCGGAAATATGGCCGTAGCATGGATTCCATTGTGTCCGCCATCGCCCCAGGCGTGCTCAACCTCGTAACCAGCAAACTGCAACGCTCTTTCCATCATCTGGGCAGTTATCCACCAGTCGCCAACGTAGTTATTCAAATCGTTTGTTCCGTCCTGCAAAAATACCCTGATTGGTTTAGGCTCAAATTTGCGAATGAGGGTAGGGAACCGCTCGGCACCACGAAAACCTACATAAGTACCAATCGAGCTAAATACCCGGCTAAACTGGTCTGGCCTTTCCCAGGCTGCGTTAAAGGCGGCTATCGCACCGCTGCTTGATCCGCCTACAGCCCGGTCATTGGCCTTTTTTGAAAGCAGGATGGGTTTTCCGTCCTTAGTTTTTTGCTTCTCAACTTCAGGGAGTAATTCCTGTATTAAAAATTTAACATAATTATCGCCCAAGCCATCATATTCGTAGCTGCGGTTATTACGATTTAATGCGTTGTCGGCATCTTCGGCTGGTATGCTGCCGGGCTGTATAAACACCGCGATAGTTACCGGCATTTCTTTTTTGTAAATAAGGTTATCAAAAACAACCGGGGCTTTAAACTGGATACCATCCTGGTTTACATACAGGCAGGCAGGTTTTTTGCCGTCATACGCGGCTGGCACATAAACCCAATATTTACGCGTGGTGCCGGGGAATATCTTTGAGCTATCGAATTTAAATTCCATCATATCGCCCTTGGGTACGCCGGTTTGATCCATTGACGCAGGATCAGCGGGGTAATTTTCGGCCGGCGACTGGGCAGCGGCATCCAGCCAGGATATAAAACATACAAAAAGAAACAATACTTTTATTGGTTTCATGGCGGGCTATTTCAGGTTTATGTAATTGGTTTTCAAATATATAAAATTGATAGTAAAAATGATGTGAGACTGATTGAGGAGATTGTTTAATTCGGGTAAAATATAATTCCTATAGGAATAGTAGTTTATGGAAATAGTTTTATATTTGCTACGTAAAAACACCACCATGAATGCTTTTTTAAATCCTGGAATAGGGTTCAATAAATTCTCTCCTGCTACTCCGCGACAATTCATGTGCGGTTATTGTTGTTGTTGCTAATCCGGCACAACATCCTGTTATTTTTTTGACGCTGATTTTCTTTCGCATGAAGAGGCGTGCAGCCTTCAAAACATTCATTTGAAATGAAATTTACAGGTATTGTTTGATGAGCAGCCTCAAAGGATAATATATCACTTACCAATAATCTGAGTAATGTGCTTAGTAAAAAATAACCAAGACCAGGTAGCATAGTCAACAATCTATGATCGGTACCATAGGTTTATCAAATCAAACAAATAAATGAAAAAACTAATTCTTGCTTTTATAATATTTTTTGCCACCAGCCTGGGCACCTGGCAGGTACATGCCCAGCAAAAAAAGCCAAATATCATTCTTATTGTTGTTGATGATATGGGGTATGCCGACCTGGGCAGCTATGGCTCTGAAATTCATACGCCCAACCTGGATAAGCTGGCTTCGCAAGGGCTTCGTTTAAAAGAGTTTTATAATAATGCTATCTGCGCGCCAACCCGGGCATCCATATTAACGGGCCAGGATCAGCATAAGGCAGGAATTGGCTATTTTGATCAAAACCTGGGTTTGCCGGCTTACCAGGGCTACCTGAATAAAGAATCGGTGACGTTGGCCGAAGTACTCAAACAAAATGGATATAGTACTTTAATGTCGGGCAAGTGGCACGTGGGCAACGATAGTGCCAGCTGGCCAAACCAAAGAGGGTTCGACCATTTCTTCGGTATCATAGGCGGAGCTGCGAATTACTTTAATGCCGGTTACATGCCACTAGCGGGCGCCAAATACCCGGTTATTATTGAAGAAGATAACAAACGCTGGCATAAACCCGACGATAGTTATTATATGACGGATGAAATTGGCGATCACGCCGCCAAATTTTTGGATGAGCAAAGCAAAACCAATAAACCGTTCTTTTTATACCTTACTTTTAATGCACCACACTGGCCGTTGCAGGCTTTGCCTGAGGATATTGCCAAATACAAAGGAAGGTATAACATTGGTTGGGATTCGCTGCGTAAAGAACGTCTTGCCCGCCAGTTAGCCTTAGGATTGCGCGATCCAAACCAGCCGCTTGCTGTACGTGATGCCGAAGTACCCAACTGGGATAATCTTACCTACGATGAGCAGCAGCTGTGGAAAGCCAAAATGGAGGTTTACGCCGCCATGGTTGACCGTATGGATCAAAACGTTGGCAAGGTGCTTGATAAGTTAAAACAGCTTAAAAAGGACGATAATACGCTCATTGTATTTATATCTGATAATGGCGCGCCGGCCGAGGATGTGGCACATGGCAAGGTACACGCGGCCCGTAATATTGGCCCGGTAGGTACATCCGGATCTTTTGAATCGCAGGGGAAAAATTGGTCGTTTGTATCTAACTCGCCGTTACGCTCATTTAAGGGTGCACTATATGAAGGTGGTATGAGTTCGCCGCTTATTGCCTGGTTTCCCGGTAAAATAAAAGCAAATACAATTGAAAGAGGCACCGCCCACCTTATTGATCTGGCACCTACATTTTACGATGTGGCGGGGGCCAAATACCCGCTTGTTTATAACGGTACCAAAACCAACCCATTGATTGGTAAAAGTCTTGCCGGTTTGTTTTTTAAGGGCGAGGAACTGAACCGGGACAAACCGCTGTTTTGGGAGTTATGGGGTAATCGCGCTGTACGCGAAGGTAAATGGAAATTGGTATCAGTATTCCCGGTAAATCAATGGGAGTTGTACGATATTGATAACGATCGCGGAGAAACTAATAATCTGGCTGCAAAGAACCCCGATGTGGTACGTAAGCTTTCATTAGAATACCTGCAGTGGGTAAACGCAAATAATGTAGTTTTGGATTTTAATTTGATAAAACCCAAAGCGATACTGGATATTAAAGCAAATTAAAGGTGTATAAAATAACTGAGCCGGTAATGAAGGAAATAAGAATAAAAACCAGGCAAATTTATCGCGCAGGCTTAGGCCTGATGGTATTGGGAATTGGCTTTTCGGCATCATCGTGCAAACCGAAACCGGCTGCCGCAGCCGTTGTTGTTAAGCCGGCATTACCGGTCAAAAAAGCCATCTGCTGCGAATCGAATATCCCGGCACGTTTTCCGTCGCTGGCCGGTCGCCAGGCCGCTTTGTTAGGAAAAGCTGACGTAAACACCGCTCACCAGGGGATGGTTTTTATTAAGCCAGGTAGTTTTCAAATGGGGGGCGATAATAAACAGGCGTCGCCCGATGAATATCCAAAACACCAGGTTACGGTTGATGGCTTCTGGATAGACGTAACAGAAGTTACCAATGCCCAGTTTGGCAGGTTTGTAAAAGCTACCCACTACATTACAACGGCCGAAAAAAAGCCAGATTGGAACGAGCTGAAAAAGCAATTGCCTCCCGGAACGGCCAGGCCGGCAGACAGTCTGATGGTGTCTGCATCGCTTGTGTTTAGTGCGCCCAATCACCCCGTGGATCTGAATGACTATAGCCAGTGGTGGGTTTGGAAAACAGGTGCAAATTGGAAACATCCGCACGGCCCTAAAAGCAGTATTGCTGGGAAAGATAACTACCCTGTGGTGCACATTTCCTGGTACGATGCCGTAGCTTATTGCAAATGGGCGGGCAAACGTTTACCTACAGAAGCCGAGTGGGAGTGGGCCGCACGTGGCGGCTTGCCAAATAAGATTTACCCCTGGGGTAACGAGCCGGTTGATGCCGGTAAGGTAAAAGCCAATACATGGCAAGGACACTTCCCCGATAATAATACCGTTAAAGATAAATTTTATGGAATAGCGCCTGTTTCCAGCTTTGCCCCAAATGGTTATGGTTTATACGATATGGCAGGTAATGTTTGGGAGTGGTGCGCCGATTATTATAATAACGGTTACTACAAAACAATTAGCCGGCCCGGGGGCGTTAAAAATCCAACAGGGGCTACAAAAAGCTTTGACCCCGACGAGCCTTATGCCATTAAGAGAGTAATCCGTGGTGGATCATTCCTGTGCAACGATAGTTACTGTTCGGGTTACCGTGTTGCCCGCCGTATGAAAAGTACCGAAGACAGTGGCATGGAGCACCTGGGCTTTCGTTGCGTAGCTGATAAATAAATTTAAGCTGCAGATAGCACCAATAACCTGTCTGCTAAAACAATAACCTGAATGGAATTAGTTTTCATTCAGGTTTTTTCGGTTAACGGAATAAGCTTATGGCATCGGGAAGATATAAGGATTAAACAAACGACACGTTATTTTTGTTGCGTGATCCTGGTTATCCAAAGTCCCTTTGGTACCAGTATTGGACAACAACAGGCACAAATATAGGATGCATTTGACTTGCCGAATACATCAGTTTAATGTTAACCATGGTAAAATATAAAATATTCATTATCAAACATTTATAAATATTTTTTCTGAAATGTGTTAAGTTATGTTAACCCAATTAAATGCGTTTGCCCCCGGTTTCAATCAAATAATTTAGATAAAGAAAAATAAAAAAACTAACTTTCAAGCATCATCGCAAGCAAGCGAAAAATTTAAACCTATAAAATAGCTAAAGTAAAATATGAAAAACCTTACAATGTTAGGCACTAAGTTAACTGGCCATTTTTTTCAGATGCAAATTATGCTGTTGTTATTAGTTTTTTCGGCGTTTACAGTATCAGCCGTTAATTTAGAGCCGAAGAAAGATCCTGACGTAATTGGCAGATGGGATATCACTATAACCAAAGGAGGTAAAAGTTTACCTTCCTGGCTGGAGGTGCAAAAATCAGGTACTCACACGCTGATTGGCCGCTTTGTGTATGCTTTTGGAAGCGCCCGCCCGATTTCGGAAGTTAAGCCCGAGAACGGTAAATACAGCTTTTCTATTCCTCCGCAATGGGAAGAAGGAACCCGCAATATGGATTTTCAGTTTGAAGTGAGCGGCGATAAATTAAAAGGTACGATGGTTTTTACCGACGGCCTTAGCTATGAATTTACGGGTGTGCGCGCTCCGGTACTCATCAGGGCAAAAAGCCCTGTTTGGGCTGCGCCTGTGAAATTATTTAACGGAAAAGATACAAAGGGCTGGCATACCGACGGAGAAAATCAGTGGATAGCCGAGGGTGGAATTTTAAGAAGCCCGCATTCGGGAGCTAACCTGATCACTGATAAAACTTTTACTGATTTTAAACTCCACATTGAATTTAGGTACCCGCAGGGAAGCAATAGCGGCGTTTACCTGAGGGGCAGGTATGAATTGCAGGTTATCGATACAAAAAGCGGCGACCCTGAACCTATAAATAACCAGTTCAGCTCAATCTATGGTTTCCTGCCGCCAAATAAAATGATGGCGAAGAATCCAGGTGAGTGGCAGTCCTATGATATTACGCTGGTTGGCCGGATGGTAACTATTGTGGCCAACGGAAAAACGGTAATATGCGACCAGGTAATCCCCGGAATAACCGGCGGAGCTATAAATAGCCAGGAAGGCGAACCCGGCCCAATATTGATACAGGGCGATCATGGGCCGATAGATTACAGGAATATTATTATAACACCTGTCAAATAAGAAATCCCAATAAACGAAAAAGCCTTTCCGCGAAACCGGGAAGGCTTTTTTCGTTTCAATCCCAACTATATTTGTACTATTTGATATCGGCCTTGGTCTATGAAAAGCAACCAACAGTCGGTAGTCTTAGGCTCATCATCGATTCATCAGCCAATAACGTAGAAAGCATAGTTGAGGTTAAGTATATTTGTTTTCTGGCAGATCATTGCTTATGATCGGCTTCGATAAACCACGTATAAACGAACGCTAACTTTTATCTAATCTGTGAATCGTATGAACAATCCTCGGTATAAGCAAAATCTTAAAGTTATAAAGTTTAGCCCGGTCAAATTACTTTCCCTAGGTCTTTTATTCACTGCGTTAATTTTTGCCGCAACAGGATGTGTAGCGCAGGCTACGCCGCCAACTTCACTCCTCGCATTATCAAAAGCCGATCATATCCTGGCTATCATCGATCCGCTTACACTGAAAGTCGTCGCACGTGTTCCTGTTGGTTCAGATCCCCATGAAGTTATTGCATCAGCCGATGGAAAAACAGCTTATGTTTCGATTTACGGAGGTGGCAGTCTACATGAACTAAGTGTGGTTGATCTGGTGGCCCAAAAGCCCTTGCCTACTATTGATACCAGGCCATTCATGGGACCGCACGGCCTAACGGTTGCCGATGGCAAGGTGTGGTTTACCGCAGAGGGGACCAAAGCTGTTGGGCGCTATGACCCTGCAATTGGTAAATTCGATTGGGCTATGGGAACGGGACAGGACAGAACACACATGATTTACGTAACCGGCAACGGGAAACAAGTTTATACCACAAACGTTTCGGCGGGAACCGTAAGCATTTTGATAGATAGCCTGCTGAAACCTGCTCCTTCTCCAATGGGATTCACGCCGCCGGCTCACCAGGACTGGGTACAAACGGTTATTCCGGTGGCTAAAGGCTCTGAAGGATTTGATGTATCTCCCAATGGCCGTGAATTGTGGACTGCCGGTGCTGATGACGGCACCATTTCCATCATCGATATTGCTGCAAAAAAACTAATAGGTAAAATTGATGCGAAAGTTTTGGGGGCCAACCGGCTTAAATTTACACCAGATGGCAAGCGGGTACTGATTACAAGCCTGCGAACCGGTGATTTGTTTGTTTATGATGCAGCATCGCACAAGGAACTGAAACGCATTAATACCGGTCATGGAGCAGCAGGCATCCTGGTAGACGATGACGGATCCCGCGCGTTTATCGGCTGCACCGGCGATAACTATGTTGCGGTAGTAAACCTGAAAACGTTGGAAGTAATCGGGCATATCGATATACGTGGCGCAGATGGATTGGCTTGGGCGGTTAGGCCGTAGTGGCTATTACAACGGCCTTTTCCAACTGTTTATCACAATCTGAATGTCGGCATCAGAACCTGACCGTGCTGACTTATTTTTACTGATGAGCAATCTTGAAGAGCCAGGCATTCATTGTTAATGCTTTTTTAATGGTTTATTAAGTTATGTAGCTTTATTTGTATTGACAATTAATGCTCAATGAATAAGAAAGTCTTCATACTAACTAATATACTCCTGATTTTTACAATAGCTACAGGGTTTGCCAAACCGAAATTTCCTGCTGATACGTTGCTTGATAAATATAATGTAAGCTGGGATACACCGGGCCCCGGTTCGGCCCAATCGATGCCTTTAGGAAACGGGGATATTGGCCTGAATCTTTGGGTCGAAAAGAATGGCGACCTTGTTTTCTACATTAGCAAAACCGACGCCTGGGGAGGCGAGTTAGATGCCCAAAAGGATGAGTGGATGAAACAGGGCGGTGTGTTGATGAAACTGGGTGCCATTAGGGTATCTGTAACCCCCAATCCATTAGCTAATATCTCCATTTTTAAGCAAGTGCTTAAGCTAAAAACAGGCGAAATAGTGATCCAGGAAGGAAAAGGCAGCTCGGCCGTAACCTTGCGTGTTTGGGTTGACGCTAATAACCCGGTAATAAGGGTGGAGACGCAAAGTGCCGGATTAACAACTGTAAAAGTGAAACTCGAAAACTGGCGGGCAGGTTTAACAGATGCCATCTTAAACAATCAAAAAAGCCGCATTGCGTGGTATCATCATAATGTATCAACTGCTGATACTCATTTGGCCAACCTTACCTTTGGGGCTATTATTAAAGGAAAAGGCCTCGCGAATATTGATAACGTAACGCTACAGTCAGGGGAAAAGGTTAAATCGCAATTGATCTCTATTTATCCCTTAACATCGGTTTCAACCAGTGGCTATCAATGGCTATCTGGTCTTGAAGAGAAAGTGGGCCAGATTGAAAAATTAAAACTTGAACAGACACGGTTGGCTCACCAGCAATGGTGGCAGCGGTTTTGGCAACGCAGCCGGGTATTTATCAGCGGTGATGCACAAGCTTACAATGTTACACAAGGCTATGTTTTACAGCGTTTTGTTACAGCATGCGCGGGCAGGGGAGCCTATCCGATAAAATTCAATGGGTCTATTTTCGTGGTAGACAACCCCGCTAAAAATGAGAATGCCGATTTCCGCGCGTGGGGCGGGCAATATTGGTTTCAAAATACCAGGGCCATGTACTGGCCACGGCTTATGGCCGGCGACTTTGACATGATGCGGCCATTGTTTAAAATGTATGCCAATATTTTGCCTGCTAATACTGCGCAGGTTCAGCAGTATTACCATCACGGGGGTGCATATTTCGCAGAAACTTCGCCTTTTTGGGGTGGCCTGAGTTTTATGGGCCCCGATGTGAAAGCAAATTATACCAATCATTACTTTACGCCTGTATTGGAGTTAAGCATGATGATGCTTGACTACTATGAATACACAGACGATACTAAATTCGCCAGGGAAACTTTATTGCCCATTGCCACTGCAGGGCTGCAATTTTTTGATCAGCATTTTGGCCGCGATAGCACAGGAAAATTGCAGCTTGATCCCGACAACGCAATAGAAATGTTTTGGAAGGTGCATAACCCGGCACCTGATATTGCAGGCCTGCACGCTGTACTTAGCCGGATGATAAAATTACCTGCTGGTATGGTAGATAAAAAAACACTTTTGCAATGGCAAAAACTATATAACCAGCTGCCGCCATTGCCAACATCAAATGATAACGGAAAAACAGCACTTCTGCCTTATACAGGCCCCCAAACAGCAAAATCATTCAATAGTGAAAACCCCGAATTATATGCGATATACCCTTTTCGGATCTATGGTTTAGGAAAGCCGGATTTGGAAGTAGCTGTAAATACTTTTAATACACGTAAACAGCGTTCAAAGGGCTGCTGGGTGCAAGACCCTATACAGGCAGCCATGGTAGGCCAGGCCGACGTGGCTAAAGAATATGTGAGTTTTGCCCTTACACGCAAAGATCCGGCCCTTAAGTTTCCGGCATTTTGGGATAAAGCCAATGATTATATGCCCGATGAAGACAACGGGGGCAATGGTGAAAACGGATTGCAGCAAATGTTGATGCAGGTTGATGGTAAAAAAATAATGCTTTTACCTGCCTGGCCGCTTGGTTGGGACGCCGATTTTAAACTCAACGCGCCATATAAAACAACTGTAGAAGGAAAGGTTGTAAATGGAAAGCTCAGTAACCTGAAAGTTACTCCTGAAAGCCGCATGGCCGATGTAATTGATATGACGAAACAACAGGCAAAATAAATGTTAAATTAGTATTGCTATTTGTTAAATTTATGCCAGTTATCTGGCTCAAATTTCAATGGCATTATAGCCTTATATAAAGTTATATTCCTTGAATCTGTATGGTTTTTATTGTAATTTAGCCGGTGCATCACATGTAACCTAATAATACTGCATGTTTTATAACCTGAATTATAAACTATACGCCGGGTACATAAGTTTTAATGCTTAATGTGTACTTACCAACATGAGATTTTTTTTATCGGGAACTATAACGGTTATTATATTAAATATCCTATCTGTATTGCCAGTTAATGCGCAATCGTATGGGCTTGGGTTTTATAGCCACGAAGTGGTGCAGGATAAACGTACTACATTAGATTTAAGCCTGAGTAATGTTTCGCCAAAAGAAAGCCTCGAAATTTCATTCGACTTGTCTTTCATGCCCAATCATGAAATATATTTTGGTTATATATTAAGGATAGTTGACGATAATAAACAAAACATCGATTTAGTTTACGATAACCAGGCTAACACCCGGCATTTTAAGATCATCATTGGAGACCGGCTTTCAAAAATCTCCTTTAATATTGACGATAAACGGCTTTTTGAGCGTTGGAACAAATTGCGCTTACTGATTGACTATAAGAATGATAAGATAACCATATTCTCCGGGCGGGAATCATTTTCGGAGTCGGGCGTTCACTTGCAGCAAAGTAGAAATTACAAACTACTTTTTGGCGCCAATGCTTACCGCCAATACCAAACAACCGATCTTCCCCCGTTAAAATTAAGGGATGTTAACGTAACTCAAAGCGGTACACTGTTGGCTAACTGGCCACTTAACGAATGGGAGGGGTGTGTAGCCAATGAAAGCGTAAGCCAAAATAACGGAACAATAACAAACCCTTTATGGATAAAAGCACGCCATCGTAATTGGCAAATGGAGAAGGAGTTTACAGTGCCAGGCGATGCCAGTGTTGCGTTTGACGCAGCCAATGAGGCTGTTAACATAATTTCACAGGATTCATTAGTCACGTTTTCGGTGAATAAAACACCGCAGTTAAAAAGTGTGGCTTATCGTTCGGGCAGGCAATTGCTGGTGCCAGGGGATCAGGCACTGTTTGGCAACGATAAATTATATTATCTGTATATCGATCAGATGGCCGTTGCTACCTACGATTTTAAAACCGGACGGTGGAACAAGGGCTTCAAAAGCCTTGCAACCAATAATGGGCACCTGAATAAGTTTTACAATAAAACGGATAGTTGCATATATACCATTGGCGGCTATGGCCAGCTGGTTTATAAGGATAGTGTGAAATGTTATAACGTAGTTACCAATAGCTGGCAAAAAGTAACAGTGAAAGGCGATACTTTTACCCCCCGCTACCTGGCGGGCCTGGGCGTCAATAAAACCGGCGATACTGCTTACGTAATAGGCGGGTACGGCAGCGCTTCGGGGCAGCAGATAGTGAATCCGCGTAATTTGTATGATATGATGCGGTTTTCGGTTAAGGATAAATCCTTTAAAAAACTGTTTACTATCGATGTTAAAGATGAAGATTTTGTGTTTGCAAACTCTTTGGTCATCAACGAAAAAAGCCGGTCGTACTATGGGCTCATTTTTCCCCAGCATAAATTTAATTCAAGTATTCAGCTTATCCAGGGATCGTTGGATAAGGCAAGCTATCATTTGGTAGGTGATACCATCCCTTTTCTTTTTCATGATATTCACTCCTATGCCGATTTGGGCTATTTTCCGCACAGCGGCAAGTTTTTGGCTGTAATTCTTTTCAGGGAAAACGATCGGACAAGAATCAAGATATATTCTCTGTTAAGTCCGCCAGAGCCGTTGGCAGATAAAGTGGTTGAGATTAGCCATGTCAATTATTTCTTATGGATAGGCGGCATATGCGCAGCTGGCTTAGGTTTAACGTTGGCTACTGTCATTGTCCGTCGGCGTAAAAAAGTAATTATCCCGATACCGTCTAAGGTAGTTAACGATTTACCTGTAATTGCTCACCACACTGAACCGGAATTCGTAGAAGAAGATGATCACACGCGAACCGGCAACAGTAATGCCATATTTTTATTTGGCGATCTTCAGCTTTTTACTCCTGATGGGAACGAGATAACCAAGTATTTTACCCCTTTATTAAAAGAGTTGTTCCTGGTTATATTACTGTACTCCGTAAAACTGGATAGGGGGGTAAGCTCCGAAAAGTTAAACGAAATACTTTGGTTTGATAAATCAGAAAAAAGCGCACGTAATAATCGCTCTGTAAATATTGCCAAACTTAAATCGCTGCTGGATAAAATGGGGCATTGCCATTTATCAAAAGATACCGGTTATTGGAAGATAGAGATTGATTACACCAATATATTGGTTGATTATCACAATTACCTGAATATTGTATGCAACAAAACCAGGCTGAATAAGCAAAGAATAATCCAGCTTACCCATATCACCCAAAGAGGTAATTTTTTATCGAACATTGAATATGAGTGGCTTGATGCTTTTAAATCAGAAGTGTCTAACGAAATCATCGACTCCTACATTCAATTTGCAAACAGCGTCCAAATTGCCGACGACCCCGAGTTTTTAATAAAACTGGCCAATGATATTTTCTACTTCGACCCTGTAAACGAGGAAGCCATGATATTGAAATGTAAAGCTCTTGCACATATTGGTAAACATTCGCTGGCAAAAAATACTTTCGAGAGTTTTAATAAAGAGTATAAAACAATTTATGGCGAAGCTTTTGACCGTGATTTTAATTCAATTCTTGAATAAATCTGTTACAAAAGCTATTTTTCCTGCTGATTAATCAATTATTAATAGTTCATTAAGCATTATGGGCAATTTTGGCATCATAAACCAAATATAAATTTTCTGAGATGGTTAATCATTTTTCCCGCTTGTTAAAGTCGGTTCCGTTATGTGCGTTATTGAGTGTTACACTCGCTGGTACATGTTACGCGCAAAGCGCCGATGGTAATTTAGAATACATTGACCCACGCATTGGCAATGTGGGCCAACTTTTAGAGCCCACCCGGCCTACCATGCACCTGCCCAACCAGATGATCAGGATGTACCCTAAACGGGCCGATTATATTGACGATCAGATTTCAAGCTTTCCGCTCAATATGGTTTCGCACAGGCTGGGCGAGGTTTTTGCCATAAAGCCAGATGATAAACCGCTCACGGTCGATTCCTGGGACCAAAAAATGCCTTATGACCACGATCTGGAAATAACGCGACCATGGTATTATTCCACTTACCTTATTGATAAGGACATTAACGTGCTGTTTACCCCGGGTAAAAAAGTAGGCATATACAGATTCTCCTTTCCTGCAAAAACAGCCGCTAAAAGCGTCCTCTTTAACGTATATAATGATGGTGCCTCCGGTTGGAATTTTACCGGCGGTAATGAAGTAACCGGCACAGAAACTTATCATGATGATATTAAAGTATATGTTTATGGTCAGTTTAGCGCAAAAGGAATAGCAGGGGTTATTAAGGATGGTGTTTTAACCAAACAAACATCAATTGAAGGTAAAGATGCCCGATCTTTTATTACTTTTTCAGACGGGACTCCTGATAATATCGAGTTTAAATATTCCATATCATATATAAGCGCCCAGCAAGCAAAGCAGAATTTTAACGATGAATTTACCGGGGTTGATTTTACTACTTTGATGGCAGCTGCAAAAGGCGCATGGGCAAAGGTTGCCAACCAGATACAGGTTGAAGGCGGTACTGTGGCACAACGTAGGTCGTTTTACACTGCACTATACCGTAGTAATGAGCGTATGGTAAACATTAACGAAGATGGCCATTATTATAGCGGTTATGATAAAAAGGTGCATGACAGTAACAGGCCTTTTTATGTAGATGACTGGGTATGGGACACCTACCTGGCATTGCATCCGCTCAGGTCGATATTAAACCCGACTATGGAATCGGATATGTTAAACTCCTATGTGAATATGTACCAGCAAAGTGGTTGGATGCCTACCTTCCCGGTGTTGTTTGGCGATAACCCCTGCATGAATGGTTTTCACTCTACCGTGATGTTTTTAGATGATTACCGTAAAGGCATTCGTGGTTTTGATGTAGAAAAGGCATATGAAGGGATTGTAAAAAATGCAACACAGGCCACCATGCTGCCCTGGGAAAACGGCGCTAAATGTGAGCTTGATGATTTTTACTATGCTAAAGGATATTTTCCTGCTCTGCAAAAAGGCGAAAAGGAAACCGTAAGCCTGGTACATTCATTCGAGAAAAGACAGGCTGTAGCTGTTACATTGGGTGGCAGCTATGATGATTGGGCTGTTGGTGAATTGGCTACCGAACTGAATAAGACAAATGATCAATCAATATTTGCAAAGCGGGCATCTAACTATAAAAACTTATGGAACGAGGATAAAAAGATGTTCATTCCAAAGGATAAAGACGGCAACTGGATAAATATCGATCCTAAATTTGATGGTGGCCTTGGCGGGCGCGACTTTTATGATGAAAACAACGGATGGACTTACCTATGGCAGGTACAGCACGATATACCCGGATTAATCGGTTTAATGGGCGGCAAGGATAATTTTGTGGCTAAGCTTGATCAAACATTTCGCGAAAGCCTTGATCGCAGCAAGTACCAGTTTTGGGCCAAATTCCCCGATGCTACAGGTCTGGTTGGGCAATATTCTATGGGCAATGAGCCAAGTTTCCATATTCCGTACTTGTATAATTATGCAGGTGCGCCCTGGAAAACCCAGAAACGAATCCGCTTTTTACTGGACGTATGGTATAAGGATAACATATTCGGGATCCCCGGCGATGAAGATGGCGGTGGCATGTCGGCGTTCGTCGTGTTCTCCTCTATGGGTTTTTATCCAATTACACCGGGCAAACCTATATATACTATTGGTAGCCCTGTATTTAGTAAGGTTACCATTAGTTTGCAAAATGGTAAGCAGTTTAAGATGATAGCAAATAACTGCTCGGTGATTAATAAGTATATCCAGAGTGCAAAGTTTAACGGCGAAGTTTTAAATAAACCATGGTTTACGCACGATCAACTGACGGCCGGTGGGACTCTCGAACTGGAAATGGGGCCAAAGCCCAATAAAAACTGGGGTATCTGATCTAATCTATAAAACAAAAATATTAACAATAATCCTGATGAAAAAACAAGTTTTTAGCATCTTGTTGCTACTGCTATGCGCTGTTGCCTATAGTCAAAAACACAGCAAAACATCAGCGTTTAAAAGTTATAAAGGGGTGGTAATGGCCGGTTACCAGGGTTGGTTTAATGCCCCTGAAGATGGAGCCGGCCGGTGGTGGAATCATTATGTATCGCACGGCAAATTTGAACCTGGCTTTACCAATATCGATTTATGGCCCGATGTAAGCGAATATAAAAAGACCTATAGATCTCCCTTTAAATTGGCCGATGGCAGCGATGCGTACCTGTATAGTTCATACGATGCCTCTTCGGTTGAAACACATTTTAAATGGATGCAGCAATATGGCGTCGACGGTGTATTTGTACAGCGTTTTATTGGTGATGTGCAGCGGAGTAGGGGGCGTAACCACAATGATGTGGTTTTGGGCAATGCACTTAAGTTTTCCGAAAAATACCATAGGGCAATTTCGGTAATGTACGATCTTTCGGGAATGGGCGGCGGAGGCGACTCGCTGGTGATAAAAGATTGGAAACATTTGGTTGATAGTATGAAACTAACCAATCGTGGCAACAAGCAAACCTGGCTATATCATAACGGAAAGCCACTGGTAGCCGTTTGGGGGGTAGGTTTTAACGATAATCGTAAATATGGCCTTGCAGAAGCTGAGCGAATCATCGATTTTTTAAAGAATGACCCTGTTTATGGCGGATGTGCCGTGCTGCTTGGTGTGCCAACTTACTGGCGCGATTTTGGGAGCGATACCGAGAAAGACCGGCACTTGCATGATCTGCTGCGTAAGGTGGATATTGTACACCCCTGGTTTGTAGGCCGTTTTAATGAAGAAGCTTACCCCAGATTTCAGGCCCGGATAGTGGATGATATTGCCTGGTGCAAAGCTAATAAGATTGATTATGTGCCTACAATTTTCCCGGGTTTTAGCTGGCATAATATGAATCCGCGGGCGTCCCAAAACCAGATTCCGCGCAACCGCGGAAGCTTTTACTGGAAACAAATTAACGGGGCAATTAAGGGCGGGGCAAGTATGCTATATGTTGCCATGTTTGATGAGGTTGATGAAGGCACAGCTATACTCAAGGCGTCTAAGAATCCCCCCGTGGGGCTTAGTACGTTTGTTAAATATGAAGATGATATTCCTAATGATTATTATTTATACCTAACGGGGTATGCCGCCAAAATGCTTAGGAGGCAGCTGCCTTTACAGGAAAATGTACCACCGCCGGTAAAAAAATAACCGGGGTTTAGTTGATGTTACCAGGCATTTGGTAACCGGTGTGCCCGGGGTGAGATACGGGCGCACTTATTTTTAAAACCTTACCAAGGAGGGCTTTTTCCGGGTAACAAAAGATCAGGAAGCTTGTCGGAACAAATGAAATGCTTAAAAGGTACGGACTAACTGGGTGGTAAAATACCCCTGTTCTTTAGAAAAGTACAGGAAATGAGAGGTTTACGGCAGTGATTTTAGAAAAATTTCTAACAGTTCCCCGATAATTTTCAAAAGAAAAGCCGCAGCAACTATTAGTTCCCGCGGCTTTTCTTCGATAGATAACTTTTGTTACAAAATAGGTTTTGTAGGCCTTGTTGCCGTAAGCGGGGTTATCTTTTTAAACATCTTTGCCCCGTCGCCGGTAAGCCTCAGGTAGTAATCTGCAGAGCAGGCGGTGCCGTCTTCATCAAGCCCCAAAAAGCCTGAGCCTGCCGGTATAAATGCCTGGCTTTCGGCAGTCTTGGCTATCTGGTTGCCTTCATTGTACTCATCAAACATCGAAATGTAGATGCCCTGGGCGCCAACCCTGGTCATGTTGTAAAACTGTCGCCACATAAAGTCGCCGTGGGCACGCTGGCGGCCAGATAAGTCGCCGGGTAGTATACAGGGTTGGTAGTCAATTCCGTTGGCATTGCAATAGGCCTGGTCGGCTTTATTAATGGTTACAAAAAAACCGTCGGACTGGTTGGCATTGCCTATCCTGCCAACCATCCATGGCGAAAGCATATCAAATGCCTTATACGTACTTAAAAATCCCGGGCGTGAATCGCTGGTTTGGGTAAGCCAGTTTGTAGGCACGCCGCCAATAACATAACATCCCTTGCTTTTAAACCATTTAATCACTTCAAGGCAGTTTGCCGCAGTAAAGTCATGGTTGTTATCAGAAAAGCCAAATCCCCAGATACACACAACAGGTTTGCCATTTTGCTTTGCATAGGCCGGCGACGAGGTGTATTGCGACATTTTGTTTGTCCAGTCGGTTTTTAATTCGCTTTGCATATTTGTCCAGCCGCTTACATCGTACATAATGTAAAACTTGACACCATTTTTTTCGGCGGCTATTTTGGTTTTGGCGGCCATGGCATCGCGTACCGGACCTTCCAGTCCGCTTGGGTTAAAACGCTGTAAGGCAGCACCGTCAATACCATAGTCTTTCATCCATTTAAACTGGGTATCGATAGTTTGATCTGAAAACGAAGAAAACACCGTAGCCGGTTGCCCGTTCCCTAAATTGGCAAATTGGGTAGGGAATTTATTGGTATAATCGCGCATATCTGGCCAGGCCGAAATAGCTTTATTGGTTGGTGATGGCTGCTGTTCCCAGGTTTGAGCCCAGTGCCAGTACCTGTTTATCGGCGATCCGTCGCCTATAGCCGCAAACCAGCCCTGGTAACCTACTACTACTTTGCCCACTACATCGCCAACCGGCGATGGTGTTCGGTCAATGGTATCTGTTGGTGTTACAGGTGGGGCTGGGGTATTAGTACTTTTTTTTGAACAACTGGTGTTCGCTGCTATCAGCGTTATTAGTAGCAACGCGTTAAATGATCTTCTTCTCATGTCCCTTGTTTTATTTGTTTATATCTTTTATTTTTTCACTCCGTTAATATCTGTTTGAATTACTTTCCTGATAGTGCCATCGGCGTTGTAATAAAGCTTGTTTACACAAACAGAACGCAGCCAATCATTGTGCGAAAGCGAGCTATTATGGTAAAAGGCATACCACTGCCCTTTAAACTCAATTATTGAACCATGGTCGGTAAAACTGTCGGTAGGGTCCATGTATACACCTTTATAGGTCCAGGGACCAAGCGGGTTATTACTTGTTGCATAGCGCATACGATTAAATTTTCCGGCCTCGTTAAAATTATCAGCGTATGAGAGGTAATACACGCCGTTCCGTTTATGTACCCAGCTTGCTTCATGAAAATCCGTAAGGCCCTGCATGGTTTTCATTTCGCCATCAAGCTCCATCATATTATCCTTTAACTTGCCGCCTTTACAGATGTTACCACCGCCGTAGTATAAATAGGCCTTCCCGTCATCGTCAACAAACACACAGGGATCTATCAACGATTCGAGCCCATGGATGTACCCCTGCGATTTAAAGTCCTTTGCCGGGCTTTTGCTAGTTGCTACGCCTATTTTCCAGGTAGTATTCCATTCGGTACCGCTGGGATGCGGGAAGTAGAAGTAGTAAGTGCCGTTTTTATAAGCGCAATCGGGCGCCCACATAAAACCACCTTCGGGGCGACCCCAATCAACCTCGCTTGCCTGTAATACCTGTCCTTCATCCCGCCAGTGTACCATATCATCGGTAGAGTATACATGATATTTATCCATCAAATCGCAGCCACGCGGCGGGTCGATGTCATGAGAAGGGTATAAATACAACCTGCCATCAGTCCAAACATGTGCCGATGGATCTGCAGTGTAGATATTGGTAATAAAAGGGTTTTTAAAACCGTCGCCCTTTGGGTCTTCAATAACTACTGTTGGGGTTTCGCCGGTGGGGTTGCTTTTTTTTGAGCAATTGCTTGCTGCCACCACCAGGGTTGTTAAAAGGATTGTATATACTATCTTCCCGTTCATATTATTTACTTTTTTATCGCTCCTGTTGGTATTACTTTTTTAATAGTGCCATCGGCATTATAGTAAAGCTTATCTACACAGATAGACCGTAACCAATCCTGGTGAGAGAGTGAACTGTTATGGTAAAACGCGTACCATTGGCCCTTAAACTGAACAATGGAACCATGGTTGGTGTAGCTATCAGTAGGGTTCATATAAACACCTTTTGAAACCCAGGGGCCTAACGGACTATTGCTGGTGGCATAACGCATTTGGTTGTGTTTGCCGTTCACATCGTGATTGTCTGAATAGGATAGGTAGTATATGCCGTTCCTTTTATGTACCCAGGTGGCTTCATGAAAATCTTCCAGGCCTTCCATTTTTTGCATTTCTCCATCAATTTCAATCATGTTGCTTTTTAGTTTGCCACCTTTGGAAGTGCCGCCGCCACCATAATAAAAATAAGCCTGGCCATCGTCATCTATAAACACGCACGGATCAATCATCGATTCCAGTCCTTTGATGTACCCCTGCGATTTAAACCCGCTTGCCGGACTTTTGCTGGTGGCTACGCCAATTTTCCATGTGCTGTTCCACGCGGTGCCGCTTGGATGCGGGAAATAAAAGTAATAGGTGCCATTTTTGTAAGCGCAATCCGGCGCCCACATAAAACCACCTTCGGGGCGGCCCCATTCAACCTGGCTGGCGTTTAGTATCTCGCCATGATCTTTCCAATGTACCATATCGTCGGTTGAGTAAACGTGGTACCTGTCCATCAAATCGCAGCCGCGTGGCGGGGCTACGTCATGCGATGGATATACGTACAGGCGACCGTCTTTCCAAACATGGGCAGATGGGTCGGCTGTATAAATGTCAGTAACAAAAGGGCTTCCAACAGATGCTGTATCAACCGGTTTATCCTGGGCGATACATATGGAAGTTGATAGGGTACCCAGGCTTATGGCCAACACAGCCGATATTTTTATTAAATTATGCTTTATCATCAGGATGCTATTTCTTTTTTTTAAATGGCAGAGAAATTACTTTCTCCGCCATTTTGATGTTTATAAATTAATGAAGGGTTGGGGAATAATTATTTTGAGACAACTTTGATGTCATCGATGCCGTAATTTTGATCTGTTGTTGCTTTAGCTGCGCTCCAGAAGAATATCTTTATATAGTTCATAGCTGTTAAATCCGGCCCCCCGTCTCCCGACACATATCCATCGGTAAAATTGAGCTGCAAGTGATTCCATCCATTTTTTAATGTTGGGATAATTTTGTCCATCCCCCAGCCAATACGTTTGTTATCCGGATCGGCGGCGCTGCTGAACTGAATTTGACCATCTACTTTAAGTAAAGAAACGTCCTGGACATAAAACCAAAGATCCAATTGCCCTGTTGCCATGGTTACCGTTGTATTAACAGGAGCGGGCAGGGTTTTAATAAACTGCATAAAATCCTGGCCTGTTTTTATTGTTGCCTTCAGATAGCCGGTACCTTCTTTTTGGCCGGTTGTTGTTAAAACCGGGTCTCCGCCTGCTACCTGCCAGCCGTCAGTTTTATCACAGTTATCAATCACTACGGGCGGTGGCGGCGGTAATGCTGCAACCCTGATATCATCGATACCAAAATTTTGATCATTAGCCGCTTTGGCTGCGGTCCAAAAGAATATTTTTACAAAATTCATTGCTTTTAAATCCGGGCCACCATCTCCGGATACGTATCCATCGGTGAATTTCAGCTCTAAGTGGTTCCAGCCGTTTTGCAGTGTTGGGATAATTTTATCCATTCCCCAGCCAATACGCTTGTTATCCGGATCGGCGGCGCTGCTAAACTGTATCTGGCCATCTATTTTAAGCAAAGAAACGTCCTGAACATAAAACCAGAACTTTAATTCGCCGGTACTAAAGGTTGCTTTTGTATCAACAGGAGTGGGGAGGGTTTTAATAAACTGCATAAAATCTTGCCCTGTTTTTATTGTTGCCTGGATATAGCCGGTGCCCTCCTTTTTGCCGGTTGTTGCTAAAACAGGATCTCCGCCTGCTACCTGCCAGCCGTCGGTTTTATCGCAATTGTCAATTACCACAGATGTATCGATAACAGGGGGTGTTGTAGTATCAACCGGGGGAGGGGCTTTAAGGCCAGATGTATCCCGTGAAACATATTTTTCTTTTTGGCAGCCCACAATTATAAAGCCTGCCATGAGGATGGCGCAAACCATCGTTGTTTTAATGAATTTCATTTCCTTTTTTGGTTTAAGGTTAAATTATTTAGGAACGTCTACCTGTACTATTTCCGAAAAATTTGAGCTGTTGAAACTATCGCTTAAACGCACCCCGGCACGTACAAAAAATGTGCGGCCCGGTATAAGGTTAGGAACGGTTAAGGTGATTGATTTTTGCGCTGTAGTCAGGTCAATAAATTCTTTATTGATGGTTACAGCATTTAAATCCGAGAAGTCTCTGATAGAAGCTCCTGTACCTACCAGCTTTGTGGTATTCACATAAGGCTGCACATCTTTAATAGTTGGCAACCCTGCTACAACGGGCGCGGTAATATCAAACTTTAAGGTTAAAGTTGTGCCTGTTAAACTTGTAGTAAAGTTTTTGATAATGATGTACGGTGTAACAACAAAGTCGTGTTTGGTACCTTGGGCAATATTCACCGTCACGGTATCATAAACCGGCCAGAAAGCGCCACCTGTAGGCACAACCTTATATGCGCTTTTAAAAAGTTTGGTATCCTGAAAGGTGCCATCAAACTTACTTGGAATGGTTTGTGGGGTAGTCCAGCCAATTTGCTGAAGTTTTATTGTAGTGCTACCGCCTGATGTTGGCAAATTACCGCCTTCTGACGAAATTATGTTGCCCTGGAATGAGGCGTTAGGACCATCGTAGTTGTCTGTTTTTGTACATGCAGAACTTGCAAGTATAGTTACGCCCACCAAAATTCTGCTAATCAGTTTTTTCATATCTTAAAATTTAAATTCTTAATAATTTGGATTATTAGGGAGCAGGTTAGGGTTCTTTCCGATTTCGCCTCCGGGAATTCCTTCATAATAAAATTGCTTCTGGAAAGAGTATTCGCGATTAAACAGTTCTGTTTCGGCTAAGAAGATGAATTTGTTTTCATTCAACACATAATATGGCATCAGGCCTTTAAAGTGCGCCCTGTCAAGCACCACATCGGCTGTGCGCCATCTTTTTAAATCCCAATAGTATTGGTTTTCAAATGCAAGCTCCATACGCCTTTCGTTGCGAACTTTATTTAAATCGATAGAAGTGTAAGGGGCTGCACCGGCCCGGCTTCTGATGAGGTTAACAGAAGTTAATGCATCGCCGGCGTTGCCCAATTCCATAGCAGCTTCTGCCCGGTTTAACAAAATCTCGCCATAACGAAGGTCAATCCAGGGCTGCTCGCTCCTGTTAAGGTCAACCGCCGATTGGGGTTTGTTATAATCAACATATTTGCGCACATAAAAGCCTGTGCGGGTTAGTTCATCGCCACCTGTCCAAGGGCCGGTAAAGCCAATTACCTGCTTGCCCTGGTACAATGTTTTTGTATCGCCTGCAAGTATGTATGAGCGCGAATTGGCCTGTTTAGCAACCTCAGCGGCCGCTGTTCCGCTAAAAGATGGGTAAATGCCCCGTTGCATATCAAACATAAGCCCCCTTAACGTTGCGCCAGGGAAATAAACGGTGGCTAATAACCTTGGCTCAAGACCTTGCATCAATTGTGCACGGTTATCAAAACGTTTAGGTGTACCATCGCCATTAGTTACCGGTAACTCTCCCCAAAGCCGTACAAAATCTAATGTAGGGTATGAACGCGAAAGCGCATTAGCTGTAAAATAACGCGGCGACATAGTAGCATCCCAGCTATGAGCAGTGTGAGTAGCAATAGAATATTGTTTTATAAAAATATTTTCGGGGCTTGTGCTTTTTAAGAACAGATCAACATAGTTTTGTACTTTATCTGAATTTGCATTATAAAGCGAGTAATGACCGTCGAGCAATTTAGCGGCATCGTAAGCTGCCTGGAAATAAGCAGTCGCTTTATCTGCAGGGATACCAACCAGGCCTTGTGCACGTGCCGGTCCGTCAACAAAGTTTACTGAACCGTACCTGGCCACACACGCTGCATAAAGCATTGCCCTTGATTTTAAGGCGGCTGCAACATACCTGTTGGCCCTGCCTGCATCACTGGTTTCGGGCATCATCTGGTAACCCAAATCAAGCTCGGTACCGATAAAATCCCATACAGCCTGTTCTTTATCGCGGTGCACCTGGAGTGTTGACAGTGGTGCGCCAGGATCTTGTGGTACCGTAATAATTGGGATACCCCCGTAACGCTTGGCCATGCCAAAGTAATAGTACGCCCTTAAAAAATGAGCTTCACCCAAAAGGGCATTTACCGTTGGCTGGCCTAGCTTGGCAACATGTTTAGGCAATTCGGCTATCAGGGTATTTACGTTCCTGATATCGCCATATGGCCAGTAACCAAAGCCACCGCCAATATCCATCCCGCCAAAAGGGCCAACTTCTTCGCCCGTAACCGAGGCCGAATTATAAAAGTTTTCCCAATCGTTGCCGCCGGTTTTAAACCCCTGATCGGGCCGGTATTTAAAGTCTTCAATAGGTAAATTATGGTATATGGTTGCCAAAAACGATTTAACACCTGCCTCGCTGTCATATATAATCTCGGGAGTAAAGATGTTAGTCGGCAGAATATCCAACCTTTGGCAGGAAGTAAGCGAAACCCCTACGCCAATAGATATTGCTATAATAAATTTATGTATACTTTTCATGTGTCAATAGTTATTCGTTAATAATTCATGATATGCCCGGCAGTCTAAAAGGAAACGTTAGCTCCAAGATTGAAGGTTCTGTTCATCGGGTAGGTGTAGCCTGCAAAAGCTTTGCTGAAATCGCCGTTATCTCTTGGATTTGGCCCCTGATGCTCAGGATCATAGTTTTTCAATCCGGTAAATGTTAACAGATTGTAGCTGTTTACATATATCCTGAACTTTCTAACACCTATGCTTTTCAAAACTGCCGGCGATAAAGAATAACCAAATTCAAGCGTTTTTACACGCAGATAGCTGGCATTTTGTATCGCTTTTGTACCCTGTGCGGCAGGCGACCCCATTGCAGGGTAATAGCCTGGTACCCATTGTGTATTCGGGTCAAAAACGTTTGCCGAAGGATCTGCCGTGTGCCAGCTGTCAAGGAAGCGTGTTAAAGCGCTTCTGCCATACATCAACGGTTCTGCAAATTGTTCGCCATACTGTACGTAAACCCCGGCTGCGCCTTGTAAAAGCATGTTCATATCAAATCCTTTATAACTTAGGCCTACGGTAAAACCATAGTTGTATAGCGGTATATCGGTAGTGGCAATAGGATGACTGTCTTTATCATCTATAACCCCGTCGCCGTTCCAATCCTTATAATAATAGTCGCCGGGTATGGTATTGTTATTGCCACCACCCGTGTTTACGCCATAATTATATATTTGCTTGTAGGTGGTAAACTGCCCGGCATACTCTGGCCCCCACCAAACATTCTGATACCTGTTTGTTTGGTTCTCTTTCCAGTTTAAATACTCGTTACCTGAATTACTGCGAAGAACAGTCATGTTTTTTAAGCGGGTTGTACCTATGTTACCTGTAAGGTTTACACCCAGCTGACCAAAAGTATTCCTGTACGATAAGTTAAAATCCAAACCCTGTACCCGGTCGCTGTTGTAATTAATCTGGGGCACATCGGCACCTACTGTTCCGGGTAAAGCCACCGAAGGGGTAGCGGGCAATCCGGTTCTGTCGTTTCTGAAAACTTCAATAGTTCCGTCAACTTTTCCACCAAACAAACCAAAATCAATAGCTATATTCTTTATGGTGCTTATTGGCCAGGTTAAACCAGGGTTGCCAAGTTTTGGCGCCGACCCGTTTACCGCGCTTGAAGCAAAAATGTAGTTGTTTACCGGATAAGTGTAACCGTTAACATAATTGAATGCATTACCCTGCTCGTCACCAACCTTACCGTACGAAGCTCTGAGCTTCAGGTTGGAAAGGATGTTATCTGAGACCAGTTTGCGGAAAAAATCCTCTTTTGTTAAAACCCAGCCTATTGATGCACCCGGGAAGAAGCCATATTGATCGGCCCCTGGTTTATACAAACTGGTGCCATCCCGGCGAAAACTGAATTCGGCAAGGTACTTTCCTTTAAAATCATAATTAAACCTTCCAATAATACTCCTATGTGCCTGGTCCTGCAAAGCATTGGCATCCATTCCACCATACATATTGGAATTTTGCAGGCCGCCGAATAAATAATTTACCGGAATCTCGGTATCGCGGTATGCGTTAAAATTATCAGCAGTTTCATGGCTTTGCTCATAGGTAGCCATAGCTGTGATATTGTGGTCATCAAAAAAAGTATGCGCGTAATTTAACGTTACCTGGCTTAAAGTATTTAAGTGGGTATAATAGGCGCGGGTGATGCCCGAAGGTGAATTTACAACGCTTGGTATGTAACTATTGTCGTCTGCTTTGTAAGTATATAAAGAGAATGTCTTTTTTATCTGATTATAATCATTAACCCCATAATCAATATTAAATAAGGCCTTTGCACTTAATCCCTTTATACCTGGGATGTCATACGTTAAATTTAACTGGCTGGTAATACTTTTGTTCCTGCTCCTTTTTGAACCCACTTTGTCGGCATCGGTTATGATAGATGGGTTCATGTTATCATCAATTACAGCTGGATATAAAGGATTATCATTAGCGTATATCTGGTGTGTAGGTATCTGGTTCCAGGTGTACTTATAAATAGTCCATTCGTCTGTATAAGGCTGATTTTTTTCATCCATCCAGGCCGATGTTAATACCTGCCCTTTTAACCCTTTTGTTATATTGGCCGTAACGTTTGAGCGGAAATTATATTTGTTGTAGTTTAAATCTCCGGTTTTAAAAACACCGTCCTGCCGTTGATAACCAAAGTTGAAGAAATAGCTGATTTTGTCGTTTCCGCCATCAATATTTAAATTATGCTGTATTTGGTTGGCTGTCTTCCTGAAAACCATGCCTATCCAGTCGGCCGATTTGTAGGTGCCATCAAGCCATGGTTTGATGTCGGCATATGAATATTGCGGGGTTACATTAGATACAAAATTATTGGCAAAATCGCGTTTAACTTTTTCGTTTGTAAGCAGCATATAATCTACAGCGCCTACGCCCTGGGGCATACCTAAAAACGTTTGGATAGCGTCGTTAACAGAATAATTGATGTTAATGTTGCCGTTTTTTCCGCCTTTTTTGGTGGTTATTAAAATAGCGCCACCTGCAGCCCTTATACCGTATATAGATGCGGCTGCATCTTTTAGTACAGAAACGCTTTCAATTTCATTCGGGTCCATGCGGCCTATTGTTGATTGGTCGCCGCCAATTACACCATCAATTACAACCAATGGGGCGCTTGTAAACCCCCTGATATTTAAATTGTTGGCAAAAGATCCCGGTTCGGCAGTTGTTTGAACAATGCGTACACCCGGTATTTTACCGCTAAGCATATTTATAACACTTTCGTTTTTAGTTGTTACAATCTCTTTGCTTTGTAGTGTTGATACAGAGCCGGTTATGGTGGCCCTTTTTTGTACACCATAGCCCACAACTACTACTTCATCAAGCGTTTTGTTAGTTGCAGTTAATGCGATGGTGCCGCCTTTTATATCTTTTACAATTACCTCTTTGGTAAGGTAGCCTAAATATGATACCTGTAAAATCACGTTAGTATTTGCAACGTTCAGGGTAAACTTTCCTGCTATATCAGTTATAGCACCAGCTGTAGTACCTTTAATTTTTACACTTACCCCCGGAAGTGCCGACCCATCGGTTAAATCAATAACCTTTCCGCTGATAGAAGTTTGCTGGGCTAACAAACCAAGCGGGAAAAGGAAGAGGAGTATAAGTAAGTATCTAAGTTTTTTCATATTGTCTCTCTGTTAATATTTAAGTTTAATTGATTTGGTTTACCGTGTTAGGGTAATAAATAGCGCGTGCGGCAGCTACTTACGGCGGGTTAGGTGCGTAATGATACATGGTGTAATTTGGTTGGTTAATAAATCACCTGACGCTTATATGAGGGCTGGCAGGTGCTATAATTGGTTTATTTTACTGACACAAAAGAAGAGGCGATCATTAATAAAAAATAAATAATAGATTAATTTTAGCTGTAAAAACACTAAAAAGGAGGCTTTTGAGATATTTTTCGCAATCGATTGCGGTTTTTGTGGTTTTGGGAGGATTTTTGTTTTTAACAAAGCCTTGCCATGGATTGACGTGGCAGTTTTACTAAACAAATATTGCCAGGTGAATTAAATGGCAATCAATTCTTCTGATCTTTGTGAGATCAATACGAAGTGGAGGAGGGGTTTTATTTACGGTGATAGTATACTTGGTGTTAATGTCAATGGTAAATTGACGGATAGTCTTTAGCCCAAAGTCTTAAGCCAAAAAAGAAAAAATTCTATTGTAGGCTTACGACTTTGTACTGTTGGCTAAACACTAATAAAGGCAAACTAATAGTGTATTTTACTTTTTGCTACGATATCATGCAATATCATATCGGCGTGCACCCGCGAGTTTTCAATAAACCAAAGGTGAGTGTCTAAGCCGCCGCAAACAACGCCTGCAAGGTATAAACCCGGCAGGTTGGTTTCCATAGTTTCGGGATTGTATTGGGGGATGAATTTATCTTCGGACAGGATAATGCCCAGTTTTTTCAGGAAATCGAAATTGGGTTTATAGCCGGTCATGGCCATTACAAAGTTGTTGGGTATGGTAATCAATCCATCGGGTGTTTTGATATCAACCTCATGTTCGCGGATGGCTTCAAGATTGGAGTTGAAATAAGCTTTGATGCTGCCTTCTTTTATCCGGTTAATGATGTCAGGCCGTACCCAGTATTTAACCCGGCTGCTAATTTCCGGCCCACGCACCACAATGGTAACGTCGGCACCCTTGCGGTAAGTTTCCAGAGCCACATCGATAGCCGAGTTGCTGGAGCCAACAACCACTACTTTTTGCAAAGTATAATAATGCGGGTCCTGGTAATAGTGTTTTACTTTGGGAAGGTTCTCGCCGGGGATATTTAAATTAACCGCGATGTCATAAAAGCCGGTAGATACGATAACCTTTTTTGCCCGGTAGATTGCTTTACTTGTTGTTATAGTGTAGGCATCGTCTTCGGTTTTTACATTGGTTACCTCCTCAAATAAATGGAGCGGAAGGTTGTTGGATAGTGCAACCCTGCGGTAATATTCCAAAGCATCGTTACGGGTAGGTTTGTTATGAACGGTTACAAAAGGTACGCCACCAATCTCTAATTTCTCAGAAGTTGAGAAAAAGGTCATGGTTGAAGGATAGTTATATAACGAGTTTACCAGGCAGCCTTTTTCGACGATTACAAAACTTAAACCTGCTTTTTGGGCTGCCAGTCCGCAAGCTAAACCTATGGGGCCGCCACCTATAATGAGTATATCGAGCATGCCGCTAAGATAGGCAGTTTTTGAGAGAGAATTGTAGGGGATTTCGGATTTGGGAATTTCGATTTCGGATTCATCAGCCCTTCAATCTGCTGCTGCGCTCGCATCAAAGTAATGCAAACCGTAATTAATTAGGGTTTCAGCAAAATCCCATTTTTTCATGCCGCATATTTCTGCTGCTTGCCCTAAACTAAGCTTATCCGATTCATATAATTGGCCATAATCAAACGGACAGTTTCGTCATCTTCTTTTAAGAGCATCGGGAACCCTGTATTTTCATTGTAAGCCATTAGCGCTTATGAAGCACGTTGTGCAAGCAATCTTTTAAATTTAAAAGATTGTTCAGTTCGTAATCATTGAATAGTCCTTTATCAACATCAATTATCGACTCCAATCTTGTATAGAACTCAAACCAGCCGTCTGTTAAACCATTAACATAGAGTTGAGCGTCTTTTAGTTTATCGACTATTTCGATAAGTTCCCTTGAAATTAGAGATTCGCAAACAACATCGAATATCAGCCAATAGTCCTTCCATATTTGTTCAGTAGGTTTGATTGCCATGTAGGATCAATAACAATTTGTTGACTTGGAAAAATAGAGCCTTTGGGATATGTTAAATTCCTTTTTCCAGCGAAAAAAAGAAAATAAAAAAGGGTAAGCTACTTTTATCGCACCGCTCAACTCTCTACCCTTGCTGTGTTCCCACCCTGGGGGAGTTCAAGAGGAGCTGGCCGTAAAAGACTTACCCCGGGGCAAATATAGAAAAAGGATGCGTATCAGGTTAATAAATTGTTAAAAAAGGCTTAGCCGCTGATAGCTAAAGGAATAGATTGTTGTTTGTTGCCCGTTGTGGGTTACATCGGGCATAAACCCCTGCTCTTCGTCGACCTTGAATGCGGGAAAACTGCGTATTTTAAAAATTTACTGCGTTTTTTTGACGGGCAAAAATAGAAAAGGTGGTTATTTAACCGCCCCCTTTATTTTTTACTTTGTTAATATCAATTCAAGATCTTTTTTGATCAGATCAGCGTTTTTTGGTTTGATCTCGTAATCGAAATTAGCGGCACCATCAGTCGCGATCCGGATAATTGAAACTGATTTGGTTTTCAACGTTTCGATATCATCTTTTTCCAGCTTATAATATACAAGGTTAATAACCCGGTCGGCCTGCGAGCCGTAAGTTACATGGGCATCACCGCCAGCATCTGGTTTTAAGTCCAGTACGCTGTTATCAGTAAACTTAATATTGGTAATGTTAGCCGGACCTACAGACCATAACCGGGGACCATTCATATTATCTATCCTGAAACATAGCACGTAACTTGTTCCTATTTTCTCTGCGTAAACATATAATAGCCTGCCTGTTGCAAAGCCCAATTGTGTGTAAATTCTTTCATCAGATGTTTTCCACGTGGTGTCTCCTTTGATCTTATCGATCTCTGGTTTTTCTAATTTTTGGGCACTCGCAGAAAGTGTAATGCCGGCGGCTAAAATAGCCAGGAGGTAAATTTTTTTCATTTTGAAATTTTTAGGGTTAAGTAATAATTGATAAAAGGTTATAGGTTTAAAGCCAACAAGGTTTTATGTTAAGGTTTAGGTTTTTTTATTCAATATGAGTGTTTATGCCACGGCCAGCTTTCTGTCGAAAGGGATTTTTTTATATACTTTATAGCTATCAAATTTGGTGTCGGCCTCTTTTTCCAGCACAGTTATGCCATCGGCTAAAAACTCATCTTTGTATTCAATTTTTACAAAATGGGGCCACAGGATGTTAAATGCTTCTATCGGTATTTTACGCGCAATGGTAATGTGTGGATGAAGCTTTTTTATCATCAATAAATCCTTAATGGCGGTAAACCAATCGGATGTTTCTTTATCCAATTCTATTTCGGCATAAATGGTACGGAAGGCCGGCCCATGCGAAAAAAAGTTAAACCCTATGATCCTGATGTTATGCACAATGACAGTGCGCCTGATAATAAAATCGACCATATCATAAAAAGGTCCGATAAGTTTTGGTTTCTGTGAGCCGGGATCGACCTCATCGCTGTTAACATCCAAGGTAATATGCGCACGCGAATTCATCCCCTGGAAATTACCTATGCGGTTAAAACACGCTTTTTTAAAGGCGTTTATCTTTTGATCAATACGATCTGGCGGAGACAATACAGTCAGATAATATTTAAGGCTCATATTCAAGTTAAAAAAGACTGGTTTGTTTATTAACGACAGCTGTGTTTTTTAAATGCCGCATTAAATAATCCTGGTAAACACGGTTTAATGAATCTGGAGAACCTTTAAACTCAAATTCGCGATACACCGACGAACCGGAATTAACCAGATTTTTTAAAATGGTGAATTTTGACACCACAAACCTCTTTTTCAACTCTTTCCTTTGAAAATAGGGCCAAAGTAAATTAAACTGTTCGGGGGTAAGTCCGCGTGCTATGGTAATGTGCGGTGTTCCGCTGCCTTTGCCTACTATATCCCACAATAATTTAAGCCAGTAGGTGTTATGGTCGCTTATCTTAAGCTTTGCGTAAATGGTTTTGTTATAGCCGTTGTTTTCGTTAAAACAATCAAAGCCATCTATCTCAAAAACAACTGCCGGTAAAGCCGTTAACCTGCGCTCAAACATCGAAAAGCCATGGTCATGTACATGAATGGGGTGCTTTGGATAATTGTTGGTAGTTATATGGGGCTTTGACCCCATGCCCGGGTAATCGCCGATTACCCGCCGGGCTTCATTTTTTAATTTAACAATCTCGGTATTAACATGATCGGGCAAGGACAATACGAAGTGAAAAAATGGCGAATTCATATAATTGCTGATTAAATTGTTTCAAATAAACTGGTCTGATCCTGGCCGACCATTTCAATCCGGCCGGCTTCAATGTTTTCGGTACCAATAAAGCCTTGCTGATTTTTAAATTCAAAGGCTTTAAAAAACTCCCATTTGGCATATGGGGCAAACGTATCGCGTTTAACTATGGTAAGCGCGTTTATCCAGAATGGCTCAACCAGCTTTTTATGCCTGAAATGAGGCCATAAATCGTTAAAATCTTTTTCTGCTATATTCCTGGCAATGGTTATATGCGGCGTAAGCGCCTTTTTTATTTTTAGTTTTTTCTTTAGCTGGCCAAACCAATCGTCAACAGCTGGTGTCGACCGTATATTGGCGTATATGGTAAATTTGCCGTGCACATGCGGGAAATTTCCAAATCCATCGATATGCAGTAATACGGGCGGCAAGCTTCTCAATTCTGTTTCTAACAAGTCAATGTTTCTATCAGTCATGAACGGCTTTTGACGTTCCTTATGCTGGATTGAAATATGAGCAGGCGAGTTCATACCTTGATAATCTCCAATGAGCCTTGCCGATGCTTTTTTATAGCGGGCAATTTCGGCCCTGATTATCTCCGGTAGCGAAAGCAGCATTAAATGATCTTCGTACATCCTCATGTTCTAACTTCTGTTAATCAAAAATACTAATATTATTAGTAAAATACCAAATTAATTAGCAAATTTGTTGCGTGGATCAAAAGCGACATATCGTACACATCGATCTCGATTCATTTTTTGTGTCGGTAGAGCGTAAGTTTAACCCAGCGCTTATTGGTATTCCTGTGCTTATTGGTGGCTCGGCAGATAGGGGTGTGGTTGCCTCTTGTAGTTATGAAGCCCGTAAATTTGGTATCCACTCGGCCATGCCAATGAAACAGGCCATGAAGCTTTGCCCGCATGCCACGATAGTACGTGGTTCCCATGGCCGCTATTCTGAGGCGTCCAAAGAAGTTACAGATATCATCCACGACTCGGTACCGCTATTCCAAAAATCATCGGTTGACGAGTTTTATATCGACCTTACCGGCATGGATAGGTTTTATGATTGTTACCAGGTAGCATCAAACCTTAGGCAACGTGTTATTAAAGAAACGGGGCTACCTATTTCATTTGGAATGGCATCAGGCAAAACGGTGGCAAAAATGGCTACCAATGCGTCAAAACCAAACGGTCAGCTATTTATTAAGCATGGCGAAGAATTAAAATTCCTGGCTCCATTGCCTATCGGCAAAATTCCCGGCCTTGGCGAAAGCACAGCTCAAAAGCTATATCAATACGGTATTGAAAAAATTGGCGACCTGCAACGCGCTGACCTTAAGTTTTTAGAAACTGTTTTTGGCAAAGCAGGGATTTTTCTTTGGGAAAAAGCGCATGGGATAGATTATAGCGAGATTGTGCCCCATTCTGATCGTAAATCTATATCGACAGAGCATACTTTCGATATCAATGTAAACGACCAACGGACCATTGAAACCATCCTTGTTTCGATGACGGAAGAACTATCGTCAAAACTGCGGCGTGAAAATAAACTGGCATCGTGCCTGGCTATCAAAATAAGGTATGCCAACTTTGAAACCCACACCCAGCAGCAAAAGATAGCCCTTACCGCGGCCGAGCATATTCTGTTACCCGGCGTCAAAAACCTGCTGAAAAAAGCGTGGAACCAGCACCGGCCCATCAGGCTGATAGGGGTAAGGTTAAGTAACCTCGCAAGCGGCCGCTACCAGATTAACCTGTTTGAAGATAATGAGGAACGCATCCGCTTATACCAGGCAATGGATAATATCAACTTTAAATTTGGTGATAAAACTATTTGCCGGGCATCGGGCATGGAGATAGGCACGAGGAATTTTAACCCGTTTTTGAAAGGGTAGAAAGCCTCACCTAAATCCTCTCCAAAGGAGAGGACTTTTGATTAGCGTAAAAAAAAATGTTTTGCATCATGCAATTCTCCTGTCTTAATTCTTGATTCTTGCCTCTTCCCCAATCGTTGGTCAAAGGTTTATAACCATTGGTCAAACTAATTTTAAGGGGTTACATCAAGTTGCTTCTTTTGATAAAAAGAAAACTTTATGGAAACCACACAACGACAAACTTACCTCGATTGGTTACGAATCATATCAATCATCGGCGTATTATTTTTTCATTCGGCCATGCCTTATGTGGCCGAGGATAACTGGCATATAAAAAATGCGCAAACCAGCAATTTGATGATGGAATCAAATCATTTTTTGCACCTTTTTCGGATGCCGCTGCTCTTTTTTATTTCTGGTACCGTGAGTTACTACATGATGCAGCGGCGATCTACTTTAAACTTCATCGGCTTACGTTTCCGCAGGCTATTTATTCCATTACTGGTGGGCATGTTTATCATTGTGCCGCCTCAAATTTATATGGAGCGGCTGGCAAATGGCTATCACGGCAGCTACTGGCACTTTTATGCAAGTGTATTTAATTTTGTGCCTTATCCCAAAGGCAGTTTCAGCTGGCATCACCTATGGTTTATTGCTTACCTGTTTATTTACGATTTAATATTTGCCCCGGTATTTGCATGGATGGTCTCGCCCAAAAGTGATGGCTTTAAAACTAAACTCGCGGTCCTGGCTAAAGGTAAATGGATTTACCTGCTCATGTTGCCGGGTATCATTTGGTTTACATTTTTAAGCTGGCAATTACCCGAAACAAACGACTTAATTCACGACGGATGCTATTTTGTTTACTGGCTGTTTTTTGTTTTGGCCGGCTTTATATGTATTGTACAGCCCAAACTAATGGATAGCCTGCAACGGAACCGGCGTTTTGCTTTAACTATTGGCTTTTTGAGCCTCATGTTATGGGAATGCCTGAGGTGGAATGGAATCGAGCCTTTACACGCCCGCTGGCCATTTCAAAATATATTGTTTAGTTATGCTTTTACTGCTTTAAGGCCGATAATTGCCTGGGGATGGGTATTGGCTTTGGTTGGCTATGGCAAACAATATCTTAACCGCACTCATAAAGTTTTAAGTTATTTAAACCAGACTGTGTATCCTTTTTATATTCTTCACCAAACTGTGATAGTGCTGCTGGTTTATTACATTGTGCAGGCGCCAAATGAAAGTATCCTGTCGAAATATATTTATACAGTTGGGATCACCTTTTTTATAACTATGCTTATTTATCATTTACTGGTGCGTCCATATACCTTAACCCGCTTTTTATTTGGGATGAAACCTTTGGAGATGAGCCAAGAACCAAGAGTCAGGAATCAAGAAGATGTTGCTGAACTGGAAAAGCTTGGCAGCCGCGAACCACTTACTACATCCGTGGTATGAAATTGAGTTGCCAGGTAAGCAAATTTGCAT
>Ga0307515_10000670_pt1 | contig 78921 bp, 86 predicted proteins | sample 17_EM_MG_FD_194513 | JGI IMG/M metagenome (GOLD analysis project Ga0307515, IMG submission 194513) | Populus trichocarpa ectomycorrhiza microbial communities from riparian zone in the Pacific Northwest, United States - 17_EM | ecosystem: Host-associated > Plants > Roots > Unclassified | place...
GTTGTAAGCAAACTCTGCCAGAGGTAACAGTTCTACCCAGTTATCCTGCTCGTAGTTGGAGAAGGCCCGTAAGTACTGTTCCATGGTCTGGTTTTGCCGTTCCGTCTGGCCATCGGTCTGTGGATGGAAGGCGGTCGACAGCCTGTGGTTAATACTTAGGTGAGAGCAGACTCGGTTCCAGAATGGGCTGGTAAACTTCTTTCCGCGATCGGTAACAATGTTGTCTGGTACGCCGCGTTTGCAGATCACGTGATCGAAAAACATTCGTGCCAGCTCTGGTGAGTCGATATCTTTCCTGCTGGGGAGGTAGATTGCCATTTTCGTCAGTCGATCGACGATTACCAAGATTCCCGTGTACCAGGAGGCGGTTGACTCAGGGAGGTCCGTGACGAAGTCCATGGTTACTCCTTCCCAAGGTCGTGACGGTGGTGTTAGTGGCATGTTTGTGCCATGATGGACGTGCCGTGGTGCCTTGATTCGGTGGCATAGTTCGCAACCGGCGATGTATTTTTGTACGGTGGCGTCCATTGCGGGCCAGTGGAAATACCGTGACACTAACTCGGCGGTTTTGAGAGCTCCGAAGTGACCGGATTCTGGGTTGTCGTGGAAAAGGCTTATGACTTTGTTGCGAAGTAGGTCATCCATTGGTACGTATATCCTTCCTTCGTAGGTGAGAACTCCGGCGGTGACTTTCCATTCGTTGGTCGATTCTTCCTCTAATTCGTCTATTCTTTGCAGGTCAGGGATATCTATGATTGGAGTGCCGACGATCTTGTGTTTCACGTTGGCAGCCAACGCGTCGATAGCCTAGGCTGCGTTGATTTCTTGAAGGAGGTCATCGTACGGTTCAACGGTGGTAGCTGCCAAGGTTGCCAGCAGTCGCACGGTCGGCCTCTTGTAGCCTATCTCGTAGTCGGGTCTTTTTGATGGTCCATCTGCCGGGTTCTTCTTTCCTTCCAAGTGTTCGATGACAAAGTCGTAAGAGGATAGGATTTCCGCCCACCTGGCCTGTCTTTGGGAGAGCACTTTGGAGGTTTGGAAATACTCGAGATTCTTGTGGTCACACTGGATCAGGACCTTGTGATTGGCGCCCTCAAGAGAGTGTCTCCATTGTTTCATTGTCTCCACAATCACCAAGAGCTCCCGATCGTATGTGTCATAGTTCTGTTCGGTGGGGGAGCATTTTCGAGAGTAGAAATTGACAGGGCGAAGAATCCCGAATCCGTCGTACTGGTTGAGGATGCCGGCGATTGCGAAGCCACTTGCATCGGTCTGCAGAATGATCAGTTTTTGCGGGTTGAAATGCTGGAGGATTGGTGCTTCGGTAAAGGCCTTTTTGAGCTTTCGAAATGCGAGTTCGGCATCCCGAGTCCATTCCCACTTCCGTGAGCCCTGTGTCTTTAGCAAGTTTGATATGGGAGCCGTCACCTTTGCATATTTCCGAATGAATCTCCGGTAGAAGTTTGTGAAACCAAGAAGCACTTGCACATCCCAAACTGATTCCGGAGTCGACCAGTCTTCGATCGTGGATATGCGGTCTGACTCCATGCCGATTCCATCCGAATTGATGACAAATCCGAGGAAGCCGACTTCCCAGACTCAGAATTGGCACTTTTCGGCTTTGCAATAGAGTCTGAATTCCTGTAGGCGTTGCAGCACTTTTCGGATGTGGTCTTCGTGCTCCTCCTCATTGGCCGAGTAGATGAGTATATCGTCAAGGTAACACACGGTGAAGTAGTCAATATAAGGCCGTAGACAATCGTCAATGTAAGCCTGAAACGTCGCCGGTGCATTTGTCAACCCGAAGGGCATAACTCGGTATTTGAACTGACCATAGCGGGTTTGGAATGAAGTCTTGAACTCGTCGCCTTCCTTGACTCGAATGAGGTGGTAGGCATTCTGGAGGTCCAGTTTAGTGAAGATCTGGGCTTCGCGCACTCGATCGAGTAGTTCTGAGATTAGAGGAAGGGGGTATCTATTCTTTTCTGTGACTAGGTTGAGAGCTCGATAGTCGACACACAACCGTAGTCCTCCGTCTTTTTTCCTTGCAAACAGGATCGGCGCTGCGGCCGAGGATGATGACAGTTGAATGAAGCCGTTTGCCAGGTTCGTTTCGATGTAGGCCTCAAGCGTCATCAGTTCGAACTCTGAGAGGTTGTAGATCCGCCCATATGGTAGTTTGTAGTCGGGTTCCAGATCGATTGCGTGGTCAATTTGCCAGTGCGGTGGGAGTGTCTCAGCCTTTTTCTTGCTGAAGACCTCCACGAATTCCTGGTATTGTGCTGGGATGCGACCACCATCATCTGTTGTTACCATCTCCACGTTATCTATGTCTATTCCTATTCTCATTAGCCTTGTTTGCATTGTAGCGTGTTTTGGCAGAGTGGAGATGGGCAGGGGTCCCGGGTTGGCTGGATCAGACGGTTCGTCGCAATAGGCCACCCCTGTTGTCCAGTTTCTCCCTTCGTGTCTCGGCGAGCCGGTAGCAGTCATCCAAGCACCGTCACTGTATCACTCTTCTGCCGCAACTACTGCCGCTGCTCCAGCTCGCGCATTCAGCATCCTGGGGTTTCCCTCACCGTCGGTGATGCCTTCCAGAGACGCTCCCAGCAACCCTTGACATTCTCCAAGTCGTATGGCGAATGCCTCGACCACTTCCCCGCTAGCTAAGAGGTGACCGAATGCGGTAGCCCCGAGTAGTTGTATATCCGGGGGAGGCTCATCATTTGTGTTTTCCTCACCGCAGTCCGGCAGAGAGCTTGCGCAATCTGCTTCTGGAATTTTCGCCCGTTGCGGTCCATTTGGCGTTCGCAGGGCTGTCAATCGACGTTTGGTCCAGTCGATTTCCGGGTTCCTCGCCTTAAACCATGGCAAGCCCAGGACTAGGTCGTATGCCTTCATTGGGATGACTAAAACCTCCGATTCGTCAACCGGTTTAAAGTGTTCAAAATACTGAACCAAGAGACTTGCCTTTCGGCTCTCCCTTGCAGACATCATCACCTGGCCATTAAGACCCTGGGTGGAGGTGAATGCTGGTTCGTGGGGCAATTCGAGTTTCCTGACTAGGCTCGGTGATATAAAGATGCTCGTTGCACCGCAGTCGATTAGTGCTTTGACTCGCTGCATGTTGCGGTGTATGTTTCGTACAAGGACTTCATGGATGATATGCGCTGAATCCGGTCTCTCTGTGCCGCACAGGTATTGGCTTGACATCAGGGCCCGACCTTCCAGAATGACTCTTGATTTTAAGGCGATTCGGTGCGGTTGTATCTCATCCAAGGTTGCAGATAAGGCCCGGTTCCCCAAGTTTTCCAATCCTAACTCCGTCTCGTCCAGCCTCTCCCGTCGAGTTAGATATTGAGAGAGGTAGACTAGTTTTTTTGCTGCTGCCTGTCGAATGACTTTTGGCGCTTGATTTGTTTGCCGTCATAGCCGCTGTTATTGCTGGAGTTCTGTTCAGGTGGACTTGACTTGCTGTATTTGGTACAAAGGTAGGTTTTGTGGTCTCCGCTGCCGCACCAAGTGCATTGCCGGTTTGCCTTTCGGCTTTCGTAGATTTCCTTTGAGAGCCACGGCGCTGGTGATAAGTTGGCATGGCTGCCTCCACTGGACTTTTTGGACTTGCCCGATTTTGAGTTACCGGTGCCAGAATTATTGGAATTGCCGGCAGTATTGGAATTGCCGGAAGTGTTTTCCGTAGGTTCGGAGATGGATGGTCGGAAGTTACGTTTCTTGTCGCCACCTTTCTGAGACTCTCCTGTTTGCCTTTGCTGTTGTTGTTGTCCTCCGGGTTTCTTGTCGTCCGGTTTGAACTCTGAAGCCGCCGCACAGTCGAAGAGTTGGTCTAGTGTGTCGAACCTCTCTTTGCAGCTGGAGATCCAACGTATGACTTTCGTTTTAAGTGCGTGCCGCAGGCCCGCCCAGGCCATGTCTTATAGGACCACTTCGTGCGTTATTAGGTTCCAGCCAGCTCTCCTCCAATTTGCTTTCAAGCGGTTGGCATAGACTCGGACTGCTTCGTTTGGCAGTTGTTGGTACTCCTGCATGGCTTTCGTCGCTGAGTTGAGGCATCTATCTTTGTCTCCATACATCTTTTGAAGCTCGTTCGCGAAGAGTTCGAAATCATCCAAACATGGGTCCTTGGCTTCTCGTAGGTTGCTAGCCAACTCGGCTGGGTCCGTATTTTCCGTCTGTCGCTGAGTCATGTCCGGGTGGTTATTCCAGGTGTCGAGAAAGGAGACCGCATACTTGACTTGGTCGGGATCGCCTCTTGGGAATAGGTGCTTATGAGAAGCAAAGTTTGACCGTAATGTTTCGAGGAACTTATCCAGCTCTGTCGCTCCGCCGCAGTACCGTAAGGGGTCGACCATCTTAAAGATCTTGGACTGATTTCCGGTGTTCTCCGGTCTGTTGATGGTTCGGCTGCGGTCGAGTTCCGTGAGCATTCGGGTTCTCTCGTCTTTCCATTCGGCTTGTTGTTCAAATAGGAGGTTAAGTAGCATCCGGTTCTGTTCAAGCATCTCCTTTTGGTCGTCTTCGGTGATCTTTGACAAGATGTCGTCTCTGCCTCGATTGTCCTCGCCATCTGGTAAGGTTGAATCATCTTCATCTTCTTTTTCATCGTCAGGATCGCGGGCTTCCTCGTGAACTTGAGTCTCGGTGGGATCATCATCATTGATTTCGTCTTCTGGTAGTACCAAGACGCGGCCCGTAGAAATAGGGGTGATTCGGAAGAGCGATGCTCTGAGGGATTCGATGCTCGCACGCGTGTTAGGCAAACGCAATTGGCTTCTCTGTATTCTGTTTGGAGGCATGGGGGGTAATTGGCTGTAATTGTCGATTTCGTGTCAGTCACGACGCGTCAATTAAGGGGTAAATTCGAGTGATCTCGTGAGTGAAACGTATCTAATTTCTGAAAACTGAATATAGTGTAAGGGCGCGTACGCCGGCGCTCGGCAGTATAGGGATATGGTATGGTATACAGTTGCACATGGGCGCAAGTGAGATCAAGTGTAGAAGTAAGTGGGAAGATATTCGGTACAGAGCTAAGTCTCCGTCGCGATGTCAATATAAGGTTGGTGGTTACCCGGCACTGGACACGTCACGTGACCGTCCGGCAACCCTAACCACGCATTACTTGACAACGCCGTTACACACCCACATCGCATTCTCATAACTCCACTCTAATGGCCAAAGTACAGGGTAGGTTGTCATAATCTAAAGAAAGCAACCATAACACAGTGATGACAGGGATAATATATGTTGGTTACAGTTGCGCCGGAGGTTTTCCCAACGTGACCTCACCGCAACAGCCATCCACCATTGTCTGTCGGCCTGGAAAATAGGTGAGTTTAGAGTTCCGCCTGTTACGGGGTCGCAACCACCTAAGTAACTGTACTTATATATAAGAATCCTTTGATACTTAAGTAAGTACTTGGGGCACTCAGCCATAATTCTTATTGTAACGCTTTTTATGCGTATCTCCAGATGCACTGTATTGGGAGTGTGTATAAATCATATACGCAAAGAGGACAAATATGTATGGTCGTTTCAAATGCTTCTAAATAGATAGCAACTAAATTGTATCGTGGTGGGCAGCAATACTGACTATACATATAACTCGTATAATTAAACCCGATGATTAATTGGATTTGTATAATTAATCTCGGTGATTAATTAATATTGTGGTGGTAATATTATTCTTGTTGATAGTGCAATCTGAATTGACACGTATCTTCACAAATCTGTTTCCTCAATTCCTGGATAAATCTGGCATTCAGATACTATTGGCAATATTACGTCTTTATGCATAATCTCCCTCAGTAATAATCTCATGTATCTTTATATTCAGCTTAAAGGGGATTTTTGGTACGCCTTCTCTGCTTCTTGCTTTGTTTACTGAAACATTGCTCAAGCTCAAGAATCGTGGGTTCTCGATATTTCAGTCTATTCTTAAACACTTGTCCAGACCGAGCTGGATTCAAGTGTTTCTGCTTAGTAGTTCGATAACTGATCCTTAATTCTTCTTAAGATGACAACTTCTCAGTATCAGAATTCAAATCAAGATCCAGAGTAGGAATATCAGATTCCAGAACAATAGTCCCTATGTTATCCTGACTTGGCAACAGCGTAACTATATAGTCCCTAACATAATCTGATGGGAATATCTGATATTGAAGATAAAATTTTAATATCTCCATATATTGGATAATACTTGCCAGCCACCAAATACACTGTGCAGCAAATATATTATCATCCTTCTGAAATTGTCGTAACAATAGTGATAATGCACACACAATAATATCGTGATCATTCAGGGACTTTCGCTCAGTCCTGGGGCGGGGGAACCGTGTAAAATCCTAATAGATAATACAAATATACTTGATAATAATAATAATCAGGTAAATAAGAATTTGAAACTTAATAATATTTCAGCTTCGTCTTTGCAGGTAGGTATCGTGTATTCGTGTGGGGCTACCCTTCCAAAGACGGAGCGTTGTCGTTCTCTTATAGCCTTTCTTGGACAACCGAAGTTTATGTCTGAACCATAGCTATGATCTCATCTGACATAACATAGAGTACTCTGTTATTACGAGCCAGGCTCTATGATAGAGGACCACGCATCCCAAAGGTTATCATGTAAACGCATGATTTGTTTTGAAGTGTTACGCTACTGATAAGAATCAGGCCATCATCAGCAATAAGATTTAATAAAACGGGAACTTCAACTTACATATCTTCCAACTCGTTTTGTTTCGGATGGTCAAAACCTCTATGTCGCCTGACATGGTTATTTGGAGGGCTTTAATCAGATTGCTTAATAAATTAAGACACAACCTTTACCATAAAAGGCTATTTGGCTTATCTGCTTCAGAGACTTACATGGCGACCCACCATTGCTCTGTCGACATTTGACTTAACATACCACAACAGTATTATTGAACTGAGAGTGATGAACCTTACTCGTTTGTTCCCTGCCAGGGAGTCAGAGGTCTATTGGGTCTTATTGACTTTGCCCAATGTCTTCATCAATCAGACACACCATGCTAAGGCCAAGACTGTTCTCTTTGACCGGGGAGTAGTGTTAGGAACTGGTCCGGGTAACCCCCCAGCGGTCCAGGTTTGGACCGGAAAAACAGTTCGGTTCGGTTCCAGAACCGTCCAATAACCGGACCCGCTACTTTTTAGTGGGCCTAACCCGGACTCATACCTGTTAACCCGCAGGTTTTGCCGGGTTTAGCTAGACCCATTGGTTCCAATCTCCAGTTCAGCATTTCAGGTTTTCTATTTATGGTCGCATTCAGATATCCTACTAATAATCGCAAAAGATAGATGTTTGTACGTCGTTGTCATTTTTGAACTCATTGGCAGCCTGTAGAATGAAAACAGTGAGAGAAATGCTCCCTACCCGATCCTGAGAATCAGCGTCAATGGAGCATCAACGATTTTCGGTGCTGCGTCCTGGGTAATCTGAGAGGCGACAGGTTACTGATGTTCATAAAAGTAGTATTGACTGCCTTTATAGGTAAAAACGAAAGCAACTCACCCCCTGCCCCATCTTGAAAATGAGTGTCAACACAGCATCAACAATTTCTGGCCTTGAATCATGGTTAATGAGAGCGCGATGTGACCGGTATTATCTATAAACGAAGTTTTGACCGTTTTTGTAGGTGAAAACGCCCAACAGACACAATGTTGCAGCTTTTTAAATGAAATGAGTTGTTACAGTCTAGGAGGCTGTCGCGGGAATATACCTTGCCTATCTGCCTATAGAAGCTACCAAATCACTGTTTATTGATGCTTATGATTTAGCGCCACTTATATTACCGAAGATGCAGGACCAAAAATCGTTGATGCTCATTTTCATGATGCGGCAGGGAGCATGCCACTATTTCTTTGGCTTACAAAGGTGGCCCATACTCCATTTATAACAGTCTGCAACCTTTCACAACTCTGATTACCAAAGATGCAAAACCAAAAATTGTTGACGCTCCGTTGACGCTCATTTTCATCATGGGGCAGGGAGCATGTCGCTTTCTCTTTGTCCTACAAAGGCGGCCAATACTCCATTTATGACGGCCTGCAACCATTCACAACTCTGATTACCAATGATGCAAAACCAAAAATCATTGACACTCTGTTGATGCTCATTTCAATGTATTGTCTAGTCAAAATCTGCTGACAGCAATAATTGTATTCATTATTATTTCAGCTTATTAGATGCCGTTTGGACTGATTTAGCAAGGGCCCCAGGGCGAAACTAGGCCCAGCAATATTCTTGCACAGGTCGTTCTCATTATATTGAAATTTATATATCACGCTGAAATGTGCATTTTGCCAGCTGTATTACAGTTTATGAACAAATATTTACATACGACTGCTCATTATTCTCCCAAAATATTTCACTAAGTGAAATTCTTGGTCAAGCAACATATCGATCCAGGTGAAAAATCATTGACCCACGCTGTCCTGCTTTTTCTTGTTTCCCTTGTTCCTTTTCGTTTCCGTCACACTGACCATCACGAACACCTTTTCAGCCTTTTTCTTTGACCTCTGCAATGGCTGAATCAATCCGGGAACATTTGGTCTGGCACTCACATCTCGCTGCGCTGGGGTTTCTGGATCCTCAATGACATTGTCTTGCTCTAAATCCGACTCATCGTCTGCCTCCCAGTCATCTTCGCTCACATTTGGGTTATCCAGGTCACCATTCCAGTTAAGCCAATTTTCGGTATCGGAAATGCTTCTGGGTGCACTATCCTCATCACCCTCCGCCAGATGTCGGTCGATTATCTTGATTTGGCGTACATTCTATATTTGAGATCGTCCTCCAAGGAGGTCCTTTGCAGACAAAGCTGGTGGCTGAGGTGATCTTTCCGACAATTTAAATGTCGCTGCACCATCATATTGAAATTTGGTCAAGGATGCATTAACAATCTCTTCAGTATCCGAAATGTATCCTACGGCTGTCATCTGCTTGTTTTGAGCGCGAGATTCCTTCTGTGTAGCACGGAGGTTTTGGCTGCCCTGCCACATCTCCAAAAAGTCATGGACCTTGGCCTTTCTGTGCAATTTTCTTTCCTCTGCTTCTCTCTTCAGTTCTATGTCATTTTCAGCTGCGGTCGTATCCAATGCAGAATCATTGCCTGCCAATATCCCGTTATTGGCTCATAAATACTGCCTTACAATGACTTTTTTGCGAAGGGTCTCGCCTGTGGTTTTCAACTGCCTCCATCCGATAAAGTCTCGCCCAAGGGAAACACTGGCCTCCACTCCGACACTATGTGGTAGGATAGAGAATATGTCACGTGCCACATTGGAGAGATCGGCGTACTTTGAGCGTGTTTCTTCTTGCTGATGCCACCAGTCGGTAATATCGGGCAATCAAAATGTACTGCTAATCTCAATGGGGTCAGAGTGGTAGTCATTACGATTTGGATTAACTTGCTCCCCGTTCTTTGGTGCATCAGGCAGTGAATTTGGATAGAGCCTTGCAGCTGTCGATAAGTGTGCTGCACGATCACTGCATCCGGGTGTCATTTCAGCCACATTTTCAGGGGTTACCTGTTCATCATCATCACTGGACAAATCATATGGATCAAAAGAAGATTGACCAGATCCAGAAGCCGTGGTGGAGAAGGGGTTGTTGCTCACAAGTCTTTTGGGTTTATTGACTGACAGTCGCCGGTGTTTGGCACAATATTTGTTCTCCACATACTTCAGAAACGCCTCTTGATATTGTGTGGTATATGAAGTCTCGTCATCAGGATTGATATCCATTCCCTTGTCCCACTTCCTAAACGATCGCAGCTTCCGAAAGGAATCAAGGATATGTGCTGAAATGAGAAGCAGACCGGTCGTTGGAGTTACTTCAGAACAATATTTGGACAGCTTCTGTCGCGCAAACTTCACGGCAAAGTATAAGTCTTCCTTCCATTGGGTCTTCTTCATAGCCAAAGCTTGCATAATGCCATCCATATGATCGAACATGTCATTGTATACAGTGATGATGTGATGCAGAGTAACCGTATGCCATTTGGACATCCAAAGGCTCCAGTACCAGAATGGCCGTAAACCTTCCATGACATACTTGACAATGGTCCACTCATCCTGTGTTGTGAAGAGTCGCCAGTAGTCGCTGTATTTTGCGTGTTTAAACCTCTCGTGTGAGAATTCACATAATCGGTAGGCGCGCTCGAGCAACTCCAGTGTCGAGTTCCAACGTGTCTTCACATCCATACTGGGTAGTACTGCGATGCAGACTTTGGCTTTTTGACAGTCAATAAACTCGTTGCAACAACCAGGTGTCAACATAATCAATACCGCAAGCATTCGCTGCTATACCAAGGTCAGTTTCAGTACTTTCAAAAATTCTCCAAATATGTACTTTGTCAATTATCTTTGCCAAACCTGGCTTCATGGCCGACACCTTGTTGATTCTAGCATTCCCTTCCTCTCGAAGTCTTTGATTCTTCCCAATGTCTTTCATTCTCTCCAAATTGTTGATCGCGCACATGGGCTTCCCATGACTTGGTGTGGCCTTTTACCCCGAGACTGCTCATGAATGCACCTAAAGCAAGCTGAATGATGTGCGCCATCCATGGTATATGGTTTCGCAAGCAGGCCATTCGATTCCAGAGGCCTCAAGTGTTGACTGTAGTTTGCGGGTCATCAAGTAATTTGAGGAAGCATTATCAGTCGTAATTCCAAGTAAACGGCTGTCGGGAAGCTCAAAATGCTCAAGAACTTCTTTCAAATGTATCGCTAGCCTTGCCCCAGTGTGTTGACCCTTGACCTATTATCCTCAGTTAGCTTTTCTAATAGGAAAGGAAGTGGTAATCAACCTCATCGAACACAAGTTGCACTTCATGCAATGCCCAATTTCAATCCATATAGTAAGCAATGGCCGACGTTATCGCTCATTTATCTGTTGATGTCCACCCATCTAAAGCTAAGCTAACTTCATTTCTTGGTGTCAATTGCTTCTTAATTGCATCCACTGTTAGTGAATATTGCCTCTGGCAAATGTTGCTAAGAGTGCTGGCGGACGGTAGCACGAGATCACTGCGTAGTGCATTATATGACCATCCTAGCTCGATGTTTGATATAGCATTCCATGGATGGTGAGCCGAAACACATCCTAACATGAGGTAGCGATTCCAGGTGTCTTGGTGGAATTCAGCAGTTTCAAAGTCCTTATCAGCCAGTTTAGATCGTTTTGTCTGCCATCACAGTTAATAGGGCTAAGGTCTAGATGTCAAACAATAATTTCGATTGGGACCTTACAATTGTAATTCCTTGACTTCCTGATCTATTCGGTATAGCCAAAGCTGTTTCATCGACCGTTGACTGAGTCAATTCAGATACTTCTGACTCTGTTAATTCGTTTAACTTTGCGATGTGCACTTTTGCCAGCAAGTGTTTCCCTATTGAGCTGGTACCATGTTCTGATGGATGACGAACAACTTGGTGACAAACGATACATATGATGCTAAGGCTGCCCGTCTCATCAATTCCGCAGTGCAAATAGAATCACCACGAAGGGGCATGTCTAGAATTATTCCAAGCAATTGAAAGCTTCGAGTCCACATTCATAGAAGTCCACCAAGCATGAAATATGATTTGGAGGGTAAGGTCGTTCAAATCACAAATAAAGACACGTTCATTTTTGGAAGATATCATAACCTCTCACAACTAGGTGTTTATAGATTTTGAATCGGACATGGCATTAGGAATTTGTTTCCTGTGCAATTTGAATTGAGTGACAGTCAAAATCTATGATTTCGTGAAGTAAGCTGCTGGTTCCTAAATATTGACTCTAGAGCAACCAGCAAGAAAAAAGAAAAACCTGTGAGACATTGCCATGGACGCTTATTTTTAGGAGGCGGTAGTGATATCATTACTAACATTTTTGCCTATAAAGGCAGCCAATACAATGATTATGGTGTGATACAGTTGCACAGACCCTTGATTGTCGAAGATGCAAGACCAAACATCGTTGACTCTCCGTTGACACTCATTTTTAGGAGGTGATAGGGATATGTGCAATACCGTTTTTGCCCATAATGGTGGCCACCGTATTGGTTATGCTATAAAGACTTTGCCCAGCCCTTGGATTATCCAAGATGCAAGATCAATAATCGTTGACGCTCTGGTGACGCTCATTTTCAGGAGGTGGTAGCAATATCCGTTGCATCATTTTTGCCAAGAAAGGCAGCCAATACGATCATTATGTGACGATTTTGATGAATCGCCCTGGGATTATCCGTATTGCAAGTCTAAAAATCGTTGATGCTCTGTTGACGCTCATTTTTATGATGTGGCAATAAGTGTGCCGCTTACCTTTTCAGCTAAAAAGACGCCCAATAGTTTATCTTTGGCAATATGGGACTATGCAGCATATATGATTGCTGAAAGTGTAAGACTCAAAATTGTTGACGCTCCGTTGACACTCAGTTTGAGGAGGTGGTCGTGATATTGTTCACATCATTTCGGCCCAGAAAGGCGGCCAATATGATCATTATGTGACAATTTCAATGAATAGCCCTGGAATTATCCATGTTGCAAGTCTAAAAATCGTTAATGCTCCGTTGATGCTCATTTTTATGATGCAGCAACAAGTTTGCTGCTTACCTTTTTAGCTAAAAAGATGCCCAATTGTTTATTTTTGGCAATATGGGACTATGCAGCATGTATGATTGCTGAAAGTGTAAGATTAAAAATCATTGACGCTCCGTTGAGGCTTACATTGAACACATCCTAACCATCATTGTATGTTCGATAACTGTATAATATGAATCAAATAATGATTATTGACAACCAATGAATCGTTTCTATGTATGATCATTTGCATCCAGAACCTTCATGGCCTCTCAATTTCAGAACCACCACCATCCACGGTAACTGAGTGATGGATGACGTAGCTAGCGAGCATTCCTGCGCTTTAGGCTGGCAATTCACGGTATGTTGATTTTCATGCTAATTTTCAATCACTATAGCCTGACTTGCTCACCTGTCCTGATACAGCTCCTTTTCCTCGATTTCCATGATGTACCATAAGCAATTTTCAAAATCTCAACCATGTGCTCCAGGTCTGAGTGGAGAGTTATGCAGTTGGACGCATGGATGAATGCAGCATGATGGTCGTCATACAGACAGATTCGTATCACGCACTGACTTCTCCTTCTATAACTCGTATGACATCACTCATGTAAATTTTATTAGTCAATTTCATCACTAATTTAATTTCTGCTTTCCCACATAACAGTGACCGTAAAGGCGCTATGGAGTTTATTGGTCGTCTTGCAGCTGAATTTGGACACTAGAACTTTCACATGGTATGTACCACCCTTGCACATGCACAGACAAATTATCATGTCTCACAGTTTGGTCACTGAAATCAAGTAAAAGCTGACGCATAGCAAAATAGGTACATAAATTGCTTTTCGACTTGATATGACGTCAAAAATGATGAGTTGTATATCTATTCTTCCGGCGACGCACACACCGTCACCATTTCTTCATCCGAATCCGATTTCTATATGGTGATTAGCTAGAGGGGGAGATACAGGGGTAAAGGCTTACAGGTTCAAAAGGCTTCGCATTCTTAATTGGTGACAAATTGGGCTCCACGTCGGGCAGAAGTGACGCTATCCGTTCATTTGACTGCAGTCTCCCAGAGCCTAGCCTCATATGACTACTTCCTGGTCGAGAAGTCCCTTGCAGCATTTGCAATATTCCGGGGATGATATCAAGAGACTCCATAAGCTCTCCAAATGTTCTGGGTGCAGGTTTTGCTGAGTTGTCGTCTGTACGCAGTTTCACAACTGCTGGAACTTTCAATTCAATTGTGCCACACTTCATTTCTCTTTCACGGAAGTAGTCGGCCATGTCCACCCATCCCGGTTGTGTCAATTCATCAAGCTTCGTCCGCTTCTGCTGAAATCTATCCATGCGCTGCTGTACTGTTTTCGAGATTGTGCCCATCACCCAGCCTGGTTCATCATCTTCGCTCAGCTTGCCCTGCTCTGTATCTTCATCATCTTCCTCATCCTCCTCATGGTCCAAACTTGCAAGATCACTCGGACTGTCTCTGATAGCATCCAACATCTCCTCAAACGTTTGTCCAGGCTCCCTGGATGTCAATCCCCCGCTTTCAGCACTGTTCATATCTTCCTGCTCCTGCTTAATTCCTGTCTCTGCGTCCTCGACTCGCTTTCTGGCCACAGCAGTTTCTCTCTCCACGTAATCCTCGATCCATTTTTCCTTCTAGTTGTTATTCAAAAACTTTGTTTCTTGTCTTCTCTCTGCCGCAAGCTTCTTTTTGGATCGCAAGCTACACAATGCACCTAGGGCTCGGACTCATTCAGCTTCCAAGCCACTCTTGCCTGCATTCGCTCGATGATATCGTCGTGTCGATCAGTTGCTCGATTTGCCATATTTGCCAGCTGGAAGTGGCGAAAAGTTCTTTTTCAGAGCATTGACCATTGTAGTTTGTGTTGATATTGTTTTTGGGTGAGATGTTGGATGTTGCAATATCTGGACGATATGGAGGCAAGCTGCATCTATTATGTCAACGTTGGTACATGTGATCAACTTGAATAAGCAAAATCAACATTTTGACCGTCACTAAAATGGGAATAGTTATGCTAACAATATAGTATCACTCAATTTTTAGCATCAGTTTCATGTACGATCCCTGGGATTTCTTGAGATGAACATCACCAGACATCCTTTTCCGCGAAGCGTATCCTATTTATATCAGACAATGGTGAGATTTCGGCGGTCGTAAACCTCTATTAATCCTTGTAAACAAACAAACAACATCGGACTGACTTATTGCAAATCGCGGAACGGCCAGAAACCCCTGCAATCTGCAATCATATGCAGCATGATTTAACTTGAGAGAAATGTGCAACTTGGCAGTTACTTATTTCATTTTGACTTGTAGCGAAGTATATATTCCTCAGGACTTCCCACTTCTTTTCGTTATCATCTTCCTCTCCTATTCTACACCAGCACATCGTGGCTACAAAAACACCTCAGCCAGCTGAGAACGCCACCAAACCAGGTGGATCAACAGGCATTTCACCCGATACGTCACTCTCTGGCACACAGCATGAATGCAGACACCGGTTAGTCCACTGCAATGCCGCCAACGTGGCCACCAAAAATATGTCCCAGGATGCACATTTACAAATCATTCATAAAACTGGAAGCAGCAAGAATAAGAAACAGCACGCAATTGGATGTAAGTATATTCATATCAAGGTAAATGACAGTCGACTAACCGTGAAAATATACAGCAGGTATGAGTAAGGAGCTCCGTGACCAATTCATTTCTGCCCATAACGGGAAACCTCCATGGTCTAACAAGGCATTTCTCTGCACAGTCCGCGAAATTGAACATCATGAGGTTGTCAGCTCGGGGATTTTCAAAAACTAAGTTGGTGATAAGTGTCCCCGGGAGTGGACAAAACACGCTTCAATCACCTTAGAGGAGGCTACGGAAGCGTATATGGTGGAGGTCATTGCTGAATCTCATTACTAGATGCTGCAACTAATTTCTTGTAGGTTTTCAACATGTCTGCAACAATGGCAAGGCAAGGAGGTCAGGTACAGCTCGAACAGTTGGACATGCGCCTTGCATTGAATATGGCCAAAATGGCCAAAGGCGGGTTTTCGCGCGCTGCTACAGAGGAAATGCAATATCTAATCAAGAAATCTCGGGCTGAAGTCAGAGAGGAGAGGAAGCGGGGTGTTGAATTTCCTGGGCACAAAAAGGTGATGGCTGCGATGGAAAGACACCCGGCTATAATACATCAGAACCACACAGACGGCTGTCTTCCTTGCCAAAACGGCACAGCGAGGAATCCCCAGACATGCTGGAGGCGCAAAGGAACGGGTGCTCAACCACCAGTCCGACGCAGACATCTGACAGCAGATTTGACACCATCTCTGCCCGGAACGCCATCTCCACCCGGAACGCCACCTGCATCACCCGGTCCCATTCCAGGCAGCCAAAGATCGCAAACCGACAATTTGCCAGCTGCAAATGCGGATTCACGTGTTTCTCTTCCCACAACTCAACTTGTCCATCTCGATGCATTAGCCGAGGATAGCATACTCAATGAAGATTTTGATCCAGAATTGCTGACTGATGAAAGAACACCATGCGGTTAGTACACTATCTGCTGTGTCTGAATGCTGCTAAAATACATTTTGAAGATGAGAGCAGCCTATTGAACGTACATGTCAGTTGAACCGAGCATTGATCGAAAGGAATGGGATTTATAGTGCATTGTAATCTACAATTTGCAGACACTTTAAAGTATATTTTAAAGGATATATTTATATGTATTATTAAGGAACAATGTGGTGATCACGGACAAAGTACATGAAGACATTAGAATGGCTGCCAAAACATTGTGAATGATAAACTGTGCCAAATTGAATTATTGCATATTGCAGATATGCCTGTAGCAAAATGAGCATCAACGGAGCGTCAACAGTTGTAGGTGTTGTAAGTCTGGTAAATAAAACTTGATATTGATGTTATTAGACATAATGCGAGTATTGGCAGCCTTTATAGGCTAAAATACTATCTGAACACTCCCTGCCCCATCATGAAAATGAACGTCAATGGAGTGTCAACAATTTTTGGTTTTGCATCATTGGTAATCTGAGTTGTGAATTGTTGCACACTGTTATAAACGGCATATTGGCAGCCTTTGTCGGCAAAAAGGCATGCGGTACGATCACTGCCCCCTTCTGACAATAAGCGTCAACAGAGTGTCAACAATATTTGGCTATGCATCTTGGGTTATCTGAATGGCAATGTCTGGCAATAATTCATATACAATGTACTGGCTGCCTTTTCAGTCAAAACAGTGCAGGATATCTTTGTTACCCCATCATGACAATGAGCGTCAATGGAGCATCAATGATTTTTGGTCTTGTAAGTCAGGTAATTAAAATAACATTTGGGAGTAGTTAAGTATAATAGCGGTATTAGCGGGGGTGGCTGCCTTTATTGGCAAAAGAGGAAGGTGTACGGTCTCTGCCTGATTCTGAAAATGAGCGTCAACAGAGTGTCAACGAGTTTTGGTCTTGTAAGTCAGGGAATTGGAAATTGATTTGTTCGCTGTTATGCATAACCGACCTATTGGCAGTCTTTGTAGGCAAACAAGGATGTGACACGGTCACTTCCCAATTGTGAAAATGTTTTTACCCCATCCTGAAAATGAGCGTCAACAGAGCGTCAACAATATTTGGCCTTGCATACTGGGTAATCATGGCATCACACGAATATCAAAGCTTATAACAGATGTATAGACTGCCTTATAGGCAAAATACAAAATGTAGAAGGAGAAACACAGATTCCAAAATAATCGATATTGCAAGCTGCAAAATATGCAAAAAGTGATTATTAGGTGTTGAATAAGCGGTTTTGGTAAAATACAGTTATCAGGCAGCGAAAACAAGAGCATTCTATGAATCTACAAATGGACCCGCTGGACAACCCACTGACAACCCACCCAATTCAGCCGGGTTTTGGATTTCCATCAAACCGTACCCAAATTGACAGTTCGGGTCTATTGACGACCCACACCGTCAATTTGGCAACAGTTCAGTTCCAACCTAGATCCAGACCCGAAGCGACAGTCCGGAACTGTTGCTAACACTACCGGGAAGTACCTGAGCTGTTCCGCTCCACAAGGGATTGGCTCAGAGTCCCACTTAATTGCGTATTGGCTATCATCTACCTCACACGTCAGCCGCATTCCTGCAACTGCTGTGTCCAGTCCCCTTAGCATAGTTTGAATGAATGTGTTAAGAAATAACTGGCATCACTACAAGCCTTGAAGGCTTATCGACTGGCCAAGATTATTGCATCATCGAATCAGTTCTACCGTAGTGTGTGAACATTCAATGAATCCGCCGGCAATGAGGCTTGCTGTGAAATCGACACAAGGCTTGTAATCTCCCGCTAAGGATCATACTTGTAGTAGGTTACTACTCCATTATGAAATCGGTGTTATGTACTATACGGTATTATGTAACCCATTATGTAGATCTTGATGTAGACTACAACCACAACCTCTATCGAGGGACAACCCTCAACACTGCCAGAGATTGGTCCAGGAGGTGGAGCACAACGTAAGTGCGATGCCAGAAACATTAATCATACGGTTAATAATGCATGCGCTGATGTATTTTGTCGGCTCAACGCAGATTTTCGTTTTTCCTTGCCAGAGGTTCAAGCCAAAAAGATAGACAATATCCGCAGCATATTAATTCGCCAAACTATCCACTCAACTGGTACAGACCCAGCGATGGCACAACCTTACAACGATCAGGGCAGCTTTGATGAGGACTTCCTTGATTACATCCCAGAGGAGCTGATAGAGCAGCCCGACAATTCTTTTAATCGTCTCAGCAGCTTTGTTGCTGCTACTGAAGCTAGCATGCGATTTTCAGCTGTTCTGCCTATGGGTGGGTCTGCCATCACCAGCAGCAGCCAGCCCGTCCCCTGCAGCAACAGCAACAGCAACAGCAACAGCAATGACATCATCAGTATCACCAACATGACCAGCATTGAGAATACGGGATTAGTCGATGGAAGTACGATTGTAGAAGGTGCGATGTCGCTTGGGGGTTAGGAATGGTTTCAATGATCAGATTTAGGATTTCCTTTGTGTGCTATTTTATTCTAGGTTTCATCGATATATCATAATAGTAGTAAATGTGATAGAACTGATGATTTACTGAAGTCTGATCTCAAACGCGTGAAATCATAATCGCGATGATGCATAACCCTCCTGCGACGGTTACACTGCAAGGAACTGACGATCTTGTATCAACAAATTAAATATCATGAACCACTTCTGCATGGTAACTATCATTGGTCAAATTAAGCCATGAGGGTCTTTAAAAACAACAACTACATGCTGGATTGAACGTATGGAGCGAGTACTACCATCATCGCGAGGACAAATCGAATGGGGCGACGTAGGAGTATGCCAAGAGATGATTTGTGATATTGCCAAAGGAAGTGTAAACCGTTCGTCAAGTGCTCATTGTCACATTTGCAAAACAGCATCGCGACGACTCAAAGAACACTCTGCAACTGTAAAGCAATGCCATATTTCAAGGAAACCTCAATTTCATTTTTTTGAGTTTGTGGATACAATAAACTAAATAAATTTAATGAAGAAAATTTAGTTTTTGCTGATGCATCAGTCCAGTCAACTCTAGGATTTGACCACCCTGGGATTCTAGTCCAACAACTCCCAAATACTCCCTGAGGCTCCCAGTGACAGAATTACATTTTGCTAATGAAACTTACCACAATTCCTTACATGTGGCTCCTATACCAGTCATCAGAAATCCAAGTTACTCCGAAGGCTGGCCAGAATACCCTTCTATGGTCTGATTCTCTCCTGAAATTGGCACTTCGAAGTTTACACTCTGTCTCCTCTCACACACTCCTGGAGGCTCCCAGTGACTACAATACATTGTGCTGATGTAGGTCCATGGTGATAGGCAAGTAATTTATTGTGATTCCCCATTTTTTCGATTTTCCATGGTTCTTAGATATTGTTGATAAGGGAAGTTCACCAGCAGTGGCTTCTCCATCCTCTTCAAGAGGTACAAGTTGGTAGGAGATGTTAGGGTCATGCTGTCACAGTATTCTGGTTGACATTTCCAGTTTTTTGAAGTACAAATCTAAAGATTATACCCCTACAAGGGCAGCTCTATTTATTACTCCCTCTGTGTGGCAGCTTCCCTAGAACTTGCCAGAATACACCTATAATACAATTAAATAGCTTTACAAAGTCTCAGGTCATCATTCAATATTTTAGTTGCATCACTGTGGTTTCAGGGTGGGGGGAGCCTGTTGCCATGGCCCAAACGGTCCGGTAATCGAAAGTTATGATCCAGGGGATACTCTACACGATTCCTATTAAATCGAACTGCAATAACAACGGCCCCCAACGCCGAAAGCTACGTTTTGTTCTAGATTACCTGTGCCCATATCCAACTAGAGTCCTACCCCCGCGGTCCCCGGATACAAGCTTGCGGTACCCATCATACAATCAAGCTTCGACGCATATACCCGAACTACATATTCCAGAATCTCCGAAGCAGGGAGCGGGTTTCAGAGGACTACGCCGCCCCTGCCAATAGCTAGCTCCGATGCAAGAGGTGGGTAAGCAAACGGAAAAATATTAACATCGATTCAAGCCACAGTATTAGTGCCCGCACAGATCCGGATCAGCACTATCGTGAACATTTGAGACTAGTTGCCATTGAGAAAGGGGTATGTACTATGTACTTATGTTAATTCTTGCGGTGATGATGTAAGAGCGGAAAATAGAGTACCTAAAAGAGGGTAGAGGATAGGTACGAATGTAGCATCCAGGGCAAGGTGTTAACAATGGTCTAGACGGTAGTCTAAATGAGCAGCTTCATGCAGAAATCAGAAGTTGAGACTTGTAACGTAACGCGGCTACCCGCCATTCATTGATATTACATTCCCACCATTAAAGCCACATACAGATTTACACTTATTATACAATGGTCAATGAAGAAATATGCCCCTCGAGCCCGTTCAGCTAGATCTTCAACGCCTTCTTGATACCGCGGCTAGCCAACTCAATGGCCACTCTCGCCGCTGGTGTTTTGGAAAGTCCATTCAGCATAACAAAGTCATGAACCGTACCCTCTACTCTCAGCACCGTAGTCCTAATTCCATTCTTGCTCAAGCGTCTCGCAAATTCCTCGCCCTCCGCCCTCAACGGATCAACCTCGGCGACCATCAACAAAGTCTCAGGCATGCTTTTCAGCACTGCATCTGTGGCCAACAGCGGGGACGCAAGAGGGCTCAATCGGTCTTTCTTGTTGGGCACAAAAGCTTCAACCATCCAGTGCAAGGTAGCAGCAGTAATTCCAGGTCCTGGTTTATCGTCAGTTCTGAATCTGGAAATAGTGGAAATGTTGGAACTTACCGTTCTTGAAGGTTGTGTACGTGCAACTCTCCTTCGAGACGTCTGTGACTGGATAGAATAGCACCTGGTACTTTGGCAGGAGATGTTTGCGCTTGGCCTGGATGGACATTATGTTGACTGCCGCAGCCATTGCTCCTCCTGCAGAATCACTGGCGAATGCAACACGCTTTGGGTCGAGGGAGAGGGTGGAGCCATGATCATGTAGCCACTCTACTACCGCATGGGATTGCTGGATTGGAACTGGAAACTGCGCCTCAGGGGAACGGGTATAGTTTGAGAACAACACCGCAGCACCAGTCTCAGCGACGAGGTCAAGCATTAGGCGGCGGTGGGTATTGGGAGAGCCGAGAATCCATCCTCCACCTGCAGTTCTTTGGTCAGCGGAATGAGGGGGGGCAAGGTGCTGGGGTGCTGGGGGAAGCACAAACCATGGAAGTAAACAATGACCGGAAGCACCTTTTTGCCGGATCCTAGAGGGCGGTAGAGATGAACATTTACCTCACCGGTAGGACCCACCCGGAGATTGAGCTCCTTGTAGTTGACAGTGTCGAGGCTGGGACTTCCTGGTGCTTGAATACTCTCGAGGAAGTTTCGGGCCCCCTGGACTCCCAATTTGTAGACTGGCGTTCCTTTTGCACCAGCGTCAACAAACGCCTGGGTAACGCTTCATTAATTGTTAGCAATGGCTGCTAGTGATATGAAAATTGATGGAACTCACAGCTCCAAGAAGACCGTCTCTGTCGGGCAGCTATCATGGGATGGTGCTGCCCTGGTGCAGGCAGCAAGGAAAAGGAAAAAGAAAGTTGCCCTCATAGTGTTAGTGAGTATGAGCGTCTTTTAGGGAAGCCGCGGGAATAGATTTAAGGAAGGGAAGGAGATAGTTGGTTTATATACCAGATCAACTGTACCACAACAAGGTCAGTAGGTAATTTTTTGGCTAACTGCAAGCAATGTCTTCGTGAGTTAACATGCAGAGACAGCAATCTCCCATCCGACGTCACTATATAAATGCCCAGTGCAGGAACTGGGATTTAATTGCTCACTGGCCCCCAATTGAGATCCTTCTCCATCGCTATTTACCCCGCCTTGCACCCAATTGTTCGGTTTAACCATTCGAGGAAGCCGGCAAATACGTCAGCATTCGCGGTCAATACCCGGCCGAATAACAGCATTCTGTTATTGGACTTGAACATCTCAGACTTACAACAATATTCATCCAACGTTGTGCATAAGTTACCCAAATAACGGGGCTGTAGACGGGAACCAAGACATCTCGACTAGGGGATCTTAGGATGAATGGAAATAAGGAAGCTCGACATGAACAACGGAAGGATAGGTACATATGTATTCGCTCCCAAATCTTATACCTCTTCTAAGCAAATATACTGTAGCAGGCTTAATGGTCTGAACGGGGCCTTGTGATTGCAGAGTCTTTTTCTCCGAGCCAGGCCAGATTACAGATTACAATTCGGAGTGGTCGAACGAGCGTGGAAGTGGATGTGAGAGCGCGGCGCACTGGTACCGGATGCTTACGTCCGTTTCCCAGATCAAAGTCAGCCCAATAAGCAACTTCCACACTTGCCAGCAAGGTTTCGGTATGTGTTGTTTAGGATCCGGTCACCAACGATCAATCGCCCCTCTAGCCTGCAGAAGGTTCTTCCCGAATCAGCCATTATTACGATTACAACCGCGGAAAACGAACCAAACGGACCCTGATTACTGATTACATTCGTACCATTAAGCCTAGTACAGTAGTCCTATCCGCTTAATGCTTCTCAATATCCCCCTACACTACACGCTCAAGTTTAAAAAATTTGTTGCACTACTGGTTTTGGCGGTCGATCCAGCGATTAAATGGATTCCACCAAGGGGATTTGCCACCCTGTCGAATGTCTGGCATTAGAGCGCACCAATCGCCTTCAATTATTCTTGCCACTGCTGTACTGCAACAAATTTCCCAAATCCGAGCGGATAGCCGAATGGGTTCTTTCTAGTCAGAAGATGAATTAAACACACTATATCACTTGTTATATTCGACTGCGCTTGTCTTCCACAACCGTTCAAATACGACATGCTAGTATAAAGTTTGGAAGTGAAGTTGATTGTGAGGTGGAAAAACCATGATGACCAACAGGGGACCCCGGACTCATAGTGTTCGGTACGAGACGAGACGTCTCCAGATCAAATCTACAGGCTAAATTTGACGGGACGTTCCGTGGTCCAGGGACTTTTACAGCACAATTGGCGGTTAGTACTGGGCTAGATTTCCGGCAACAAGATTCATCCCTTGATGAAGCTGAACTAGGAAACTGTCGACTATGAACGGCATCAACGGTATTGTGTATGCGCAGAGGAAAATCCGTGCGGGATAAAAAGAGAAGGTTGGGTTTGGTACGTACTCCACCAACTCGCGCCAGATGAGACCTGCAACCAGGGTGTCTTGTGCAGCAAATTCAGGCCTCTCCCTTTCTGTCAACAAAACGATACCCATTGTGCTAGTCTCGGACACCGTACACTACATTCTGAGGCTACCAGTATGTTAGCGATTGGCGAAGTACGTGGGGAAGTAACTGGAGGACATGGTACCTCTAAAACACACAAAATACGTAAAACTCTAGATCTAAGCAGAAAACTCACTCCTTGCGAAGCATAAACAACAAACGCACAAACACAGCCTAAGGCCATATTGTTTGACATGTCCGCCAAAGTTTGGCAGCATCCCTCTGGCCTGCAGATAGTCCTCGTCTAAAAGATATTCGACATCTGAGCTACCTGAACTACTCTAGCTTCTATACTTGGTACTTGAGCTTGGGGTATCAATACAGGGGTCCCCGATCAAGTATCTTGCACCGTAGTGTCTGGTCGACAAGGCAAGCTCTTTAGGCTGATGATTAATCGTTCCTTTCTGGGAGACGACTTGGAATTAACTTTGGTTCATCTGCAACATCATGCGCTTCGCTCCCTTTCAACACTACATGGCGTAGTAGGGGAGATAATTAGGTGCCTGCCCTTTCAGTGTATGACCTACTATCTAAAGATGCGAGAAACTGATGTTGTGCAGTAGTTCTTCGTAGCGGTAGTAGCGCGAATCTTAGTCGTGTAGTGATGGGCACTAGAAGTTATCTTGAGATATCTTGGGGGGCTAGGGGCTGGGGGCTGGGGATAGCAACTACCAGTAGCTCCAGCCGCGGGACTAGATTGCATATTCTCTATCTTCCCACTTTGTTCACCCAACTGTCACCCCCGTCCATCTTCACAATCTCCGTTCTGTCTGCCTTCTACCATCAACTCCTTTCGTCCAGCAGTCGTTATCGTCTACCTTTTAAACCTCCGCTCTGTCTTCCTCCACTATGTTCCAAAGAACTCAGTGCAAGAAGAAAGGAATAGCAGTAACTAGAATAAAGTAGTCATACAGCTCAAATCACTTGTCTTCCCCACGCAAAGTCATCTTATTAGAGTACTCTGGGGACTTATCTCTGGGCTTGTGTATTTGGGCCAGAGACGTCCTTCTTTCTTATATCCGGTCTGTGGGATCTCGAGACGCCTCGCCTGTTGGTGTTGCGCATGGGGTGAGCTTTAACTTTGACTTGACCTAGCTCGCCTCGCAAGGGAGCAGAGCTCGTGGTCTCGAGCCTAAATTCATATAAACAAAGGACCCGTTAAAGGCACCGCTAGGAGTTCCGCACACGTTGACACCTTTCCATTCCTCGAGGCTGCCCCCACCGTGGCCACCGCAGTTTCTTCATCTTCCACTTCCCATCTTTCAACCTCTAGTTGCCCTAACTTGTTTGGACAAGCAGAATAACTCACCAATCTATCGATATCATTCATAATACGTCACTCGTGGCATTTGAGGCTTCTCGGTATTGCATAAAGAATCTCAGCCTTCGTATGGCTGGAGATTGCTGTCGGGCTGAGGCATTCAGCCAGATCTATACATAGATATGTACGCACGCATTCACACTTGTATGACCATATATATATGGCCTTGTGGCCCTCTTAGATAGTATACAATCAAACTTCTCTATCTCTACTTTCAACACTCGGCCCCACCTGGAGAAAGCCCGAGACGAAGTCCTAGGCCTTGTGCCATACTAGGTGTAATGATGCTCAACACGTCCATTTGTTCGGGAAAGTAGGACCTAGAGCCCAGGATCTAGTAGCTACTTGTTCGTCAGTCTTCAAGAACCCATCCCCTTGCGTTTGTTTGTTGTGCTCATGACCGTTGGTTTTCGCGCACAAGTCTGTACAGAAGAAAGAAAGCAGCAACCCAGACAAGTCCCATAATGCGTAGACTCAATTGCTGGCTTCGACCGAAAGCTGATACAAACCAAGGAGAGATGTCAGTGAACCGAGTTCAGCATTATGATGTTGGACAGATTCATTGGGGTGGTACATATATTTCGTTACGTTCCCTGACATTTGGGAAAAATAGTCCCCAATGATATGACACCGCTCAGACTTGTCGAGTGCATCGTGCTAAGCCTTCGAATAGATTTTTCGGTTCCCAAAGCTTGCTCCTACTCCTAAGATTGCTACCACACCGATCCCTTGAACAAGTTGGCTGAGCCGAATGATGCGTTAGAAGGGGAAGCTTCGTCTTGATAACAAGATTCCTCCAGAGTGTTGTGTCCATCTAGGCACTCCGCTGGGACAGAAAGAAAGCCATAATCCTAAATAATATACATTCAATACATTCAAGTTCGAAGTACTCGCGCCGGGCAAGAAGAACCGGAAAGCTTCTTGCGTCAATCCATACAGACTCCTATAAGGACAGGGGTTAAAGTTTTCCAATTCTTACTTCCCATGGCCAATCCAAGTTGTTGCTAATCCAAACCTTATATACAACAAAGATAGCTACTACTTTCACTACCTTTATTCATTATTGTAAGTTAGTTTTAGTGTAGACTTGTCTTTCGGAGTTTGTTGCCGGTTTCTCATAGCTCGATGCGACTAGAGGCAAGAAAGATAGCGTCAGCAGAAAGAAAAAGAAACTTGAAAGGCTTCTAGATGGACTTCCGCAATATGACGTGCAGAGGAGCTAATTTATTATGCACCAAGTCTCGTCTACGATGGACTAATTCAGTATTACCCTACTTACAGGCCCTTCCTATCACATCAAAGAAAGACGTTCATTTCCACCTCTTGGATCTGTGGCACCAGTATCGACACTGGATCGTAAAATAGCTGCGGTGAGAGCTGGTCGTATCACTGCCATCAATGTAAAAAATGTGAACAGATTACCACCCCTTGAATTGCAAATTCCCATTTTTAACCTTTTCGCCCTCCACCGTTGCCGCAATTCTGAACAAGACAAGAGGGAAAGACATCGACGAAAATAAAGACAAAAGAAAAGGCGTTACAACATCCCCGTCACTGAAGCCCTTTGCAAAAGAGACGGTGTCTAGACTACGTTCTTAATTATCCATCCTCCTTTGATCAGCCGCTAATGGAGACAGACAAAGATTAGGCCGTTTACAAGTCGCTGAGATAAAATTATTAGTCGCGTGCACCTACCTATGGGGGAAGAGGCCCTGGACTTACGCATCATCCTCATCAGGCAAGGGCTGTTGCGCGGCAGCATTCATTTCGTTCTCATACTGCTGAAGGAGATCCTTATCAACGGTAACCTCTGGAGGTGCCAAGGCAGGAGATGCGACAAACTCCAAGGTAGGGTTGCCAACAAGCTTACGAGCGAGCCACAGGAAGGGCTTCTCGAAGTTGTAGTTCGACTTGGCTGAGATGTCGTAGTACTGGAGGTTCTTCTTACGGTGGAAGGTGATGGTCTTCGCCTTAACCTTACGCTCCTTTACGTCGACCTTGTTTCCGGTGAGAACAATGGGGATGTTCTCGCAGACACGGACAAGATCGCCTGCGATAAAGAATTAGCGCAACGTACATAGGTCGGTAGATGATTGACAGAACGTACGGTGCCAGTTGGGAACGTTCTTATAGGTGATTCTAGATGTGACATCGAACATGATGATACCGCACTGGCCGTTGATGTAATAACCATCACGGAGACCACCGAACTTCTCCTGTCCAGCAGTGTCCCATACATCAAATTTCAATTCACCGAAGTTGGTGAAGAAACCAAGAGGGCTATCAGACAAAGTTATGTCAGCATTGGTTTTCTTTTTGCCATAGCAACCGTCGGGAATAGGCGAGAAACATACTGAACCTCGACACCCAAAGTGGCGATGTACTTCTTCTCGAACTCTCCAGTCAAATGACGTTTAACAAAGGTAGTCTAAAGAGCGATCACAGTCAGCCTCAAAGTTTTACCTCATGGGTGTATGCCGTCGACGATGAGGCAGCTACCCCCTCGCTTCGATACCATCATCGGACTGTGGCACCACTACACGATCGATGCTGATAGACGCCGATGGCAACGAAAGGTAATATGCGACATACCTTGCCAGTTCCACCGTCGCCGACAAGGACCAACTTGAAGGTTGGGACGTTCTGAGCAGCAGCCATTATTGTATCGTGTAGCAGTTATCGGGGTGAGAAAATAGGTGAGGTGGGGGTGGTGAAGTGAGGCTACTGTTCGCGACCATCCGGGTTACTATTAGCACGGCCCCGCAAAAATCGAAGACACAGGAAGGAGAAATGAATAAAACGTTGTTTGAAGTTACCACACAGGAGAGGATAGACATACCTTGACGTAGGAGGTGGTGGTAAGTAGAGTAGTAGTGTTAAAGAGGAGGAGATTAAAGCGCAGTGTGAGGGGGCTGGTGATGAATGAACAGGTGAGAGGAGCAAGCAAAAAATCCAGGGCAGAGGGTAGCCCAAGCGGGGCCGCTAAGTGACCACCAGCGCCAAGCCTCATTCCATTCCACGCTTCCATCGCTCATCCACAACCTTCGACGCCACAAAGGATAAGGAGAGCCGAGTGAGAATACGTGCGTCTCTGTTGTGCAAATGCTTCTTATGGCCAGCGTCACCAAGAAGTTCGGATACAACCCCAAAGCCGTTGCCTTCATTTCTAGCTCTGGCTTTTACGGAGACAACTTGTCCATCGGTGGCACACCTTGTGGCTTGGCACTGCGTTTGAAGACGGCGAAAGAGTGTCGACGAGGCGTTTGCTTCCTAACGTGCAGCGAGAACTCACCGCTTAGTGCAACCCCAGTATCCACCACGAAAAGGTATGATGCACACAGGCCTACTCTAAACACACAGCTTGAAGGATGTGGGTGGCGAGGGGGACTAACTTCCGTTAGCTAGACAATCTGAACTCTGAGCATTTTCACAGACCTAAATCAAGCCTCGATAGTGATGACTCTTGATGGGTCGTTTTGTTAAGAAAGAAGTTCGAGAAGGTGTTGAGTTCCCGCTGAACGAGGTAGACTGAGGCTTGAAGTAGACTACGGTCGGTGTGAAATCGCAGACTGTGGTGCAAGTTGAACATTTAACGCCATCCAAATCCCATCGAACTGAACTCCGTCCTCCCCCTGCTGCCGCGATTATACAATATGTGCTCTGAATACGCGTACACGACTACACGGTATGACTCATTGGCGAGTGCTCCGCAGTGAAGAGCTGGTCAATAACATGAACGCACCGAGTTCTGTAACTCTTACAATATATCGTATTCGGCACTTATTACCAACGAAGAAGATGGTAGACATTGTTGCTGGAAGCAGATGGTGAAAAAGATGGCAGGTGCGGAACCCGAAGTAACAGGAGTTGCGGGACACCAAGCTTTGATTCTGCTAGGGAGAGCGGCCTGATATAACATGGCCGACAGCACGCAGGTTATAGGCTTACACCCGCGTGTACCATGAGCTATACTCCCATTCTATTTCTGTCATATCTGTCTTCCTCTAGTACCCAGCCCGGAACAAGATAGTTATCCCGGACTGTCGGTGATATTCAGTGACATGGCACACTTTATGACTCCTATACGCTATTGGATTTGGGAATCTCGGATACTCACATACGCATGCGTACGTGTGGACGCATATGTAATGACACTGCAGAACTAAGTATGCTTCATTCTTGCTTGTCATTCTAACGCCAAAAAGGTATAATAGACAAATTTTGTCCTCTTTTGCTTGTTGTGGTGGTGTATGGTGCCAAAGGCCCGGTGTGGACCGATTTTCCGGCCCTCGCTCTCTAGGACCCCATAGACCCATCCCTACTGGACGTCTCATTAAGATGACAGTTCATCAAGCGAAGCAGCTGCCACATTTGTGGCTGGTACTCCATAGGCCCAGCCATGATTTAATGCTATTCCATTGTGACCCAGTCCTCACGGCTTTGAACTCTACATGGATATCTAGAGTAATCGCTGTTATTTTGTACCGCAGGGACTATGTATCGATTCCAAGGGGGGCAGAAGAGAGTAAAACTGAGTGCGACAGGTTTTAAACCTTGATGTTTACAGTATCCGGTGTTTATAGCACTACGGGTCTCGAACCTTGAAGTTTTCAGCACCTGGTGTTTGTAGCACCGTAAACTGCTAGTTATGTTAGGCAGTAGTTCTTACTTGGATGATCCAAACACTATGAAAAATAAGGTTTCTAACAACCTGTCTAATCGTCAGGACTGTCATACCCAGACGAGGAGTCCGATACCTTATAGCAATGAGACGGCGCCCGTCTGGACCAGACCTCCCAACAGTGGAAGCGGTATCTGGTTGGATGCGGTAATCTGGTGAGTTAGATAGTTGGTTCTAGGTAGTTCAGTGCAGTTTGTAGGCCTCACAGTGCAGTGCAGTACAGTTAGCAGTGTAGAATTAACTAGTTTACTAGCAGTTAGGTAGTATAATCATGTAAGCGATTTTCGCGTATGGTGCACACACATTCACCCGACTACTCCGCTCCTAGGCCTTACATCATTGTCGCATATATACCTGGATTTTCTGCATGAGCCTGTATTTTTGTAGCATGGCATTGGATATGTTGTCCATCCTGGCGATGTCTGTTGAGCCGGAGTGTCTATTCTATGAAACGAAAAAGATAATCACTGCGGAACGCCATTCTCTGCTGCCCGCTACCGTCGAAGCCATTGAGAGTATCAAAAGTTTCAACCAGTAGGACTTTCATTGGTTTGTACCAATTAGATAGTACAAACCAATACAAACAGTGGAACCAGTTCCAACTGGTTTATTAAACTAGTTCCGCATGCAGTGCAGTTTCAATTGTTAAATAGTTCGTATAAACAATACAGTGCAGTTCGTTACCGAAATCCCAACCAGTTTCCATCGTTGGGAGGTCTGGTCTGGACCATCCGTATCAACATCCTTCTAAGACTATTTGCTGCGAGTATGGACGCGGTCAAGCGGTGAATCAAATAACTTAGAAGACACTGTGTAGTTTATCTCGCTGTCACTGTAGGACTTTGATTTTTCCATCAGCTTCCTTATTGCTGCATCACCGTACAATTACACCACCGCCATTGCGTCACCACCTGTATATCAGTAACTGTTAGCTAGTGAAGCTTATACTGCAAAGTCCTTCTGAGCGAAGCTTCCCACCAACCAAACAGAGCAGTATGCTCTACGCATACAATGTTTATATGAGAATCTGCGCAATAAATCTCATCTATGCCTAGCGAAGCTATATTTTTGGTTTCATACCACTGAATGAGACAAAGCGAGGTGCAAAACTGCAGAAGAAAGTCTGGGGCCGACGTATGGGCAGACAACACACCAGCACAGAGCACGTAGGTAGGTTCCGAAGTAAAAAAGCGAAGGTGTGCTCTCACCTAAGTTGCTATAGTACCTCTATCATTTGCTACACCAGATTATCTCACTCATAAAAAAACGAAGTATAGTTTAGTCTGAGGACATGTAGGATGTGGATGAATGGGAGAGCATGGCATTTGAGGCAAAGGCGAGGGTGGGTGATACCCAGGAAACCGCGATTGACTTAGATCTAGATCTTTGTGAATTGGACACGCAGATGTATGAGCATATAGGAGTGGCAGTTGATTTGACAGTGCCATAAAGTAAACTTTATGGTAAGGTCGAAATTTCCTCATTATTAATTAGGCGGAGGGGATGAAGAAACTGGAGAGGCCAGTCACTCAACTGAGAAGTCACCTAGCCAGCCACTACGTTGGCTCTGATGGGTTTGTGAATACTGTACCGAGCTTTGAACTTCATACGTAATTAGTAATCAAGCGGCGTTCGGTATGCAAGATTTTATCTTCGGTAACCGTAATCAAGAGAAGCATGGGTGCAATCATCTGTAATCACAGGCTGTGGTGGCAGTTATTAAGACACCTTTAATGTACAAAAACTAAAACCTATGTCTGTTTCGGTGAGATATCTCCAAGCCCTCTCATCCGCCTTATTAGAAGTACCACTTGCCCTAGATATATTGTAGTTTTGTCCAAAGCTAGTGTAACCATAATTCACAGTATGAGTCTTGATAACTGTAAGCTGGCCTGATATGGATCATTAAACTGTGTAATCAACTTCCCCGGTATGAAGTTCAAAGCCCGGTACAGTACACTGTATACTTATATACCGCTCATGTGATGTCCTGACAAACCAATGAAATGAATTTTATGGCCCGAAGTGAGCGTAGCGAAGCCCCAGTCAGCAATGCAAGCGGAGAGCAGGACTAAGGTGCCAGTGATTGCCAGTATAGGTAAGAGATAATTGAAATTGTTGAATCTATCTCGCCTACACTCACGCCTATAGCGCGCAAAATAGTCTTGGAAGAATGTGCACACGAATGGTCCGGACGAGCGCCGCAACGAGAGTAAGGGGAAAAGTGCACTTTCTGCATGTGTAAAAGAAGTAGAGTACAATAATGAGCCTACATGCTACAGATAAAGACGTCGACACGCAAGAGAGTTTTACTTAATAGGAGCTCTACTACTACAGAGCGAGCATGCAATGAAGGAACTCTCGCAATCATCACTCGCTTCCCGGGATCGCGGAGTGCCTCTGTAAGGGTTCGTAGAGAGCGCTTAGAGTTGCACACAAGACAAGACTCCATCTCGGGACTAGGTCTGGCAAGACTACAAAGTGATCGCGGGACAGGTTGGCACGAGTCCCTCTGTCGTGTCGAATATCTAGTGGCAAGAGTGTCAAAAGGGCAAAGGCATACAAACGAACGCCTGAAGTTCTCTGTAAATATTTTGAGCTTTCTCTCTTCTATCTGAGCTATAGACTATACGCACATAGTTCTCCATTGCAACATCGAGAAGGCTCAAGTAAGTGAGTGATGGTCCATGAGCCAGGCTATGGTGGACGAAAATTTTGCGTTCTACTTCCACCCCTCCGTTGTTCACACATAACTACGAGATCTGCATGATCATGGCTAAATTCCTTGATTAAACAAACACCGATCTCTTTACTTGACTGACTGAGCATGGTGTTAGGTGCGGGTTCGAAACCTGGAATACTCAATAGGTGCTATAAACACCAGAGCCCTAGACAGGAAACTAGTGGTTATCACTTTTGCTCTTCCAATAGCGGGACGAGATGTTTATAAAACCGGACTCTGCAACGCAAGACTTATCCCAAGGAACGCTCCTCTGCCGCTGACTGTATATCGGCACTGAGCCAATTTGGGTCACGGACAAACTATCTTCTCATTTAGAATGTGGTAGTTAAGAGGTGAGTGAAGTCGGAGGCTTGATCAACTGGGAGGACACGATCGCGAGCTTATTTCCCCTTCACACACGCAGCCGTGAGTCTGCCTGAATTGAGATCTGGTTAACCCGGTCAGTACATCGATGCATGGCGATATCCCTCTTTTCCGTAATAAATCCAATCAAGGGCCATTTTCAGGGAATCTGCACGTCTACCACAGTTCATGGTCATCGGCGCCATATCATCCACTTCCTGCTCATCCTCACGATGTTGATAACCGAACTTACATATGAATCAAGCATTAGGTTCCTTGTGCTAGCTAGTGAAGCGACTACCATTGTCAGTATAAAAGGTCTTTGGCTAACCCATGATAGGAGTAATCGTGTTGAGAAGGAAGTCCATCGTTGTAACTTGGTCCACGGAGGTGCAAGCTTTGGCAAAACAGCAAGAGAAATAGTCAACGGTAATGATGTATTTGGCTCGGTAAATTGGGCCGACATAGTTATAGTCATGCCAATCATATTCATCGGCCGGGAATTGGAGGATCAGTCGGAGTTTGTTGGCTGAGATTTGCTGTAGAACCTATTGACAAGTGTCACAGGAAGAGACCCATTTGCCAATATCGTGATCTCTGAAAGGCTAAGAGTATTTATAGTAGTATCTCCTTGCCAAGCTCCGCATTGCAAAATACTCATGAATTTCATGAATCAGAGTGTACTGTTAGGAGGGGAAACCATTAATAGGAGCAGCAGCAGATACTAAAGTTTCTAGCGTGGTAACTAGTTATCTGCACGTATCATTAGACGTCTCATTGAATGCGGCATCCTGCTCATCAGAGGGACGTCTGACTACGCCCTCTAGCTCATCTATAACACTGCAGGAATTGCACCTAGAGCTCTGGATTTTCGTGTTCAATAGCTACCTCGAGTACTTAAAGAAGTCCTAGCTGCTATCCCTTGATCTAAAAACTGGCCTGTTGTAAGTATTCGATCCCGAACAATTCATATCTTTAAGCTGGGAGTATAGTATGTGCACTCCACAAGAAAATGTCTCTGTTGCTTGCTTCCCTCTGGTTTTAGCTCACAGGTAATTGTCTTTCGGTTATAGATATAGGCATTGAATTGTTTTGAGTGATGCATCTCGTTGGTTGTCTGCGGGATTCACAGACAGAGTATGCCAACTAGATCGCGCTCAAAGCCCACTACTGCTTTCCCAACTAGTCGTTTCTGACCATGAAAACGGGCAAGGGGATAAGGTTGAGGTGCTGGGCCAGCTTATTTAATTGACGTTTAGTCGATATCTCGGCTCGACTGCAGCGGTCATTCGTCATCACTCACGAAGTCTCGAGACTTTTCCAAAGCCGTCCTAGGATATCTCGTCCCGTCGTTGACAAAGTCTCGTCAGTTCCGGGAGTCTAATCTCGCGGCCAACACTGGTAGCTTTGGTCCTGAAGAAAGAAAAAGCTTGGGATCAATAACCACGCTCTTGGAGCTAGCCATTAGGGCTATGAACCAATCTCTCCGATTCTCTGCGCTGTGATACCGATACATCGCTCAAGGATGATTATCAGAAAGAGTTCTACTTTGCATCTGACCACGTTTCAGATACCGCGATTTCGTGGTCACCAGATCTTGGTGATGCTGGTACAAAGCCGGGTGGATCAATTGATTGTTACCTAGCCGGAGAAAAATGGGGCTTTGAACTCACACGGGAAGGGCCAAGTTGCAAAAGCGCTACTGTAAGTTCCTGAGAGGTGATGCATACTATTCCTGGATTTTGAGCAGTGATACTAGAGACTACTTTTGACTCCTGTATTACCGCCCCCATTCCAATAGTAAGAACGGCTTGGTCTAGTTTATGTATATGTTGAAGTTATTGGAACTGACACAACCCGAAATTCTTCCTTGATCAGATCTGCCTCGTTTCGTTCACGAGAGATTCTTTCAAGGATGCTGTGTGTTGGAATAACAAACTAGAGATACCGGCGTCCCCCCTTGTCGGATACCTAGAGGTTTGTTGGTTGAGTACGCGCGCGGTCTGGTGTATGGATATGCAAGATGGGAAGGGATTGTTCGGTGTGCAGCTGTATGATATGTGATTGGGGAATTGTACCGTGTTGATGGGGTGTCTCTCGTGCTCGTGGGCCGCGCGTATCATATGACTTCTTCAGTATTACCCATTTCCCTCTTCCAGCTACTACTTGTTTCTGGACTTCCCAATCTGCAAGTATCATATTATTATCTCAAGAATGGGGGATTCGAAGACTTCCGCAGCATTTCAGCAAAAGTGTGTTGGCAAAAATTCGAACCTGAGAAATACTTTATGGCTGGTCACTGAACGGTATTGCGAGCTCTTCGACTGCACAAATTTAAAAAAGCACAATATGCCGGTCTCAATTTTTACGAGAGTTCTCTTACAAATCTTCGGTTCATGTCCCATGTATCGTATGCACCAACTGAGCTATTTGACTGAGGCTGCATACCCCCAAAAAAACTTGGACCAATACCATTCTACCATGAAGACCAGTACCGATTAGAGATTTAACAAGATAAATCTTCCTGTGATTCCTCTCCCTAGGATAATTCTGTACTTTCTTTTGACCAGCGGTTATCGCGTACTGGTTGATACGAAGTGGCGAGGAGTCTTCACTACCGAATTAAGAGGCAAACGTTTTACCTCTTTAATGTCCTCGTGACAGATAAGGCGACCATATTATCTCTTCGCCGGGGACTTTTTGTGCTGATGCCCGTTATGGAGTACGTATATGTATAGATGTATAGTAATCTGCACTGGGCTTGCTATTGGAGTAGCATCATATGCATGGAGTGCACTTCCGGGCCCGAAGCCCGAGTATAGAGACTACCACCACCAACGCCGGCGGCTTCATTTCAGTCACTGGCAACAGTAATGTTAGTCTCGGGGCTTAGAGTAGCAACAAGCATGTACAGTAGCGTTGCAAAAGTGAGAAAACACATGAAATCCAACCACGAGAAAACAACGCAATAGATCCGAACATAGTCTACAAAAGCCTACACAAAGAAAAGTAAAGACAGAAAACCTCCCACTAAACTATTTTTCGATTTCGGTTACTATAGCTCTGCTTCGTTGCTGAGAGTTGGACACCGGGAAGCGTAGGCGCTATCTCACTTATAGTTACGACGCTACTGTACATATTTTGATGTACCTCTCCACCGCCAAAACAACGTGAAGTGGGTATCTTGCTACTCCATTACCAGGGTCCCATACCGAACTTTCCTCATGTTTGGATTTACCGAATATGTAAACAAAAATCTCCGTGGTGTGTTGATTTCATTGACCTGTTAAGACTTCACCTCGGCGTGCCCGCAAACCGACCATTATGTTTACTATAGATATCGAGTGTGAGTATTCGGGTCATAATGCAGCTATTCAAAGAAAGGATCAGGAATTCCCTGTACTGGCTAATTCGACGCGGTTTCGGGGAAAGTTAGGCAGTCCGGGTTGCCCTATTGGCCTATTAATCGAATGTTCGATCCTTTTATTTTTACAGGTGTTCCAGCACAAGGGATAGCTGCGCAGCTGCATAGTGCACACCGAAACGTTCTAATTTGAGAATCGCGCCCAAAGAAACGGTTCAAATTGGTTAGATCGATATGACCCGCAGATCATATCACCCTGCAAATAGCCAGCTTATCGATCGCCAGGTTCTCGATATTTCCAGTCAGCTAATCCTATGCCTAAGTTTTGGAATCATAAGCACTGTAATTACTGCTAATTCGAATTAAAGTATTTTCGGTTAAAATGACCAAATGTAGTGGCTGAGGGTGCTATACATAAAAATTGTCCAGCTCCCGGCTGATTGTGTCACTGAATCGCACTCGTCGCAATATTGTCTTTCATTATTGGTTACGAGTCAAAGCAGTAAGCAGTCGAATTGATAGGCCCCACGGAACTTCACAACTTCAATCATGTGGGGCAAATATAGGAGCAATCCATCAGACCTTCGTGTCATAAGCATCTTGAGCATGTCAAACAAAGAATCGCCGTAACCAGAAAACAATAAACGAAATTCAAAAACAACGAAATGAAACAACATCACCGAATAACACCTAAACCATGACCTGCCCCCGATCGTTCTCACAAATAAAGAAAATATCCAATAAGAGATGGTCAACTATAAATAAACACTGTATCTATGACAGTTTACAAACAACTGGCTCTATGAAATTACGGAAGAAGGAACAAGGAGATACGTGACAATGGTAATCTCAAGTTTAGAAGTGCTCCTTCCAGAAACTGAAGCGGACTTCTTCGTTCGATGCCTTTTTGCATGCCTTTTTGATGTCCCTGGCTGCCACACTAGGTCCACAGAAATAAACACCGACGTTCGTACGCAACGACGCGTCAAGGCCGCCAATGTATGTCTGGTTCAGGATTCCTTCCCGCAAAGCCGTGAATAACTTCACAAAGTCGGGACGTCCGAATTGCGTTCCAGTTCGCAGTTGCGTAAGAGGATCCACTTCGGTACCAACACTGTTCAACACAATGTTTTGCGCAGTGTCCATGTCGAGCTTCTGCGTTAAGTACGTGTGTATTCTCAGGAAATCCCCACCCTGGCCATTCTGTTGGCGTTCCAAAGACTTCAGAAGGGTCTGGAACCATTCGAAGGACGACATATCGCGGCATACCCAGATGAATTCAACACGACGGAGACGCATCGGCACCCTCCCAGAGTTGTTACGTTTGTGCCAGATGTTCTTGAGAATGGAGGCCCATGGGGTGACACCGATACCAGTCCCTATAAGAACAGCAATTTCATTGTCGAAGACGTCCTCAGCAGGTGCTCCGTAGGGACCGTCAATCCTAAGCAATGGCAATCGTGTACCATTTTGCACCGCAACCTCATAGACTCCCATAGGATCCATACCGGCATATCTCTGATCGTCGTTGATTCCCAAGAGTTCGGCAAGTGCTTTTGTGAAATCACCCACTTGACGGATGTGCACGGAGATGTAATTGTCCGATGGGCAAGACGTGATAGTGAAAGGGTGCCATTGATACGCCGAAACTGCGGGTACTTGAAGAAATAACCATTGTCCAGATTTGTAGGTCATTGATGGCTTCTTGAATTGAATCTCCATTGCATCTGCGGGCCACTGTAAGCAAACGCTTGTAACTAGAGTTATACCCGAAACTTACTAAATGGGTGCCTGACAACCTTCGTAATCTCAGTGTCCTTGCTTGATCGAACCTCTCTCCACAGCCTCTCAGCCAAATAGAGCCCTCCTGCGACGAGAGTGAAACGCCATGCCTGATATCCGATGCAGTGTTGCCAAAACTCCTTTCCTTCAAATGGGGAATGCGGATGAGCATCATCACGCACGAAACACCCAGTTGCATGGGTATAAAAAGCTAGCATAAAGATGATGAAGAGATGATGTGTGTACCAAAACGCCTCGAAACATTGATGACGGATCTTGCTATGAGCGCTGCCACAAAATCAGCACAAGAACCACTACTGCTACTGTTTCGGGACTTGGGGTATATTAACGTGGTGAACATGAGAACCATGCATAGCAGCATAACGTGTCCAGTTATACCACCAGGCTCCTGATAATGAATATGGAGCGCAGTCGTTGGTCTTATTTGTGTTTTCTCCACATTGAAGAAGCTGGTGGGGTTGGTTGTATTAGCTTATGTCCCGTGACTGTATATATTGATTGGACATACTTCACATAGTGGGATGTAGTATGGATGATAGTAAACAGAAGCATGGCATATGCAGTCTGCCTGTGGAACCATTGGCTCTCATCGAGGGGAACAAAAGGAATCTTGGGTCGAAGAACTCTGATGATATTACGGCACATTGGCAATAAAATAAGACCACCGTCCAAAGCCAGCGCGAGCCCGGCTCCGCGAGACATCCATACGGAATACCCAAGCAAATTAAGCCCCGCTAATCTCTGGCTCGACACTTGACTGTACCTGTGAGGTTGTTAGTATTGGGCACGAGCGACGACGTTGTTATGAGGACAAACCATCCATAGGCAAATAGACCCCAATGTAACCCCCACCAGAATATCCAAAAGACCAACTTCCGCCCCGTGAGCTCTCTCCGCCAAAATGACTCTTCTGTGCCCATGCTTGACTGTTGTTTTTGTGGAAACGGTATTAGGCGGAATTAAGTCGGCCAGCGACCGCTATTTATCTGAATTGAGGGTACTGCGCAAGGGGAGATAGTTGTCAAGGGCTTTTTAGTTGTAGCCCGTTAAGCTTCCCCGAGCTAGCAGAGAAGAGATGTAGAAATGAAGGAAGAAATAGGATTAAATGCCGTAGTTACAATTCGAATAAACAAAAGGAATCCTCCAACAGTTCAAAGCCAGAGGCGGCGGAGGAAGGGTTCAAGAAGGAACAATCTGAGTCGACCGGTGTAGGTTGAGGTGAGGAAATATTAGGCGCTGGGGTAGTTATATGAAGACACTGTGCTCTCAACCCTGATACACAGGGGATAAATCAATGATGTTGTGCGGCGGCGGCTTTGTGGAACGCGCTTTGGGATGCACTCGGTCTCAACTCTATGATGCTGTGAACCCGAGGGATTGGAAACTGATACACCCGATGATAGTGAAAGTCACAGGTGATACTGAAATTATATCGTGCAGAGTAGGTTGTCGCAGGCTGTGATGTATGAGGCGGAAGGCGAGGGATAGGAGGTGCACGAGGAGGATGAGGGCGAAGAAGAAACAACGGTATGGAGACGAGCTTTCACTGCAAACAGAACCCGGGTAGTTGGCAGAGGGAATGCAGTCATGATATTTCTGGAGACAGCGGTGGTTTGGCAGGCCTGGACTGAAACCGCTGGTGGTTAAGCCAACTGCAGATGTGCAGGGATGCGGTGCATCACCGCGAGCGGCGACGCAACAACTCTCGATTTTTCTCATTTTCACAAGGACACGCCAATCCCAATAGCTTTCTGCTGTATACGAGCCGTCTCAGTCCTCCAGAAGACGATTGGATATCTTCACAACCACGCTACTAAGCGAATAAGACCCAATACTGCAGTTAGGCGCCCGTTGGGTCTTCTCCCCTCTTTTGAACTGGGCTCTTTTTCTTTTTCTTGAAAGAAATCCCCGCCTTCCATCATGTTCGCTAAAGGCAGAATAATTAATAGATACAAGGCTCAGAGACTCACTTGTGGTACCTACCTCAGGATACCTGGCATTATGCTCCCCGGGACACACATGTACTCCTGGACGGGGTAGACTTCAACTTTAAAACAACCTTCCAGACGACATCCATCTGGGCCTCACTGCACTTTCTCTTCTGACAAAGTATGATACCCGCTAGGTGAAGTGTCTCACCTCATTGGTGCCTGTCAAACCAACTTTTTGACGGCGAGACTGGTCTACTAACTAAGCCTTTGAAGTGTGCTGCTGAGAGCAAATCGGAGACAAGAACTCATCAACCTTCTGTAAAGGGTGTTTGTTGGATACTTGAATTGACTTGATGAGTATGCTAGAACATGTGCTGAACAAGACAACCAACAGGTGAGGGAATAACCCGTGTCTATTGGCATAGAATCACCAGCCTATCGAGCTCGGATCAACGGCTGTGATAACAATATGCATGGGTTTTCACAGTTTATGCAGTTGATTCCGGGCGAAGTCCTACTTGGGTGACGTGGAGAGAGGTTGGGATACTCCTTGGCTTTGCTTTTGCGAAGCGAGATTCGTGAAGATGGTGTGAATGGGGAGCAATTGAAATTGAAATCCCTGCTAATATTGTCTTCAGAAGATTGATGAGTTGGGTTGTAAGAGTCTGTGGTGATGTCGCGTCGGGAAACAGAGGATACCCGCTGCTGCATTGTAGCGAAGGGGTCCACAGGTTTAGCACCGTTGCTGCGCGGTTTGAAGTGAAGCGGTCCAATCAGAGTCCATATTGAGGCTCGAAGCGCCCAGCCTAAACCCCTTCCGCAATGCACCTTCCTTCCGCCGAATGAATTTCCCCGGTGCATGATCACAGGGACCAACCCTCTCCACTCGATACTGGGGGTTATTTCTGTATGACCCCGCTCCCTGGCGGTATTTCTCTTGGTACCTTTCGAACCAACCACCCCCGTAAGAGGCTATGGTGTGGGTAGTGATTCTTTAGCTTATATTCCATGATACCTCTCCACCATTCGGTTCAGGGAATCGAACAATTTTCTACTTCTCAATTCCGCCTATATACTATCTGGACCTTCCTGTAGTTCGTGGAGTCTCTCACCCCTGGGTTTCCCTTCGTATATTCGGACGTCTACGCTCTCTACTATCCGTGAAGAGAACCAAATAAAATCGAGAAAATGGGAAGACTCATCAAGAACCATCTCGGCCGGCTCATCATCATGACCGCTGCAACTTATCAAATTGCAGCCGGTATTCACGGTATTTTCTGGCCGAAGATCTTCTGGGATATCTACACAAAGTAAGTTACACCTCGTAGATAGCAAACTTCTATTGTCAGACCTACACTAACAGCCAGTGTGGCAGAGCTCTTAATGATGCAGTAAAGCCCTTCCCAATTTTACAAATCATCAATATCTTGTTTGGGCTTATGGGGCTGGCATGGGAATATCCTCTGCCGTATTTCATCCCGGGCTCTGGATTCCACCGCAGCGTCGGTGCCAGACTGGCCATCTACCCGCTCAGCGTATTTGTGGCCATATTGCTATATCAAGGCACCAACGCCGCGATTTACTATATGGTGGGGATCGCTTTTTACTTTTGGGCATACAGTGAAGGAGAGGTGAGAAGCTGCCCCAACTCCAAGAATGAATCAGTACGTTGATCACTGACGCAGAGGCTCCGCTAGATTGTCTGCATGCCATGGAAAATCCCCGAACGTGCTAGAGGCCCCACGAAGGCATAAATTTACAGATAGCATCAAGAATTCGTCCCGCGATGCCGCTCCCACCGCGCGCGACTGTATATTCCGAGCGACAACAAATTCCTTCTTGTCGAATAACTCTTCACGCCATATAATTGCTACTGTAGTTTAGAATCGAGCTTTCGACCTTCAGACCTGGGGCTGGTTCTCACTGAAGGCATCGTAGTATGCTTGCATGAAGAAAAGGGAGTCTTTTCTTTAACTTTTTGTGTCTGTTTCTAAGACTGTTGCATCGATTTGTCCGGATTTGGGTTTGGTGTTCTCTTTGGATTTAGCGTAGTTACATAGGAAAAGGTTGGGGTGGTGTTTGAGACGGTCATTCATTTTTGCTTTTAGCTATGTGGGTGTTATGGAGCTGCTTGATCTCAATTCTCCATATCTGTGCAACCTTGTACATTTTTTCAAACTGCACGGAATCCCAGCCTCGTTGGTGTATCAAATGTGATACAGGGCGCCGTTTTGTGATGACTACATAGCTTCGTCTCCTTAGCGTCAAAGATACGGACATCATACTCGTTTCTGTGTGGTTCGGAACTTCTCCCCTGCTCTCTTGCGTAGACGATCTGATGAATGTTGAGAACTTGCTGCATATATGTACGGTGTGGTACCTCATGACTGCAGAACGGCGACTATCATCTGTACTGATCTTGCGCAATCGCGCCTATTGCTAGCGGCTTACTGCAGCTCTAATGCAAAGAATCAACTACCAGTAGTGCATGCGCTTGCAAAAAGATCAAGACAGATACAGAATGATTGAATCGAGCGGCTTAGCGTTTGTGAAATATGTGTTGTGGTGTTCGATTTGCGCTGTTCGATGTCTGATAAATCATGAGTCGAGGCCTGGAAGACGATGGAACCGATTGCGGCAATCAAAGGATGACGTTTACAGTGCATCGCTACCCCCGCCATCCTGTCCTCTCAGCCTCCACCACTGCACATCACACTTCGCAACCTTCCGATAGCCAACCCAACAACCATCGCTACTACCAACCTCCTCCGCCGTACTCCCAGCGGTTCCCTCGCCAATCGCCGATTTCTTGAGGTCTCACCTTTCGTGTCCACCGCACCCTCCTTATCTCGCAAAGCCCCACCAAATACAGCATGTCAGAATCCTCCGCTGCCCCCGAGACGACAGAGAATCGTCCTTCCTCCCCAACACCAGAAGCCATCACCTTCACTGTGAAGGCCAGCAATGACACTAAATATAGTGTATCATTTCCGCTCACCACGACCATAGCCGAAGTCAAGGCGAAACTAGTAGAGCTATCTGAGATTCCCGTTGAGCGCCAGCGTTTAATCTATTCCGGGCGTGTCATGAAGAATGAAGAGACATTGGAGACGTATAAGGTCAAGAGCGGGAACACGATTCATATGGTGAAAGGTGCTGCATCGAATGTATCTGCTAGCACGGGTAACGCTGGGGGAGCTGCTGCGTCAGCTAGTGGAGTGCCGCGAAATCTGGCGAGTGGTAGTGGAAACAATCCACTCACGGGACTGACGGGAGCTCGGTATGCAGGGCATGTGCAGTTGCCAAGTGCTGATCTCTTTGGACCCGATGGAGGAGTATGTCTTCATTTCAGGAGTTTAATCAAACCACTGACGAACTGTGACAGATGGGTCCCCTTCCAGACCCCGAAGGTATCGCACAGGCACTGTCAAACCCTATGTTCCAAGCCCAAATGAATGAAATGCTTCGCAACCCGCAACTCCTTGACCATATCATTGCTTCCAACCCAATGCTCCAATCTATGGGACCGCAAGCCCGCGAGCTAATGCAATCCGATTTATTCCGCCAGATGATGACAGACCCCTCCATCATCAGGCAAATGTCTCGTATGGGTGCAGGAGCAGGGCTTGGTGGTCAGGCTGCGTTCCCGGCCCCAGGAACGACTGACAACACACCCGGTGCCGAAGGTCAACAGCAATCCGCCCCTTCACAGCAACAAGGACAACAACCGGTAAATCCCTTCGCTTCCTTATTTGGAGGTGCTGGAGCAGGAGTTGGAGCTCAGCCCGGTTCCCCAAACCCTAATGCTGGACTTAGCGCATTGTTCGGAGGAATTTATCCGCCCTTCGTACCCCCCTCCGCTCAAGGTAGTCAACCTGGCTCTCCACCTCCCGAACAACCTCCAATGGGCGTCAACCCTTTACCCAACCCTGCAGCTCTCCAGCAAATGATGCAACTCATGGGTGGTGTACCAAACCCAACCGGATCCACACCTGCTTCAGATGCAAATTCTCCACCGGTGAACCCATTCGCGGGATTGTTTGGTGGAATTCCACCTTATGCCGCTACAAGCCCGACCCCACCGGATACGAGACCACCGGAGGAGAGATACGCGGATCAGCTAAGGCAACTTAATGATATGGGTTTCTTTGACTTCGACCGCAATGTTGAGGCTTTGAGAAGGAGCGGGGGAAGCGTGCAAGGCGCGATTAATCAATTGTTAGGAGGTTAGATCGAGAGGGAATATCATCCAATACGAGGCGGTGGGATGAGCCTATTGATGTGTATGCTTTGCTTGTTTGTGGAAGAGACGGTGTGTTCTTCCGCTGTGATGGATTTTGAGTTTGTTCTTGGTGTGCATGGCATGATTCTTTTCTTTTGTTTTTTTTGCGATGGTTCGGTGCCCTTATTGATGGAGATGAAGGCGTGGTGATACATGCTTGATAAGGCTGATGCGTTCGGTTTCTTGAGGAAATTCAATTGAGCATAATTTCACTACCTACTATTGTTTATGCTGACCATTTACATCCGGTACTACGAAGCTGCGTACGCCCTGGAAGTCGGATATAGAGTTTGATTGCACGTCCTAGAAGTCGGGTACCGAACTCGGGAGCTTAATAGCGCCAGCCATAACCTACACCTTCATACATCCATACCTACAGGCAAATAGAAAGTCTCCGGTTGAATTCAGCGTCATAGTTATTGAGAGTGCAGCACATTGCTTTACCCAGAACAAGGCAAATAGAGGATTTACGTTCTAGCAAACTAACTGTAGGGTGTATCTAAGCACAGTGTATATACACGACGCATATCATGGTCCGCGGGGTTGCAAAGGGTGTTGTCACAGCTTGAATGCAGCCAAATTTGTGCAGAGGTGCTCGACCATCACCATCCCCATCCCCATCACTATCACCTACCTCTAGGCCTTGCGATAACTATGGCGGATGCAGCAGATTGAGATAAAACAGTACCTTAATTGCCCCCACTAAGGTTCCATACAGCCTGGGCCATTGGATATAACACCCATTACCGGATTGGTATAGACAAACATGAAATCGAATGTTTCAGATCTTTATCTATGACGTCCACTATGGATCAACCATCACGATCCACCTCCTGGTGGCTTCATGCCTCCTAGATGCGAAGGAGCTTTCTGGATCATATGAATATTCTTCTCTGAGCCCATCATTCATGCAAGGACCATATATACAATATAGCACCTACTGCGCATCATGCTCACAAGGTTGCAACCCTTATTCTTTTGTGATGGTGGAGCACTGCGCCTAGCTCCCCAGGAGTATGCAACTTCGCGGTGCTGGTTATGCGCAGTCATGAGAGGGCCATGCCTCTGTCAGAGATTTACACGCGCTACCGGAATCGACGATTGCGGCCACAACTTCGACATCCTCCCAAGACACACCACTCTAGATAACGCAACGGAAGATGCTGACAGCTCTAGACCTGGTTGTGGGAGGGCGGAGAGGTTGAAACGCCTATAACTCAAACTTTGGATAGATCTATCCACTAGCATCTCCCGACCACCTACACATTTGGCTGGTGCGGACTTGCCACCAGGATTATAATTGGTTTTGAAAGACGTCTGGTTAGTATGCAAGTGTATGATATCAGATTGGCCAGTGCAGCTGATCATCGCCCAAGCCCAAACTAGCGCGCAGGGGATGGCAGTATGAAATGGGGGCCGCTCAGCATTGCTATCTAGTTCTAGGGCGGAGAGTAAGGCTTAGGTTTAAGCAATTATATATTTTCACGAAGTTAGTCGGAAAGCTTAGGCAGATCGTCGGAGGCTTCAGCCAGCGCTTGCGTCTGTGCATTATCAATATTGGGCAAATTGCACTTGCGTGTGCAAAATATGTGGTTTGCGGGAGTGTGTGCCATGCATTCTGGGTATCCATATTGGTGATAAGCAAGTTCAAGGAGCAGGTGCACTTATGGGAGTCACAGAGTCACGGGTGAATACTTATTACAAAAGGAACCAGAAAATTGGGGAGTTCTTTTTTTAGGATCCACACACTTCTTTTACAACTGTGCTTCAAGAGACTGAATAATTAACCTTACAGCCTTGCCCACTTCTATGGGCATGTGGAGTTCCTCTCATCATGTGCGGGTTTAAGAATATTTGCACTATTCAATCCCTATCAAAGATCAGAGAACCATTTTGAAGGATTCACACCCACTTCTCTCATAACTGATCTTCAAGGACTAAACAACTAACCCTACAGCATTGCCCATTTCTGTGGGTGTGCGGGTGCTTCCCACCACGGGAAGTTTTGGCTTTAAGGCCGGTGAGCCTCCTTACTATCACTCTTACTGTCGCTCTTACTGTCGCTCTTACTGTCACTCTTACTATCACGTACGTAAAGTGCACACATACACGGAGGCCCATCGCTGAGTGAAAGTCATTTGATTATCATTGCATTAATAACTACGGGAGTGCAATAATATGCGAAGAGTAAGACCCAACCCACTGTGTTTGACCGCGCTAAAATTTTGGGTGGTGGTGAGAGTGGTAGTGAGGGAGATATTCCAGAGGCACGCCGCCTTAAGGCCACTTGCACGATACATGAGCATGATTCTCCACATCTCGGTTTGTAGAAACCGCGTATATACACCCTTACTAAAATCTACTTAGTACAAGTAGTAAACGATATCCGATGTGTACACTTGATGCGACCTACCTGTCATATGTTTTAGCGCTTTTCTTACTAAGATTTCTATGCGGTGAAGTTTTTCGGAAGAAAACATGCATTCTTGGTCCGTAGTGGTCGCGAATGGTCACTCGAGCTCGACTAGTCAGACTATCGTGTACTATGGTACCGAGGGGGGGAGGGGGGAAGTGCTACTTAATAACAGAGCAAGTACAAGATACCCAATATATGCAACAGACTTTTACGTCAGGAGGCGTCCGAACTATGTTTGCCGGCACCACGAAGTGACCCAGCCTCACTTCTATAAGACGCGTGAATAGGTTTCTTGTCGAGTGACTGGGTGTGATGGAATGGACTAGCAAATGGAAAGGGAGAGATAGAACTTAGAGAAAGGATAATACGTATGGTAGTAAAGTATTGAAGATGCGCTCAATAGGAAAACAAAAGTTTATAGTAGCCTTGTAGTTGAAAAAGCTGGGATAATCACAAAATGTCACTCGACAATGACAAACGCTGTAACTGTTGCATGTGTACCTGCATCGTGAGTCTGCAGTCTCGGGTCCGTTTGCTGGCTTGTAAGCAATTGGTGTTTCGTATGCATAGTTTGTACCAGGAGAGCGGCTCATATCAGTGCAAACGGATATGCAAACGGATATGCAAACGGATATAGATATGGATACGGATATGGATAAGGGAGTCAAGTCTGTATATATACGGGCCTTCTGGCCTCGAGAAGATCAGTCAATCAACAAGTCTTTCTAGCATCCAAAGTAATAGTAACCCCGGACAGTCAATTCTAAGAGATATGGAGCTCGGTGAGCAAAACTAGAGTACCACAGATACCCGGATTGACATCTATGCGGGCATATATGGCGTGAGAAACCGGGGGATATAGAAGGAGCAAAATAATGATGCGGCCGGCAGGTTTTGAACCTGCGTACCGGTTTTTATAGAACTGAATGTTTAAAGCACCAAGCTGCAGATTTTGAGCCTGCGTCCAGATGTTGAAATTCAGATATGCAGGTTTCGAACCTGTGCAATGGCGCTTGAAGCACCAGGACGGGGTATTTAGAACAACCTCACCAGTTAAGCCAAGCGATTTGCTCCTGTTTACACAGTGGCTTTGCAGGGTCTTGGTTTGTTCAACTAGATACGATATGGGGCAATTTATCAAGTGTTGTGTTCTGGACATCTGTTCACGGGCTCTGACAGGACGTCCAAAGCCACAGCATACCAAGTACAACAAGCAGTTGCCATTGATTCCCCTAACTCATACACCAATCCCCTACCTATGCGCCTCTAAACAGCCTCCAAAACCTTCTCCGCTGCAGTAACAGTAACATTCGGCGGCTCATCCTCCACAGACAAGTGCTTGACAATTCCGTCCTCCACGACCGCGGTAAAGCGCTTGCTCCTGGTGTTTCCCAGCAATCCCGATGCATCGAAGTCCAGGCCGAGGGATTTGATAAACTCCCCTGTCTCCCTATTAACCACCCGTACTTCTAGTATATCTGGGGAAGGGGAATACCAGTGCAATCAGCTACAAAGTGGACCTTGCTGTCCTTCCCGCCCTCGAGGGACTCCTTCCACGCTTTAACGACGAAGACATCGTTGACGGCAACGACATAGATTCCCACAACGCCCTTGTCGGCGAATTTGGGGTAGTGGGAGATATAACCCGGGACTTGCGAGGAGCAGGGTGCTATAACACAATCAAGTGGATTAGCACATGTGAAAAAGGGGGGGAATATGTGGGTGGGGGGTTACGTGTGAATGCGCCCGGAACACCGAGGAGGACGAATTTTCCGCTGGACGGGAAGGTGACGGAGTTCTCGGGGGCGGATTCCCACAGAGACTTTGGGGGAGAGGGGAGCTTGGAGCCGACGGCGATGGTCATTGTGATCTTGTGGAGTTAATTGGGTTGCAATTGATTGGTAATGGTGAAATGAACGATGAAGGACGAGCAGAGGAAAGCAACTTCAAGAGCGGTGGTGTGAGATGTCGCAATGGATCAGCGCGGGGTAAATAAGTGTGTGGATGTTTCTAGAGTTAGGCGGGGCTGCCAATCTAGATCGGCAACCGACTCAAGCAAAACTTGGAACCGGTACGCCTTGTTGACATCCCGTTCGCCTAATGTAGTGGCACACCGCCAGAAAGGAGAACGCCTTTTATCATGCCTTCACCTGTCGATTGATCCTGTTTCTGGGACAAGCAGAGAAACATGCTTACCCTAACCCTACAACTAACAACCCCGAAGACATCCAGCAGCATCGATTGGCGTGCAAAGTTAGACTCTGGCTGGTTTCGAGGGTTTCTATTATACTTACCTTGACGTACTAAGAAAAATGGGAAGGTATTAATCCACTAGGGTATCTATTTGGACACTTCATACGATAAAACAAACGGAAAAGAATGACCAGAGCAGGTTTTGAGCCTGTATCCGGGTGTTTTGAGCACCAGCGTTTGACAGCTTGGAACCCGTGAATCTAATAGTATTTGAAGCACCAGGGCGTTTATAGCACCTCACCCGTTAAGCCAGGTGGTCTGCTCTTGTTGGTGATGACGCCAGGTCATTGTTTCGATGTGCAAAGGGCTGGGTACACGGATGCGATCAATTGTTGACGAGTTATGTGCAGTGGTGTTTGTGGAAGCGGGCACGTCTGTACCATGGTATATAAGACCAATGGAAGATATGCAAATCCGGCTTGTTCTATTAGCATGTTCACACTGTTCCTTCTCGCAGAGATAACTTATAGGGATTGAATTCGAATATCCATGATCTTGTTTGCTAGCGCGAGATGTGGTACCTAAAAAGAACTCTCGGGAAAGGTTTCGGGCCTGCTTGCAACCAGGTGTTTTGAGCATCAGCGTTGGCGGTTTGGAACCTGTGCAATGGGGTTTGAAGCACCAGAGTTTGACGAGATCTGCAGGTTTCGAACCTGAGCACTGGGTATTTAGAACACTTCACCTGTTAAGCCTGGCGGCCTGCTCTTGTTTATACGGCGGATATAAGGGTCTTGGTTTGTTGAACTACCTAGGTAGGTATGCGTAATTTGTTGATCCCCACAATTGACATCTGCGCGAGCACATATGACATGAGAAATCGGGGGGAGCAAAAGAATGATGAGCCTTGCAGGTTTCAAACTGTGCAAGTGTTTGGAGCACCGGGTGCTTAAAGTACTGGATGTTTATAGCACCTTACCAGTTAAGCTAGGTGATCTAGTTATGTCTACCCAGATCCCCTTCAAAAGTTATACTAGAAAGTGACACAGTTACGTGGTCAGGGCCCCCGAGACTCTTTTCCCGCTTCGGGATGATGTGACAGCATATGGGTGGCCCTGTAAATATCCCTCCAGACCCGGTAGCATTGGGGTGGCTTGTCTGTGATCTGTATATCAACTCACCACAGCTGGGAAGAATTGAACCCATCCCATCGGAGAGCCCTGGATAGCCGTTCAATTCTATCTACCCGTCTCCTGGACGCAGCACAAATCCATTCTTTGCCAGCCTTCTGAGCCCCAAACCACACGAACTGCGGCCATCTGAGTCCGTGTTGTGGCTAACCTCCTAGGGTAGCAAACCCACCTGTGTGCTAGTCTGCTTCACAGCCACTGGTACTAAGTATATTTTTAGATACGGGCTTTCCGTGGGGCTGGGCAATTGAAACCACACTTCCATAATTCATATGACTTATGGGAACTCATTGACGAACGGACAGCAGGTGTCACCACTCGACGTTTTTGCCATGCTACGGATGAGGGTAGAGAAAGAAGGCGGACGGTGTTTAGGGAGACAACAGATGTTCCTTCCCTCAGCTCTAAATATCCTGCCACACGGGCCCACTTTCCGCCTTATCCGCCTTATCCGCGTGTCCTTGCGCACCATATTACTCCAAATCCAACCCGCACTCCCTCCACAGACCATCACTCGCTCCCCCTCCCCTCCCTCCCCTCCCCCTCTCCTCTTTATAGCCCCGTGATATTAGCTGCAAAGGCTAGGGATACGTAGCAATGTACCATATATTAATTAACTTTCTGGAAGGGATCACCTACAAACCCAGCTCGGATGATGGTACCTGCAGCTGCTGAGTGGCTGTGGGCAGCGTACATACACCCTTTCCTTGCTCATTGTGGTGGGAGTGATGGCCTTATTGCGCCCCAACCACGTACCAAGAAATGCGAGTTATTCGATATACTGTAGCGGTGGTCAGAGGAGGTCCGCTGAGGCGTTTGAAGCCGAGCTGCCTAAGCGGCATTGACGTCGTACAACGCATGTGTCAATAGCCGAGCCTTTAACTTCAATCCTACCGTCACCTCTCTCCATCACTACAACAACAATGACCACCACATCACTGGCCTTGTCGCCAACAGCCACAACTGAAACAACCGAAACAACCACAATAGGGAAAGAAATATCGCCGAATTCCTACACCTTCCCCTTCGCAGCAGCTCCAGACATCAGTTTGTCCCCCTCAGCCTTCTCCCTTCGCCTCACTAACACCCTCCAGTCCGCGCAAACCAAAAAGACACCTACTACCAGAGCATCCTCCTCGATAGGCTCTCGACTATCCTCCGCAACATCTATGGCGCGCGCATCTTGCACCAACACCACCTGGAAGTAAAAGTCGCTGCCGAGCTCCTGTACTTCGCACTCACCACCCTCCGCGACGCCCGTACCCTCGGCGAAGAGTACTGCGACATTCTCCACGTCTCCCGTGACGGCATCAAAACCCCACGGTTCAAGGCTCGCGCAGGATGGATCCTCACCTCCGTTTTCGGCCCCTACATCCTCGCCAAATCTCTCCCACGCTTCCGCGCGCGTTTGCGGCGGATGCTATCGTCGCCAGGGAAACAGCAGGGCGCGGTGAAGAAGTACTTCCTTGAGAACTTGGACGCGCTGACAAGTCCCGACACCGCTCTTGCTGTACACCTCGGCGTGTTCTATTTCTGGGGTAGCTACTACCATCTCTCGAAACGGCTGTGGGGACTGCGGTATATCTTTACTCAGCGGCTGCAGCCGCACGAGCAGCGGCAGGGGTACGAGGTTCTTGGGGTGATGCTACTTGCGCAGCTTGTGACACAGGCGTATTTCCATGTGAAGAACCAGTGGAGTAATGCCGTTGCTATAACTCCGGAAGAGGCGAAGGTATCGTTGCTGGGGGGTGGGGAAAAGAATCCGAGGCATGACGAGTTGACTGGGAGGGAAAGTGAGAAAGTGGTGGATCTGGCAAACGAAAAGGAGATGAAGTTTTTAAAGGGTCTCGTCAGGAAGTGTACGCTTTGTCTCGAGGATATGAAGGATCCCGCCGCCACCGCATGTGGACATGTATTTTGCTGGGGGTGTATTAGCGAGTGGTGTAGGAGTAAACCTGAGTGTCCGCTCTGTAGGCAGGGCGCGGCAGTGCAGCAGTTGTTACCGTTGAGAGCGTAGAAGGGGCTTTGTTTGCACTTCTTAGAAGGTTTGTTTTATGCGGATGAGAAGATGTGCATATACATTTTTGTTTACCTTCCAGAGGGACTATTTTGAAAGAGAGGAATAGCGTTGATGAGTCCGGAGTTTCCTTTTCCTTGTTTAATTGCTTTTTATGGTATACAGCATTATATAGAGCGGAGTCTGTTTCTGCATAAGCATGTTTCAGTTCGATGATAATTGACCGGCTGTCCCTTTTCTTGATACGGCTGGTGTAGTAGTTTTGGTCGGTTGGATATGTCTTTATACTCAATATATAGAGCGGGGGGCCAAAGCATATATTTTATACAAACACCAATGCCCAATTCTACGTATAATACACCTCCCTTCCCATCGCACTATAGGAACAGCTCCTTCTCCACAGCATCATCATCCAGCCCCAGCGCCTCCAAAACATTTCTATACCTCACGCCTCCCTTCTCCTTCCTCTTCAAATACTTTAGCAACTTCTGCCGTCTATGCACCATGAGCCTTAAATTCCGTTTGTTATGCTTATCCTTCGTATTATATCCATCATCTCTATGCAACGCCTTTGCTAGCGCCCGGATCTTAACCGTCAAGATAGCCGCCTGCACCTCGCTACTCCCCGTATCGGGGCCCGCCCGCGGCGTCTTCCCTGTATTCTGCAGCGTTCCCGGGTCCGCAGGAAGCTGGGTGTCTGTGACGTGCCGCCCAAACAGGTCAATGCAGACCTGCTTGTTCGCACGGGTGCGGTCTGCAGAGTTTCCGTTGCCAAGCGCTACGATACGCCGGATCGCTTCGACACTGTGTTCGTGTTGCCGCTGGAATGCACGCGTATTATCCGGGTCAATGAAATCCTCGCCGACGGCGTATGGGGCTGCGAGGGCACGGCTGGTTTGCAGGAACTCAGGGAGCTCCTGGCGAGCGATGAAGTGGTTGAGGCGTTGCTGTTCTGGCGAGGGGATGGTGGCAGAGGTGGAGAGTATGGCATCTACGGAAGGTAGTGGCGGTGGAATGGCGTCAAGGGATTCTAGGAATGGGGTTGGACGACCGAGGACAGGATCAACGGCGGCGGCGGCCCTCTGTGTGCACAGCTCAGATTGCCGTGCGAGGTTGGTCTCTTTGCGTTTCTTTGCGGCGGCGGCGGCATGAGGGTTGAAGGTCTCGCGCTTTTGCATTTGGAGGTGGGCGGGGGTTGTGCTGAAGGTGCGGGCTGCTGAGTGGTGTTAGTGGCTATGGTGGTGCGAGGGCAGGTGGGGTACCGGCGGGGGATATCCGCAGTGACGAGAGAGAGGCGGCTAGAGAGGTTGGGAGACGAGACGACATGGCGGGCGGATGAGATAGCTCTTCCCCCTCTCAATGCTGTGTAGGCGGTGGGTGATGCAGCAGGAAAGTTTTCTGGGGTTGAAAGTCAATCGCAGAGCCGCATGGAGTTCACGTGATGCACTAAATGAAAAAGTCCGTCTTTTTTCGAAGCTTCGCTGCGCTCAGGTTTTTGTACCAATTACCGTGAAGTACATGCTTGCCTCTGATGGCGGGATTTGTCTCCCACCTTCTTTCTATCACGTGGTTTGAGCCTCGTACCACTTGGGAAACGGGCTGGGGGTGTACGTATCAGGCGGCAACTGTACTTGAGATATAGTGCGTTGATACTATGGATATCTCCCCGCAGCCTGCAATCTTTCGTGGCCGCACTCGATCCATTCTCATGTCAGACGAAGCCAGTACCATGAAAAATATCCCAAATCCCCTTTGTACTGAGAAAACTATATGTCAGCGTACCAACCATGAAACCCACTACAGTAAAATCACAATCCAACTTCACGATCTGTCACTCACTATATAATAGTCATAAATCCTCTCCTTTCTCCCGCCTTAAAATACAAACACCACTCTCCTAGAAGAACAAACTAGACATCTTCACCGCCCAGAAAAACCAAAAACACCTTAATCATAATGATCCCTAGTCGAAAAATAAAAAAAATAAAATTATCACTCAAAAGATACAATTTAGGATATCTCGCCTACAAATGGGAAGTAATCATCAAAAAGATATCACCGCTATATAGCAAATGAAAAAGTTTGACAAAGGGAAGCAAAAAACTCATACTAATAAATACCTCCAATCCCCCAAACCATCATTTCCATGGGTATATATCAATCAAGCAGCAGTAGCAGAAAAAGCCTTCCTCCCACCCCTTCCCAGCCAACCAGCCAAGATGCGAAAAACGCCCATCTCCATCTTCTCTCTCCAACACGTTTTTTCCCTTGTTATATATCCTCTATACCTCCCTTCAGCATAGAGCATTTTATACACATTCGATTCTGTTCGCCCTATGATGCCGAGAAAAAAAAAACAAAGAAAATCACAAAGGATATTACCAAGCACTACCAAGGGTCGAAACGCCGGCCACCAGTCAGACTTGATATCGTCAGACAAACAAAAAAGATTTCCTGTTTCCCACATTATAGTAAGCACCCCACCATCCCAATTTAGTCTATCGTCATCCTCGCTGGGACGGGCTGAGACGCATGATTGCTCATTTCCGTCATGCTGTTCTTGTCCTCCTCATCCGAAGGTTTTCGTTTGGTGATGTGTGGTTTCAGGCCCTTGTCGAAGTTGAGGATGCAGGCAATTGCATTGCCGATCGTCAGGCAGATGAGCAGAATTGTAATCACGGCTAGAAGATTTGTCAGTTTTTGTATTCATCCCATCAAGAATTGAAATGCCGAAACGTACCAAATGTTGTCAAACTTCGTCGTGCGGGCTTGTAGTTCTGCTGATACGCTGGCTGCCACATGCGTACCAGCTTGAATATGAAATACGCCAAAGCCGCGAAGAAGATGAAAACAACGCCCCACATTATCCCTCTCTTCTCCCTTCGGGTGCACCAGGCTGCAAGGATCAGGAAGGCGATGGTAATTGGGAGGGCAGCGATTGTGACATAAAACTCGTAATCCTTTCCACCGACAGTATCGCTAGGGCTGGTGGCAAATCCAGTGGTGGATGCTACAATAACGATGAATTGGACCGTGAATCCGACAAAGAAGAAAAAGTCAAACTTCAAGAGTGCAATGAAAATCTATTCAACCTAGTTAACAGCTGCTAGTAGGCGTATATCTCGGAGGAATAAAAACCTGAAAAGTCAGATATCGCTTCTTCATTCGAAGATCGGCACTGATATGCTTGTAGATACGCCATGCAAACTCATCGTATAGCTTCCAGCACACCACAGCCATAAGGACAGTTGACAAGGCGATCACACACGGAATGGTAATCAGGAATGGGCGAATGTCATCCCAAATGTCCTCACTCCTCAGTTGGAGGCCATCAGTAGTATCGGCAAGGGCAAGGTTCGCATCCTTGATCTGATCCATTTGGATGGCAGCATATATTAGCAGGGCGAGATTGAAGATACAGATGCCGATAACTTGAATGGTGTTTTTGAGTCGGAGCGCATCGTAGCAAAGGCCAACGAGGAAGATGTGACCAAAAATGAACAGCGTCAGGTACCTGCAAGTATCATACATCATCAAACGCACCATTCATCTTACCATCAGAAAGAAACCTACGTTGGAATGGTCCGGGTCTGCGCTCTCTGGAATTCTACTTTTGATACCTCAGCCGGGTTGTGATCATCTTTCGGTTTCAGTTTCAAAATGCCGTCTAATATCAGATTGTTCTGAAACTTTGCAAACACAAACCTGCAAACGACAGCGTTTCATCAGCGACTGAACAAACGACCTCACGCGCCAAAAAAAAAAGACACCATGGACCCAATCCATGGATCATGCTTTCGCCTTGCGAATTCCCAGGGAGAGAGGGAATTCATACCCTTCACATGCCAACACGATGCAACTCTGCACGAAAGCCAAAACCAAGAAGCTCCAGCTCCATGGTGTAGTCGGTCGATAAACCATCCCTTTAGAGCGCGGGCTTCCGCCTCCAAGTAGGGAATTCCTGCTATCGTAAATGTTGGCGGTTGTGAGGACGGGAATGCTTCCCGCCGACAAAGGCGACTGGAATTTGATGAAGCGACAAGCGAAAGGACGGGTGGCTAACTAAGTAAGGGTCGTGTGATTAGGTGGAAGTTATCGACTCGTCGGGCGGATTGATGATAGTATCGGTCGGAGTCGGGGGCCGCTGTAAAAATTTGAGCAGAAGCAGCTAAAAGCCGGTTTCCGTCTTCCTTTTCACACGTCCTATTACGTATTTAATGGTCGCTTTGTAGCTGAGACCCGGATGTCGATAGGTCGGTGGTAGCTGGAGCGACGAGGTGATACTTTGCGCGTAAGACGGGGGGGGCGTGGGACGGTATTGAATTATGCGAGATGCTTGGTGTCAATGGAGAACGAGTGGATTATATCGAGGCAAGGAAAAAATACGTGAAATGAAGAAAACAAAAGAAGAAGAGGAGAAAGAGTGTGAGCGAACTAACTTTGGGTATGTGTAGCGACCGACGAAAATGAGGCTTGTGCTGTATGAGATGTGGAAGCACCAAGAAGTGAAGTGTCCTGGTTTGGGTGCAGTAGGTAGGCTCAGCCGCAAAGCCCGTCTCTCTGCATTTCAGGGATGTTCTTCTCTAGCACTGCCCGAAAATCGCACATTTACGTTTCCACTGCACTGCCATTTCTCTCCGATTTCACTCGGTCGTTCAAAGATTTGTTTCTTCAACACATGGGAGTAAAGGAGTCTTGTTTGGGTGTGGATTGCCTAAAATAAAAGCGATCACCAAAGTAGCAGCACGGCGGTGTTTCAGTTCCTAGAAGTGACTAAGTTCCCCTCACAATAACGCAGATCCAGGCGTTGAGAAGCTGTGAGCGTCCACATGCGCCTGAAAATGCATGATCGTGCATCCGATCTTAGTACACAGTGAGCAATTCAGTCAACCATCGGGACGAAGGTGGGCGATTCTCGTTAGCCCGCCATTTAGGTAATTGATGCGACGTGCGTGCCATATCTTCCTCACAGTTGATTTATGTATCAGACTCTTGTAACACTTGACAACCACAGTCCAGGCATGATCCTATCCTTGGGTTGGGAGGCGGGGCATACCAGGTACACTGAAGGCATTGATGTGACGGTTCCTGACAGTTGGAGCTATTAAACATGACCATCTGTTCAAGGCTCGCAATGGAAGCGTTATCATTGAATACCACTGCGCCGGTTCCAACACCTACCGGGCCAAGAACCATGTATAACCCGAGTACATGGCCGCCGAAGGCCGCAAAGGGTCCCTTCTGCCGTAAAGTACTTACCATGGACACTACACTATCAATGCTACAGGCATACGGAACGTAAAGATTCGAATGTCGCCATTTGGGATTTGAAAAGATGGACAACGACAATGATACTAGGTTGGTCGACTCTGAGGGAGGACGTGAGGGCGGAAGCGGAAAGTTGTTGGAGTAGTGTGTGAGGAATGAAAGTTTGTGGAAGCGAAGGCATCGAAGATTGGTACGTGCTGCACAAGATTCTTGGATTGATGCCTAGTTCTCTCGACGTATAGAGTATAATACAGAATGTCTGCTTCGATATTCTAGTTAGTGCTCATCATTCATCCCGCATTATCATGCACCGGGCCTCCGTAACTAGTCCTTATTTATTAGTCTCACGCGAAGACTTCCACTGACTGATGATGTTCCATAGTAGTAATTGATGGCATTCATCAGGAAGCGGCTCGGACCTGAGCCTTACCAATTGAGCAGTCCAATCGCTCAACAGCTTTCCGAGGCTGGGTTTTCGACCAAGATCGTCTTCGGGCTAAAAGGTGATCGGCGGGATATCGATTGATGTAGCCAAGGTCTAGTACTCCAGGCACCGGAAGCTAGAAGCCTGGTGGTGATGCATCTCGGAGCGAACCAAAATATCTATCGACCGAATCCGTGCTCCTATCCAGCAAGCGGATGGCAGAGCTCAACGGATGTTGGCCCCGGAGAAGACCGACTTCCATGTTTGATATCCTGATTTCGGCTTTTGGTGTAACAAAGAAGAAGTTCGGTGAGAGTTGGGGCTCGGGGGCTGTGCAAAGCACACACCCTAATATATTTAAACTTCACCCAAGTAACACATATCCGCCTCCACATTGAACCTCGCCTCTTATCGTGTGGGAGTGGTGGTGGTGCTGTCAAGACGTCAAATAGAGTACCATATATCTATCACAACTTCTCGTCTAACGATTGACCTGACACTTATAACACAATAGGTAATCTCACATGCATGCGCGAGCGAAATTAGTGTAGCCTTGTAACGAATTGGGCCTTCAAACAATTAATCATCCACTAGAACCCTGAAGAACCTTTCTCTGCATTGATCCGGGGCAAGGTGACTGCTGGCTAGCTAGCGTGACATCGCCGACGCGGAATTGTGCTTCTCAGCCTTCAGCCTATCAAGTCTATTCTGGTATACCGCATACTGCACATCAACCTCTCCAATGAGGACGCAGTTTTATGAGCCCAGTGCCCGAACTTTGCCTGGTTACCGGAGGTCCGAGACTATTACCAGAGACGTGTAAAGCATCTCTAACCGCATGTTCACGTGATGAGGCTCAGAAATCGTGCGACAGTACTAGATGAAACCCTGGTATACCGAGAATATCTTTTGCAGCTTCCGGTTCTCCCGCGAAGCCCTTCTCTCTTCTTTCTTCGTCTTTCCCTTCGATCGAGATATCCCAATCTCCACTAGGTACATGACTATTCCTCGCGCTCATTCTTCTGTTCCTCACTAAAGAATGTTGGTGCCATTGGCGTCGTGATGCGGTAAAGCCGTCAACAACCGCTCCTACTATCCGTGGCGCCTCCACATCCCAACATCGGCTTAAGTGACGGGACTATCACAATGCGTGGCACAACTTCCGCTACCATTCCCACCTGCGAGTTAGTCGGCAATGATGAATTCATCAAAGGTGATTTAGGCGACGACGGCATTGTCCTAATCTCTTCTGGGATTCCACGAGACGACTAAAGGGCTGCCGGAGCGATAGTTACACAGCCGAGGTCATTATGGGACTGCCTTGTGGATGCCTTGATGTAGTGAACATTCCAGAGGTTTTGTTCGACGAATATTCCGGTGCCAAGGAGTCCAGTAGTCTCTGTTCTCAACAACTGTCAACCGGGGCTGCAGCGCCAGCAAAGGACGTTTGTGAGGCGCAGAAGTTGTTACCTGCCATTGCTCTTCGGGGGGCAGCCCGGGCTTGTGTGACTCTAGAATGAAGACTGCAACTTTGGGAGAAGGTCTGGGGAGAATGTGCGGGGCATATATCTTCTCGTAAATAGTGCGTTACCACCATATCCATGAGTTCGTGGGGTTCCAGCAGGAAGCATTCAAAACTTGATGAGGTACATCACAGCACACCCGTCGTTTCCAACTTTCCGCATCATGGATAGGACCAACTTGAGATCCATCAAATGATTGGTACAGTCCGCTCGGGAATGGTGGTTATTAGCACACCCGGCGGCGGTAACAAAGGGATGCTCTAGTCTAGGAGGCAAATTGTGGAGCACCAGAAACCCAATCGTTTGTATCCAGATACGTCAATGGACCCTGAAAGGAAATCAGGCCGAAATAACCTTCTCAGATGATATCATAGCAGCGGGAACGAAACGTTTGAAAAATCATCACGGGCCCCTCTAGCATACAATTTATAAATAAACATTATTCTTTACACTATTCTACCTAACGATGTCGAACCTATTTGAAAGTACTTGGCGTCGTAAATCGGGCTTCTGTGCCCTTTATCTAAGCGTCCCAGGACTACTGGGCCCACGAGACTGAGACGTCCAGGGCTCTACTGAAATATCATCTCGTCTCGTCACTAAGTCCAGCCGATTTGCAAGGACCCTCGACTGAGAAGCGTTCGCGAAATCGGGGACCTCATTATTCATGATATCCTTGCTGTCTGACAGGCCAGGTTTATGATCCGCATTTCGGAGACATGACCTTCCCCTCACAAGTGCCACGCGTTTTTGGCTATAGGTAGAGGACGAAGTAGATCCTAAATGTTATTAACTTCTTCAACGTCAGTGTATTTATACCCGTGTAGTTAGTTTATTCTTCAAAGATGTCGGTTGAACCAGAACGAGGAGATCCTAGATCTACAAACAAGAAGTCACCCGGTTCGATTAGCCTGGTTCTTCGTCTTCGGCTGCTTTCGTCTTGTCATAGAGATCTTCGTCTCGTTGTGTAGTTTGGGGAATTACGATTTCAGGCATGATAGATAGTGTTGTTTTCTTTTAATGAGTTCATATTGCGCCGTGGGTTTGGCTTGTTGAGTTATCATTGGTTAAGCTGCATTGAAACCCCCCCCCTTTTGTATAATACATCCCGAGCCATTTTCGTTATTATTTTATTCAATACCTAGCAATTGCATCTTGTCCTTGTCAGCTGATCAAATTGGCTGGGGTGTATAAAACCCGATTGACGACCGCCGATCGCGGGGTGCTTCAAAAGTTCAAACGTCATTGTATCAATGAAGCGCCCCGCCACCGCCATATCTATGAAACAGTGACAGCTTTAAAAAGCCCATTCTAACGGTCGTCTGTGTTCCCAAGCTGACTGGGCTCTATATACTTGATGACGACGAAACTCCAGGAGCGCGAGTGGGGTGTAGGACAGTGACGCTCTGAAGTGCCGTTTGTTTCGGTAGTGTTAAGGATTTATTCAGATTACGCATGTGCCATTGGGAGAGAGATAGAGATACTAGCGCACATGCCACTCGTTTCGTGAGCTCAAATCGCTTTGCATGCCTCCCCCCTTTCCCGTTTGAGAATGAATGATACCGAATCATAACCAGCGCGGGCATCAATTGATGTGTTCGGCGTCTGAAGTTGGCGGGGTGTTTGGCGGGCAGGCGGGTAGAGGGGTGGTTGGAGCCCGCTTCCCACTGGATGGGAGCAAACATTACTTAGGAATGCATCTGAGTCGATTTAGAACTGACAACCCATATCTGTCTTCTAAGCCTCCACCAACACATGCACATACTATACATGGGCATGATTGTAATATTATTAATCGTGATTACTTTGAAACCACAATGGAATACCTAGGTAAGTTCACGGCCGAATGACATTCACATTTACTTACTCGAATAACTGCAATTAGCATAAGCACCCACTCCGAGAGAACCCCACTATGAGTGATATCAATATGATCAAAAAGGAACAACCAAGAAGGACTACAGAACAGAAAGAGATAACAAAATGGCAACAAAACCCCCAATGATAGACAATCGTCATATAAGAAACTTTTCTTGACCTGTACCACCACTGCACCCACAAGTTGCAAAATAATAATTAAGGATAGCCTGTGGGTACTTCACCAAAAGTAGATTATCGAAACACTTCATCTGTCGTGTCCCAGCGAATACACCCCTCTGCCCTGCAATTGTTGTACAAATTTCCCACTCCGACAGAGTTTTCGTATCTACTCGAGTCCGCTCTTTCTCTTCTTGCGGCCCCTCTTCTTGGGACTCTCGTCAGCCGCTGGCTCGGCATCCTTAACTTTCTTAGTTCTCGACTTGCGCGGCTTTTTCTCGGAAGGGAGGATTTCAGCTGCCACTTTGATAGGTGTAGATCTGGGCTTGCGGCCTCGGGGAGCAACCTTTGGCTTCTCAGGCTCGGCAGGAGGGGGAGTCAACGAGGAATCAGAGGACTCGTCTTGCATCCTAGCAACTTCGGCCACTTCTTCTTCGACGGGTTCCTCCACCTCGGGCTGCTCCTCCTCTACCTCAGGAGCGTCTTCAATCTCTTCATCAGAGTCATCCACTGTTTCATGACTGAGTTTGGAGTGGTTGACAGCAGTGAAACCTCCGGTTGCTGTAGTTTCTGCTTGGACAGGAACCGGAAGTCCATCGGTGCTTGCTCCCGCAACGTCCGCTGTATCTGCTGCGTCTGCTGCATCGATATCTGTCTTGTGGGAGAGGTATGCCTCGTTTACTTTCTTCCATTCGGCAAGTTTAACCTGATAGAGATCGGACCAAGCCTAGCCAAAGCTATCAGTAACAATCTCGCGGAAGGTTCGATCATAGTATCTCACCTGCTTCTCCTCTTGTGGCAAAATCTCCCAGCGTCTCCTCAGCTCCTGCTGTACATCCTTGAACTCGACACCATGGCCCATATCGCTCTTGACGGTGGCTCTGCCCTCCGAGCAGAAAAGGAAGAACGGGGTCGCTGGTTTCTTGGGCGCATTTGGGTCTTTCGGCTTAACATTCCTCTTGCGCTTCCTTTTGTTGTCGCCGCCAGCCTCCGGTTCTTCAGTCTGGGCGCGGCCAGGAGGAGCCGACATCGCGCGGACGAAGCTTGCAAAGTTGTCGCCATTGATACCACCGGCTGAAACGCCATGGGTGACTATATCAAAGTAGGCAAGACCAGCACGCGATGCTTCATCGGCGGCATTGCGGAGCATGGCCATTGACGTGACAAACTGGTGGGATGGTACGTTAGCATTTGCGGTTGCGGTGTGTGCGACATTGGTGGGGTTTATTTTGTTCCAAAGAGATGTGATGGGATGAAAACATTTGTGGGGGTTAGTGGCATGACGCGTGCCCACTGAGCAAAGGAGTATCTACGCGACTTTGGAATACACTTTGGGGGTGAAAAAAGGCGCAAGAAGCAAAAAGAGAGAAGTAACTTACACTGTCACGTTTGCGCATCAAGTCCTCATGATCGACTGCGGCGGGAGCAGGAGCGATAGGAACAGCGTCCTTGGCTTTTCGGGGAGCCATGAAGATTGTGAAATGTTCACGCTTTTTTTCTCTTTATGCGGGCGGATTTAGGTAGGTGAAAGAAGAGAGATGTAGAAAGCAGTGGGTGGTGGGTGGTGGGTGTCGGTAATTGTATGTTTGTTTTGTTTAGGGGGGGAGGAACAGAAGAGGATGGGACGAGATGGAAAAGACGGGGTGTGGAATGATTCGGGGGGTTGGGAAAAAGGGTGGAATGATGCTGCGGCTGATGAGGTTTGTCATTAAATAAAAGGTGAGAGTCAATCAATCTAGTGTCCACGTCCATTTGGCCATCTGGCCATGTCCATTTGGGCTCGACACACACACCCCTCACACATTTGGTAGGGCGCAGGTTGAGTGAGTGCTCAAGTGATCACCCACCACCAAAAAAAACCAAAAATAATAGTGATCGCAATAATACCACGTACGAAGAAGCACCACTACACCCACAACCGACCGATCGATAATGGTCATCGCCCATACATCACATTCCAATTTTCTGTGCGTGCCGTCTCCAAATTGGGTGCGTGTGTTATTGTTCTCGTCTCAGAATAACAGGCAAATTTGTTCACTTGAGGCACTTAGTCGCGGAGAGATGATTTGCCGACCTTCCCTGCCATAGTTTCGAAATTTCATGAATTCACCCGTTCACTATTTGAGCCGCTCAATAATAATAATTCACATCCCACCCTCCATTTATGTATGACCCCACCACAAGTACCTCCACCGCCACCACTATCGCCGCCTAACCACAACCATGCCAGCCATTCAAGAGATCTCCGATGACGAAGAAACTCATGCAGCAAACATCGATTCTCAAAAGTACCTTCGCCACCGCTTTTTCCGAACCAGGAGTCGCTAATAGCTCTCCAGAGCTTCTGCTACTCTCGACAAATGCCTTCACGCTCTGAACGACGAGTCGCGAACCCTTGAGAGTCGATACGACGAGGTACTACAAACCTGCCCTTCTTGAAGCAGGCTTACTGTCTAACACGATCGAACTTGAGATCGTCTCAGCCCTCCCATCCGTAAAGAACTACCTCTCCACAAATCCATCTTCCCTCCCTCCGCTGGAATCAAGACTCCTTCAACTCCTACGGCCGCATCCCCTCCTCCATCCTCAACAAACTTTTGGTTTCGACGATCCCGATGGCTCCTCCGAATCTCCCGCCCTACTGCTCTACCAAACACTCTCTCATCAACTCCTTTCGCTCCTCGCGGATCCTACACCTTCTCCCGATCTCGCCGCTGTCTTAGCAGCCTTCGCATCAACCTCAGACCCATGGACGACCACGCGTACCCAATACATCTCTGTCGGTTTCTTATCCTCCATGCCTTCCCTCCTTGACCGCAAAATCCTGATCGACGGTCTTCTGCGCGACACCCTCAAGCCCCTCTTCAGCGCACGAACCACCTCAGCAGCACGCATAACCTCCAGCGGCCGCATCGCCCTGCGTGAGAACACAAACCGTCGCATCAACACGGACGTCCTAGCGTGGCTTCAGCAGCGACCAGAGAGCGTAGCGATCCTCGAATGGGTCATCTCCGCCATCCCAAACGGCGACATCGAGACCGCATGGAGCCTCCTAATCCCGCCAATACTCACCTTAATCGACTCAACCCTCTCCTCAGTCAAAACCCGCGCAATAGGCATGATCACGCTTCTCCTCCAACGACTGGAGGAGACAGATGAAACCCGGACGCTCCTGCAGCGCACGGGACTGGCGCCGGTGTTTTGGGATGCCGTGTTGCCATGTCTTTCGTATCTTCCACCGCTCACACCCACCCCCGAGTCCGTTCCCCTCCTGAAAGCGGCGTATACATGTCTCCTCTCTCTGGCGCGCGCAAGGGAGGTAAACGCGAGGAAGAGGAGTGCACTGTTGGATATTCTCGTGCGTGAAGGATTTCTGCGGGGATTGGCATTCGCGGACGAACACATCCTAGTGATCGTTGTGATAGTCTCAGCGCTCTCCCAAATTGTGGAGGAGATGGGAGTGTGGGCTGTTCGACACCTGAAGAACATAGTGCCCGCGTTGTCAGAGATCCTAGCGAATCCGTTCGGACACACGTTTCCGCCGCTACTGGTGGAAGCGGCAAAGACTATTAAGGTTGTGGTAAGGACGTGCTGGCCTAGGATGCGCGAGTATGTGGCAGAGGTTATGAGGGGGGTGGCGATGTGCTGGGGTCGGATATATGAGGAGGATATCAAAGAAATGGAAGGAGTGAAGGAGAATCTGAGGGCGGTTGTGGAGGTGCTTAGAGCTGTTGTTGAGAATGAAGAGGGCGGGGTGGAAAGGTGGAAACAGTTAGAGCAGAGAGTGAGGGAAGTTGATGAAAATGCTTTTGCGGGACTGTTTGAGCCAGTAGAAGATAGGGATGGTTGAGTGTAGGATACCTGTGTATATCGTGCTGGGACAGTATAATGATCATACTTATCTCTTGCCTTTCACCGAGTAGCTTATTCATACCAACTCACTCGTTATTTCCGTCATAAGTTCTCACTCACCCTTCTCAACTTTCACAATAGCGCCCCCGAGTTGCTGAACTACCTATTACAGGACCACGATTGGAAAATATGAACATTTCGGTGAAAAATAGAAGTAAGGTACAACGATGCCTCAACCTTCGACTTTCCATTCTCGTGACATGCGTCATGACCACAAAGGACCTCTAGGCTTCTGGAAAAATCCGAAATCATGTGAACCGGGACCATAAGGGGCTCTCCCTTGCAATCTGCACTGTGTTTATAGAACCCCGCACCACGTTCTCGGACCCTGTGATTGCTGCCTTGTGCGACTGGGCGGTGAAGCTCCCGACCACCTTGGGGCCTCCAGCCTCCCGGAGTCATGCGGACCCGTGACAATAGGGTTGGTCTTCAATCATCCTCCTTGCCATCACGCTCTGTGCGCCCAGAACCCGCCCCACGTTCTTGGGTGCCTTGTGCGACTCGGACGGTGATACTCCCCAAATGCCTGGAGGCATTCAGTCTCCTTGGAACCCCAGAACATGCAAACCGCGACCATGGGGATCCTATCCAACAATCCCATCGCAACCTCGCCCTCGTGCCCCGAACCCCGCACTACGTTCTTGGATTGTGTGATGGATGCCTTATGCGACTCGGGCGGTGGGCTGGAGTGTGGGTATATCCTCAGGTGCTGGTGGGGGTTCCAGGCAGACGCCGAGCTCAGTTGCTGGAGACGATGGGTATGGGTAGCTGTCAGGCTACGGCAGGTGTGAAAAGACAGTTGGGAGTCCATCACTTATATAGTTCAGCGGGATACTGTGGATTGAACTGCATGAAAGTATTTAAAGTGACGGGCTTGGAGAGGGTTACAGCCTGTAGGGCTTGTGATGGAGGTCGTTCCAGTCGGTTAGGGACTTTGCTGCGAGGTAAGGTGTATATTAAACGGCATATGTATCAACATGTAAAGCACTCTACAGACTCTTGGTTTGTGGTGATTAGTGTCGGCAGCACGATGATGGTTCGCACAGCGTCTGTAATGCGACGCCTCACGAGACTGGTGTGACACCACTTTTTTCTTGTCAGTTCGATATCACTGGCGACTGTGGTCGGGATAGTGCTGACAATCCCCCGATCTTTAAATAGTCAACATCCTGCGAAATCTTCTATCAAAACCTTTAGGACACTATCTTCGCTGACCTCATTGTCCTCTGGTGGCCAAAAGAAATGCTGTCAGACCCCATCCTGCTGGCGTCCCAATCGCAATTGCCAGTACTGTGCATACGGACAAATATTGGACATTTGTGCGCCTAGATCGGAGTACTCTAATGCTCAAGTACGGGAATGGCTTCAACCAATTAGTTGACTCCAGCACAGTGAAATCGATGAAATTGAACGGGTTTTCTTTTGCGAGTTAATACCAACAAAGGATGGTTTCGCTGTGATACCAACCATCGCGCTCACTACAGTATTGGCACGCATCCAAGAGTTTCTGAATGATTCTGCGAGAACCAGCGGATAGTGTGGCATTCGTGATAAAGATTCACCGGCAGTCTCTGGAGGAGGGGATGGAATGGTGTCTGCTCTGTCCAATCCGTACGTTCCGTCGTGCCTCAACCCTCAACCCTCAACATTCAACCACTGCAGAGAATAAACCCTCGAGTACATACTTGTATACACTATATGCGTGTGACCAAAGGTGCACGATATCTCAAACGCTGTTTGCGTCGATCGACAGCTTTGCTCCGAGCTCCTTTCAATCAATTGCATACGAGGTTGACATTCTTGGTAGTGATGTGCGGTACCGGGAAGGTCTGGCAGGGAAGACGTCAGAGCTGCCATCACTCATCAACGACTTGGCTATTATTGGTCGGCAGTAGTGCTTCCCACTAGCTCATCGAACACAACGTCCTGGGACTTTCCTAAGTACCGTCTGTTCTTTAGTACCCGGTGCTTATCTACAGCAAAGTAACTCCCTCTTAGATTTATACACAATTCCACGCTTACGCAGTCAATCTCCCTTCGGCTCCTCGGAGTTGTTGAACGGGGCGGGAGCTGATAAGGAAGGAAGCTGCTTGGAAACTGTGAGATATCTGGTAGAAGGGATGCACTGAGATTCAGGAGGTACATGCCTACCCTGCTCCTCCTGTACGTAACTCGCAGGTGCGTTCGATGGCTGGATCTGAAGAAATCCATGCGTGTGTTTGAAAAAGGCGAAACGAAATATGCAAGCCAACCTTTAGGCTTGCCTTAGTAACGTTGCTGCTCACGTGGCAGCCCCGTTTCACCGCCCGCTTCTTCTGCGCTGCTGGAACTACTGTTGAAGAAACTTTTTTCTCTGGTTGGGGCTTGATACCATGTACTGAGAACGTCTGTGAACTTCCTAATCCAAGGCTTCTCTTGAAGGGTCCACACAGAGTGTGTCAAATTTCGTCATAGGCAATTTTCGTTTCCGTCTCAGCTTACCCTTTTGGCTGGTCAGGGATCAACTCGTCAATTCCGGTTGGTCGGATCGCCTTCTCCTGCGTCATGATGCAGGGATAAGAGAGTTTAGTGTCTCACTCATTTTCCGAATGGTTTCTTCGTGCTCAGTTCACCGTTTTTGTGTGTGCGCTGAGGAACTACTCCCATTGCATTTCTTATGACGAACGAGTACTCCGCTCCCCCTACTAGAAACTCTTCAAACTTCTCATCGTCGATTGCCTCTCCCCCAACCTACCTCAGATCCATGTTCCCTCCTTCGATGATAATCCGATGAACTATCGTCACAAGCCCTGTCACTCCACGAGCGACTCTCTACCATCGTTAGATTGAACTCCTCAGAAAACTACTTTAACCAACCAGATTCGTTAGCTATACCAAAGGAGTACTCACTCTACTGCGCAATAGAAGGCCAGCCAGCAGATATACTTTATTTGCTATCTTAGTTTGTGCTTATAGACGAAATTGGGTTCCTCAGTCGCATGTAGCCCCCAGAAGAGAGGGCGGCGGCAGTACAAGACTACTTGAGTTGTATGTATCTAGTAGTACAACCAACTGTCGCTCACCGCCAGTTATGTTATGATGTAGGACAACGGTACTGCCATAGGTTACTAGCCTGTTGCACCTTTTGTCACTGAGCATGAGCCCGTCCCCTTCCTTCCTCTCTATGGACTGGTTGACTGATTGATGGCGCCGCGCTCTGAGGCAGATGCATCTGCATTCCAAAATAGAAGAAGAGACGACACTGAAGAGCTTTCGCAACACCAGAGTCCAGCCATGTTGACAGGCATCAGTTTATTGTTCTATTTACCTAGTGTGCATTTTTACAGTAGCCATTACGGCCAGTTTTGGGGTCTTCGATAACTAAATACAGTTCATGGTCCTGACACGAAGAAGAGGAGCCTTGTAGCGTGACACTTGTTTGTTTAGTGGCGAGCCAAAAATGTGTAAAGTGGGGAGGACGGCAGCGGAGGAGAGGCAACGAGTAAAGAGGCAAGTGGAATTCATTCCGAGACACGGAGTGTAAGCAAACGCTTGTACTGTACATAGCAACAACAGCTGGATATTTCAGATATTTAGAGACTTTTTCTTTTCTACAGCTAGCCAAGTACATCATGACAGAAAAGTTAAATTCTATTTTATGACACTTTGAGAAGCACCTGAAGAGTCGGTGAACTTCAGAAGTCAACCATTCTTCGACCACGACAACAACCCAACCCAACTACCACCACCATCTCCACCACCACGGCCACCATCAACATCACCACCACTAATAACTAGATTCCACCCAACACCAATCCCTTCCGACCAAACGACTACCGACGATTTTGCCATTTCGCGCTACTACACACTAGCACCTAACTCCTCTTTCGGCTTGTCCCTAGTCGTCTCCTCCGCCACTTTCGTTGCCTCACCGTCTCCGCTCCGGACCGGACCACCGTCTCCCTCCGCCTACTTTGGTTGTGTGTCCGCCGCCGCCGCCATTCTCCGCGTCACACATACACTTTGACCTCATTACGACGATCAGCCTACCCATCGTCGGCTGTGCCTACTCTGCGCCTGCAACGTGTAGGCCGTCACTTGCTAGCTCCCGCATAGTTGGTGTAGATAGTGGACAGAACCTCTCGGAATTCGTGTGGGACCACCCTTTTTTTCAGCACGACGCACCCACCTAGTTGGTACTCCACCTACCTACATACATACATAGTACGTGCGGCCCACTTGTCCACTACATACGACAGGTCATCCATTCCACCGGGTTTCCTCTGCAGCCATTTCGCCGCTCAACTTGACCCGCCGTCGTCTCGCGAGGACAAATACCCCCAAAGGCCGCCAGCTCTACAACAATCCACATTCTGCCTCGGATATCACCACCACCATCACTACGGCTCCCTCCAACAGCACTGATACGCCGGCTTCCAATATGGTAACACCTGCTAGGCCACCAAATAATCGTACTTTGTCTACACGGTCTCAAGTGGAGCCGGTGGAGTTGCCGCCTTTATCTAGTGCGGAGTCAACTCCTTCAATAGCCGATGATCACGATCCGATACAAGACAGCATCGTGGCAAGTGATAAGGACGATGGCGCTGGAGAGGAGGATGAGCGGAGGGGGCGATCATCGACTGTTGATCATTCAAAGTATGAAATGATGGACCCCAGGAATATGAGTCCTCGACGAGACAGCGAGGAACTGAATCAGCTCGGCGCAGAAGCCAAGGCGAGACTTGAGGCGTAGGTTACCTAATGATGGGAGGGGTAGCGTTTCATCGGTTTTTGCGGCGCTGACTGGCGCTTTCTTCAACAATAGACAAGCCCAAACACTCCAATCAGGTCTACTGGCATTGCTAGATCGGGTCGAAAAAGTCCGCGAAGAACACGACAAACTGGAGGGTGAAAATCGTTTCCTACAAGAGTACGACTTCTATTTCTCAACAATTCCTGAACAGCTGTCATCCACTTCAGCACCAATAATGTCTTACTAATATATTGATCCTTATAGGTACATTGGTTCCCTAATGGCAACATCAAAGATTACTGGGTCGTCTTCTGGAGCGCGCGGCAGGAATTCCGGTGGGAGGCTAAAGTGAATCCGAACGTTTTGTAGCTTGAAAGGAACGGTAGCACGGCGGCACCGAGGAAATGGAGATATCAGCCTATTAGAGCGGGGGTCGGGGGTGTTATTTTTCGTCTTTCATTTGTACAGTGGATTTTTTGAGCGATGCATGGTGCAACGATTAATTGGTTTGGGGGGTATGTTGGTGGACGACGATGGAAGGGAATGGGTACGGTGAGACACGAAACCGACGACACGACAACGATAGACGGCAACTCTACCCTGGTGCCGAACCTGGGCTCTCATCCATTGCCCTAGGAGGCTGGCGAAGTCACCTGTGGCACTCGCTCTCTTGATGACTCAATATCCCCATGAAGCGTCATATCGCATATATCGGGTCGTTTTTTTTAGTTTTCTAGGAACTGCACGGAGGTTTTACACTCGGCGCCGCTGCTGTACATCTATTTCCCAATTCAAGCCTGGGGAGAGGAAAACAAACCTGTATATATTTTTAATTATTCTGTGCGGTTTGGAGAAGCTTATTGTATGTTTTCCCCCCTTTTTTCTTGGTTCTTTTTTCCTAGCGGTATCTTCTTGAGCTACTGGTTTGGGTGTTTATTGTCTGCATATATTTTTGTGATGGGATCTTTTGGCTGTAGGTATTTGTGGATTCCCTATCTACGGATTGGGATCCGGTTCTTGACTGTCGTTCACCAAGAGGCTGAATAGGGTCTGCGATTATTTTTTTCCTGCTTGAACGGGGAAGAAGACTTGTATGTAGTAGCAGTTGGCTGGGTAAGACATGGTGGGCGTTGAAGCTTCTGCTTTAGGAATTGTGGAGATCTTCCACGTTAAAGACTTGACATATGAGACAGACCCCGCGTGTGTGATGCAGTGATACGTGAGACAGCTTTCCCGGATGGGCAGTGCTCTATGAATGTAAACCGCCTTTTTGGGACCACGCTTGTAGAAGTAGAGTAGCTTCAACGGTGGATTTACCTTGCCACCGAAGATGCAGCAGACGGATACGGACACACCATCCGAATTTTTGCCCCATCTTAAACAGGCCGTGCTCATCGCCCAAAACGATCAAATGAACCCTGCGTTGTGCGGCCCGCCGCGTCTTACATCTCCGCTCTTTTCTTCATGCGGGCGGTCGTTGCACCAGTTGGATTCTAGATTGACTGGGGGAAGGCTTAATCTGTGTAGAGTGTGGACAACACATAGGGAATACTATACTATACGGGGTTTTTATCTTCCCGCTCCTTGGTCATCGCCGCACGTACCATGCCATCTATTCCAGCCATCTCATCCCGATTTGGCACACCTGCGTTGTTCAATTTGTGACGGCGGGACGCGGGCAAGACGTGTACCAACCCTACTAGCCACCCGCCCTTACCCACGAGCTTCTCCTGTGTGGCGGACATGCCCGCGGCATCTAATTCGGTGTGTTGTACGCGGCGAGACGATGTGGCGGTGGCCAGGGCGAGATCCCTTTCCACATCAGATGATGGGTACATAAGTGTAGTGCTCTACATTACAAACTTTCTCTTCTTTCTCCCATGCTGAGCAATTCGTCATCTCGACTGACGTCTTTTGAAGCTTGCACTGCATTGCCGCCAACCACATCTGCAGTATCGAGAAGGATATCTATGTATAACTTTTCGCGCAGACGCCACAAACTGGTCGGGTCGCGTGCTGTTATGTAACTACGGTATTTCCCCAGCCCGCGCCCGCATCAAAAGGCGGCGGCCAGATATGATCTTTTGCTTTTTGTGAAAAAAAAATATGGGGAAGCCAGGACTGGAAGCAAAAAAAAATAAACGTCATGTGTGCGCGCGTGAATGGGTGTCCCTGTATGCAGCCCTTTGCAGTGCAGCTACGTATGGGGTGCGTGTGGGGGGTTGAGGTTATGTAAACGTGGTTGTAACGTGGGGAAAACGATAGATGCGTCATTGTAGAAATGGAATGAAGGGGCGGCGGAAACGGCGGGTGGTGCAGAATATTCTACGCCTATCGGGACCTTTGTCCAATGTTGCGTTGCATCTTTTTTTTTTTCGGCGGTGCTTTGCCCGAGGCAGCGAAGGAGCGGAAGATAGTTAATCACTCGCGATCGATCACGTCGTGTCACGATATATGCGGCTCTACGCTGCAGCAAAATGATATCACTTATTTACCCACCCAAACCCACGTACATACATACACCCAGCGGATCTCCGTGCATAGAAAACCGTCAGCCGGCAGTTTTTCCATCGAAATCTGGGTCCTAGAAAGGGTAGGAGTTTAGGTACATAAATTCGACATCGCAGATATCCGATGGGACGTTGTTTCGTGATATAGGATGTTAGCCAGAAGAATACTAAGGCCAATAGTTTTGAGGTGAACAGCTTTGAGGCATTTGGTGGATAGCGTGGTTAGGCAGGGATGTAAGGCTTTGTTTGATCCTGGGGAAACATACACATGCACACATTTGGATCCAATGCCATTCGATTGGAACTGCAGGGATAGGAAACAGACAGCAAAAGAGTTTGCTGGGAACGCTTGACAGCTTGGGTATGAGCATCGAATTTGCTCGAATAATGCTACCGCTGGTACTACTAGTGGGAGAACTGGGTATGAAAGTGTTTCTGATAGTTTCAAGTGTGTTTCTAGCTTGGGGATATGCGGGGAACCCCGGCGGAGCTATCGGGGGTGATTGTGACGTCGTTGATCTATACTGGACTCGGTGTGAAGCCACATGGCGGCGAGAGTATTGGATGGGGGGTGGGAGAATGCAAAAGCCGGCGGGAGGAGCTGCCGAGAGGACAAGACCCCCCCCCAAAGCCATGTCTGTTTTGAGTGTTCTTCAAACCGACTCGTTAGTTCCGTCTCAGAATGCTGAAATCCCGACCTTGTCATCGTCATCCCGAGTATCTACGTCCTGAACTGGTGACCACTGACGCAGCATAATTCACGCTCCACGGGGTTCCTGTACTCTACAATCTCGATCCCTAACCAGCTTTCCCCGCGGCTGCTGCGGCTGTAGAATAGCGTTGATTCTAACCACGGGGAACGGTTGTTACATCGGGAATATACTGCTGTTCAAGTCCGGGATTGGGTGGTGAAAAGGGACGGGTTATTTTACGAGAAGTTATAAGTTTACATCTCTCTAGACGTAACTACTCGTAGGATACCCATGTGTTGGTCGGACCCGTCCGTGATGGGTACCGTACGTATATGCTCATATATAAGAGGCAAATCGAGAGTGTTTAGTCCCTGCTTCCATAGAAATTTGTATGGATCGGAGCTAAAACATTTCCGGTTTCGTCTACCCTGTGTGAGTACCTAGAAATGACTCGGGCCGGATGTTCAAAAGGTACGATTCCAAGCTTCCTCGATACCACCCTTGGGAGCACGAATAAGAAATCACACCTTCTACTAGTGGGAGGTTTCATTCAGGGTACGATTGAAGTAAAACTAATCTAATGAGAAGTCTTAAATTTGGGTTATTAGTTATGGGTCTTCCTAGAGCTGCCGGGTTGGGTACGGACTTAATTCTATGAACTGCAATTTGCAAAGTCGTGATGCTGTCAATACTTTTGCTAATATGGGATTTTGGATATAGTTGATTTAGAAGAGGGCTACATTGGCTTGCGGGATGATATATCACAACACATCTGGTCCCGGGTTACCAAACAAGCCCCCACCAACATAACACTGACATCAGATTTCTAGTATACAAACATCGCTGCCGATTATTGGAATATCAGCTTCCAATGTCTGTAGAGTACATCTACTCGGAAGACCCGTCCCTGCTTATCCCGCACTCTCGGATAGTTTGAATATGCTCACCGCAATGAACGTATGGTGTCTTCGGTGTAACAAGTAGGGATAATCTGGAGAGTTCCATCGGGTAGATTGCGTTTTGACTAGATAGTGGGTGTATGAGATTGAAAGATTTCTCTAAGATGTAAGCTCTTATATGTATTCATCGCTTGTCACTCGCTACCCCTTATCAGTATCACGTTACGCAATGATAACCGCCAAGCCAGATAACCTTTGGACAAGACAACGTTGCTACAACGTGCCTCCTCGCTAGTTACACTTAGTGCCGGTATCTTACTTCTCGCCTTCAAGCACACACGAAGCTTACCCAACTGAGTTCTCCAATAAACAGTACCTTCCAAACGATAGTTATTGCACCCAATGTCGGGTCGGCTACAGCGGAAGAGCGTGCGCAGCTCCCAGCGCTCGCGTCACTCGGTAATGGTAACCGGAGACGATGCCCTCTTATACGCTCTGCGCACCGCCTACCTGCACTACCTGCTTCAGCCTCGACCCCGACGCCAGGTCCCTGCTCCTGCTCCGCAGCACGTCAACCGCATATCCACAGGTAGCTTCCAGGACTTGGTTGCCGACTTTTCCCGCACACATAGAGATCCCAAGAGCATTAGATTCCCAAAGGGCTTCTTACCTGTGTTGAAAGAGCGGACCCGGTTGGTGTTGATGGGCCAGGACCGTCAAGTCGAATATAATGATGCTGCGGTGAAGCGTACATTTGGTTCCTTCTATGGTGCATTGGTCGAGCCTCGTTACTACGAAAATACAGCGAAGTCACGGCGGCCGGAGGATCTGCTGTTGATTTTCTACACCCATGCTACAAAGGAGCTTCAGAAACTTAAGCACGATGACTCTTGGAAACAATTGGTCGATCGGCACGTTGCGCTTTTTGTTAGGCTTATGAATATCATCATCAAGGAGCAGGGCTGGGCTTCGAGTAACCCGGAACTGACGGCTCGATTGTCCACATTGGAAAAGAAACTGTTACGACATGATGAGAATCTGACGGAAGATAGTGGCGGTGGACGCGGGTCGTCATCAGGAATGGTGCTGGGACCGCCAGAACCTCTAAGCTATAACGTTAATGATATGCCAATGGTGAAGACTGTGTCAAGAGTATTCAATGTCCCTTTGGACGTATTACAACAAGATATAAACAAAAACAAATCAGTATGGACGGAAAAAGCCGCCTTCCAGGACATGAAGGCATATATGAATAATCTCAATATGAACACCGGAAATACCCTACGGAGCAATGATTTTGATCTAGATGATGCCTACGATGCTTGGTGTAAAGCTGAAAAGTCGGAGGTCTCAGAGTTAATCTTGGTTATGGGTCGGGCACATCAAGAATTGCTGACAGAATCCGCCTCTGCACCACGTGGCAGGCTGAACCATACGCACACCGCATCGACATATGACAGTATCCATCGGGCTCAGAGCGACCTACATCGGACGTCAATGTACGAGTCACCATCTTTGTACAACGGCCAGAGCTTGGATCAAATGGGGACTACTATGGAAGACGAAGATACTCCATACGTCTATATTCCTCCGGATCCCCGGATCTTTTACCGGCACGTTGTTAGCCGCTGTTTAACGACGGACTATAACGATTCTGAGATCGAGCTAGAACCCATTGACATACCCGGCTCGGATGATCCCGTTTTACTATTGTCAAAATCATCGTTTGAACTACTGGAGCAGTGTGGTCTTCGATGGAGGGTACCAAAGTTCTCGAGAATGGTTTTATTCCTTGATGCCTTACGGATGAAATACCAAGAAGGAGAAGTCGACCTTTCTACACTCGATGCTGCGTTCATGTTTTTCGACAAAATGGTTGAGAGCAACTGGGTAGCATGGTCACTTGCAGATCAAAATACGTACAGGCAACTTTTGTCTTCGGTACACGACTTTATTCTGCGCGAATTATACGACATACTGCAGCACGCGTACGATAAGAAAGCTAAGCCAATTGGACAAGTGATGTGGGTTCTCGATCAGCATATATATAACAATGAGCTGTTTACCCGGGGCAATATGGATGATTATGTGCAGCAAATGAAAGAGGGATTGAAGAATAGAGCGGAACAGGTTCTGGAGGAAATGTATGAGGAGGAAATTCTACGGAATAGCAAAACCTTGGATCCATTGAATGTTGTGAATCTGGTACAGAATGTCATCAAACTGGCCGAGAAAGTTAGCAAGAGGTTCAGGGAACCGGTTTTAGGGTAAGCCTTTCGTCCACTCAAATGTAGGATGTTCTAATACGACATATATGGCTAGCGCGGTGGAGCCAATGTTGACCCTCGTGGAGATTGTTTTCCCGAAACTCGCCCTCAAAATTCGGGATGTAGTTGAGGACCTTATCGACGCGCTTCGAGAAGAAGGAAAGGAGATGGATATTGAGGATGGGTTCGAGCTTTACAGGGAGCTGTCGGAAATACGTCGCATATACCAAGAAGCATTTCCAGGAAGCCAACTTCCAGTGCACCTCGAGGACATCTTCATTCAATTCCCCTTGCGATGGCTCGAAAAGATTGATTCGCTGGTTATGGGTTGGGTTGAAGGGGCAGTAAAACAGGATAAACTTATGTTCGAATGGCCAGAGGGTAAAGAATTGGGCGATGAAAGACATACAAGTTCGGCAGTGGATATATTCCGCTCTTTCAACCAGTCGATTGATTTTCTCAAGAAGCTAGAATGGCAAGACGAATTACAGTACGCCAAGTTCATGACGACTATGTCAAAGATACTAGGCAAGGGTATCATGCGGTATTGCGAAGAACTAGATTACTGGTTTACCCATGAAATGAGCAAGAAAACTCCAGAGCAAGAGGCAGCGCAATCCCAGACGAAGCAGCAGAAGTGGATGGCAATGGCGAAGGAAGCGTGGTCCAACACGGCAAAAGTGGAGCCGTTTCAGTTTGCTCGTGAGGTATGCACCCATATATTCGATGGGTTGTGGCGCTATTGGTTAACTGATTTGGCAACCAGTCGTGCGTTAAACTCAATAACGTAGAATTTGCATTGGAGCAGTTTGATAAAGTTGAAACTGTAGTCGGTGCTGAACGACTGGCCGGAATCATCCAAAAATACGAACCACCGCAGCGTGGCCGGGACAAGAAGACCACATATGTCTTTACTGTCAAAATCATGGAAGCGGAAGACCTGAAGGCAATGGATATCAGCGGATACAGCGATCCATATGTCGTCCTCGGTGATGAATTCCACAGGAGGCTCGCCAAAACTCGGATTGTTTACAGTAACTTGAATCCACGATGGGAGGAGTCATTTGATATTACTACAGAAGGCTCCTTGTTGTTGGTTGCAACTTTGTGGGACTGGGATACCGTGGGTGATCATGACTGTCTTGGGCGAGCTAGTCTCAAGTTGGATCCTCACGCTTTCATGGACTTTTTGCCAAGAGAGCTCTGGTTGGATTTGGATACCCAAGGGCGGCTTTTGTTACGGATCAGCATGGAGGGTGAAAGGGATGATATCCAGTTCCATTTTGGAAAAGCATTCCGGACTTTGAAGAGGACTGAACGGGATATGACGAGGCAGGTTACTGATAAGGTACTCTTGAATTGCTCAGCGTGATTTTGAGGTTACTAATTCAGTACCATAGCTGTCTGCATATATTCACCACTGTCTTTCACGAGCTGCTTTAAAGAACGTTCTTTCGAAGGGTGGCTACAGCATTTCTGCCGTCTCTAGTCTGTTCAGCCGTACGGGGTTCAACAGTGGAAGGCCGCAATCAACACAGACACAGGCAATCACCGATGCTGACATTGCCGCGGCAGTCGCGCCTTTGACTGACTACTTTAACGAGAACTTTGCAATCCTGAACCAAACACTGACGCATTTCGCAATGACTCTCGTTATGACGAAGTTGTGGAAGGAAGTACTCGTCACCCTTGAGGCCTTATTAGTCCCAACACTTTCGGACAAACCCTCGCAGCAACGCCCGCTATCGCGACAGGAGACAGAAGTGGTGTTCAGGTGGCTCCAGGTGCTACATCCATTCCATCACCCTAGAACACCAGCTAACAAGAGTAGTTAATGTTCGACTTCTTCCACGCCGTTGACGAGGCTACAGGTGAAGCCACGGGTGTCCCAATCGAGCGACTAAAATCGCCCAAGTACCATGAGCTCCAAACATTAAACTTCTTCTACTTCGAGTCCACCAGCGACCTGATCCGGAGCTCGGAACGTATCGGAAACGCCATTTCGGCGAAGCAGCAAGCACACCGACAACAAATGATGAACAAATCCTCGTCCTCCAATACTTTAACCGTTGGCGGCGGAGGAGTCGGAAGATCGAAGAGTGTGTTGAACAAACGAAACCTGGGGACTATGAGGAAGGTGAAGGAAGAGAAGCGCAGAGAGGCACAGGCAGAGCCGAATGATGATATGATTTTGAGGATTCTGAGGATGAGACCTGAGGCCGTTGGGTATCTAAGAGATAGGGCGAGACAGAAGGAGAAGGTTGAGAGTATTGCGGCCATGGATGCGATTGTAGCCAGGAGCGTACAGCAGGGGCCTGGGAGAATGGGAAGTTTTCAGAATATTGGGAGGCGGTAAGGGGGACGATGAGGGGTTGGTTGCTTTTTGAGCGGGGTGCTTTTTTCCGTTTTTAGGTTATGCTTGGTTTCCTTTCGGTAAAGGATTGCTATGGTCATGTCGGGGTGTTACGTTTTATATCATGCTGCTAGTGCTACTGGCTGGGGTTGTTAATTTCTGTTTTCTGTCCCTTTTTTTTATTTTGTTTCCTTATTGTCCTAATTACGCATTTGAAGAGATGAAATTTGGGCATTTTTGCTTAGGAAATACCCCTGTAGAAACTTGATGTTTTAACGGGGGTAGAGGGTAATAATAACGTTGTTCTTCAGTCCGGATCCATCACTCGGATGTGGTAAATTTATAATGTTGAAATATGGAAGGGGAGAACCGTGTGAATAGACTTAAGATACAGAGACTGGAGAGCAGGAGAAAGACTCGAGATATATACAAGGTAGTTGGGTGCCTTATGCCCTACCGGCTATGTGCCTTGACATCAGCTCAGCTGAAGCTCAGCTCGGTCAGGTTCA
>Ga0307515_10000671_pt1 | contig 78914 bp, 108 predicted proteins | sample 17_EM_MG_FD_194513 | JGI IMG/M metagenome (GOLD analysis project Ga0307515, IMG submission 194513) | Populus trichocarpa ectomycorrhiza microbial communities from riparian zone in the Pacific Northwest, United States - 17_EM | ecosystem: Host-associated > Plants > Roots > Unclassified | place...
CATTGGCGTATCTTTCTGGAGGTTTGATGTCTGTGTGACCAGATGGGTAACGTAGCAGGAGTAAATTAGCTGTGTGCTAGATAGTCGGTTGCCGTCACCGAAGCCGGGTCTGTACTCATGTATGCGGATACCTTATCTACTTGGGATAGAAATTTGAATTAAAAAAAAAAAAAACCTGTTTGCTGGTTGACCAATCTAGATTTCCTGGAACACCCGCCTGGGTGTAATCTACGCCGAACTTCAGGTTGAAATTGGCAAGGAGCGAACGGAAGAGATCGGAAGATAACCCCCAGTAAAGTTCACCAAGACAAAGGTCCTCGGCCTCTTCACCACCTGGCCTGTTTGGTTCTTGACACCATGTAATTTCTCATCTGACCCGTTCCTGTTAGAATGCCCCAGACTGATCCTATGTTTATTCCATTCTTGTACGTCGCCAACGTTTGCGATGACGCTTTAACGCGTGACCGATTTTGAATCGAAATCTCAACGGTGGAATGGTTTTCTAGTTCAAGTCTTTCAATCCTGCTGGGCGCCAGGTGCACAGCGTTGGTCAAATCAACACATCCCTTGACCGCGTGCGCGCCCAGCTATCGGATATGCCTACTGGTCTGACACTCTATGGCTTAGATGACCGGTGCTGTTCACGGGGGTGGGTAGCGGTACAGGCGGTAGATCACGCAATACTCATAACCGAGAAGACTGCGAACATCGTGATCTCCATTGTTCTGGCGGCAACACCATTGTACGAAAGTATCGCTCGATGTTCTACTACCTGCATTGGGTTGACCACGGCCGATCGACGCTGAGATTACTTGTCCCATTCAGTTTCTCCGAAAGAACCGGAATCAGCAAAACGTCCCACCTCCGAAGTACCCGGCCGCTCAAGCCAAATCCAATCGAGCTTTTGCACACGCCGGCCGGTTAAGCCCGGGTAGAGTGGCCACCCAGTCCTGAGGTGGTGTGGCTGTGATGGTGGGATAGGGGTGATCAAGGTTGTGCGTACCATGAAAGGTTTCAGCCTGTATATGTCGTTACTACTAGTAGTTTGTCGATATCCGAAGAAGGATCAAAGGAGCGCTGATGCACGCCTGGGCGGACCTCAACTGGGAGTATAAAGCGTCCGACCCTTCAACTTTCCTCGCTACCCTCTCATTTCCACTTCATCTTTGGTCTCTGACCGCACTTGTTATCCCTAATGGTGTCTAGTAAATTCCTCGCTCTCGCTTCTCTAATCTCTCTCGCCTTGGCCGCACCTGCTCCCAGGCAAGCTGCTGGCAAAGGTCCGCTCTACCTCCCCTCGTACCCTTCCCATTCTTATGCTTTTATCGACAGAGGTCATCATTCAACTCTTCCAATGGAACTGGGACTCGGTTGCCAACGAATGCAGAGACTTCATCGGTCCCGCTGGTAAGTCCGCCAAATCCAACTTCGTCTCCGTTCCACCGGCCGTACAGTGTTATTCCAAGTTCCGTCTCTCACTTTTGATCCGCTCAATAGGATACGGCTACGTTCAAGTAAACCCAGTAACAGAACACATTCAGGGCAGCCAATGGTGGACCGACTACCAGGTCGTCAGCTACAAGCTCCAGTCCAAACGTGGTAGCCGCGAGCAGTACCAGAACATGGTCAATACTTGCCATGCGGCCGGTGTCAAGGTCATCGCTGGTATTTGCATGTCACCCTTCATCACTCCCACCTTATGGTAAACCTCCGCACCCTCTAGATGTCATTTTCAATCACATGGCCGGCCTGGATCAGGGCACTGGTGTTGCGGGATCCAGTGTGTTTCTGCTCGGACCTAGATCGTCCCATCGTGTTTTGACCCAGGGTTCACAGGTTTCTCGCACTTCGATTATCCCGGAATCTACCAATCTCAAGACTTCCATCATTGTGGTACTTCTGGTGATGATATTCAACAATGGGATAATCGCGATCAAGTCCAGAACTGTGAGCTCGCTAACCTCGCCGAGTGCGTCCCTCCGTGAAAGCCGAGTCTACACTGTCAAACTAACTAAGGCTGCCACAGTTTGGCCACAGAAAGTGATTACGTCCGCGGAAAGCTCGCCGATCACGCCAACGATCTCCTGCTTTTGGGAACTGATGGTTTCCGCATTGACGCTGCCAAGCGTAAGCTACACTATTGGCTCACTTGAGCTCGAGTCGACTGACAAAACTCTCCCAGACATTCCCGTTGACGATCTTCGGGCAATCTTCGGTCGTCTGTCCAGGGCACCTCCCTATGTCACTCAAGAGGTATGAGCACCCCTTCTGGGATCGCATCCCACGGCCTGACTGAAGTATGCCACAGATTTACTACGGTGGCGGAGCTGGAGTCACTCCTGGCGAGTATACGGGGATTGGTCAAGCCCAAGCCTTCCAGTACGCTTTCGCCCTCAAGTCCGCCTTCGAAAGCGGTGGCATCGCTTCCCTTCGCAGTCCAGAGTCCAACGGATATTCTCCCAGCGACAGCGGCTCTTCCAACACCTTCGTCGCTAACCACGATACCGAACGCAACGGCGAAACCCTGACGGTCAACTCCGCAAACAACATGTACGCACTTGCTCATGTGTGGGTCTTGGCACACCCCTTCGGTTCCCCTACCGTATTCTCCAGCTATCAGTTCAGTGACGGGGATTCGGGTGCTCCCAACGGGAACCAGGGTACCTGTTACGGCAATGGTGGGTCCAACGGCTGGCAATGCCAGCATCGCTGGGCCGCCATCTCCGGGATGGTTGGTTTCAGGAACGCTGTTCAAACTGCGGATATGACCAACTGGTCCTCTCCCTCTTCTCAACGTGTCGCTTTCGGACGAGGAACGGCAGGATTCGTGGTCATCAACAACACTGACCAGCCCTGGAGCTCGACTTTCCAGACGAGCCTTCCTGCTGGAACGTATTGTAACGTCGTTGACGGTGTCAAGAACGGTGGTTCATGCACAGGCTCGACCATTGCCGTTGGCTCAGACGGAAGCTTCAGCTACAATGTCGGTAACAGGAATGCGATTGCCATTCATGTTGATGCCAGAATTTGATGGCTGGGATCGACTACGGACCTATCCATTATCATTATTCTTCGCACTGCTTAGTGCCTAATACCTACTTTCTGATATCCCTTTCTAGTCCTACCAATGTACTTATCCAAAAAATATTAAATCAGACAATCACGCGTTCATTACGCTCACTTCTGCTTTGAAGCGTACTTCTTCCACTTTTGTATGTCGTCGCGTTCGAGGAGTAGATCGACGGTGTAGAAAGATCGTGCCAGATCCTCGTTAGAGGCAACGTGGTGGACGGCTGAATGGCATGACCTACCGGAAACTTTAGCAACTCCGGGGTAAGGGTTTGCACGATGGACTCACCGACAAAGCCAAGCAACGGAATTGAGCATCGACTCGGGGTGCCACTTCTTCTTCAGCACCTTTGCATGAACAGATCTCGGGATGAGGTGGTGATACGTTAACCTCACCCAACCTCGTTCGCAGATCTCACATTCCTCCGTCCGAGTTTGCTTCCAAACGGGTGGAGGTGCGGTCGCTTCCGTCAAGTAGTCGGAGAGGACCTTGTGGAGGAATCTGATGCAATCATCCGTGTCTCCGAAGAGGGAATAAGACGTGAGGGTATCGAAGAAGGAAGTCGGGATTGGAATTGCGTCCAACGGGATGGAGGATGGATCGGATGTCATCTCTTTCAGTACGTTGTCCGAAGAGAGGGATTCGTATGAGGCGTCATGGAGGGATATAGGGAGCGAAAGCCAGACTTCTGAGGCCAGGTAGGAGGTGAAACCGTCCAGTGGATCATCTGAACCTTCAGAACCGTCCGTAGGCAGGTTTGAGGTCGACAAAAGGCGTTTGGCAAGACAGTCCTTGAATGTGGAGAATTGGGGGGAAGGTTCGAAGCCTCTCGAAGACATCTTTGAGCAGGGATTGTTTGTTACTGGACTGAAAGGGGGTCCTTTCGCGCTTTATAGCACATATTCAATGTCGCGGCGAGGTTGCAGTCGGGTGACCGCTGGTGATTCATTGGGCCTGATCGACGTGCGCACGGGACCGAGAGAATGCAGTGTGCTTCGACTCCGGTCAGTGCAAGCGCATCAGCGCATCCCGGGAGGTTGCAGTCACGGACCCCCGTGATGGATCTCATCGCCTTTGCACTAGATTCCAGTGATTTCCATGTCCCATTACGTTTTGTCCAGTTTGTCACCGTGGAGGATTTGCACCGTAAGCCTTGAACATCTCCTTCAACTTAAACCCCGCTTATTTCCAGCCCCCCCAAGGACTGCTCCAAACTTCTGTGACAGCAATGGGAACAAGCTCGAGATCGCAAGCCCCGTAAACATTGAATGGCGTTTGAAAGTTCACTCGGAGGAGAAATTCTGGATGTAATCGACTGTTCATGGGGAATGCAGATAAGCGCAATTGGATCTTTGGATTCCAGATTCAGGCGGAAAAAGAAACTCCACGGACGTCACAACAAACACTAAATGTACCTCAAGTGCACCGCCAATGACTGGGTCTTCGACAACAGTTGCATTTGTTGTGCAAAGACTCGCGGATCTCCCTGCTCTCGGTGAGACCACCATAGTCCGTACATGCTTGGGCCCTCTCCGTAGGAATTTCAGGCGCGTGATCTCACATGTGTTGGTATTCTTTTGGCAGAACACGACCCCAATAGTTCACGATCTTCAATGCCTGCTTTCGATACCCGATGACGGGGAGGTACAAGAGGATGGCATGTCGGAAAAGAGCCCATCTGGGAGCTTGAACACTGAGAACTCTTCCTCAGGCCACCATGCAACGTGTCTCGGGTGAACGATCTCCCGGACTTGTCCGCGTCACCGTTGGAACCCCCGTCGATTGCGAGGCGGGTTAACGGCTTCCCGCGATATGTTGTCGACCTCGGCTGTATCTTTGGCTACTTACCCATACGAAACGCACGTTCTGCGGTCATCAGCCTGGCGCTCCGTGATTCCGATCAGCTGGAGTCGATCATCCCCCCCACCTAACCCACATGGCCACCACCCCACTCACGCGTTCTTAGCATGCTCCTAGGTGTCTCACGCTGACTTTTGCTTTTTGGACGTGATTTGTATCGCCCGCTTTGGACGTCCGAGCGGCGGCGTAAGGGGACCTCTCTTGACAATCTCCAAGGAGGGGGAAGGGATTCCCGGGGGACACCGAATCCCGCCCGTGAAACGCAAAGGAGACCGTTTGTCCCAACACGGCCGAATGTATTCTATTGGTATCTCCGATGTTGCCGCCGAATGCCAAAGCCATAGGAACCGATCCACGGTCAGCTTCAAACGATGTGACCCGTAATTCCAGCAATGATAAAAGTAGCCCACTAACCACGTTCCCCCATCGTCGTTGTCTCTCCCCCCTACCAATACCGTCCCTCGTTCTGTCTAATGGCCGCAGCCCCAATGCTCGAGCAGCCCCTGGAATGGCCCGTACACGGTCCCGACCATACCGTCCCAGACTACGACAGCTCTGCGTTCTACCCGGTCGAAGATCTCTTTCACTACAATTTCATCTACACTGCGGACGCCGGCCAACAAGCACTGCAAGGTTCTCCAAGGTTGTCCCAAGGTCCATCGTCAGAAACTCAGGGCGCAGCAGCACAGCGGGGATACACCCCATACATGGTGAGCGGATTGCATTATATGTGGTCGCGAGACGCGCCTCTCACAGCAGAACACTTGACAGACCGTACAGCACCCCGTCGTTCGCCGCCCCATCCCCCGGTATCCCCCTGGGTACAACCACAATGTCGACCACCTGCCACTCGTGGGTGGCTTTGGCTCAACGCATGACGAATCAACAACGAACACAACACCCGCACTAACGGGCTCACACTCTGAGTCAATTCACTCTCCTTTCCCGGAGGTCATATTCATGTATGCCTCCGGATCACTTCAATACGGGGAAATATCCCACCAACCACAACCTCCCCTGGAGATACAGGCCACTTATTATTCCACTCGTGAGCGACCCCTCACCAAATTAACCCCCGTGCAAAACATGAAACCTCATTTACGCTCACAGAATTCTCATCGGGGACACCCGGAGAAGATGGGTTCGCCTTGCGGAACGTTCGAGAGGCTCAAGCCCAAGCCTCGGGATATTGCCAACCTCCCGGCATTCACATCGTCGAGTATTCGACCCCGGTAACCTACGTGGTTCCTTTGAGGTTCTCCAGAGAAAGATATAGCGCTCTCCTCCAGGCACACGGCCCCATGCCCAGTGAGATAAAGATCCCATCGGACAGGAACCCGTATTCATTCGCGGTTCTGGAACGAAGAGGGTGTTACCCCGTCATCTCTATAACCGAGACTGGTGGGGAGTTGTCAGATATCGCGATTGACCTCAACGGACAAATCGCAACACTCACAAGAGACAGCTTCTGCCGCGTGCCTGGATGCGGGTACTGGTCGAAAACCCCCGGACGGGTGCCTCGCCATAGGCTTACGCATTTCAAGGATCGCGGGTTCTCGTGTCAGAACCCGATCCGCAGAGGCGCGGACGCTCCGAAGCACTTGCAGTGCCAGTTACGCTCTGGTCAATACGTGACGAGGCTAGACCTATTCAAAAAACACTGTCGCGCACAGAGCTGTAAGATCTACGCTCCCTCATTTGCCCAAGATCTGCAGAGGAACTTGTGGTATGGTCCGGAAAATGTGGATGAGTTATACCTTCTACCGCTTGCGAGGGATGTCCATGTCCCTTTCGTCCTCAAAGCCCCAAAGTCGTGACATGCCCTGATTCTTAGCACCGGCATATTGTACATCACCCTGTTCTTCTACGGGACTGCTGCAGCGCCGCTCCCACCTCCATCTTTTCCTTCGTTTTACCACCCCTGTGTCCAAAATTGTACTGGATCTGTAGCTTTTATAGGGTTTTCCAGAAAAAGCTTGCCACATTGTTGTGTCCAAAACTTTTCGCACCCGGAGACTGTATGCGATTAAAAGGATAAAACCGTGAGTGACTGCTCAGCACTGCCCTCCGGGACCTATAGTTTCGGGGTGAGTACCTCCATAGGATAAATTTCGACCAAGGCCGCACCATCTCAACCACGATCAAGCTATCCTCTGTCATCAATACATTCGATGCTTTTGCAAGGATCTGGGTGGTCCGGCAGTAGCTCCCATTGTCGCGGATCGGTGCGACGGTGTTCCACACACCAGAGATCCCTTGACAATGTGGTTGAGAAGGTTCCCACCACACCCTCATCCGACGGTGAGGACTCAGGTTGTAGACGAGGAGCGGGATCTGTGTTGTAGCTGCAAAAAATGGCTGAGCATTAATGGCGGCTTCAATGGCAGCGTCCATATCGGGGGTGACGAAACGCGACCCCATGGAAAAGGTAGCCCTACGTGGGTCGCCTGCAATCAAGGGAGGCGAGGAGAGCCGCCACTCATCCCATTCTGCAAGTGACCCATCTGCGCAGTCCTGCAGTGTCGATAGAGGTATTGCGATGCAACGTTGTGACATCACTATCATGTCGTCATCAGGATCCACGAAGAATACGAGTGTGAGCAACATTTGTTGGGCGGGATTGACGACAAACGGTACACGAACTCGGAGTTCGGGGCCGAGGTGGATTGGAATGCCGAGGTTAAGTCGAATTCGCAACGACCCGCCGCAATTACCCTCTTCATCCGGTAATCCAAGCGTCAGGTATGGAACGATCGGTTTCTCATCCGAGGAAAGGTCAAAGAAAGAGAGTGAGGGGCTGGCATTCTCCGTGGGGCGTCCAGCGACGATCGTATCCTCGTTCAGAAACACAAAGGTACGATTGCCACACTGGGAGAGCACCTGGAAAGTTGGTGAACACCATGAAGAATGGGCTGAAGGAATGACCCTCACCTTCACTAAGTCTCCAGTGGTCCAATCCCATACAACCAAGTGGTCCGCACATTCGTTGCCCAAGGCCGAGGTGAAGAGACAACCGAGTCTATTCTCCCGGATGACCACCTCGAGTGCCCAGCCACGTTCAGTAGGACTGAGAGGAATCTCGTACTCTAGGAGCGGCTTTTTTGCGCACGGGTGGGGGTCGCCGTCGGAGAGCCTGAGAAGGTGCACTTTGACGCTGCTGGTGATAAATCTAACAAGGCAGCGAGGGGAGGGAAAATGCACGCACTGTCCGGATTTGTAGACGAAGGCGGTCAGCAGGTCATAAGCGCATTCCATTGTGAAATCATCGACGGAAAAGTCGAGGTCTCGGATGGACCATTCTTCCATTTCGGTTCCCCTTGAAACGGAGGGCAAACGATAGAGTCTTATGCTGTTGGGGGACGATTTGGGAACGAGCCCGTAAACCCCGCCTGCTAACTCGTATATGCCGTGGTCAGGAATGGTGATTGTTGTTTTCGTTTGAGGGGTCAGGCTGTCCCAGTTAGACTGGTACGAGCGGAGGAACTGTTGACGTTCTGCCAAGTTGTAATGGTTGCCATCCTCAAGCCCTGCAAGAAGGAGCTCGACTCGGTACTTGATGTGGTTTGAACAGCAGATGACGCGGTAGGCTTGACGGTGGAGCTTGAGTTGATTCAGGTTATAAGGGAAGCCTTTGGATGATGGAAGGAGTTCGTACGAGTTTTAGGCGTAAAATATCGATAATGTCAAGATATTCAAGGACTCTCTCGAATAGTTCCACGGGGAGATCGGAGAGGCCGCCTACAGGCATGGTGGAGGATAAGAAAACGAATGACGGAGACGATTCATCGGGAACGCAAATGCGCGATAACGTTGCATGGGGACGACCAACGGTCTGCTCAGGTTCCCCTTTCGACGACTCTCTTTTTCTTTGTCCCCTCGCTAACTTTCCCTCCAGGACGATCTGCCGTGTGATACAGTAGGTATTTGGCCGGTCTGTACCCATGTGCGTCGCTACTGCGATAGAAATTGAATATAAAAACGATCTACTCAGGTGTGCTACAATTGTTCGGAAAAAAGGGTGATACATAGGACACAGAGGAATGGACGAGGCCCGCTCATGGGCCAGATGGAGATTGGGACATGAATGGGCACGGTGGCGGTTGGCTCTGGTTAACTGTGACTTCAGTGGTTCCCTCCTGCGCTCGGGACTTGGGTATTAAGAAATCCCGTTCTCCCGGATCTACATCTTCAACCCCATCGTTCATGTCAGAGTCGAATGACCATGGGCAAAGACGGCTGGTGCACGAATGGGCTGAAGAGGAGGATCAAAGGCATGAGCGATGAGAAACCGGGGAGATTTACTGATTGACGCAAAGTCGAGGCAGATTCCGCCTATAAATTCGAGGCACACCGTACCACACACAACTGCACACGCCCCGGCTGGGTCGTCGGACATGGTGGTCGCAAAGTTTAAAACTTGGAAGTGCACTGATCACGTGCACCGACGGAGATTTGCCCTCGAAAAAATTAGGATCCGACTTCGATGATAGCGTCTGTGTTTTAAAGCCAGCCCTGTCGCAAACCACACACTCTTGGAAATGGGGAGGAACAGTAAGTTTCTGACCGTTATCGATGACCCTTCTGCAGCTTTTTGACGAACGATTCCTCTCGAGAACACAAGAAACACGATGTACCCTTAAAGTCCAGTACGAACTATCATCGCACGAGCTAAGCACATGGTTCTCATGCCTTTCAACTAGAACTCAAGAAGGACCCTGGTGTCCCCCGGCTGCTCGACCTGTCTGTCAAGGTACGGAATATAGAGAACAGGAAGGCGAGACGGGTGGGTAAATGCGTCTCGGAAGATGGCCTCGAAAAATGACCAACCATTATCATAGACGCTTTCCGCCGCTCGTTCTGGATCCGACGCTGAGATGGCCTCTGAACCAACTATATCATCACTTGCTGAGCTTGCTGGAGCCTCGGGTCCCGTTGAAGACGAGTTCGACCCTTCCTCTTCCGCAGACGTTCAGCAGAAAACCAAAGAGCAAGCAAGGAGACACTACGTCCGAATTCTCCATAGAGTCATCGACGAGAGTGATATCGTCCTCTTGGTTTTGGATGCTCGAGACCCAGAAGGTTGCAGGAGCCGTCTTGTCGAGGAAGAAGTCAGACGTAGAGAGAGTGAGGGGAAGAAACTCGTCTTCGTGCTGAACAAGGTGGATCTGGTGCCAAAGGGCAACGCTCATGCGTGGTTGCGATATCTGAGGCACTCGACCCCTACTCTCCCGTTCCGATCAGCCTCTTCCCACCAAAGAACCAATCTCTCCTCGACCACGGCCCCTGCCCTGGTACGGCTGCTCAAGGCATACAAACCCAGCTCTTCTCAGAGCGTAACTGTCGGGGTGGTGGGCTATCCCAACGTCGGGAAGAGTAGTTTGATCAACTCTCTGAAGCGGGCAAAGGTATCCTATTTCCCGCCTTATCGGCGCTTTTCAGCCTTATAATCCTTTCAGGTGTGTTCCGTGGCGGCGCAACCGGGCCACACCAAAGATCTTCAGACAATACAGCTTGAGCGGGGTATCAAAATCGTTGATTCACCGGGCGTCGTCTTCGATGACGATGATTTTGACTACGGTGGCAAGTCGAAGAAGAAAGATACTATTCTACTCCGGAATGCGATCAAGGTCGAGGATGTCGAGGATCCCATCGCTCTAGTGGAACAGATCCTGTCAAGGACGGATCATGAGCTATTGAAGAAGATTTACAACCTTCCCCAGGTCGAGGAAACCCTCGAATTCTTGACGATGATAGCTCTGACGACGGGGCGGCTACTGAAGGTAGAGGTCGTTGCTCATCGACTCCGGTATGATTGACAATAAGCATCTTATAGGGCGGCACACCAGACATTCTGGCCGCTGCGAGGCAGGTTCTCACTGATTGGAACCACGAAAAAATTCCTTACATGTCAACTCCACCCACAACCCATGTATCGTCGATTCCTTCTACCGTTCGCAGCGGCGGAGACCGTATCATTGCCCCGGGAGCTGAGAACGTCGGTCAAGCACAAATAGTCACAGAACTGTCCAAACCATTCACTCTCGATGGTCTTTTTGGGGTCGCTGATCATAACGCTTTCGACGGAGAGATGGAGGATATAGAAGATTCGGGTATGAGAATGGAACTGGAGGAACCCATGGAGGATGACACACCTAACCGGGATGTGTAAGGTAGTCAACCATCACAATGCGTTTTGACTGAACGCATCTCAGCAGGGTTCCTATGAACGATGAGGAGTCAGGGATGTTGACGGGCTCCCGCAAACGAGCCCACTCGCCTTCAGCGACTTCGATGTCTGTGAATGAGCCTCTGCTTTCAAATATGTCTGCTCGGCAACGAAAGTTGATGGAACGAGATTCCGGCCACCTGCTGGGCAGCAAGAGACGGAGAACGCTCGATCTAGAAGATGTCACCGGGCCGATTCAACATGTCAACCCATTAAATCGGAAGGTTCTCAAAAAGCGGGCAAAGAGGGAGAGGAAGGCGATGAGTAGAAAACTCTCTGGGATGGACATCGACGGCTAGAATGCATGCTCGTGTGTTATACATATATTACAATTTGACCACGCAACGCATTACGACCTCTCACGATACAGTTCCACAGTTCTGCGAATCGTGGGGGCTCATTTGGAAAAAGCTACACTGGGAGGGAGTCGAACCCCCGCCCCTTGCTTGGAAGGCAAGGATGATAACCGTTTCACCACCAGTGTGTTGTCAATTTGTTCAGCGTCAGGTACACAACCCAAAACGCTGACTCCGATGCGTAAAGCCGACATGAGGGCCAGATCGGATCACATGCAGTCAACGATGTCATTGCTCTTCAACGCCGAAAGACAAGTCGCGATAACCGCGGTGAGGCGAGCGTGCGGGTTGACCACTGCTGTGTTCAATGAGCTCGTTAAGGGTGAGACACTGACCAAGGGAGACAAGTCTCCGGTCACTGGTAAGTCCCTTTCTGCGGATCTTTGTCACCCCACTGATTCGACGGTGGTCTAGTGGGAGATTTTTCTGCACAAGCCGTCGTGAACACGATCCTTACTCGTGCGTTTCCCGACGACCCCATCGTCGGAGAGGAGGATGCAAAGGATTTGCGAGGAAACTCGCCCGGGGCCACCATGTTACGAAACCGGATAGTCGATCTCGCGATAGGGAACCTGGCCGGGGAACTTGGCCTCGGGGAGATGGAAGAATGGGGATTAGGACCCAAACACACTCATACGCCAGATCAGCTTTTGGACGCCATTGATCGTGGGACGTACTCCGGTGGTTCTACTGGGCGTGCGTTTTTGGCTTTTTTTTTTCCTTTTTTTTGTCGTAACTGTTATCTCAGGGATGTGGGCCCTTGATCCGATCGACGGAACGAAAGGTTTCCTTCGAGGGGGACAATACGCCGTCTGCCTTGCCTTGATCGTCGACGCCAAGGTGCAACTCGGTGTTATCGGTTGTCCAAACCTCCCTCAAGACGCATCCAAACCTGACGGATCAAAAGGTTGTATGTTTGTGGCCGTTCGAGGGCAGGGGGCGGAACAAATGTCTCTTTCCGGGGCGAATCCTGCCCCAGTGAAAATACCCGCTTTTTCCGATGGAGACCTCAACATGTTGGAGTCAGTGGAGGCTGCACATTCATCCCACTCGTTCAACGACAGGGTCTCCCAGCTACTCAACATCACGAGGTCGCCAACGCGCATGGATAGCCAAGCGAAGTATTGCGCATTGTCCAGAGGAGATGGGGGAATCTACCTCAGACTTCCTGCGACTTCTGGCTACGTGGAAAAGATCTGGGATCATGCACCAGGATCCCTGCTTGTAGAAGAAGCGGGCGGTGTTATCACTGACGCTCATGGACTGCCTCTCAATTTTGGGTTGGGGAGAGAGCTTCGGGAGAATCACGGCGTGGTTGCAGCAGGGAAAACCATTCACGGAAAGGTGCTGGTGGCGGTGAAACGGGCATTGGAGGAGGGAAAGTCAAAAGTATAATTTACCGTTGATAATTACACCAAGCCCAAGCAAAACGTACATTTGTCCTTTATGTCAACCTGGAACCACCTCAAAAACGCTTCATGTACCGTGATTTGAGTGCTTGCTCGCACTCTTACGGATACCGAAAAAGCTAGACTTTTTCTTGGTGCTATCGACGCTGCGATTACTTCCACTGGTGGAACTCCGCTTGATCGAGGGCGAATCATGCCGACTGCCGTTCGGCTGGGCCATGCCTCCTGAATCTGTAGTGCTGGTCTGTATTGCCTTGACAACATTTCTGTGAACGGCGAATGGGTTAGAGGAAGGTGGAAATGGGTGGAGTAGACCCCCGGGAAAACTAACCGCTGGGTAGCATCCAGGTAATCTTCCCTCGTCATGTGTTTGCTCGTCTTTACTGAGATTCCTGAAGCACTGACGTTCACCCCCTTCTCGTTGAGTCTGGGATATGGTGAGGGGGGCAGAAGGAGCGGAAAGGGGGGAGTACGAACGACTTCTTTGTTTCATCGATGGTGTCGGAGATTGTTTTTGCAGCATAGAGTGCGCCGGCGACCACGCAAATGAGTAGAGTGAGACCCTGCGAAGATGTGAGGAGCCAATTGTCGGCTATGCACGGATTGACGTACAGCAACGAAGGAGATGATATCCAGCCTGAGGGCCCGAGTGAGGTTTAGTTTGCTGGAGAGAGAAGGGAAACGCACCAGTTAGACATAGTATAGTAATAGAATTGGAGGAGATGGAGGGAGAGAGTAAGTCGAGTTTGTCATTCCTCCAATATAATCCTCTCCACCCGTACTGTACTGCCTGTGGCGCACAGGGGTCACAGTCACACACCGCAGATTTCCATCATCTTACATATCTTCCGTCTTCAAGCTTCACGAGCCATGCACTTGGGATGCACTGCGTGCACGGCCAGACCGTAGCTGCGGATGTACGGGTGCTCCGCCTCAATCTCATCCTCACCTCCCTCCTATCTCCGTTTTCTCCGAAGGCCAGGAAGCATAATCGCATGCTCGATGTCTAACTGGCAATGACCATCAAGCAACGAGAGCCACGTTTTCCGAACCTCGACGCTCAAATCGTCAAATCGTTGAGCTCCTTCCGGTTTTCAAACCGTGGACCCTGCATCCATGACCATGGCTGGGACGTGCGGTCACGTGGTCGTTTAGCCCTTTCAAACTGTCCGGTGGCCAACAAGTGACAAAGGGTCCCCGACGCGTTTATATCCACTCCCGAGTGGACACGGCGTATGAAACATCTCTTTCTTCCCCCACATCTTACCCCCTCACTTTCCGTCATGTCTGACGCGACCAATGTCATTGTGGAGTGTGATTGGTTGATGGAGGACCATCGCTTCGATAACATCTCCGTTAAAGTAAGTTTGATCGGCCAGCGCCACACAACCCCATGTACTGATAAACTTTACCACATAGTGCGTCTTCAAATGCAAGAACCCCGGATACAAGACATATTCCGGGTTACACAAGCATTACTTGGGCAAACATCAGATTTGTCTGCACAGGCGAGTTGCTGACAGTTGTGTATTTACATGCAATCTCACTATAGGCACGATCAGGGTGGCGCACCTCGACCCCAACAACGAGGACGAGTTTCGTAGACAGATAACTTCCTCCCTTGCTCCCCCGGTGGGCGGGAAAGTGACTTCACAAGGATCTCGGCAGTACGTGTCATCCACTCGCCCTCTCATTGTCTCAGGTGAATTTCCTCTGATCACAATCCCAGCAGCCACGCGGCGTCATCTGCAACCCACCCCCCACCCCCCACCCCACCACCGCAAATTGCTGTTCCAGGTCACCTTGGGGGTTACCAAATACCTGACGACACGGCGTTCCATCCGATTCCCATTAGTCTGGGTCAGGACAGTTTGTTGGATTCCCCAAGCTGGTATGCGGCACCTACCCCCATAGGAAGCCCACTCCGGAATCATAGCCCTGGTTCAAGACCCCCGCCCTCGGGCAGAATTGGTCCATCCCACTCCCCCGCCACTCGCCACCAACCATACCCACAATCTCGGCCGCAGCAACAGGGGTTGTATGCGAACCGCTCCCCCGTTCGCGGGCAGGCTAAAGGAAAAAGCCGTGAAATCCTTCCACCAGCCGTGAACTACGACCTCCAAATACCGAACACACCGTCACACGACAACTACCTAGAGGTATGTCCAAGTGCGCTCAGATGTTGTGCTTCGAGTAACACGGTTTGCAAGCCTACTACCAGACCATATAACGGAACATCTGTATGGTCACCTCAGCACCCAAGCACTAACCCGCGATGTTCACAGTCACACCAGGCGGCGGCTAAAACCTTAATACCCACTCAATGGAGCCCAGCATCACGATACCCTATCGATGCGATGGCACTAGGCAACTTCTATCGGCCCGCCACTGCCAACGAGCACACGTCCCCTATCAATTCTGCACGAGGATCCCGGAGTCCTATGCCGGCGAGTCATACCTGGCCCGCGCAGCCACAACAACAGCAACTACAGGCCATCGTCACCAGATCTCCTGGTCCTGCGATGTACCTTTCTACCCCGCCGATGGGCACCAATTTGTTGCCGGACGGTTCCCCCCGCCGCCCTCTACCGGGCCAACCCAAGCGCTCACCACGGAGGGTGAACCAAAAGCGAAGACCCGAGTCGTTGACCCCGCCTGCTCCAGAAACCCCCTCTCTTCGTAATGTCGCACAACAACTGGTATCACACCCGCACCCATGTCCAGTGGATGTGAGACAGCACGCCTCTTGAGTGATCAACAGCTGATGATCTTTTAGGTTTCCGCCACATCTCAACTGGCCCTACAGACGTGTGAGAACCACCAACAAGAGCCATCAACAAAGGCGGATACTGTGAGGGAAACGTTCGCCCCCAACGCGCCAGCCCTCAGGGAAGGACAGACTCGGGTCGTCGTGGATGCCCAATATCCAGCACCCGACCGCCACTGGGAACAGAACCACAACGGAAATGGTACCCCCGGTCCGCCGGAGGGGCAGGAGAAAGAGACTGCCGTCCGGTTGGTTAATCCTCAGAACAATCTGGTCAACTCCCCGATAGAATCGTCCTACGTCCTCCCCCCAAGTAAGCGCGCCCTCCCACAACCGGAGGGCCCGATGTCTGTCGCTCATTCTGTGATCCCTCGAGCTTCAGCGACCGCATCACAGGGTCAAGCCAGACCTCGGGAATCCCGACAAGTCAATGACGGCCAAAGCTTGGGCGAACCATCTGTGGCGCGGAGAAGATCGGGTTTACCAGAGCCGTGCGGAAGCGTTCAGGCGCAAAAACCATCCGGTACTGTTATTTTCGGCCCTGCCGAGCGACCGCAAATAGCTGGCGAAAACACTCCGCCGATCCTGACGGTGCAAGAACCAGATCACGAGCCAGCACCGATCCAACGACGCAGCTCGGATAAATGTCACCCGACGAAGGTGGCGACCGAGGACGAGGCTTCACGTAGAGGAAGATGCGTGCAGGATCCCTTTCCGGATATTTCGTGGGAGGGCTGGGGGCTCATCAGAACTCCCAACGGCATCTACCTCCCGGAGACATTCAACCCGTTCCCACAGGTGTTTGAAGATCTCACCGATCAGTGGTAGTTGAAGTGATTGAGGGGACTTGAACTAGCTCTTGACTCGATTAGATCCCGTAGTCGGGGGCTTGGTCTCGAGTGCCTGTTCCCACCCCTGGTGCGCGGCTCCTGCGTGATGGAGGCAGCCGGCTCCTCCGAACCCATACCCTGAGATTGTGACCTCCGGGTCCGTGCTTCAATCATTTGCGTACCGATGAAACAGAATTGCATACTCCTTTGGAATCCATCTCCCCCCCTTTCCCCTCGTTGCGTAACAACGTATGTCATTCTGAAAGCTTCCCTGCGGAGCGGGTACTGACGAGTTGGTTGGCCTTCACAGACGCCTGCCCCCTTTGGCAGGCCCTACCCCAACACCCAAGATGTGCCACTTTCCCTAACAACCCCGGACCTGGGATTTTTCTCTGTGTTCGCATTCGTGAACGCGTCTGACCTTGCCCCATCACAACGGACCAGTGTCTCGTTTCACCACGCCTCATCTAACTTCATCTTCATTCTCATCAGATTATATCGGACGATTCACACGCATGTAATGGGTGACTGTCCGTAAGGTTAGAACCATGTACCCACAAGGAAGGTGCAGAGACCCCAACCGTTCTATCGGGTCGCGGGCAGCGCGAATCTCAGCATCTGGCACCCTTCTACGATCTTTGGATATATTTCTAGTCTTACGGATAGTTACCCAATTGTAATACCTGTCCAATCGCGGTTCTCCAAGCATTCAATCCCTGTTCCTCATTCCCATCTCGTATCTCTGGTCAGGGACGCCCTGTTATCGTCTTGCTTCCGGCATCTTGTTATCTTTGCCCTTGTCCTCCAGGAACGGTTTCAAGTTATGTAAGTGATGGAGTGCTGGGAAGATCCAGACAGAAGAGAGTGAATTGCTTCCACAGCCAATCTGGCGACTGCCCTGGACAGAGAGCGCGCCGGTCAATAAAAAACCTCGGGGCCGCCATAATGCCTATCATTTCTTCCGGACACAGCATAGGCCTAGTCCAGAAACAATCACGATCGGTGGGCAGCGGGTACTACGAAAGACAAATAGGTGATCATCATTCCAGCGTCGCACCAGCCAACGACTGACGCTGGCCATCAACCATGGTGGTTCTGATTGCCCTCGAGATCAGCGATGGCTAGGTGACCAAAGTTCGCACTCTCAGTGACAGTCAAACAACTGAACAACTGTTCGGATCACCCAACACTGTATCATTCAGGCGAAGTAGAGAGGAAACAAGAAAGATAACGAGGATTACAAGGAAACAGATACTATAATTGAATGTCCAAGTGGTGTTAAAGAGCGATCTCTGTCGGCATCCTTACATAGGATCAGCGCTCGACGTCAATACTACGAGGTACACACCCGGGTGATCGAGAGTCGTTTCGATGAAGCGGGATCATCATCAAACGTCGATCGGTATGTACACAAACGCGCAATAAATAAATTGTCCACGAAACCTAACACTTCTGCCACATCCTAACGGAATCGCTGAATGTGCGTCGCCCTCGTCAGATCGACTTCGCAGAGGAGATAGAGCGACAACTCACATGACGAACGCCCTCTCGTCGACGCTCTGTGGCCAAGTCGAGTACCACTCATCCTGTTTCTTGGCAAAGTCAGACATGGCAGCTGGGCGTGCGGACAGAATGAGCGTAAGGTCCAGAGGGGGAAAATGCGTGGCGCGTACTAAGCGAGCCATCCACCCAGGGTTTCTCTCCGAAACCATCCGGGAACCAACCGTTCGTTCCACCGACGGCGACGTTCAAGATCAGATAGAAGGCTGCCCCAGCACCGTGTCAAAATCCGTCCGTCTAGCGCAACCAGAAAGAGTACGTACGCTTGTCGAATGGCGCAGCTGGACTTCCGTTGGTCCAGGGGTTCCTCAACGCAATGTACTCGGAACCATTGACGATGACTTGAGGGAATTCACCACGCTCCCAGAACGGCCTGTTGATATCGAGAGCCATCATACGGTGAAGTCGGTTGTCGACGTAAATGCGACTGTGAAACGCTTTGTTGTTAGTACGCACGTGGTCCCTTAATCTCTCGTTACACTCACATGAAATCTTGATCCCACTCTAGGGCGTAGGTGTGGAAATCCTGATTGAAGGACCCCCTTCGCATTGACCACCATCCGTATGTCTTCCATCCCCGGTTCAAATCGGTCGTCGGGCCCCAGTTGAGGGAGCCTCGAACAACATTTATGCCCTGCTTTGGATACAATGGCCCATTCCCTCGCGCCTCCATGATGTCGATTTCTCTGTCGAGTTCACGTTAAACCCCATTTTTGAACGGGTGTAGAGTAGCTCACCCGCTCATTGGCCAGGGACCATAAGCACTGTCTACCGGGAGCATCCAGATCGCGGGCCAGAGCCAATCACTTTCAAAGGTGTCAGTAAAGACAGCGCGAAGGGAAATAAGAAATGAGCTCGTCCGTACCCGCGAGGAATCTTGGCTCTGACCTCTACCCTCCCGAACTGAATGGTGTGGCTTTTGCGTGTGGTCAGTCGAGCACTCTGAACCGGGTTGATGACGGTGCCGCTGGTGGAATTGCTGACGACACCACAGGATTTCCAGTCCTCATTAGTGCATCCAGTGAGGTTATACGTATAACCGTTGAGAACAGAGTCTCGACCAATGATGTCGGAGGTCAGGGTTGGGAAAATGAACAACTTTCCATCCTTGACGAAAGAGTTGGTGGGCGAATCGGTTGTCATCTGGAATTCGCCGTTCCTGAAGCCCAAGGGCGATCAATTTGATGATGATGTGTTGAATAGAAGAGGATAACGCACCCGAATCCGCCCAGATCGATTTCGTGAGACCATATATCCTTGTTGAGCGTCTCAAACTCTTCCTCCATAACTTGGCAAAGATTTCCGAGCCTGGGTACGTTTTGCCAGCCAAAAAAGCACCGCAGGAAACCTGCGATGATGCCGAGGGCGGCGGTGGCATAGGTGATCCAATAGGCAAAGCGCATCTGGGAGCTGTTCTTTGATTTCCATGGCTTTTCTATTTCTCCCGTCAGCATGGTAGAGGGTTTGGTAGACTTTGGGGGCGGCTTGGTAGCGTGGAAGGACTGGTAGACCGTCGTCAGGCGGATTGGGGGAGACATGAAGGAGTCTCGAGTAAAGAATGAAGGAGAAAGGGAGCTGATGCCGGTGCCAGGTCGGTTGACCTCTACGATGCTGCTTTGTTCGGAGGCATCACCAGCGAAGTAGCCGCTCTGAGCTATAGAGCGAGTGCTAGGGCTAAAGCCAGCAACAACGTTTGGGAGGTTGAAACGTTGATAAGGGGTGCCTGGCTGGGAGGGGGAAGGAGGAGCAGTGGAGGGGACTGTCTCCTGAACAGAATCGTCGCTGAGGTTGCGGACGATGCCAGAACGCTGTTCTTTTTCAGAAGAAACCATGGAAGACGAAGATGGGCAGAAACACGAGTGAGTGGAGAGGGAATAGAGACCGTCTTTAAGGATGCAATAAGCACCTTATCACCCACGAGAAATAGATGGAAAAGAAAATAGGAAAAGTCTCAGTTCGGTCCATTCGTCTCAAGGGGTTACCACCACGCTTGAGAACTGGACAGTTGTGGTGCGGAGTCAAGTCGGCCTCATCAGGAAAATGTTCCACCTCCAACAGAGGACCGGATGACTACCCGAGCTCAACATACCGGCGCCAGTGCCAAAGCTCAATAGGATTTGGCTGAAGCGGTCTGGCGCGAGGTGAGACATTTTGCTGATGTTGTACAAACGATCGAAGGGTGATCGGGAATTCTTCTCGCCAGCATCCATCATCTTCTTTTTGTACAGACCGCCCAAATCTCTCTCATCCGCTCTGGGCCCAAATATCCACCGAGCACATGTCGCGTCCTATCTTTGGACCCGGTTTGTATTTCGGCTCGCCGTGCCCCCGAGGGGGATGCCCATACACGGCAGTAAGCTAATGGGAACATAAAAGCTTTTTCCTGGCCTCTTTCAATCTGTGTTTATGAAGGGGATCACCTCAACCTAAACCGTATCCTTTTCTGCCACGCACAACGCATCTGTCCACTTTTACTACGTCAGCGTCGTCTTCTGTCCTCATTCCAACAGTCTGTCCTTTGTCTGTCAGAATGTGCCATATCGTAAGTGCAAGGGGAAACTGTACCACCCGTCCAACCCCCGCTCTCTTCATTCCCTATCGACTGCCGGCCTTACACCGATCAAACGAGTTTTCTGTAGAAGGTGATCTTGATGGAACCCTTCAGGGTCTCTACAATCTCGAATTTTCCTGCCCTGGACATCGGCGACCCAGTACATCAGCCTTGAATTTTATCTCCAGTATTTTCGTGCCTACATCCTGACTCCTTTAAAGGCTCGGTAGCAATCTTCCCTCATCCCAAGTGTCCCCCTGACCTCAATTCCTACCCGTACCGCTCATTTAATACTCAAGGGCATGGACTACGACGGTTATGACGCTCTTCTCCATTATATCTTCAAGCAGGTCTGTATCCCCACTCCCTCCGCACCGACTGCTTGTGCTCACAGTTCCGATCGCACAGACTTCTAGTGATGCCTGGTTCAAGCCCACAGAAGAGAACATTCATTCAGGCGTTTGTCTTCGCGTTGACCAAGGCAGATTTCGCGTGTTTCCTTATGAGAACCCGTACCTCCAACCGTTTGAGCGTGCCATCAGGATTCTAAACCCTGTCGCCGCCGTGAAAGTCCGCAGCGCCGCGATTCACGCTGCCCTCGCTCATGCGTGCGTCCGCACCTCAAATTTTGATCTAGACATTGCTGATGCTCCTCTAAACCCAGCCCAGAAGATGCCCAATCGATCGCTGTCGATCAAGACACCAAGATTCAGATTGTGGATTCCATGAGCATGTTGCCCAGTGCGGATAAGGAACAGTGTGGTGCATTCATCGTAAGTTTCTCGACATTGCCTAGCTTCGATTCGTTCTCACCACCATGCAGCGTGATGAACGCGTGATGGTCGTCTGGACCGATGACTTTGACACAATTATCCCACTCGCTCGCGAGTTCGAGGAGAAGTTGATCAAGCTCGTGTGGAAGAACCGACTCGCATTCTCCGCTCCCAACTCGACTCATCAATCCCTCGCAGCCACTCCATCGGACGTTATGCTCAACGAGAAGACTGGTTCCACTACACCAGAGCCTACCGCTCGTGACAAAGCTCCAAAGAAATCCAAATGGAGTTTCGGCTGGAAGCTTTCTTCCAAGGAACCGGCCGCCCCAAAGGACCAAGACCCTGAAAAAGGCATTTCTGACTACACCCCCCGCCGCATACGGATGTTCGCTCCTTTTTACAATGGATTGGGATGTGCCTTGTCCATCTGTAGGTTATCCCCGTAGCCCAGCTTCGTCCTGTGCACTCATAATCTTCAGTCTTCATCGGTAGTGGCATCAACATCATGCTCCAGGAGTTCGCCCTCGACCCTACCTACAACCGGTTCGGTTTGTTGATCACGGCACCCTTCCTTGTCTGCGTATCCATCGTGAGTGACCTACCCGACACTTCCACCTTTCTCTTCTCATCCCATTCAGTTCTTCTGCTTGCAAGTCGTTGCCAACGTCTCGTATTGGTGAGCTGACTTCGACTGCTGCTTACTGAAGCATACTCATCCTCTCCCGATAGTATCGGACCGGTTGCCCAGTTTCACGAGAACTCAACTTATTACTCTGCGGTGAAGCCGTCACCCAGTAAAGAGGTCGACTCTAACTTGCCTCACGTGACGATTGAGATGCCTGTCTACAAGGAAAGCCTGAAGGAGACCATGTGCGCGCGCTAACAATCGATCCATTCGATCTAAGCCTTGCTGATCGTAAGCACAGTGCCCCATCGGTTTATTCCATCAAAAAGGCCATGCAGACCTACGCTCGTCAAGGTGGCACCTCTACAATATTTGTTCACGACGACGGTTTGCAATTGATCAGCGCCGAGGACCGTGAAGAGCGCATAGCCTTCTATGCTGACCACAACATCGGATGGGTCGCCCGACCTTCTCACGACAGCACCCCGGATGGCTTTAAGCGTGCCGGTCGTTTCAAGAAGGCTTCCAATATGAATTACGGTCTCAGGCTATCTCTGATGCTGGAGAAACACCTCGCAAAGCTTCAAGCCAACGGTGCCGACGGCGAGTTCGAGTGTCTTGAAGATCAGGCCATGAAGCTCGCCGTTGAGGAGATTTATGAGGAGACCGGGAGGAGGTTCAAACCGTGGGCCGCAAACGGCAAGGCTTTACGTATGGGCGAGGTTATCCTCATCATCGACTCCGATACTATCGTTCCCGAGGATTGCTTCCGTGATGCTGCCCGCGAACTCGCTGAATCACCCGAGGTCGCTATCATTCAACACGAGTCTGGTGGGTGGACATTGTTTCGAAATCGACATAACCTAACCCTTCCCTTCTTCAGATGTCATGCAGGTTGCGCACCACTACTTCGAGAATGGTATCGCCCATTTTACTCGTCGTATCAACAAGGCCATTTCGATGGGTACCGCCAACGGAGAAGTTGCCCCATTCGTCGGACATAACGCGTTTTTGCGCTGGTCTGCCCTCCAGGATGCGTCCTTTGTTGATGAGGCCGACGGAATCAGGAAGATTTGGTCAGAGTCGCATGTATCCGAGGACTTTGACATGGCGCTCCGCCTTCAGCTCAAGAGCTACGTCATTCGATGGGCAACTTACTCTCACGGAGGTTTCAAGGAGGGTGTCAGCTTGACCTGTGATGACGAGCTGAACAGGTGGCAGAAGTACGCATATGGTGTGTGACTCTCTAAACTACCGGTTGGTTTGTCCGTTGACTCCTTACAGGTTGCAACGAACTGATCTTCAACCCCATGGTAAGCTGGTGGAGATTGGGACCCATCTCGAAGCAGTTGCGCGTTTTCCTGTGGTCCGAGGCCCCAGTGCACTACAAAGTCAGCATGATGTCTTGTGAGTCGTAGTTGCCTTACCTACTCCTACCCCACTTCTGATGATCTATTCAGACATGTTCTCTTACTGTGCGTCTCGTAACGTGGATACCCGCCTCCGGTTCCTGACTGACAATCTTAACAGATGGTATCGCTGCTGGTGCAACCCTCTCCTTGCTCAACTACTTTTTGCTTGGATTCGCTGTCGATGTCGATGGGTGGTATTTCCACAGTTTCGAAATCTGGCTCGCTTGTATGGTTGTGTTTCCTGTCTCCGGCAACGTTGCTTTCTCCCTCCTGGAGTACCGCCTCGGACATCGTAATATCTTGGGCGCTTTCTTCGAGAACTTTACTTGGGTTCCTTTCTTGTGCGTTCTAACCTGACTCGCTGCCCGAGACTCAATACTGACATCACACTCCAGCTTCATCTTCTTCGGTGGTTTATCCATTCACATTTCCCAGGCCATCCTTGCCCACCTTTTTTCGTATAATATCACCTGGGGTGCAACCAAGAAGGAAGTCGAACGTTCCAACTTCTGGATGGAAGTCCCCAAGATCCTCAAACGCTTCTGGCTTTCGCTCGTGATCTCGACTCTATGCGTCATCACCGTTGTTGTTCTCTCCACCAACTTCATCCCTCCCGAGTGGAGAATTGAGAAGAGTTCCTGGTCCATCATCCTCCCTCTCATGTATGTGTTACCCCTTCCGTTCTGCGGCGCTTAGATGAAAGCTCACCCTCTCGGCCCCTTTCTAGCATCAGCGCAGGAAGCCACCTTCTCTACCCAGTGGGCGATCAGTCATTGTAATCGATTTAGTTTCTCCCGCTGACACGCGTTTCTTCTCTTTAGATCGTGCTGAACCCGTGGCTGATGATCTTCTCGTACTGATCTTTCTGCCGCCCTAGGCGGTTCCTTCATTTGTGTGACCATAGTACGGATAATTTATTGTAATCTGGATCGTTACGGCCTAATCGGGTCACCTTCTCGGTACATCACTTTGGCGGGCTATCTGTATGGTCATTCTTTCAGAGTTGTGGCCATGTGCATGGACACTTGATACGCTCGTTTTTTCCTCACCCCCACGCTCTTTGGTAAACACACACTCCTTTCGGGCACATATGCATCCCCCTCACACTCGTTTTCTTGGCATGTGTTTTCAGCACATCGATACGGACTTTCTTAATTAGCTGTATGTGAATACAGATCGCTTAAAAAACGCACGAAACACATGAGCGTATGCGCATAGGGTACGCCGAATGACCTCAGGGCCAACCCGCAGTGTCACACAACACGTTTCAGAGAAGTACACCCTGATCACATACTAGGGCAGAACATGTGAGGCGGATAATGAATTGAGGGCCAAGGGGGTCGGGCGGATGGTCCAGAATCTCGCAGCCGGGTCTCATCAATTCATCATTGATTCAAAAAAAACGCACGTTCAGCTGGCTTTGGATTGTCAATGTACCCGCGCAAGTACGATCCGCCTGACCAAAAAGGATCAAGAGAGAAATAGAGAGAGGAACGTCGGTGGATGGAAAACACCGCATCCTCGGGTATCACGAGGTATACAGTGTCCACGAGAAGGAAAAATTGTGAGGGGGACAAGAGAAAGAGTCACAGGTCCGAGGGAAGCGGGAAACACAAATGAGTGGATGAAACTCACTACATGAGCAATTTAAAGATTATATAAACGGCTGGTTCAACCCGCGGCTGTGGATAGGAAGGAGCACCTTGTGTGTGACCAGGAGTAGAGAATGGGGAAAGTAGAAAACAGGAGGGAAACATCCAAATAACAGGCTGATAGAACGATTTGAAGGAATAACAATAAAAAAAGCACCACATCACCGACGTTGCTCAGTCCTCTTCCTCTTCCAACACGTTGTGGAGTGGAGCGCCATGAATGTATCTTCCGGGCCCAGACGGGCTCTGGTCAAACTTTCCAAGAGGGTCTTCGGTAGGATCTGGAGACGGGGTTCTTGGTGGCGCGGGTGGAACGTTAGAAGGTCCTGGGTTGGAGCTAGGCGACGGAAGAGGTCGGACCGGCTGCTGGGGCGCGGGTTGGGGGGACACAGAAGGCTGAGGGGACAACCGAGCTGGCTGAGGTGCGGGCTGAGCGGCCACTCTCTCTTTCTCCCGGTACATCTCAATCAAAGACGACGTTTTGCTTTTCGAGGATTGTGGCTGGGGTTGTGTGATCGTGGGTGGTGTTAATAGACTTTCACCGTTGGTGTGAGGGGACAAAAACTTCGCGTCAGGTTTGAGAGGTAGCGTTCTGGGGGGAGTAACAGTCTGGACAGGAACGGGGGTGAGTGACTCAGGCTCGTTGTCGCAAGACTGTCGACCCCAATCCAACGACTCCTTTCGAGAGTAATCAGCTTCACTATCACTGTCGTCGTAGGCCAGACGTGAGCGAGGGTCGTCTTCAGTAGTGGGGGCCGCCCCCGGCCTTCGTTCTGGGTGTAAGTCGAAGTAACCCATTTTCCGAGGAGGTAGAGCGGGGACAACCTCTTCCTCTTCTCCTTCTGCCGTACTCGCTCCGAAGGGCCCATAATCACTACTGATAGGTGGGTTTTCGACTAAGAATTGCATCAGTTCATCAACAGGCTCCATGATGACTTCGTCCTGTTCGTCATCCGAAGGTGGATGACCCTTGACAGCGGCCAGCACTTGTGCAACCTCTTGTTTCGCCAGATCTGGGTCGGACCTTCCAGCCCTCATAACCGCATCCTGACCCCCGAGCCTCCTACCGCTTCCTGAAACCAAGATGTCCACCCAGGCGTCATCTTTCGATTCCCTCCCCTGCTTGGTCATCGGCCGTCCAAGCCCACTGTTCAACTCGTCATCGCTATAACTTGCCAATCTAGTTTCGAAGTCAATGGTGTCATACTCGGCCGGAGGCAGTCCCGACCTTCGACGCGTCGAGGCGGGCCCAACCGGTAAGCCACCAGGGATTCGGAACCTCGACCTTTGTTTGGTCGGGGTCTCTTCACCCGGCTCGAAGGGAGAGCTGGAAGGTAGCGTCGGTGTCTGGGCAGGGGTGGGGGTTTGGGTGGGCTCGGCCTGATGGGCGGGAGAGTCACTCTTGGCAGTGAATAGCGGGCCAGAGATCGGCCCGACCTTGCGGGAATGGTCGGGACTTGAAATGGATTTACTCAGTGGGGAGGCGACCGGTTTACTGTTCTTTGAATCCATTTTGATGACCCGCGTGGTATTTCCTGCGCGCAAGATGCCCTCAAATTCGACTTCACGATATGAGGGGCTGGCGGGGACAGATCCTAGGGTATATGGCTTTCCGTTGAGCGTCGCAGCTGGTTTCCATTGCTTCGACTTGTTGGAGGAGAAGAGAGAGGGGAGCTTCTTTCTATTGTTCCCAGATCCAGCCAGTTGTTGGCGGTATTCCAGTGGTACGAACTCTTCGTATAGGATCAGGGTCGTGGACGTGCGGGGATCACCAGTGCCGGAAACCGTGTTAGATCGGGAGACGGGTAGAGATTTGTACTCGACCTAAATATATCCGCGGCGTGAACATTCAATAGGAGGGAGGGCGCGCGGACCGTTATACGTACAAGAGCCCAATTACACTCCCGATCAACCTCCTCCCCTCGCTCGATATCCATCCAGCCTCCACCATACACAAGATCACAGAACACACCAACGAACGCTTCTTCGATGACTTCCTCTGAGGCCATAACGGGTTCGGTGTCCCAACCGAAGAGAGGTAACGACTTTTGGGTCTTCTTCAGTTTTTTCGAAATTTCAGCATTCTGGGTGGGCCATTGATTGATGGTCGTGGTCAACGGCGTGCTGAATTGCAGGGTGGTACTGAGAGGATCATCCGCCCGACTGAATCCTGCCTGGGAGAAGTCGTTCCAAGTCAAGGTCTGACGCTTCGCACGGCGCGCCGCCCGAGCACCCTCCGTTAGGTCGAACTGAAGTTTCTTGTCATCTGCAAGAACATTCCCAAATCCACTCGTCTCGAACTCTCCCCATTTGAGATCCGTCAAGCTCCTGAATCTGTCTTCTCCAGGTTTAGTTAGCAGCGAACCATTTTCGACAGAGGTTGACGAGGTTCTCGATTGGAGGGATGAAGCCCCGGGACCGACGTCGGGGTGAAAAGATGGAGGAAGGTTCATTCTCTTCCCGTACGCGTCCGAATACCTTGGAGGTAATCTCAGTGTTTGAGGGGCGATCCTTTCCCATTCCCTGGAGCTCGTCAAGGAGTTGGCCTCACTTGAGCCCCTGGGCCTGCTCGCCCAGCTGGCTGCGGTTTTGACAAGATCCGGGGAGTACATCCTGACGTTCCTTCGAACGGTGGCGATGCGGACGGTTTTGGCACCTTTCCTGGGTAACGGCCGTTCCTGTTTCTGGGAGGGTGATGATGGTAGCATAGATGGGTAACCGCGAATCCAATCTTTCAATCGAGAGGGGACGCCGAGGCCACTGGTGCTGGTTGCATCTTGCCATCGTATGAAGGCAAGAATGAGATGTTCAGTGGCATTGGTGGCTCGGAGATATCGGTGATACGCGTGGTGGAATGAAAGAGAGGAGGCACCGAGACCGAAGAGAAGGGGGCCGAATAAGGGAGATAGGGTGGGTGGTGTGTGACCAGAAGACGCTGAGTGGGCAATAAGACGGCTGAGGAGGGTGAGAAGGGTAATCAAGAGGGATTGGAGGATTGGATCAAGCGGGTCCAAAAAACTGTCGAAGATGGCTAGGGGATAATTCATTGCTGGAGAGGGAATGTGTGAGTGATCGACGGATCAACGTTGTCAGGTCAAGGTAAAAAGACGGCCGTACCGGACTCGGAGTCTCTCCATTCAATGTAGGATTCGTAGTTGAGTAAACCGCGGACTTCCAGTCCACCGACAACCCTGACTGCGCGGGCGAGGCCCCAGCGGAGGCACATACCGAGTTCGTGAGGACCGGCGAACTGAGCTTCTTCTCGCCACTTTTGGTCAAGCGAGGGGTGCCTCGATTTGCACGTCTGAAGGAAGGTCTCGATGAGCCTTGTGGTTGCAGAGGCAGAGACGTCGAGAGCGAGCGCAGAGAAGATGAATGGGGTAGTGAGACAACGGGCACCCAGCTCTTGGGAGACAACGTCGACGAGGCGAGTGATTTCCTCAAGTCCGAGCACGACATGACGCTTGTAAGAGAGATAACCATAATCCTGAGTGATTTCGCGTTCTTGGGAGTCGAAACGAAGTGTGTTTAGGTTGAGAGGGAGGAAACTGCCGTCTGCGATCTCGGGGAAGTATTCATGGGCGTCGAGGTCGGGTGAGCTGATTATTCGGGATCTTGCAGACTTGTCCTTCTTGTCCTTTTTCGTAGGAGTGGTGAAGGAGGATTTGGGACGGAGGGGGGTAGGAGGTCTGCCAAACTCGTCTGTGTCGTTGGCAGTCTGGGACGGTTTGGAAGTCGAGGTTGTTCTCGCCCTGGAGAAGAGCGAGGGCATTGGAAAAAGGTGAGAAAGCAGAAAGAAAAGGAGAAAGGATTGGTTGAGCTTCGAGGAGACAATGGAGACCGCACAGCGAGTCCAGTGGTAGTGCTACAGCATGCGACACGCACTGAGAAACGGTCGGTAATCGCCGAACCGTGTCGGTCGTGCGAAAAAGGCCGATTATTACAGTAATAAATACAAGTAACAACGTTCATATCCATCTAATTATGAAAATAACGCAAGCACCAGAGCAATTCCAACTCCAAAAGACGCGGTCAGCGGGAGAGGGGTTGCACTCCGGGTCCCAGCGTTGACACCATTGTAACCCGCGCGGGCCCAATCTTGATAGCCAGCCTGCATCATAAGCACAAACGCCTGGGCTTCGGGACTTTTTGACCCTACTTCTCCAAACGACCACGGGTCAACGACCGGTGATAGCCATCCGTCGGCATCAAAATGCACCATCGATACAAAAGTGCCATTACTAGGACCACCTCCAAGGTTGGAACGGGCAGTGAGTGCGATCCGTGTTCTCTCGGCCAGAGGGATGTATTTGTGTTTTCCGGCCAAGGTGGATAAACGGTAGACAGTGGCGGCAAGAAGTGCGGCAGAGGCAGCGTCGTCAAACGAACCGTCGTCGTCGACGTAGTTACCGAAACAGGTGGTCGATCGCTGGATGGAAAAAAAGGCGGTCGTCAGGCATGACGAGTCATTGTATATGACGCAACTCTGGAGTTGCAAGGAACTCACGAGATACGTGTACATGCCAGTCTGTATTTCGAGGACCCAGTCGATGAGATCGTTCTGTTCGCTCTTGAAGTCGCCAGCGTACTCGGAGTTCTTGATAGTTCCAAGTACGCGAAGCATGCCCGCGGCTACCCAGCCATTACCTGGGCGGGTACAAAACCCGATGAGTATCAAACGAACCAATAACGGGATGGCTTAAAGCAGACCTGTGGACCAGTGGCCATTATCTGGGCTGCTGCCCAAGGCCATGTGCTTCCAGAGGTTAACAGAATCTTGGTCGCGCAAGTAGCTGCGGTGGAGACGGATTTGGTTGTAACTTTCTGCCACTGCGGACCTGTTTCTGGTCATGACGCCATAATAAGCCAAGAAGGGGGGGACCATATAGACGGAGTCGGACCTGGAGAAGGTGTGAGGTGGTAGAGCGAGGGGAATGGATTGTTGTTTTACCAGAGTTGGAGCCCGCTAACGCGATGGGAAATGGCACCGTCGCTAGTCCTTGGAATGGTGTAGAGATAGTTGAACTGGTTCTGTATGGCTTGCGCATAGTTCTGACCGTCAGAGGACTGTTGATTCGTCCAGTTTGCGAGGATCACGGCAACTCCGACACTTGGTGGATCTCCAGCAGAGCCATCGTTGATGAACGGCTCTGGGGTATTTCCGGTGGGACCCAGTTCGGAAACGACGTTCAGAGCGATGGCGAAAACGTCATTGAGTGAAGATGGTGGATTGGTATTACTGGGGGGAAGTTTCGCTCCAGGTGTCGTGACCGAATATCGAGGGCTGTCAATTTCCAGAAGCGCCTGTGCTCTCGCGCCGAGTTCCCAACTGTAGCGTAACATGAGATTGAAAATATTCTGAAGGTCAAGGCGGGGTAAGTACCTCCTCTGTGAACTCTCGGCGAGGCGTTGCTTGACCACCGCGACCTGGGCATCGGTGAAGTCAGCGAGGACGGGGGCAAAAAGGATGAGTAGGGAGAAGAGGAAGAAGAAGATAGTCATGGTGGGCTCCTTGTGGGTTTTGGTGATAGAGGATTGTGGGAGGAGATGGAGCTTGGCAGGGGAGGTTCCATCATATGTCCAAGTGGGTTAGGAACGGTTTAGATGGTGGGAGCGTGGCTGACGCCGTTCCCAAGGCAGGTCACTATTTTGCAGTACATTAGGCTACGCGACGCGTGTAGATGGCTATGACGACTGAAGCGCGGCACTCTCCCTCCTCAATTCTTGGATTACAGCCTGAAATCGCGTAAATGTATGAAGGGAGTACACAGGAAATCGGTTCCGTACCGCAAGCGCTTGCGGGTTCACGCCGCTCTCTATCATTTGGACGCAGGTGGCGAGTGTCTCCTTATCCAGCCCGGTATTCAAAAGCTGTGAGATATCGTACAGGCCTGTGGGTGCTCAGGTGGATCCAGGGAGATGTCTACGCAGCATGCACTCACTGTCCAAGGTCTCCCTCGCAGAGATGATGTGCTCCGACTCCCGCGCTGACGACATGGATGCAGATGATGAACGCGCGAGCTGTTCGGGGTCTAACCCGGTCTGAGTCCCCATAGGCGCACCCCTCGTCCCTTCACCTCCACTAGCACCATGCCAAAAAAGTGGCAATCTCCCCTCCAGGATTACCAGGGTCCCCGAGATCCTCTTCCCACCGAGTTTAACCCGGATGGTAGATCATTGAAAAACACGCCTGGCCCGAGATCCTCAGTTTGGGACCAGGCTCCGAAGCCCATTCTCCCCAATCACGCCAACTTCGACTTTCACAGTGAGTATCGTTCTGGCTTTCCCTCAGGTTCCCGCTCACCCATCCCGGTCGTCTAGTCTACTACAACCGAAGCGACGAGGATGAAACAAAGTTCGCACGAGAGCTCCATGAGAGACTTCGAAGGGAGTTCCCAGAGGTATTTCCCTTCCCCAGGAGTTCTAATGATATCTCTGCTCATTGCGACTCGCGCGCAGCTCATGATTTGTCGCTTCCGAGAGGAGCCAGTCGGTCCCCATCCTACGGCCATGTTTGAAGTTGATACCTTCACGCCACACGAGACTGGTACCCTGTTTACCTGGTTGGCTGTGAATCGAGGCCCCCTTTCGTGAATAATAACCTCTTATTGTCTCGCCAAAAAAAGCTGACCGACTGCAACCCCCCCTAGTGTCCTCGTCCACCCGAACACTGGTGACCATCTCAGAGACCACTCGGTCCTAGCGAGTTGGATGGGCACACCCTGGCCACTGAAGTTTCATCTGTTCGTAAAGGACGATTAAAGTTGTACTTTTTTGTCTCCCGAATAAACGCTGTTTTGATCTTATCGCCGTCTACTTACACGTAAGAAGGGTATGACTCCTGATCCAAGTACAGTATAATACGCGTGGAGGAGGAAGCCCATCTCGCCGTCCTCAGAACCAAATATCGCCACTGTTCCCCCATGAGCAACCTGAGCACCTCCCAAACCCTCAGCGATGACCTGGCCGATTACGACGTCATCTCGGAGGGCGGCAGCAGATCATTGGAATCCAGCATAGCCGATCTCAACACCTACGACCCCTCCGAAGAACTCGAGTTCCCCTCCGACCCCCATACTCCAAACTCCAGCAACGGCGGCTCCAACACCGTCCCATCTACCGCTCAAAATACCGTCAGATGCAAGGAGCGAGATCCTCTCAACCTCCTCAGGGTTTCACCGAAGCGCAGCAACTGGGAACCTGAACCCCTACAGCCCGCCAAGGACAGGTTCGAAACTGCGAGGCTCACCCCAGAGCAGATACAGGACTACGTCAGGAAGTCTCTGGAAGAGTCTCACTCCCTTCCCCCCATCTATGGACACGGCCAAGTTCTCGTGGAAAAGATGGGTACCGTCCGAGTCTATGTAGACGGGCTATTCGATGGACTCAACGTCGCGTAAGTTCTTTCCCTCCCACCAGCGACTGCTCACCCCTCATCCTGCACTCTATACACAGCCAAAGCCTCCAGCTTAGACAAGCCAAACTCTCGTTCCCACAAACTCATCTTATCGTCGGCGTGTTTTCAGACGCCGAACGTGGCCAACATAACCCCCTCCCTCTGCGTCCACACGTAGAGCGCTGCGAAATCGTCCGACACTGTCGGTGGGTCGATGAGGTTGTTCCAGATGCACGCTGGGCACTGGACGAAGAATACCTCAAAAGTTTCAAGATCGACTATGTGGCAGTCGAAGAAGGTTCAACAGGTACGTCCAATCCATTCTGGATATCAACTCGCTCAACTAAACGTCACGGTCCCTAGTTGACTCCACTTGGGACAAGACCCGACTGAAAGGGTATGATACGCTCAAAGGAGCAGATTATGTCCCTCTCGCACTGTTTTCCCAGACACCTTGCTTACTCGAGGTGTAGGCAAGATAATACCTACAAGGAAGACCCTCGGATTGACTCCTATAATCCTCGCGCCACCTCCACACACCCAACAACCTATCCCGACCACGGTTACCCCGGTGCAGACTCCCAAAGTTCACACTATGAATATACCCAGGCGCGAGTTAATCCATGAACGGGTGGGAAGCGGAGAGGGAAAGCCCGAAGGCGAGGCATCCCGGCGGAAGATCCTCGAGTCTCCACCCAGAGATGTTCAAAGGCAACCGTCTCCACCAAGGGGGGTACCTGCTGAACCATGGATCCGACCTCCCAGCCCTACCATTCAGGAACCACTCATCGCATTTGAAGAGTGAATGATATGTTCCCTCAGTACTCCCTGCTCGTCCATCTATATCCAGCCAGTTCTTTGTAAAATGTACATATATGAATATAATACAAACGTTCGTCCGACGTTTCTTGGTGAAAAAAGTGCATTGACCGGGAATCGAACCCGGGGCCATACCTTGGGAAGGTACGATGTTACCATTACACCATCAATGCTGTACAAGAGACTGGGGAGAGAAAATACAAGTTACAAACAAAAGATGGTCGTTCCTCATTTCCCCGGGTCCTGCCATCCATTCTGGTTTTTCTGGAGTGCGTACCAAGGGAGGGCTCGAGTGAGAAACACGACATGCGACGAAAACGTGGTTCTCCCCCGGCTCCTGCCACGCTTCAAGTTGCGACGTCCATCGCCGATCGTAATCAGTCAGTTGACATAACGGTTTGGAAATACGAAAAGGTGTTTCCACCCATTCCGTAATAAATCCAACGTTGGATAGAAAGGCGGTTATGTGAAGATACCGAGAACGGTGCCATGGGGCAGCTGGAACTGAATGAGCATACGATGAAGCAGTCACGGTCCGCATCAATCAAAACGAAAGTGAGAGCTGACCTGGATAGTCCGATGGAAGTATCTTTTCGTACCTGTTTATGCGGTCACTGAGCGGGTGATGGGGTCCAATACGGCAGCTCTGTGTACCAGGCCCAGCCATCATTGGTATCTATCCTGCGCATGATTATCAGCCTTTATCCGGGAATCTTTGGAGAGAACGCCACAAACCCGCTGTCGAGATCCCGTACGACCCACGGCGCTCCGCTTTTTACTTTTCCCAGCCGACGCCATTCCGGCAGATGGTCGCCCGGTTGGGACTTCGCATCTGCCCCATCTTGGGTTTGTCTTGCTGTCGAAACCACTGGTGGTAACGAGGAACCGACCCATACCTCTCCTGGTTAGACTCGGACCTGGACAACGCAAGGATCGACCCACACTCCGATCGATGAACATGGAACCTGACCACAAAAAAGGAAATTATTCGTGTGAACTGCCGAGGCCACCGGGGGTGAAAGGAGACTGATAATATTTCAGGAGCAAATAATGGGGCATCGGTACCAGACCTGTAAACTAACGGGTCGTAGCATATAAGGACAATCAGCAGCCTCAAGTGTCGGGCCGTTCCACGATGGGAAACGCCGACCCGCACGGAGGGTAAAATTAACCGCAAGTAACGCAAAATAAAATTAGCAGAGGGTAATATGAAGTTGTTGCATACGGAAGTCCCTAGAGCGTCAGGGTCAAATTCTGCCCCACCGAAGCGCAGGTGGAACACGCACTCGTAGAAAACGGTCATCAATTCTCTTTCATAACAACATCTTCTGGGGCATTCACTATAGGTTTGAATGGGAACCCGGTGTCCAACTCGTGGAGAACCACGGGCGAACTTGGAATTGCTTGTTCAACGCTTTCTACGGTCGATGCCTTGGACATGAGGGGACGACGACGAGTGGTACCCGCTCCCAAATCAAAGCTGCCAACTTGCAAGGCCGTGGAAGGAAGGGCTGGCAGAGGCGGCAGAGGCGTAGAAGGGGGTGGCCTGGCCCCTCGAACGATCCGACGGGACCTGTGTATGGCGGGTTAATACGCCATGTGTCACCAGACGAAAAAAACCAACGAGGACACACCGAAGGGAGTTACCAACGCTTCCGCTCCTCAGGCGCCCAAGCATATTATTGTCTTCAGCAGCGAAGCCGGCGGAACGGGGCTGGAAGAAAGCATTGATGCTTCCACTCCTACTGCGGTTCTGCCTTTGAATGGTGGTAGTGGCGCCGCGATAAGATCCCTTGAGCTGAACCAATGGGGAGGTGTTCACGGTCAAACTGCTTCGCCTCTTGCGAAGTTTCGGTCTCTCAGCGCCAATCCCCTGGCAAGGATTTGCTGCAGTGGGGGTTGGGTCTTGGTCAGTGACGTCCGTTGTCTCTCGTGTGGGAGTCAAGGGGACAATGGGCGAGTCGGGCCGAACGGGTTGGGTCGGAGACGGAGGGGGCGTGAGGTGTTGAATGGCGGAGAGGCCAGAAAAAAAGAAAGAAGAGTAAGACATGCGCAAGAGTGAAAGAAAAAAAAACTGGAAGGAGTGTGGATACAAAGAGCGAGATGGTGGTGGTGGGAGAGCGGGAAAAAGGTTTGTTGCGGACCAAGTTGGACACTCCCGAAGTCATCACTTCCCTTGGTTCTCCCGTGAGTCGCGGTTAAGATACTGGCGGCGTCTCCGTCCTTACGGTAAGGAAAGGTAACGGACTTAACACAGAACGAGCGAGCCTCCGCGGCCGAGTGACAATGTCGTTTCGCAGCTGCACTGGCAACGGATCAACATATGTAAAACACTCATCATCATCTATCTATACCTGTAAACGCGGGTGGTGGTACAAAGAGAAGAAAACTAAGAATGCCACAGCGAACGAAAGGAAGGAGCGCATATCACGAACGAAGTCTACGACAGCTATGATACAAGGTGAGTCGACATCCGCACTCAAAACACAGGAAAAGCACTGCAAAAATAATACAAACAGAAGAAAAGGTCATGTCGGGATGGTCGCTGGATCTGTACCCTCCTCGGAGTTACCTCCAGAAGAAGGTTGGTCAGAACCGCTGTTGATCCCGTCCACGGGGGATGTATTCGGAGCGGGGCCAGTCCCATTTTGATATCCTCCCGGGTAATGCCATCCGCCGTAACCGTTCCATGCGGGGTAGTAATACATCGGCGGTTGGGAGGAATCGGGGACATAGTGGGGATACGAGAGCTGCGATTGCGTAGGAGCCGGTGTGGGTGGTGTTTGGGTCGCCACCGGTGACCCCGCTGTTGATTGTGACGGGCCGATTGCAGTATACGGATGTGTACCAGAGTACGTTGCAACGTGATAGCCGTGCACAACCGGGTACGGAGGTGGGATCCCCATCGATGGATACTGTGCTGGCGACATTAGCGTGCTCGGAGCATCCTGGTGATAGCCCGGTGAGCTGGAGGCAAACGAAGTTTGGATTTGAGGTGACTGCACGTGGGAAGGAGGGAGAGTTGTAGGAGATTGGAACCGCTGAGGAGATTCTTGAGAAGGAGATCCATCCGAGTGCGGAACCGACACGGTGAGCGTGGGTTTCGATTGGGATTCTGGAGGAGACTGTTCCGCAATCGTTGAATTGCTACGTTTCGCTTTCTTGCTTCGTTTCCCAGGGGTACCGTATGGATCGTAACGCTTTCCACGCTTTCGAGAGTCTGAATCAGAGGCATTCCGACCATCGGCGATGAGAGGGACTCCGGTGGACAAAGGAGAACTCAATATTCCGTCGACTGAATGATCAATCTCGTCCGCCTCTCCCCGATATCTGGGCGTGCCATCGAAACATATCTCGATCTTGGGTGCTATTCGAAAGTGTTGCTTATCGAGATATTCCGGGCTGATGTCAAGCGATGCGATCTCCGGAAGAGATGATGGTGACCTGAGACGGCCCTCTTCGACGTCTTCAACTTTATAGTACGAGATCAGATGTTGGGTTACGCCGTCAATGGTGAGAGAAAACGTCTGGGAGAGAGAGGGTCGAAAAAAACGCGGTTTGCCGAAAAGAGGAAAATCAGTACCTTTTTGACCATACCGCTTGGTTTAAACTTGTACGAGTTGGTCAAGCTGCCGACGAGGCATCTTTCTCTTGCCTTGTCGATCCCCACGCTTTCTCCTTTGGGACGACTGAGAGAGGTGGATTCGGTTCGACCGGACTCCTGATGGTTATCTCCGGTGTTTGTGTCTGCTGGGTGGTCACCAGATTTAGAGCGGAGGGCGACACCACGTTTCTCTGTTTCTCTGTAGAGAAGGAAATTGCCCAGAATCCTGCTAGGACTCCAAAAAAAGCCATCGGTCCAACGTTTGATGCCACTCTCAGCCTCATCGAAGACAAAGACGGAGCCAGATGTGATCATTTTCCGTTCAGACTCTACTAGCCGGCGGGTAACGCGGGGGATGAGACCCCGCCGAGCGGCTTCGAAGATGAGGAGGGCATCGCCCGTGGTCTCGATCCAACCCTGCCAAGGTGGTTGGGTCCAAGTTGGCGGAGCATCATCGGGTTGAGGGGCTGGATTCGAGTCGGGCATGAGGAAGGAGGGCTGAACATCGCGAAGGAGGTGATGGAAACAAGACGTAAAGCGACCATGGACGGGGCAGGGGGAATGAATCAGCACAGTTTAACGCGGCAAGGGGAAAAAAGGAGGAAAAAAGATAAAGTTCAAAGGTAAATTCTAATCACCGGTAAGTTGGGATCGACAGCGAGTTGTGGTTCAGGTTGAGCCCGGTCCGGCCACTGTCCTTTGCAGAAACGATGCAAACCGCGTCAGAGACACTCTCTCGCTCAACGCGCCCTCACGATACTCACTCAGGCGGTGAGGGGAAACGCAAAGGACTCAGCCAGGCAGAAGGACAATAAACAGCACCCGATGCCCGTGCTCCCCCCCTCCGTCTGCTGACCGGCCGGGCGGAGTCTCAAATACGGATCAAGGCAAATTCGTCCTTTCCCACGATCGCTCGTGTCTTCTTTTGAGCACGAGCTGAGGCTTGCGGATCTATTGAGAAGCAGACTCGATATCGAGTCGTCCTAACTCCCTCGCATGCATTAAACCCCAGGAATTTGTGCGCCTCTTGGCTTCTTTCTCCCCTTCCCAAGCATTGATACACCTTTCAACGCCCTGGTCAAACCCTGCTGTCAAAAATAACCTATCCGCTTTCCATCAGAGCGGCTGCCTCAGAGTATTTCCATTTTTCACATCCACGGATTCAGTTCATCAATCTCGCTACCTTGACAATCTCTTTCGTACACCTTTCCAACAATACTTCGCGGCTTTACCGTGGTGATCTGTCGTCCCTTCTCCATCCGCTGTCGCAATGCTGGGTCCTCCACCTCGTTCCTGATGGTTTCTCCATTTCATCACCCCGGCTGCCCGGGTCCTGGCCAGCTGGACTTTTTTGAGGCTCGGCCAAGTCAAGTATAAAATCCATCCATCTTTCGGGACCTAACCCTAGAGGTCTTCTCGTTATTCTTCTCTTCCAGGATGGGCCCCCGTGGACGCAGTTTCCTCGTGTCTCTCGTTTTCATCACAGTCTGTGTCTCCCCCCGCTCAATCTCTCCTCCTGTACATGTCGCTCATGTAATTCTATAGGCCACCTATGGCTCTCACTCTCCTTTTTCTCACGGCGCAAAGCGGATGAACCGTCTACGCCGTCAATCAGGCCCCCTTCCTGGAAACTGGTCCAGCATCGGATGTTATTTGTGCGATTTCTCCACCCGCCGGAGGATTTTGTGCTCATCGCTCGTCTGTAGGGATAATGTTCAAGGCCGAGCTCTCACAGGAGCCGGTTACGCCAGCACCACAGACATGACCGTGGAAAATTGCATCGCTTTCTGTGACGGTCAAAACTTCGACTACGCTGGTCTCGAATGGTATCAAGAGTGTTTCTGCGGTAATTTCATTGTCAATGGCGGCGCAGAAACGACCGCCTCCGACTGCAGTTTCCCTTGCACCGGCGATGCTACCCAAGTGTGTGGTGCTGGCAATCGTCTCAGTATGTACCATTCCGGTCAGGCACCTCCTCCTGCTCCAGAAATTGTTCCAAGCGTAGGATTGTGGCAGTCTCTCGGATGTTACAGGTGAGTCGTCTTCCTGTGCCAGTCGTCGGTCACACCTTCCCGACCTTAACCCTTCTCGATCAGCGACAACGTCGGAGGTAGATCACTCCCCATCCCAGTCGGAGTCTCCAGCAACACGATCGAGAGTTGTACTTCGGCTTGCTACAGCGCCGGTTACGTCCTGGCTGGTACGGAATACTCCGTGGAATGTTTTTGTGGCACGTCCATTCAAGCTGGAGGTGCTCCCACTCCCGCTTCCGAATGCAACATGTTATGCTCTGGAAACAGTACGCAATATTGTGGTGGCCCGAATCGTCTCAATCTCTACAACTACACTGGCACTCCCCCGACTGTAACTCCACCTCCCCCACCACCTCCTCCCCCTGGTACAAGTACTGTCTACCCCGTCGCCGATCCGCCCGGAAACTGGACATATGACGGATGCTGGACGTAAGTCATCATGACTTTCCTGTATTTCCTTGCTCTCATTCCAACGCAGTGACAATGCGAATGGTCGTGTGTTCCCCAAGATACTCGATGACAACCCCAGTTTGACGACCGCCGGCTGTATTGAGTCTTGTTCGGCTCTCAATTACACTATTGCCGGCCTAGAGTGGAGCGTCCAGTGCATGGTGTGTCTCATCTGTCCCCCACATAAACTTACCGGGCTTTTAATCCATCACCAGTGCGGTAATTACCTGATCGCCGGTGCAGTCAAGAACACCGACGATTCCACTTGTAACATGGGTTGCGGTGGTAATCAAACCGAAGCATGTGGTGGACCCAATCGCCTCTCTGTATATTCTTCTACCGGAAGTGTTACTGCCCTCCCGGTTGCCATCCCCCTTGCTGATAACCTTCCCGGTCAATGGCAATATGTCGGGTGCTTAGCGTGAGCTGTCTAGCTCCGTTACCCCTGGTCAAAACTGACCGTTTTACTCAGTGAGCCCGGCGCCCCTCGTGTTTTCCCCAACAAAATGGTCAACACTGTCAACAACACCGTCCAAAGTTGTCTCAAGAGGTGTTCTGATTACGGATATCCTGCTGGCGGTCTCGAGTATGGTGAAGAATGCTACTGCGGCGATGTCGAGGAGATCGTGGCCAACGGGGGCGTCATGAGACCGGAGAGCGAATGCAATATGCTCTGCAATGGAGACCCATACCACTTGTGTGGTGGTCAACAGAGACTGCAGCTCTACCAGTGGAACGGGAACTTGAACGTTTGGCACGAACCCCAAAACACCGGCCACTACGAATTCTTGATCAGCAGCCCCGTTATCCCTCTGATCTCTACCCTCGGTATCAACGACAAGGTCACCTTCGTCGAGAAGTGGGGTACTAGCGTCTACCCGAACAGCACTGGTGCCTATGAACTGGATTTAACCCTGGTTCATGATTACACCAAGACATGGAGAGCGATGCATATCAAGTCCGATGTCTTCTGCGCCGCAAGCATTATTTTACCAGACAAGGCCGGGCGTCAGATCAACGTTGGCGGGTGGAGTGTCGACTCACTTTATGGCGTCCGTTTCTATTCCCCGGATGGCTCTGCCGGTGTCAACGGAACAAATGACTGGGAGGAAGATGTGCAGGTCCTAGCTCTCCAGCGCGGGCGGTGGTACCCTACTGCTCTGGTGTTGGCAAACGGTTCTGTCTTGGTCGTCGGTGGCGAACATGGTTCCAACGGAGCCCCCGAGCCCAGTCTTGAGATCCTTCCCAAGCCTGCAGGTGGAGACACAGTCATGGAACTCGACTGGTTGGCGAGGACCGACCCAAATAACTTGTACCCTTTCATGTACGTTCTTCCGACCAACGGGAATATCTTCGTCAGTGAGTAGGCCCACAACCCGCACTGCAATTTTTGATCTAACTCCGTTCGACAGGTTATTGGAACGAGGCCCGTATCCTGGACAAGGCCACTTTCCAAACAACCAAGGTTTTGCCCAACCTCCCTGGATCCGTGATCAGTGGAATCGCTGGCCGTACATATCCCCTTGCTGGTGCATCAACACTTTTCCCTCAGTACTACCCTTACACCGATCCCTTGGAAGTCATCTTCTGCGGTGGTTCGGACCTTCTCGAGTTCCAAAGGGCGCTCGATAATTGCGTCAGCGTTAAGCCAGAGGTCCCTGAACCTACTTGGACCATTGAACGCATGGTAAGCTTAGGAGTAGCTTCCTCTTCCCGATCTCCAAGTAACAATTCCTTCTTCAGCCTTCCCGCCGTGTGATGGCTTGCATGGTTACCCTCCCTGATGGCACTTTCCTCATCCTGAACGGTGCTCAACAAGGCGTTGCTGGTTTCGGACTGGCGGATTATCCAAATCTGGATGCTCTCCTCTACAACCCGGCCCTTCCCGCTGGCCAGCGTATCTCCAAGCTTGGCAAAACCATCGTTGCTCGTATGTATCACTCTGAAGCGATCCTCCTTCACGATGGTCGCGTCCTTGTCTCGGGATCCGACCCCCAACACTACCTCGAGGACGGCGTCACTCAAAAATACCCTGAGGAATTCCGAGTTGAAGTCTACATCCCGCCCTATTTGACCGATGGGAGGACCCAACCCACATATACCATTGTAGATAAGGATTGGGAGTACGGGAAGACATACCACATTAACGTCAACCTCTTCCACGGTTCGACAGCAAACGTGAGGGTCTCGCTTCTCGCCGCTACCTCCAGCACCCATGGTAACTTGATGGGAGCTCGTATCATCTTCCCCAAGGTGACGTGCACGGGCAATGACTGTGCCATTGAGGCGCCTCCCAATGTCAATGTCTCCCCTCCCGGTTGGCATATGCTGTTCATCCTTGATGGTCCCACGCCTTCCCACTCCCAATGGATCCGCGTCGGAGGAGACCCTGCCGAGCTTGGTAACTGGCCACAAGGAGCTCCCTTCAACCCTCCTGGAATTTAAAACATTTTCCCTGGCGTTTCACGCTTGAATACCCTCTTTGAGTAGCAATTTTCTCGGACGTTGGTTCAATTGGTCTCCTTTGGACACTCTTCACTCCTTAGTTAATTACCTAGCGAAATAGATCACCCACCGCACAGGCAGTCTGCAACGTGTTAATCGATGTAATTTGTCATTACGAAAAACTCTCGGGCGAGGAGATGCGAAAATTTGAAACATTGATCGACGTCGATGGGCGAGGCACTTGCACGTGGATCACTTGACAACTGCGTCCACAGTCTTCGAGACTTCTGGGACAGGCTTTGCAGGACACGGCTGCGCCTCGACCCTCCACGGCCACGCACTATTGTATACTACAGCACAAATGGCCTTCGATCCCGCGGCCCTGAATGTACCGCAAGACCTAGGTACTTCAACTCGACAGCTTCACGACGTCGGCAACGGTCGCGCTCACCAGTTTTTCTCCCAGTCTCAATCTTCCATTGCTCGTTCCACCCCACCAAGGGAAATGTCGTGGATTGGGCACTCAAGGCCAACTCGAGTTCGTGTTTCCCTCCAGCGTGGTACCGACGTAGAAATTGAAGCCGACACCAGACCTTGACTTGACGAATGTCGAATTTAGCTCACTACCAAGCGGCCTCCATCTCGTTGAGGAAGACGTTGTGTGCGCATTTATTTCCCCTCTCCGAGCTCAATTCGTGATATCCTTCCAAAACTGTTCTCCAGCTACTTCACCAAAGGCGATCATCAAGGTGTATCGATATTCCGTCGCAGAGAAACTGCGGAAGAGGGTCATCGTGGATTTCGTCTGTCCTCATTAGGTGTCCTTCTGGCAAAGTCATCTCGCCCCCGACCATGGCAACATGTTCCATCCTTGAAGTCACTTATTCGTTCCATGTATTCGCGATTTAAGGAAGAGGGCATTTACGACCCCGAACAATTCGACTGGTCAACTGCGGAGAGCTTCTTCGAACAAAGGAAGGATTCTCAGACTGATTCTTCCGACCCGGGTGCTTGGAGAGGCTGGAGTGATGAATTAGACTCGGTGAGTGTTGGTACCACCCCGCCTCTCTTCCTACCGGACGTGTCACACGCCGCTGACCTCAAATTCCGACCCAGCCTGATCCAGATCTCTACAACCCCGCCACCCATCTACCCCACCTTCTTCGCATCCTCGGACTGTCAACAATTACGCTGTACAAACACATCCTCGGCCGCAGGCGAATCCTAATCTATACCCTTCCCCCTGTAGAAGCTTCAGGGATACTATGTCAAGTCGCCGCGGATATGTGCTATGAAGACCAAGTCGATTATGATCCAAGTTTGGATCGACGCAGCCCCCCTGTTGGCTTGGACACTGGTGGCAGCAGGGTCGACGGCTCTTCCCTGCGGCTGAAAGGGCGGACTCGCGAGAGTATTAGGGTCCTTGGGATGGTCACCTTAAGTGATTTGGATATGTTACAGTCCGAGGATAATTGTCGGAGAGGCTGGGTAGCTTGTACAACTGATGCCATCTATCTAGAGAAACCCTCGCTTTATGACCTGGTTATCGACCTCACGACCTCCACGCCGTCCAAAACTAGTTGTCCCACATTATACCTCTCACGACCTACTGAGTGGACGGAAGATGGAAAAGGTCAAAAACACAAGCTGTCACCAGTCCGATTTACATGGAGCGACGTGAAAGTTGTGAGTATTCTTGTCTAGACAGATTGTCATCTTTGTTCACGTTGATGCAGTGGGCCGAGCTGGAGCGACTCTTGGTGCGGCATGTGACGGATGACCACAACTGCTGTGAACCTCACCCTAAAGCGACGGCGGAGCCGTCCTCGAGCTGGACCAGCATTTGGCGTGTATATGAAGATGTGTGCATCATCTGTGCAGGACTCTGGATGGGGACGTGGAGAGATAATTCGGTTGCGTCGTACTCTACCGTCAATGGCGACATGGCGAACTGGGGTCAGGTCCGTTTGGAAGGAGACGATGACCTGTCGGTTGGCGGATCTTATGTTCGCAATCTAGGAATGGGAATCGAGGGTCGCCCAGCCGCCACTTCAGATCTGGACAGAGAAGTTTCAGGAACCTCAGGGTCTTCGAAGGCTACCAAGCGGGCGAGCGGGATGTCGGTCTGGTCCAAGTTCACAAACAGAGATGCGAACGATCGGCTAACCCAGTCAGGGAGCGACGAGGAGGATGCAAGACTGCGGAAACGCGAACAACAAATACTTCTGACACTCGCTCTGCTACAAACTTTCCATGCCCATACGACCAACCTTCTTTTCAAATTGTCACACCATCTGCCCAGCACTCCAGCGTCATCGTCTAACAACAACCTTTCCACGATCTACTTGATCCCGAGAGACCTGTACGCCTTTGAACTGGGCCCCCTGAGTAGCTTGGACGCACAGTTTATAGAGTGGTTGGGGGAAGAATACGGGTCAAGAGTGGGTGTGAGGGTTGTTGTACGTAGAGGGTGGAAGGATCTCACTAGACTAGTGTTAGGACTTTGAGCATTAGGCTTGTATCTTTCCCCGTCCCCCCCCCTTTTTTCCGTTCATCGTTATGATATTATTTGATATTATTTAATAACCATGTGCGATTTATGGTGAATGTATGGAGGACGCTTGTTTTGAACACGGGTTTCGCTCACTAATCGAAAGATTGGTATCTCGGGCGTCGCGGGGTCGTTGAAAACAGTCCAAGTAAAGACAAGGGATGACGACCAAGGACCCAAGACTGTGGAATAAAAGGCATGGAAGGGGAGTAAGACGGTCAAACCTGGCCTGGTTGACCCTTCTTCTCAGAGGGAACGTCGCCAAGAATCGCGGTGCGACGCTTGGTAAAGATTTTGTTCCTAAGCTTAGTGATCCCCCATACAATGGAGAAGATGATGCATTCGCCGATCAGGACGCCGAACACATAAGCTGCAACCAGTCCACCATACCGATCCGGATCGAGGAACTTGTAAGCTTTGTGTAGGGGGGATAGAATCAGCACGGACAAGAACAAGGCAGGATAAATAGGGGAACGGACGGTAAAAATTCTGGCTCGCGTGGGTGATATACGCCAGTCCAATGTATAAGCCGATGGTGAAGATGCAGATGGGGAGGTAGAGCCAGGGAATCGGTCCGACGAACGTCAACAAAATTTCAGATAGGGCGAAAGCAACGTTGAGGATATGAACAGAGGTGTTATTCCAAGCTATAGGTGATGATCGTGTGAGCAGCCGAATACAAATTACTGGTGATACAATGGTACCTTTGTAAGGCGTCGCGAAGGAGTCAGAGGAAGCCAGCAGAGCCCAGTAGGCGATGGTGACTATGAAGGCTGAAAAATGAAGGTTTTAGCGAGGTCACACTGGGCGGGTACTGCGAGGGAACACACGGAAGGTGGTGATAGTTGCGTACAGCCATAAATGAAGCAATTGGAACAACTTGGGCCAATGTCGTAAAGGGTATTTCTTCCAGAGCGCATACACAATGGTCTGCACACCAGCCGCCCAAAAGTAGGCACAAAGGCCGATCGCGGACAAGTGAGTGAAATAGGAGCAGAATCTGGAGGGTGCACGCGTCAGAGATAAATGCATAGAGCTTGAACGTGGACCGACTCCTCGAAATCCTGGGGGAAATAGACTGAATCCCAAGAGAGCTTAAAGATGAAATAGACGAGGTAGTAGAAACCGTAGAGGAGTCTAATGAATGCGAGAACGAGCGGGGTGTAGATTGGAGAGGTCACAAGAGAATACTCGGGGTCGAAGGGGACGCCGACCCCGAACTTTGAGTACGCGCCGCCCATGGGTGGGAGGCGGGGAGGAAGGTGAAGGAGAAAGACGGTTGTAAGGACCAGGCAAAGTGAAACGTTCTGCCAGGTTCGTTAGATCGGCTCTGTCCATCTGAAACTGAGTGAAAGGGGGATCACGAGGTATCTGGCGGGTGACCGCACAAAGGCAGATCCGTTGTCCCGGTAAGACCAATCTCACGAACCTTGAGCGCAGTGCTCTTTTTTATTTCCTATACTTATGTATCTCTGTATCGAGGTCAGTCGAGGGAAGCAGCCACAGGCTGACGAGTCCAGTGTGAACGGGGGGGGGGGGGGAATCGAACCCACGTGACTTTAACAGATAGACCGGCGGATCTGTGCCGAATTGCCTGGCATTAGCTAGGATCCTCCGTCCGACTGCCGCCACCGCCTGCTCCTCACTCCCTGTCCCCCTCTGTCCATCCTCAATCCGTTCAGTTATCCCTCATTCCTGCCCCCTCGCCTCTGCGGTCATGTTCCCACCACCAGTGGGCGGTTTGGCCCCTTATTCGCACCCTCAAGTCACCGGTAATCTTATCGCTTCCATCGTATCCCCCACCCATCTCACAACGCCCAACAATCTCCTGCATAGGTCTCACCCTCACAGTCACCGCAGGCGAAGATATTTCCAGGGTCCTTCGTTTCGACAAGTCGGAGACCCCAGTCGTCAACATTGGGCGCATGCCCTCGTCCAGAGCCAATGAACTTGAGCTTGATCTCGACCTCGACCTCGCTTGGTTCAGGTGTGCTGTCGTCAGTAGGAAGCATGCAAAGATTTGTTTCGCAGACAGTGGTCATGTAAGTACCCCGATCTTCACATTCCCCCTCCCCTCGTCATGGCTACAACTATCCGCCTTCCGCATCTCCTACAGGTTTATCTCATCGATCTATCCTCCCATCACGGTACCCACTTGCTCAAGGTCGGACACGCCGTTCCCGCCGTTCTCGCTCCTGAAGTCCCCACCCCACTTGGCGACGGCGATGTCATCACCTTTGGCAAGTCCGTTGGCAAGGATTCGGATCTTGTTCGTCCCGTTTCAGTCAGAGTCGGGTTCTTGCTTCAGCCGGCAGGCCACTCCGAAATATCTCAGCCCATTCACATCACAACGTCGAATTCTGGTCGCTTCGGAGTCCTGACCGATATCGACTCTTCTTCATCCTCTTCCGATTCCGAAGTCGAAGAAGTCGATCCCCCCGAGGTTCTCCCATCCAACCCCTACCGTGCGCAGATCCCCAGTCATAGTTTTCCTCATGGCTTTGGATTCATTGAACAGTGGTTCCGCACAGACACCCCCGATCCTCATACCCAATCCCAATCATGCCCCTCTCTCCCCGGTTTTCACTCACAGCCTCAGTCCAAACACGAGGACGCTTCTTCCAGCGCCTCTCCCATGGCAAAGGAGGTGATCAACGTGGATGATTACGATGACTCGGAAATGGTCATCCCTTACAGGACTACCCAAATCTTCACTCACCTCACTGACATGAGCATCCCTCCTTCTTCTGCTGCGGCTGTCATGACCCCTATCCACATCGATTTGGAGGACACCATTGACAATATCGTCGTAGAACCAAGCCTCGTCGGTGCCTGGCCCCCTTCGCCCCGTTCCCCAATTGACCACGAGGAGTTCGTAGTCAGCCTGATGGATGGCATGGATGGTGGTGAAGTGGACATGAACCTCGAATCCGATGCAGAAGACTCTCCGGACCACGACGTTTCCAAGGTCTCCGAGAACAATGATTCAGGCCCCTCCCCGAATGTCACGGAGGAAGCGGCGGGTGCTCCCCATACTCCAGAGTTTAGCCCCATCGACGCTGTCGACCTTAGTCCGAGTGTGAATGCCGTCGCTGAACCAAGTACCACTACCACTCTCAAGGTACTCGAGGATATCAAGGAAGATTTGGATAGCATTAAAGAGAACGTTCGTCAGGTTTCGGCAAGTTCCAATTCAATACACGAACTCCCAACAGCCCACAGCTCATACGATCTACAGAGCGACGTCTGGGAGCTCCAGAAATCTCAGCAGAACACCTCCACCAGCGTTTGGGATATCAACAGACGAGTAGACAGCCTCGATCTCCGGATCAAAGCGATGGAATCCGCACATGAAACCAACTACGAGAAGCTCAGTGCAATGCTCGAGAAGGAAGCTGCGCGAGTGGATGAAGTCCTGCGCAAGTGCCAGGAGGAGAAAGAGGAAACGAAGAAGACGTGCAAGACCTTGATGGACGGTGTGTTTGACAACACCCTCAGTCAACGTTCCCCGGTGACGAACCGACGTTTATTCCACACAGAAATACAATCGCTCCGGGAACAAACAGACAAACGAGTATCCACAGAGGTCGAAGCACTCAAGGCCGCTCAGAAGGAAGCCCTTGATGCGGTGAGGGCCATGACCCAAGAGACACAAATCGTAAGTTTCCCGTCTACACCGTGCACCTCCATGCGTCCGACCCAATCGTTCTGCCAGGCATGCACCAGTCACCTCAACAACCTTAAGCGAAAGAGGGATGAACTGGAAGAGGAAGAGGAGGCCGAACGTGCGGTGAAGCTGGCAAAATTCTCCAAGAGTCAGGCCGCTGGAAACATCGTTACGGCTGCTTCTATCTTCACCGCTGGAGTCGTTGCCACCTGGTCCGCACTTGCGTTCTCTTGACACACCACATTCCATTGTTGTATTATTAGAAGGTATCTGCTGCTCTCTCATTTCCTGCATTAGCCCCCCCCCCTTCGCCTTTTCATGGTTTCCACGATGTACGTGTACAGCTGCTGAGTTTCGAGTGCCCATTCTCCTCGCAAATCCCATTCCCTCAGTCAGACTTGTTTTCGAATGTTGTAGTTTCCCCTTTGTTTTGTTTTATTTCGCCCTCTGTCGCGACCCGAATACAATCCTTATTTTCATCTCAGTTATGTTCCTGGCTCGGTGGTTCAGGGTTTCAGGGCGAATGAGCGAAGTATCACCACGTCACGAGATCTCACATCTACGGACGCAAATAGAAATAACAGTAAGGAAAAGGGTCCATAAGAGGTGGGTTCGATATGGTTATCGGTATGGTTCACAGGGATTAAGATATGCGAGGGATGAGAGTGACTGATCGTAAGGTAGATGTAACGTAGGCTACTTTGGGCGTCTGGTGCGGGTTGTTGAAAGCGAAATCAAGTGTCAGACATTGCAAGAACGGGGTGTGGGCGTACGGCGAGAGAAATCAGCGGCTGAGCAAAAAATGGCAACAAGTGGACAACACAACGGATGGGGAATCAAAGGAGACGGAGAATCCGCGTATTTGTACAGGGACACAATCACGGCCTACTGAAGTAGGGGTGGAGGAGTGCTCGTTTAGCTACAGGAGAAGAGATGTTAGGGATGCAAGCGAGTGGGACAGGAGTCGAGATTTTACCTGAAATGCGCTTCGAGGTGTCATACACAAGCAATTGCTTAATCAACTCCACACCCTGAGGATCCAATGACGGGAGATGCGAGGCGAGATCGGCCCCTGGCCACTGAGGGAAGGTTGGCTTGTAATCCGGTAGCTGGCTCACCCCCGGCCATCTCTCTTCATTCGGTGTCCCCATGATCCTGGATGAGTGTAAGCGAGGCAAACAGGGTAAGTGAAGTACGATGTGAGCTACTGACCTAAAAATCCTGAAGATTTGGTCTATTTCCGAATCCCCCGGAAAGAGAGGACCGCCCTTGTTGACCATCTCCGCGAAGATGCATCCAACAGACCACATGTCTATCGCCGTCCCATAGTGCCGAGAGCCAAGGAGCACTTCGGGTGCCCGATACCAAAGCGTTACGACCTATAAGGTTTTAGGGGGTGAGTCGAGTTGTGACACCCAGAATGCTGACGTACTTCATGAGTGTACGTTCGCATGGGAATGCCGAACGCCCGCGCCAGTCCGAAATCAGCCAATTTGAGATTGTCATTCTTATCGATGAGAAGGTTCTGGGGTTTGAGGTCTCGATGTAGGATTCGGTGGGAATGACAATATAAAAGACCGGCGGTGAGTTGTTTTGTGAATTTCTACAAGAAGGCGAGTGAGTCGTAAACGGTGGCACGTGACGATTGAATGAAAGGAGTATTGTCCTCGTGTGGAACACGCATGGACGCGACAGTGAGGGAGGAAATGTATCAAAGACGCGCAGTGACCGCCCGTGTAATGGGGGACGAGCGGAGCGAGCAGGAGGAAGGTTTCAGCCAGCTGACCTTTGTGATCGCGAGCGAGATCGGTTTTCCAGTGTGGTTCCCAAGCTCGATGTAACGCTTCAAGTCGACGTCAATGAATTCAAAGACAAGGTACAGCTTGTTGTCAGCGTGGACGATGTCGAGCAGCCTGTGAGGATTCGAATGGTCAAGGGACGTTGTAGACGCAGTGGGACGGCAGTGGATATCGTACTTCACGACGTTATCATCCTTGAGCTCCTTGAGCAGGCTGATTTCTCGAATGGCAGTGCTCGGGACGCCTTCATCTTCTGCTTCCAGTCTAATCTTCTTGAGGGCGACGATTTCGTTTGAGGTTACATCACGGGCCTTGTACACGACGCCGTAAGTTCCTGGGAAAATGATGGGGGTCATTGGATGTCAGGTGGCCAGGATTGCGGGCTCGAGGTACCTTCGCCTGTGGGGTAGGGCATGAGTCAAGGAGGACAAGGGTGAGTTGATTGAACACTGACCGACTTTCTCGATCTTTGCGTATCTGTTCGCGATGCGGATGAGATGTTTGTTCGATGGAGAGCTAGATAGATCCAACGCACCGGTCCATATGAATTTCTGGGTGGTCTCGAAGGCGCTGACTGGTCGTGGGCGGACGTATCTGGTGGTTGGGGAGAGAGAGAGACAGGTGGCCGCTGGTGGCGTTTTATTAAAGTCGAAAAGTCAATTTGCTTTTGGCCCAAATATCTGCTTATGTAATCACCAGCCCCCCTCCCCTCTAGTGGGCAAAAAATAAAATCTTCAACCCCTGCATTTCGGTTTATCATCTTGGTTACCATCAGCCTGACCGGAACTTTGCTCTGCAACCCTCCCCGTCCTTGTTATTGCGGATCGAATCCGTAGTGGATGGATCGTGAGCGGCGATCAGCGTTCCCACCCAGCACATCACCACCGGCTCCCCAAGGCCCGTAGATCACCGATACCACCCCAACGTTTCCCGTCAGACTCGAGTCCATGCACACACCGTACTTGCTTTGGAATAAGTCAACAAACTCACCCCGCTCGGCCGAATCCATCAGGCTGGTCGTGGCCAACTTGTGTTATCCCGTTGACCCTTTTGTCTAGTGAGGTCGATGTATTCTCCCGGCCAAGGACCTTCGGCTGCACCAAAGTCCCGTAAACCAGTGCAGCAGGCTTTTCAGATCGGCGATGGCGACTCACATCTGTCAATGGTGTTATCTTCCCCATCTTCATCCACCTCTTCGTCTTCCTCCTCCCATGTCTCGTTCAGGGCGGGATTCCGCTGCTTGTCTGCTGCGAGGTCCCCCGTCAAGAGAGCCATCGATTCATCCTTTTTATCTTGTAGGGATTTGTCCCTGGCCGCCCGTGCACGCTCGAGCTCCGGAAGGTATTCCCTGCTGCGCGTGAGAACGTGTTGTAACCGCACCCCATATTCACGTACCTTTCGTATTCCTCCCGTGATGCGTCAACTGCCTCAAAGAACTCTTTTATTCCGTTCCCGGTCACACTCGACACTCCGACCGCCTGCCGTCCTTAGGTTCGCAGATTATCGCAGGGTAACGTAACAGCTTACCTTAAGGTTCTTGTAAAACTCGTCGAGAACTAGGCTCATGCTATTCATAAGGCTGTTCATGTACGTCGGTTCGCCCTCTTCGTCGTTCGTATCACGGTGGGAAGCTAGCGCCGTCTGGAACGCTTCGAAATCTTGCATCCACTCAACCGCAAAATCGTGGGGTTGCACATCAGTCTTGTTGAAGACCAGGATAAAAGGGAGCTTGGTCTTGTACAGGATACTGGATGGATTTACGTTCCATCGGAGCCCTTCCGGAGTGGAAGTTAATAGACTCCTACCTGCAAGCGTAGAGCATATTGGACATGAAAGTTGCGGGAGCCATCGTCCGGGGGGTATCAATGATGTAGGCCACAACTGCGGGGAAGCTGGAAGCCATGGCATCGGTTATGATAGCCCCTGATGCGGACCAGGTAAAAATCTCAATCTGTCCAGGAGTGTCCAGAATCACGTAGCTAGGGAGGAGCCGTTAGCGATTTTGAGGGAGACGCCACAATCACGGTCGAAGTACTCCACAGTATCAGCTCTTTTTTCGACAAGGTCAAGGACCTGGTCAAACTTTGTTGTAAACAGGTTGAGCGCGGTGAGAATGCCGCCATTCGGCCCCAAATTGTACCTGTTCCGATGGTTTTTTGAAACGGGGGTGAGAAAATAAACATGAAACTTACTGTCTCATGACCTCGTGGTAGTTTATCGTATCCCGTATGTCGATATTAGGCTCGAACGCGGTTGTGGCCACAGCAGGATCGAGGTTTAGAACATAGGGAGGCCTGTTGTGAGAGCCGAGGTGCGAGTTTATTCTGTTGACAAAGGTGGATTTGCCCGCACCGGCCATGCCGATGGTGATTATCACGGTCGGCTTTTTCTTGTCTTTCAGTTCTTCCGTCGCCATCGCCGTTCAAGACAAGATGTGGATTATGATCTAATTTTTGTCCAATCGACCACCTCAGCGCGCACCTTCCAAAACCGGCCTTTGGGCGTCTACAGACATTACCGCGGAGGGCGCCTTGGCCCAATCCCTCCCACCGTCCTTGTCCTTCTCCACATCTGCAAACTAGGATGGCCGAGGCCGCTTCACCCTTCACAAGAGGTGGGGGCAGAGGCTTTGGTGCGAATACAAGGGGACCGACTCCTCCAAGTGGTCGAGGACGCGGATCGAAGAATAAGCACTGGCCTCCTGCAAGTGGCTCGGACAACGAACGATGGGAGCGCGGCGGGCACAGAGGGGGAGGTCGTGGACGCGGGAGGGGTCGTGGAAATTTGACCGCAACATTCGTACAGGACAAATCGCACCAGGTGGTCGATCTCGCGACCGACGAAGATCTCGAGGAGGAGTCTGAAGAAGAGGAGCAAGTGGCCGACGGCGAACTGGGACTGGATGCAACCCAGGAAGAACGGGACGAGTTCTGGAGAGAGGTGCGTTGCCGGCAAGCCTCCGAGCCCTGCGTTTTCCTCAGCAGTCATTCATCCAATAGCTTGTCAAAGCCCGCGAAGCAGAGAGGAAGAGGGCGATTGTAGAAGGTGCTATGGATGACCCTCTCGTTCCAAAACGACTGGAAGATGCTATCACCATGGTTGGGACGTGTATGGACATGTGTCCCCGTTTTGAAAGGTACAGGCGAGAACGAGAGAACAACCTGACTGAATTCGAAGTTGTGCGTGAAGGACCAATTCATTCTCCTCTGGAAGGTCTCTCGAATTTTCTGTGTAGGTTCCCGGCACTAAACGCGTGGATCACCGTAAGGCGGTCAAGATGTACGAACGCGCTGCTGGTGATAAGACAATCCCGTCCGACCTCCGTCCGCCGCTGGTTCTCAAAGTACGTACCTTCCTCGGTTATTCGTCAATCGTTGTCACCGTCGCTTCCCTAGAAAACTCTCGACTACCTTTTTCATGTCTTGCTGGAAGCTAAAGGATTCTCTGTCGCGCACAACTTCATTCGTGATCGCTCAAGAGCCGTCAGGACCGATTTTACCATGCAACACGAGACAGGGCCACTCGCTATCGAGTGTCACGACCGTTGCGCCCGATACCATATCCTCGCAATTCATTTCCTTGGTGGGGAACCGTCCTTTCTGGCCCAAGAGGACCGACTCTTAATGAATAGTGAGTACGGATAGGTCTCTCCGCCTGTGAAGATTCGACCTTTTTTCCATAGCTCTCCAAAGTCTAAAGGAGTTCTACGAGGACCAGCGTGGGAAGTTTGAATCCACTACAGAGCTCGAGATGCGAGTCTACCACCGCTTGATTCACATCCGAGATCAGAAGGAACGACACGAAGACATTCCCCACCACATCCTGGACAATCCCGTCTTCACGCTGATCACAAAATTCAGGCAACATGTCCAAGAGAAGAGCGCTCCCATCACGAAGGTGTCACAATTGAGTGTGGGGGACGATGGGATGGTCATATTCACCCAGCTCGCACAGGTGTTGCAAGAACAGAACAACACCGTGATGGTATATCTCATCGCTTGCATCCTCGAGCGTTTGTTTGGCAAAGGCGCCATTCAGGACGATTTAGAGTTGATTCGCGGAGACTTGTCTATCTCCAATATCATTGACGGGGTCTCTCTTCCACGGGAGACCGTTCAAGAGGAACGAAAGGACTTGTTTGAAGAAATCGATGTTGACGAAGAGTCGCAACCCTTCGTTGAACGAACAGAACAGGGCGAACTTCCAGCCCCCACCGCCCCCGACCCCACCCCCCCACAAATCTCTTCCGTTTTTGGAGGGTCTACTCCTTCACCGTTTGGAATGACTCCCGAGCAAGACCCAGGTCCCGCGCCCTCCCAAAATGCATTCTCCGTTCTCGTATCCACGCCAAGTCCTTTCGCCCCAAGTTCCGTCTTTGGAGGAACTCCATCCGTCTTCGGTGGCGGCCAACGTTCGTCAGTGTTTGGGCAGCTTGCGCCCAGCTCAATCCCTCCCCTTTCAGGGAACCCGCCGGAATCTATGCTACAGCCCCACCACTCGAACGGATTGACGTCCTCGCAGACTCCACCTTCGTTTTTCCAACTCACCCCTCCGGCAACGAAACCGGAACCCTCATTCGTACGCTCACCCCCGAAGGCAATCCTAGAGCTCCCCCAGCCCCAGCCGCCTCTCCTAGAGATGTCTCACTTGCCTTCCAGGGTCCCACTGAACCCCAACGCACCGGCGTTTTCCCTGCCGAAACCTTCACCCCCTGTCCTACCAATACCGTCGAGCTCACCACCGAAAGCTACGCAACGTGCTTCCGCACATACTTTCACCACACCCGCATTTCCCTCTTCGTCTACATCACAATCGCCGACGCCATCTTTTCCCCTCCCCACCCCTCTAGAAGAACCACAAACTACGTCTGCCGCCCGACTTGTGGAAAGGAGACAAACCTTGTGGGATCTTCCAGGGACATACGGACCACGGCGACCACCAAGAATCAACACCGACCTCACGTCTGGTGGGTCAAAATCAAGTCCCAACGTGCCACCATTGTTGAAGAGAGCGGAGCCAATTTCTCTCCCACCTACCACCCCTCACACGCCACTCTCCACTCGTCTGTCCTTCAAGGGGAATAAATCCTTGAAGGGTTTTCCGTCGATTCAGAATATCCAAACGCCCGCAGATATTCTTAGTCCATTGAATTTGACGCCTTCTATCAATGCTCAAGAATTTTCATTCACGATCCCTACCCCCCAGCAACCAGACCTTTCCGCTACTACGGAGAAACTCAATAAAATTGCCACTAAGGAGGCAATGGTGGAAGAAAGGACGACCAATAAGAAAGGGTTTACGCGGGCTGCTGATGCCAAGGGGAAGGCCACCCGCTTCAAGTGCCGTGGGGTTCTCGTCAAGAACTGTTTCTCTCGTTGGAAGCGGAGGCTCATGGATCGGGTGGAGTACCTGGAAGCTGTAAGAAAGAGCGACGAATATAGCAAGAAGCTGCAGATCGAGCGAGAGTTATCCGCAAGCATTTCCGTTTCTTCGTGTAGCGGAGGCGACAGGAAGCGTAGGATCTCTGGGATGTCCCCCGATTCAGCCCAGAGGAAGCGTGCACGCAAACGTCTATCCGTCAAGTATGCCCCTCCGAGAACGCAAGATGACCTGGTTAGGAGGCTACGAGAGGTATGTATCAGTTGAAACACGTCCACATTGCTACCAGCCCGCTTACTTCCGCGCATCGCAGAACCACGAGGAGAACGAGCGGAGATGGGCTACAGGGACATTCACAAGGTCCTTGCGTGAGCGACTTGAAAGAGAGCACCTTCCCCCGGACTGGCTCGTCTGGCTGTCGATCAATCAGGACAACGATGGCACTGCTATTTGGCTCCAACGCAAATTCGACGTTCCGTCTTCTGGAACTTGGTTGTCCGATAAGATCTTCCAAATTGGCCCTGCCACTTCGACCGTTGGCGCAGAGGGTGGAGCCCCCGGCTTGATTGTTTTCGAATGCACCCCGTTCGAAGATTTGGACGACGAACTTGAGAAAAAGTATAGGATCCTGGACGATTGCGCCCGCCTTAGGGAGATCTTACTAGCACTCCCAGAAGGACGTCACTTCTTGCCCTCACTTTTGTTGATCCTTTGGAGCGAACGAGAGCCCTCAGTCCCCGGACCCGATTTGCAGGACATGGTCGGTACCAGGTTGTCGTAGCTTCGGACAATTAACCCACATCCGTTCATAGGTATCCGATCTCATTACCGAGGGAATTCTCAAATCCTTCTCGACCATAACGATGACCACCTCTATGAAAGACGCAGATTTCAAATTCTTAGAGGCGGTTTCTTCCACACAGTTGGATCTGGAAGGTGAACTTGCCGTCAAGTGTACTGGGAGCTGTCAGTATTTCTATCCCCCGTGAAAAAATATGTCACCTAATTCGACTGTCCAGCACTCGTACGTTCCCTATCCATGGAATGGGTGGAGAATTTATCAGAGTGGACGGAGAGCTGTTTGGTGGATGGCCGTGGTACGTCTCACCCAAGGACGGGATCGGTATTCTAACTATTGCGCAGTTGACTGGGTATCGTACGGCGAGGTGCTCCAGGCTTCCAGCAGGATCATGGACAGCATTTCCTACCACGTCACCATCCTTTCGAAAACCAAGGCGATCCATTTACCTATCCTTGTGGCCGAGAACGTCCAAGATTCCAGGTATATTCTATTGGCCTGCCTTCCGATGTGACATCTGACCCCCGCAACTTCAGATCCGCGTTAAGGGCCATCACGTTATGGTTGGACGATCCCGCATGGATGCGAGTATCCAGCAGCGTGCTTATACACATCCAGTCATACGAGACTTCTGAAGCCGGTGTGTATAACGATCGTTGTTGATATGTGATGACATTGCTGAAGAGGAAGGCAGATTATTTCATCACGGACTTCAGTTCTCGATTACCCCAGCTTCTCTCGGCGACACTAGGTATCGCATGCGGAAGAGTCTTCCACACCAGCGTTTTCATCGTAAAGGAAGAGTACGAAGACCTATTTAAACAATTCAGGGACCAGCTGAGAAGCGAGAATGATACCCTGGTCGAATCTCGCGCCATGAGGAACTCGAGGCTGCTATTTAAACGACCTTTACCCCCTTCCAACGGTTTGGAAACCCAAAGGTTAGGATGTTGTTCTCCCTATTTCGGTGTCGTGTGGTGAACGCGTTACTGGTTTATAGCAGCTACAAACGAGCACGAACAATTCGAACACCGAGCCCAAGCCCCAGTTTCGTCGAAGAACCACCCAGCCCCTCTTCGCGATCTTCGAGTGTCACGCCGTCGATCACGTTGACGAAACCCGTGGTTACGTTGAATATGTTGCGGGACCTTACGAAGAGCGTGATGAAAAGTTATCAGACATGACTACTGCTATAATCTCTGCCATTTTTGCATTTGTATTCTGCTATCCGCCTTCGGTGTTTCCTAATGTTATGATCATTTGCCCTGTAGAAAGCTGCCGAGGCTTTGAGTCAGCTTGGGCCTCAATGACAGTGATGGACGGCAGAGCGTCTGACCTTGGATCGTTGCATCATGATAGCTTGAGTGTTTCGGAGGTATAATAGATGGCAGCGAGGAGGGCGAGGAGGGCGACGACGTAGATGAAGGTGTCGAACCTGACGCCTGACAACGGCGGGTTTTCGACTTTGCGAGTGGGATCCTTCTGGTCTTTGCTGGCCTTTGGAAGGTCCTTGCTCGATAGCGTAAATTCGTTTGTTTCCCGTTCGTTCGACATTGTGACAGTTGGTCGTAAGGTTGTGTGTTTGGCCCCATCTGACGTCATATTTGGCCGTGTACTAATAACCACTAGCCTGTTTCCCACCACTCCGCCTTCAAACATCATGATACCCCCACTCCGTCTCCAAACATACCCCCGCCACACCCCCACATATTCGCACCGTGTCCCCACATGTCCCCAACCACGTCCCACCCTGCGCTATCCTGGATCCACTGGTGATGGCCGAATTCCTTCCTGCATGCATCCTTCGCCTCCGCTTACCTTTTCCCTTACTGTACTCACCTTTAAAAGTACTAGCTCAACCGCCTACCGAACCACTGCCCACACTATTGTATACGTAAGTACCCCAAGCACACCGGTTCAAACATAACGGACACGTACCCCCAAATTTCTGGCTTCCCCACCACCCCCAACCCACTTCCAACTCACGCCAACGATGAGAGATCCCAACATGCTGCCTCTGACCTCACAAGACCGGCAGCATGAGGGCTACTGGTCCACTTCTCTTCCCCCCCTTCTCCATCCTCTTCACCTTCCATCACAGGTGACAACGCCATCGCTGCCAGATTCCGGACTGCGGGGCCCGAGCGAGCCAACTCCAGTCTGTGAAACCCAGCGGGAGGTGCCTCATCCGCGTGCCCATCGTCAAAGATGACGGAAATTCGCCTCCTTACCCCGACGGATTTTCTCCGGCTCAAGATCTCCTCTCGCATTACGGATGGTAGTCGGGGTCCGGGACAGAGTGTGGCTTGACCCTTGGGTGTCGCCACGGAAGGTGAATCCTCGCCCGAGTCCAACGGTTCGAAGACGTAAGGCTTCGACTTCCTCGGACGTCGGTGTAGGTTCCCGTCGTCAATTGGAGCCTCAGATGCGGTGGAAAGCGAACCCGTCGCTGGAGTGGATGAACGTGGCGTAAACTTGACCTTGGCGGCCTTGCCAACAAATTGACCTAGCCGTGCCCCAAAGCGCATGAACAAGTGCGGACGCGTAGGGTTCAATGCATGGTCAACGAAGTAGGTTTTAGTCGCGCAAGGGTCGTTGGAATGGTTGATAAGGGGGGGTGTAGGCACCGAGGGTGCATTGCTAGAACCTCGGATCCTTGGCGGGAACGGTCTTCCCGACCTACGCTTGGGTAAGGTATTGAAGTTGATGTCCGCAAAATAGATGTGGCTCTTCATCTCCTCTAAAGACATCCGGTCCTTCACGTCCTTCTTGAGGACACGGTTCATGAAGTCGAACGTGATCTTGTCGATCTCGTCCGAGTCCTCGACGGCCAATGGGACGGAATGAATGGCGTCACCCATCCCCCATCCCGCCGCCTCGCATTCCGCAAGACCAAAAGGTAGCCTGTGGGTCAACATCTGGTACATGACGACCCCGACAGCCCACAAGTCAGCCTCGAAGGAATAGGGTTGGCCCCAGGCCACCTCCGGAGAATTGTACGCGGGAGTCCCGCACTCCGTCGAGGTTACAAAAGGGTTACGGCCATTCTGCGCGTAGGAACTAGTCGGTTTCTCGCCAAAACATCGAGATACACCGAGGTCAGCGAGGGCGATGTGGCCATCCTCGTCGACCAAGGTGTTGGCGGGATTCACGTCGCGGTGAATGACCCCCTTGGAGTGGATGTGCTCCAGGGCGACAATCAGCTCAGCGATGAAATACCGGACTTGACTCAATGTCACCTTGCCCGTACGATCGACTTGAGCGTAAATATCCCCAGAGGGGTAGTAATCTGTAAGGAGGTAGTAATTGACATCATCAGAGAAGAATCCGCGGAGGGTGATGGTGAAAGGTGCCCCTGCTACTTCCCGGAGTGTGAAGTATTCTCGCAGCGCCAGCCCTGCGTTTTCAGATCCGGTGGGGATTATCTTCATCGCAAAATTCCGAGAGGTAACCTTGTCCACGACGTGATAGACCGAACCAGACGATCCGGCCCCTATGAGGGAGACCACTTGGAAGTCGAGGAAGGAGAGTTGTCGACCAGCGACGAGCGGAGACAGAGAGCTTTCAAACTGTGATAGGCAAGCCATGCTGAACGTAGAGAACTGATGCGAAATCGATGACAGGGGCTAGTGAACTTATGGGAGAGATGGAGATATGTAAGGAGGGCGGACCAGGTAAGGCGAGTTTTCTTATAAGTCGGTTGAAAAATCTTTATTTTCAATCGACTTATAAAAATACTCACCATGTTGGTCAGCCTTAGATGGAACAACCGCGGATATAAGTACCCGTATGCAAAGGATGGGTTTAGAGGTTAGCTCCGAAAAGGAACTCCGATAGCATTCTGCAAAGTACAAAGGAAAGCAATCTAGTAGCTATTATCTCCAACCTCCACCTTGTTGTGGCCGGCGGGGGTCCCTAGTTGGGGTGGGCGGGGGAAGCTGAGGAGATTGCCGAGGAATACCCGGATATCCTGGGTGGGGTGGATATTGGACGCGGGGTGTAGGGGGAGGTTGGGTGGGATTAAGGCCGTGGGGTGGAGGGGGGGGTTGATAGGGAGGGCGTTTGAGAGGCGGAGGCGGAGGAGCGGGCTGAGGGATGGATGAGTTCTGGGTTAGATTAAGATTATGCTGTTTGTTGATTGGTGAGGGTATTGCGCCTGAGATTGCCATACGCAAATCAGTGAAGCTGCAACGGGACTCAGGGAATAAAGTTTACCAGATCTGCTGTATTGCCCGGCTTGAAGCTTCGCTGCCTCCACAACTGCTAGGGGGTCGAAATGGGCATGCCTGTTTGGTGCGGTATTAACTGGTGGCAGTCCAGAGGTCGATGATTTCCGAGGTAAGGTGGGTTGTTGTGGGACCACAGACCCACGAGATGAAGTACTAGGCGTCGGAGTTGTTGCGGGAATGGTGATTTTCGTCGGTGAAGTTCGTTGGCTCGACTGTGTAGGTGAGGGTGCCGGCTTGCTCCGACGTGCTGTCTGCGGAGTGCTGACTTGTGGTGCGAGTTTTCGACCCGGTCCGACATCTTCAACGTTATCCCGTTTGCGTTTTGCCCGCTGACCAGTGGTGGTCTTACCGACGAGATTATTCCGGAAGTTGTTGACGAAGGTAAACATGGTTCTAAAAACCTTGTTGTTCGTTCGGATGTCATCATGTTTTTGACGCACATCGTCACGGAGGCCACCAACCGCTCTAGAAATCTCTTCATCACCACAGCTCTTCCTGATGAGCGACATAAAGTAGCAGATCATGATGAATTCTGCCGGAGAGAGTCGACCACGTTTAATCGGCTCAGAGAGTTTGGGGTTTAGCACGAGAGATATGAACTTGGTGAAAGATTCCAAGATATCTTCTTTGATACTATCGTCGACAGCGGCCTCTGTGTTCAGCCATTTTTCCAAACTGGCAACGGTGGGCATGATTTGGGATGGCGCCTTGGCGATCAGAAATGCGACGGAAGCAATGCTTTGGAAATCTCGAGCTCTAGCAGTCTCGATTCTGAAGGCTTTTGCGAACTGCTCGTTGTCGACCATGAGCCTGCGAGCCTCCCGGATTATATCGGGGAATGGTCCGTTGATGGCTTGAAGGCGTTCTGAAAACAAGAGGTCAAAAATGCCCTGGACAGGGTGGGGATAACCATGCCTGCGGGGGTCAGAGCCATTCCCATCTGTACTCTCTGAGAGGTGTGTGTAAGGAAGTCGAGGAACGGGCATAGCAAAGCGGGCGGTACCTGGAACATTTCGCGTTCTTGGTCGTTGTTGAGCCCTTCGTACTCGATGCACACAATCATTTTGTTTTCAAACAAGGTCCTATACTTCTCGGGAAGCAGCTTACGCGCTGTCTTCCCCTTCATCTGCTTATACCAGAGTTTTTGATTCGTGAACCTGTGGGGCTCAGATAAAAAAAGGGGGAGTCGGAAGTTGAATGACTTACGAGTCTTTGACTGATGAGGGAGGCGGCGCATCAAAGTTGTGGATCATGCAATGGAATTGACGAAACTTACAACATATCTATAACGAGCATAAGCGAGGTGGGAGTTAGAAGGTGAGTACTAGACGTACCAATCCTAAGAAGAATCTACCATTATTCGTTAGTAATCACTGCCACTTATCACAACCGATAGGTTATCACCTGTGGATGGAGGTGAGACGCTGTTTCCCATCGATACACGTCCGTTTCTCGGTCCCATCTTCCTCGGACCTGACGCCTACCGCATTTGAGTACCTGAGTAGTCTGCAAAGACTGGCAGAGTTCGTGCTCACAGAAAATTATTGGAGGGATGTAGAAGTTGTGGAAGACAGAGTCAATTAGGCCCATTTGTTTCGTCTCTGGCCAAACGACGTCGCGCTGAAGAACAATCGTAAGGAAGGAGTCCGCTGGATTGCGGGCAGGCTACCTGATATTCTGGATCGAGATCAATGTGCTGCAGCGTCAGTTGGTCTGTAGAAGAGGCTGACTTGAGTGACTCTCTCGAGGACGAACGGTTCACCGCACCGTGTAACCATTTGGTTGTGTACGAGACGGATCTGGGTGGTCGGAGTGTGTTTTTGAGGACGAAGGAATCCTTTGAGGTATGTTTTCCCTTGGAACCCCTTGGTATCGAAGACGCTGCCTCGCCATCGGAGCTGAGTTCTGTGAGGTCTGAGAGATCTGTGAACTCGAGGTCTGCTGGTGTTGACATGGCGAGTGAGAACGAAAGCGACGGCGAATGTCCTCAGGATCGAAAGGGAGGGGCGTGACCGTGGGACTTGGACGCGACGCGTCGGTGGCGGCCAACTTGGCCTCATTTCAATCCCCTCCCACTATAGATCTCTTTGAAGCCATGCGTATCGAAGAGCTCGTTCTGGAGGGGTTCAAATCTTATCCCGTCCGCACATCAATTACCGGTTGGGATGCCTCATTCAACGCAATCACCGGCCTCAACGGCTCTGGCAAATCAAACATCTTGGACGCAATATGCTTTGTCCTTGGGATAACGAACATGTCTCAGGCGGGTGGAAGGATCCCAGCGAACCTGTTCACTATCTAACATCACTATCCAGATGCGTGCTCAGAACCAGCAGGATCTCATTTACAAGCGCGGTCAGGCCGGCATCACGAAAGCCAGCGTGACTATCGTGTTCGATAACTCAGACCGTGACAAGAGTCCGGTTGGGCTAGAGAACTGCAAACAGATCACAGTCACCCGTCAGGCGTGTACCCTTGGCTGTTCACCTCTAAATTGCCCGACTAGACGCATTGCATTCAGATCGCACTTCCCAACATATCCAAATATCTACTTAATGGCCACAAGTCAACCCAACAGAACGTGCAGACCCTCTTTCAAAGCGTTCAACTCAACATCAACAATCCCAACTTTCTCATCATGCAGGGTCGTATCACCAAGGTCCTCAATATGCGCCCCCAGGAGATCCTTGGTATGGTTGAAGAAGCGTCCGGTACTCGTATGTTCGAGGAACGCAAAGATAAGGCCAAGAAGACCATGGGCAAGAAGGAGAAACGCGTCGAACAGATCACTGCCCTTCTCAATGAGGAGATCACCCCAAAACTCGACAGCCTGCGAGCCAAGAAAAAGTCATACCTCCAATACCAGAAGTCATGCTCCGAACTCGAGAAAATGGTGCGTATCATCAGCGCCTGGGATTGGGTAGAGTCCACCAAGCTTGCCGAGAGGAAGGCTGGAGAGACCACTGCCAAGACGAACGAGAAGTCCAAGGTTGAGAAGGCGAAAGAGAGGCACATTCAAGAACGGGATGCTGCTGAAGAGGAGCACGAGGCCGTTACCTCACAACGGGAAAGAGAGTTGAAGAAGGGGGGGAAGGCCAAGAAGCTGGAGGAAAATGTCACCAAGATCGATATGGAACTCGTGAAGCTCAAGACGCAGATCGAACTCAAGGAGAGTTCAGTTTCTGGGGAGGTCAAGCGAGTTTCTGAACAGGAAAAGGAGATAAAAATCGTGAGTACCTGTTTTTACTTTTTTTTTTCCACCAGCGACAATTCAATCGGACCCGCATCCCCCTAGCTTCACACAGATCTTGAAAAGGAACGCGGAGAGGTTCAACGTAAAGAGAAGAAGTTCAACTCAGTCAAGAGTGAACACGACCAACTTCAGCAGACATTAACCAAGTCCGAGGAACTTCTTCAGACACTGCTGACAGGTGTCACCTCGTCATCTTCCGGAAATACTGGTGGCGGGTACCTTGGCCAAATAGCTGACGCTCGAGCACGGCTGACACAGGCGACGACTGAGGAAGAACAATCCAGAATGAAACTTGGGATGAGCCAAAACGAGCTCAAAACTCTGGAAGCGAAGTGGAGGGATGTTGAGAGGGACGCTCAGGATGGGCAGAAGAAGCTGGACGCAATCTCCGCAGAGGTCGAAAAGTTGAAGAAGCAGGTCATCGAGTCTGGGTGGAGTGAGGAGGCTGAACAGCGGAGCCAACAACAATTGAATGACGCCCGACGCGCGTATCGAAACCTAACGGAGGTATGCAAAGTTATGTCACAACTTCCCCATCGCTCACCGTTGTTAAACTAGGAGTGGGAGAGTAAGAAGCAGAGGGTCCCTTCCTTGGGTTTCGACTACGATTCTCCATACCCCGGGTTTGATCGGTCAAAGGTCAAGGGACTCGTCGCTTCTCTGATCTCCTTGAAACCCTCCGACTACGACAAGGCAACCGCCCTTGAGATTACCGCAGGTGGACGGTTGTACAATGTCATTGTCCAGGACCCGCAAGTTGGCCAAGATCTCATTAATAAGGGTCATCTTCGGAAGCGCGTCACCATCATCCCTTTGAACGGCATCAGAGACCGGCGACTGAGTTCCCAGGTGAGTCACCGACCATTCAAAGATCGGATTCATTGCTGATGCACCAAAAGCAAGTCACCACAGCGTCACGTCTCGCCCCGGGGAAGGTCGATATTGCGTTGTCGTTAGTCGGGTACCCTGGCGAGGTGGAAAAGGCTATGGGGTTTGTATTTGGCAGCACTTTTATCTGCAAGGACTCAGAGACCGCCAAACAAGTCACTTTCTCGAAAGAGATTGGCGGTGCAAGATCCGTGACCATCGAAGGTGATGTCTATGAACCTTCTGGGACCTTGAGCGGCGGTGCCGCTCCGACTAGCAGTGGTATCCTTGTCAAAGTACAAGACCTCCTTGATACCGAGAGACGACTTGGTGAAGCGAAGGGGAGGCTTGATGCTCTTGAGAATCAGAACGAAAGGGACCGGGGCAGGAGGGAACGGTGGAACACCGCATCGCACGACCTTCAAATAAAACAACATGAGAAGAAGCTGTTCGATGAGCAGCTCGGTGGCAGCAACGCTTCGAGGGTGAATCTATTTGTACCCTTCCATCGGTTTAATTAATTCACATACATTCAGGTCGGAAATGATATTGAAGCGGCTAAAAAGGCCATCGAAGATCTCAAGGAAGCTGTGAAGGCAGCCAAGGAGAAACAAGTCGCCGCGCAGGCTGAGATCAAGAAACTCGAGAAGGATATGAACGAATTCAAGAATAACAAAGAGGGCAAGACCGAAGAGCTCAGGGTACGTGAACCGCTTCCCTCAAAGTTTCTCGCCGTCAACGATTTTGCAGACAAACATCTCGAAGCAAAAATCGACGATTCAGAAACATAACGTCGTTATGAAGACACAGCAAAAAGAGATGCAGACGGTCACGTTGGAGCTCGGTAAATTTCTCATTCTCTTGTACCCGGGGTTTTACTGATTTGGGCACAGAACAACTCGAAACCGATCTCGCGGACGCCGAACAGGCTATTGCGGATATCAAGGCGACATCAGAAACGATGCGTCAGGAGCTCCAGGACCAGTACAAACAACGAGACACGACCACGGTACAGATTTCACAACGCAGCTTGGAGAATCTGCGCATTGACTCCCTTATCCCCTAGATGGAGCTGGAAAAAGCGAAGGCATTGCATGCGGAGGAACTTGCTCATCTGACCCGTTTCGATGAGCAGCTGAAGGATCTTGACAAAGCGATCTCCAAGAAGAAAGACGCTATTGCTGACTGCGATGTGCAGTTGGCGAAGATTGACGGAGAATTGAAAGGCCTTGACGTCCAGAAGCAGGAAGCTTTGGGACACGTAAAGAACCTGGAGAGGGAACCGTGGATTAAGGAGCAATGTCAGTGAGTCGCTCTCGTTTTTCGAGTCCTGGTCCACACTCATAGTGGGGCTTGTCCGTAGCACCTTCGGAAAGAAGGGGACAGAATTCGAGTTCACGACTGACATGCTCGGGGTGAAGGACAGGGCAAAAGAGCTCGAGCAGCGCGTGAAAAGCATGAGTGGCAAGGTCGACCGCAATGCGATCAGCAAGCTCGAAAAAGACGAAAAACAGGAAGCTTCAGCAAAGAGCATGTTGGCTCAAGTCGTCAAGGACAAAGAGAAAATTGAAGAGACGATCAAGGAGCTGGACCGATGCAAACGGGAAGCGTTGGAGAAGACTTGGGAGAAGGTCAACGGGTGCGTTTATCTTGCCTGCCGGTTTTCGGCAGTATTTCATCCATGCGATGTTGGCAGCGACTTTGGCGCTATCTTTGCTGAGCTGCTGCCTGGGAACTTTGCGAAACTGCAGCCACCAGAAGGCCAAGACCTGACCCAGGGTTTGGAGGTAAAAGTGCGTCTGGGGAATGTGTGGAAGCAAAGCTTGACCGAACTTAGTGGTGGTCAGAGGTGAGTCCGTCGTGATGATGATAGAAGCTGTCGGACTGAAGCTGGGTCTTCGAGATCTCTCATTGCCTTGTCGCTGATCATGTCCTTACTCCAATTCAAACCCGCACCGATGTACATCTTGGACGAGATCGACGCAGCCCTGGATTTGTCTCACACACAACATATTGGACACCTTTTCAGGACTCGATTCAAGGGCTCTCAGTTCATCGTCGTCTCGCTCAAGGAGGGGTTGTTCACGAATGCCAACGTTCTGTTCCGGACGCGGTTCAGAGATGGAACTTCAATAGTGGAACGGACGGCCCAGCGGTCCTCATCATCACTGTACAACAAGGAGTGATTGGGGAAGATGGGTGCATGGGTAAGACCCCGGGTGTGTTTGCTGTATCATATGCCGTTGTTCTACTTTAGTATACTTGATTGTGATAATCCTGTATGTTTTTGGTCGTGGGGAATCGACACGGTGGTCGGTCGCCAGAAGACCAAGGGAAAGGTGGTTGATCGCCATTGTGAGGTTGGGACGTGCAGTAAGACGATGGTGTGCTTTGTTCCTTGTTGAGGCACGCGGGCCATGGGACACTCGAGAGTGGCACAGGAAACGCAGCGTGTATAAAAGGGCGATGCCCAAGGATACGTTCACGAACACAGGCTGACCACCCGCACTCCTCCCGCTGCCTCCCGACGTTGACCGTTCCGGACAACCTTTTACACCTACGATCACCTTCCATACCGCTTTGAAATGCCACTGGCGGAGTATTCGTTCATCACCTCGGACGAGGTACTACCGACAGTCAGTGAAGCAGAGGAGGAGGAAAGAAGGGAGATAATGTTGTCGGACCGCAAGGCCTCCAAAGTCCTCGGTGTCACCGTCCTCCGGGCCCCAAGACTGACGACTGGCCAGAAGGAGTCGGAGATCCCCGGCGCCAACGTCATGAGGTCGGGAATAGATTGGGAGACACGAATAAATGGAGGGTCCGTCGGTCCGAGGAGAAATCGGCTTAGAGAAAAGTAAGGGGATCTCTGAGGAGGGTCAGAGGGTCGTACTGAGTCCGAGGTGGAAGCCGCCTCGGATGCACAGGAGGCATACAATCTCATGCGAGTCTGGGTTAAACCTGTTACTGTCGTCGGCACCGTCGATGACAGCCACCCATAGTCCGACCGCGTCGACTTTCGCAGAGCTACTGCCAGGAGATGGAGAAGGAACTGGTTCGGACCAGGATTTAGGCGCAGCATTGGAGGATACGGTATCGGAGACGCCAACTCTGGTGGACCTAGGCATCCTCCCTCCGCCAGTGCCGACATCTTGTCCTCCATCGCCCGTCAGCCCATTAACACTCCTTCCGCCGTACGGAGTGCCGGTGTCGCCAACGGCGAGGAGGAATCCAGTGTTACAAAGACGGAGAGAGATGATCCAGTCGGCGAACAAGTCGGTTCAGATCTTGGGGATTGAGGCTAGACGTGTGATTCTGAACAAGATGGAGAGGGAGAATGCAGGAAGGATTGGGTGGTCTGGTGTCTGAAGACTGTTTGTTGTAGTTGATCGTCACCGTTGCGGAACACGTAGCTTACCGTTCTCCCACCATCATCTCGATTGCGACACGCAACGAACATGGTAAGCCAAAAGTTCGCAGCCACTGGGTTGTTTCTCTCTAAGACCTTGCCAGTCGGCGTTGTTCAACTTTCAATCACTGCTGCTGGTTATCATCCTCATGATTTGCACGTGCACGTACATCAGGGCCGTTGCACCAGGAATCGTGGATAGAAACAAGCAAGGGTGAGTTTGCGCACACTTGGTTTCTCAGCGTATATCCTCAATTGCGTCATTCGCAGCTTCTTGGGTTTGTTCTGGATGTCGGCTCGGATAGGTGAGGGCGTTGCATGTGACGGAAGGCTATGTTGTGCGCTGAGGCTTTTTCTGCAGGGGAGAGGTTATCACCATACGTTGCAATGGCGTGTATAGCTATGGCGGTCACGGTCCTCATCCAATGATTTTACTGGCTTAATACTGCTCCTCATTCGAGACTCTCAAGCAAAGTTAATCGTGTGTCATTGAAGGTCATCGTGAATTCTGAGGCATAAGACACACAACAGCACCGGAAAATACTACAGGGAGGATTATGGTACGGAACATTGAATCGAACCAGGTCTCTACGCCTGGTAGGGGCTTCCCTGGTGCTGAGGGGGATGACCAGGCGGCGGTCCATAACCAGGGTACGGGGGAGCCTACAAGACAAGGGGTGAAAAGAGGGAAAGACCCGACATCGGAGTCGTACTCACCGGCGGGTTGTGATTGCCCTGGTCGTAGGCGGTAGGAGGATACTGGGGGGCATTGTACTGTGGGCTGTATTGGCCGCCGTGCTGTTGTGGATCGTAACCCTGCTGCACTTTCTGCCCGTCGCCTCCGGGCGGGATCCCGAAGAAGCCCTCCTGAGGTGGTGGGGGGTATTGGCTAGGGTAACCCTGCTGATAGTTCGGCGAGTGATGGACAAAGGCCATGTTGGCCTGCGCGATCTTCCGTCTCCGGTACATGGCATAAGCGAGGAGAATCGCGAAGACGACCCCGAAGCTGGCGACCGCGATGGCGATACGCGCGGCGTTGCTCAATCGGTTCCTGCAAACGGCTCCACCGAAACTAATGGGAAAGGTCAGTTGAGGCCAGGATGAAGGGATGGGAGGGACAGGTGAGCTGACGAATCGTAATAACAGCGAGTTTCGGCCATTGCGGCCGAAGATATCAAAGTCAGGGTGAACAAGATCGTCACTGCGAGGCATATCAGCTGGAATGACTTGAAACATGTTTGTAGCACCTACAAACTGTCATACTGGTCTGTGGTCGGGGGAAACGGGGGTTACTTACGCAGCACGGATCCTTTTGTACCTTTCCGTACCCATACACAGCCGCTAGCACGTGGCCCCATTGTTCGCCTCCACCATGACGATGCGCTTGACGAGTGATGCACGATGAATTAAGTTGGTCTATAAGTCATTATGTGTAGTCTACTTTTTGGCCTGGGGTATAGTCTTCCTGTAAGCGTCCTCCAACTCCTTCTGGACATTGGGTAAAACTGGCAAATGTGTCTGGACCCAGCAGTCAGCAACACCCCGCCAAAACAGGATAGAAACCAGCTTACCCTGTATTCCATCGAAAACTCGCCCTTGCCCTGGGTAGCCCCTCTCAGTTGGTTGGAATACCCAAACATGTCATTGAGTGCCACCTCAGCGAGGCACGTGAATTCGTCTTCCCTCACTTCGGTGTCGACAATCGTTCCCCGTCGTGAGTTGAGTCCCCCAATAACCGAACTCTGGAATTCGAGTGGTGCGACAACCTCGACGTTCATAATCGGCTCCAGAATTACAGGTTTCGTCCTGTTGTACACTTCCCTGAATGCCCCGATCGCGGCGAGTCTGAAAGCCAGTTCACTTGAATCGACTGCATGGAACGCTCCATCCTGAAGAACCATTCGACATCCGGTGATTGGGTTTCCACTCAGTGTTCCTTTCTCAAGCGCCTCGTAGAACCCCTGCAAAAGATCAGATAAATACTCCAGCGGACGGGACTAACACTTACGCGCTCAACGGCAGGGATATAGTTGGTGGGAATGTTACCACCCATAACCAAGTTCTCGAATCCTACATCTTTCCCGCTCTCTTCGTCCTTCTCCATAGGTTCAACATATCCGATTACCCGAGCGTATTGTCCGGCTCCACCGGTCTGTTTCTTGTGCGTATACTGGAACTCTGCACGTTGAGTGACCGTTTCACGGAACGCCACCTTGGGTTTGCCGGTCGTGCACTCCACTTTATACTCCCGTCGCATTCGCTCAACGTAAATTTCCAAGTGGAGTTCTCCCATCCCGGAGATGATCGTCTACAGGATGTCAGGTCGAGCAAGACTGCACGAAAAGAGAAACCTTACTTCTTTGCTTTCGCGATCAATGTGTACGCGGAACGTGGGATCTTCCTTCTGGAATCGGTTCAGGGCGCGAGAGAAGTTGGGGCTCTCTTTCCCGACGGGTTTCAACGCGAGTGAAATTACTGGATCCGGCACGAACATGGAAGTCTGATGGAAAGATATCCTCAGCCATAAGTCCCACATTCTACCAGAAAATACACACCATAGAGTAACTTGTAGTCCCGTCGGTGAACGTGTCACCACTGGCACAGTCCACACCAAAGATAGCGCAGATTTCACCAGATCCGATCTCGTCGACTTCCTCCATCTCGTCACTGTGCATCCGCACCAATCGGGGAATCTTGACCTTTTTTCCGGTGCGAGCGTGGAAGATGAGTTGACCCTTCCTCATTGATCCCTGATACACGCGCATGTACGTCAATTGTCCGAACCGGCCTTCCTCCAATTTGAAGGCAAGCGCAACCAACGGAGCGGCGGCGGCCGGCGTCAACGGGACCTGAGGGGCAGAAACGGGGAGGGATGTATCGTGTGCCGTAACCTCGGACTCGGATGGGGTAGGGAGGTAGTTGCAGACGCCATCCAGGAGGGGTTGTACGCCGGTGTTCTTGATAGCCGAACCGAGGAAAACGGGAGTAAACTTGAGACCGACGGTAGCACGACGGATTGCTTCGGCAACCTGGGCCACGGATGGTTCCTCATCCATAATCAGCATTTCACCGATTTCGTCGTCGACATCGGCGAGTTGTTCCAAGAGTTCCTGCCGTTTCTGCTTTGCCAGAGTAACGATCGATTCCGGGATTTCGTCAGACTCTACCACGTCGACGCTGACGTTGTATACGTGAGGACTTGTGCGAGGTTAGTTAGGAAGTTGGTGCCCACCCCTTTTGACCCCGGTTGTAAATAGCTTTCCAGCGAACCAAATCGACGACTCCCGTAAGTTCATCCTCAACACCGATGGGAACCTGAACCGCCGCGGCTGGCATCCTCAACTTGGTTCTGATCTGGTTCACCACACGCCAAGGATTCGCACCCGCTCGATCCATTTTGTTGATGAACGAGACCCGTGGGACATTGTACCTCCTCATTTGCCGGTCGACCGTTATTGTTTGGCTCTAAGTTGACGGTTAAGGCAGAATGATGAAAAGGCAGAAGCGGACCGTACCTGGACCCCAGCAACGGCACACAAAACCAAAACCGCACCGTCCAGGACGCGTAGAGCGCGTTCGACTTCGATTGTGAAGTCAACATGTCCTACGTTATATGATGAGTGTCGCGCGTCTTGCATGGGGTGTCAAAACTCGTTACCTGGTGTATCAATGATATTAACCGCATACTTTTGCTTGTCACCGGTCGCGGGATCCTTACCAACCCAGTCACAGAAGGTTGCGGCGCTCTGGATTGTGATACCCTTTTCACGTTCCAAGTCCATGCTGTCCATCTTGGCCCCCACGTTGTCGCGACCGCGGACCTCATGAATGTCCTTGATTCTGCCGGTGTAATACAGAATCCGTTCTGTTAATGTGGTCTTACCCGAGTCTATGTGGGCCGAGACTCCGATATTCCGCTGAAACCTGAGTCGCGCTTTGTCTTTTTCCGTTAGCTCGTAAACCGGCGGAGGGGGGTAGGTGGGTGCTTCCGGAGCGACCTGTAGGGTAGCCGCCGCTGTGGAAGCGAGGCGCTGAGGAAAGGAGAGTCTGCTAAGTACGGTGGTGGTGGGCGACCTGCACACGGAGAAACCCCATCCAAACGTGAGCATGGTTGTCGTTGACGGATGAGGTGGAAGTCACGGAACGGAGTCGGCTCGATCGGAGTTGGACGGGTGAAAAAAAAAGTCGGAAGCCAATTTGGCGCTTTGTCTTGGCCGTGATCCAGCGCGTTGTGTGTTATAACACGACGGTACCCGGTCGTCCTCCTGTTCGCATATGTTTATTGGCTGTGTTACTCTAGACAATTCTATAAAATGGGAGTGCCCCCTCCCCTCCCTCACATGAGTGCTGAGTCGATGACCAGAGGGTTCCAAGGACATCGATGGGAGTGTAACCGACTTCCAGCCCAGGTTGGCCCTACGAGTTTGGGCTCGATGTATTCACCGAAAATATGGCACGACCAGGTCAGGTCGTGAGGTGTGTCGGGGTGATACGGATGGGGGGTTTGTGGCCATTGTCCGCTACCTACGGACCTTTGAAGTACGCCTATCCAGTGTTCGTATGCCCAAAACGCTTTCGCCGGTGGTCAGGGACTCCGGCAGCCTTGTTGGACTGATGTAGATGCCGTCGACCTATGAACTTGAGGTTGGGTTCCGGCCTACGTCGATCGCGTCTTTCGATCATTGGATCACGTGCTGTGTGGCCACCCGCTCTCCTCGAAACCTCCCTATGAACGGACCAAGACAAAATGTTGCATCAACAGCGGCGAACCCTTCTACCTCTCGTCCTTCAAGATCTGCCGCCGTGAAACGAGATTCTCTCACTGCAGAGCTCGAACGTGGTCCGTACAGCCCAAACCTCGCACGCACCGTGATGTTGACATTACCATTCCAGATCCACAGTTCTCGGCCGCAAAGCGACAACAACGCACCAACGCTTTCACCTCAAACATGGCACACGCTTCCCTCGAACGTCAACTCCTCCAGGCCCGAAGCGAGAAAGTATCATTAGAAGCGAAACTACGCGAGCGTGATTCAACCATTGAACGGTTGGAGGGTGACAGGAGATTGTTAGCTTTGAGAGAACAATCCGAAAGGGAGGAGAAGGAGCAGGAGCAAGCAGCAAGAGAAAAAGACAAGGTACGTCAAGTTACATCCACTGGACCTGCGATCTGAACTCCGCTCCTTTTTCCACAGTTATCCTTACATGCAGAAATTCAGAGACTGCGCACCACTCTGCTCAGGTTCGAAGAGGACAAGTCAAACTCAGATGAACTCCACTCACAGCTCTCGCGTTCAACAACGCAGATAATCAGTGGCCAGAAGTCACAACTCGCAGAGTTGACACGCCAGGCGAAATTCTTCGAGGACGAATCTATCACGTGGAAACATACTGCAGAGGAGGAGAGCCAGAGACTTCGAGAACTGGAGGAAGAAAACGATGCTCTCAAGTCCCGCAAGGTTTCTGAAGGCCCAGCCTCCACCGATCCCTCTACGGACAATGACTGGAAGGTCGTGAGGGACGAGCTTACCAAGCAGGCTTCGTACCTACGAAACCTGGAATCCTCCAACGCTCGCATGTCAGGAGAGCTCACTCAGCTTCGGCAACGAAACGAGAGTATCGAGGTCCTGAAAGAACAGAAGCGTGATCTAGAGCACAAGCTGGTTAACACGGATTCATTACGGCAGTCTGTAGCCAGGCTTGAAGCAGAGGTCGAGGCTGCCCGGAAGGAAAGGGAGGAATGGTACGCTATTTGAGGCTGATCACTCGGCCCGTGTCCGTGCTGATATCCAATCCCCAGGGCATCAAAGACACACGCATCCGAGCTTCCCGCGCGCACTCCTACATCGGTGACTCGCAGTCTTACTAGCCTACGACTCGAACACGGGCGCGTGCTGGAGGAGTTTGGGGCCCTCAAAGCCGTTTTGCGCCACAAGGAGCGGGAGATACTTGATCTGACCGCCCAAGATGAACGGTCCAAGCAATCCGTCACATCGTTCGAGAAGCAACTCAAGACATTGGAAGACAAAGCAGGACGGAACGAACGACGAGCTATCCTTGCAGAGAGAGAGGTTTCGTTCTTACAGGCCATGCTCGTGGGCTTCAACTCTCTCCCTCTCAGGTACCCCACTGAAGCACCTCATCACAGACCAGTTATAGTGCTGAGGGATCTGGTAAAACCTCCACAACTGTTGACCAGGCGAAAGAGCAACGCCTGACGGATCTCGAAAGCCTTCTCTCTGAATATAAATCTGCAATAAAGGAACTAGAGGCTGAGCTTGACGCCATTGGGGGGAAATCTGGTTCTCTCGGGTCTGGAAAAACTCGAGAGCAGTTGCAATCAGAGATCGAGGAGTCCAATTCTAGAATCGAGGCTCTAGAAACTGGTACGCCCGATTTACCCTCCTTGGACCATGTCACTCACGGGGCTTATTAGACTTGAAGGAAGCGGAAGAAGCGGTAGAGGAAGGTCTTGCAAAGATCGAGGAGCTTGAGCAAAAGCTGTTTGACCTTGGCGGGGAAATCGGCGCAGGACGACAAATCCCTCCCGGGGCGCGGGTGCTGATGCTCAAGGATAACCCTGCACAACAGGAGGTCGATTTGCGCCAAGCGACTTTGGATCGACTCAAGGGCGAGAATGAGGCGTTACTGGGAAAGCTGGCGGAACTGAAAACTGGTGGACGTGATTCCAATACATCCTCAGCAGATTTCGTCCCGAAGGAAAGCTGGGAAGTAATGAAAACGGAGAAGGCGGAATTGGTCTTGGCCTTGGAGCATAAAGAGAAGCGAATCAAACGGCTTCAAGAGGTCGTGCCACTGAACCTTATTCTCCATACACACCGACTGACCGCCCCCCATAGATTTATGCCAAAAAAAGCGGTGAATTCCGCGAAGTAGTCTCTTCCATCCTTGGGTTCAAGCTCGCCTTCAATCCGAATGGCACCGTGCGGATGACATCGGTGTACGACTTGAACGCTGTATTCGTGTTCAAGCCGGCGATGAACGGGGACGCGACCTCAATACAGCTGGTGGGACAGGGTGAAGGTGGACCAGACGACCTACCGCAATTGATGCGGCATTGGCTGGAGGAGGTGCAGTGTATGCCGGGATTTATGGCGAGTGTAACGCTGGGTTGTATTGAAAACGCCGGGGGGGCAGATCCAGGGTCAGATGGATTAAGGATGCTTGTACGCTAATTGCTGTTACATTTATGGTTTGCGTAGCTTCAGTTTGATGAGAAACTCTTTTCACCTTAGCTTATACGTCCAGTTGGGACCGGCCGGGTCGTATGTTTCGGGTGTGGGACTTGTCCAACACCCTACCCAGCCTGCAGCGCTTTGCACACCGCCGATCTGGACTCCCACCGTATGCCACCTCATCTCCCCGCCCACGATACTACTCACACTCCACCTGATCACATCTCCTCCCTCGTCGTGCACTGTGCCTCGTACCTTGGCCTCGTTTGAGCCTCCGCCGAGGGTATTTCCCTCGAAGTGAATGGTCGGTCGCCTCTCCGGATGACGTCTGGACGGTGGGTCGATCGATGTGACGTGCATGGTGACTTGGAGGAATGCGTGGGCCTCAATGAACCACGGATTGCGAAAAACGCTCGAGTCTAGTTCGTCCGTAATGCCTGGCAGCTCACCGTCCGGCCACTATAGTGTGAAGACTGGATAAGGTTTCGTGCACGAGGGGTTGTGTGTGTGTGTGTATCTCTTACGTTGTATTCTTCAAGTTCTTCATATCCTACCCAAGACACGAAGCGCAACCAGTCGCCTTGGACGCCAGCCCAATCGCCATCGATAGGACTCGGAGGGGCGGTCATCGGCCGAGTGTTCTCGAACCCACGCTTCATCCACATATGAGCATCATCGCTGTGGCTGTCGCGAAGGTTGTTTAGGAGGACGTTCATGAGGTATCTGAGGTGAACGTAATTGATTTGAAGGGGTTCGTTCTGAGAGCCCCGTGGCATGAATGGGCCATAGATATTGGAGCGGCGGTAGTTGCGCATATCATATACAAAGGTGCGGGCCTTGAACCTGTCTCCCGGTCTGCCGACCCTATCACATTCGAGAACTTGGAGCTCGGACTGTGATTGTGAAGGTTGGTTGAGTTGAGGATGAGTGGAAGTTAACGGGGAGTGTGAGGGCCATAAAGCAGGGTTCGTGAGGATTCCCTCAAGCCATGATATATTCTTGGACCATCCCCGACCTGGAGGTGCAGATCGAGCTATTTGAACCAAGATCTTGAACGCATCCTCGAGTTCGTCGCCCGATACGTGCGCAGAGAAGAATGCGAGAATGGTGTGTTTAGCTTGGATGCGGGACTGGACTTGGGATATGCAGCTTATGGATTGGTGGTGTTCCTCGGGCAGGTCGAAGTACCTTGCAAAGAGAGACTTCCAGAGGAAGACGTTGTCTCGGATGTAGGTGTGGAGAGCACGGGATGTCTGGGAGACACTGGAGACGGTCACTGGGTTGGTCAGGCTGAGGATGTAATCAATGACCTCGAACGGAGCCGATTGGAAGGGACTGGTCATGGAGGTATAAGCACCTGATCAAGGTCGCGGTGATCACTGCCACCAAGGATGAAATGGAGGGCCCGAAGCCGCCGATCACTCGAAAGCTTGTTCGGGGTCCCTGTCGAGCGCGACGGCCGGCTGTCCCGTTCCTTTTCCCCCTGAAAATTCTATATAAGGCTTGTCGTAGAAAATCAAGCGAGCAGCCCTCTCATTGCCTTCCTCCTGTTGTCTTCACCTTGCCCTCCTCTCTCATTGCCAGTGTGATTGCCTCGTCCTCCTCTCGTTGTTGCTGCGTCGTCTTCCTCTCGTTGTTGCTGCGTCCTCCTCCTCTTGTTGTCGCTGCGTCCTCCTCCTCTCGTTGTCGTTGCGTCGTCCTTTTCTCGTTGTCGCTGCGTCGTCCTCCTCTTGTTGTCACTACCTTGTGGTCCTCTTGTTACTGCCTCGTCCTCCTCTGGTCGTTGCCTCATCCTCCTCTGGTCGTTGCCTCATCCTCCTCTGGTCGTTGCCTCATTCTCCTCTGGTCGTTGCCTCATCCTCCTCTGGTCATCGTAATCATTGTTCTCCTATCTCTCCGTTGTCATCCCTATCATTCCTGATCTCTGTCGTCCCTCTGGTCGAAGTCTTGCCTCGCCCCTATATCCCCACTTACTCAGGAAGATCCAGGCATCTCAACTGCATGCCTGTTCTTACCGACGTAAAGGCCGCCACCACTGAGGTCAGGTCATGGGTCTTACTCGCTTTGGGAGCCCTATCTGCCTTTACAATCCCGAAATTCGTTGTGTATCTCTGGCACTCCTGGACCACTTCTCGACGTCTTCCGGCAACCCTGGCTCGGATGGAAGGGCTTGAAAGGCAGGTCCTCCCTCGCCTGTTGTCCCTCGATGACGACGGATCTATCCAAGGTAAGGGAAAGGCCACGATTACCGATCTTGGGAAATCTATCACCGGGTACGTTCAATCCTCACCTACAGAGTTTCTAAACTACACTGACGTACTTTGTAGGATTATTCATGATATTGGGGTCATCCAGAGAAGGGATAAACGCGGCTGGAGCCCACAGCCAGAACGGAAAGATGCAATTTCTAAGGTTTGGGCGACAGTGGAGATGATTGACAAGACGTTGAATGTAAGCAAGAAGTTTTAACATGATAAAACCAGTATATCTAATAGAGCTTAGGAGCTGGATGAAGTGAGGCTTGGGATCCGTAACCCGCCACATGTCGCTAGAACAGCTCTTATTGGCGGTGGTTCTAATGATCCTAGAGACCCTGGTGATTCTGGAAGCGCTCCAACCACCATTCGCAGAAATTCCAGCAGCACTCACGGCAGCGGTCGTGGCAGCACCCGCCCCAGCGGTCCCAACAACACTCCTGGCAGCACTCACGGCAGCGGTCGTGGCAGCACTCGCCCCAGCGGTCCCAACAACACTCCCGGCAGCACTCGCGACATTATTCCCAGCGGTCCCAACAACACTCCCGGCAGCGGTCGTGGCAGCACTGGCAGCAGCGGTCGTAACAACACTGGCGGCAACGGTCGCAGCAACACTGGCAGCAACGGTCATAGCGACACTGGTGGCAGCGGTCCCAACAACATTGGCGGCAACACCTCTAACGGTACTCGTCGCATTGAGGAGGTTCCAACACGTCCACACAAGCCCACAATCCGGAAGAGAATCTGGCGGAAGGTTAGAAAGGTTGTTTCTTAGTTTGGACTTTAGCCCTTCTCTTTGTGTGTACGTTTAGTGTGGTATAATGGTCTCCGGTACGCAATCTAGTTATATTTTGGACGCAGTATATGGATATGATTTCGGTCAACTTGGCGACTGGACCCCATTCTAAAATCAACTACAAGTTCGGTTGTTTTCCGACTGAAATGCAACAAGCGTTAACCGGCTTTCAATCCCAGTAAAAAATCCGTCGGTCGGGGGCGATCGCCGGCGAAGTTGGGCGTGTCGTCCGAGCTGGGCGGCGCGGGGCGGGGCCTGGCTGTGTGATCGTAAAATAGAACCTGTGGTTCAACGTACTATAATAGAGTTTTGCTGTCATTGAGTTTCTTCGCTGGAATTGGCGAGTGTGTTGAACTCGAAAAAAATCTCTAAGTCCAATCCACGACGCTCCCTCGACAACATGGCGAAGACCCATTGGTGTTTCTGCGAACGATGTGATGCAAAGCTCGTCAGTAAATCTACATTCTACAGACATAACCCAGTGGGAGCAGAGAGCACCGGAACGACTCCCCAAGGGATCGCCGATACCGTCCCCAGCAGCGAATACGCTCAAGGCGGCCCTCCTCTGCGCACACCCGTACCTGGCCCATCTGCCGACGTAATCTCAGACGATGACACCGAACTTCCGGGTAGAAATATAGGCCGATCCGCTAGATCGGATTATGTACGTGTAATACGTTAATCTAATCTGCAGGCAGAATTGACGAAGTCGTTGTTGAGCAGGGCGGAGTATATTCTATATACTACAAGGTACTCTACTCCTTACCTGAGGGAGGACTTGGGGTGTGAGCTTATGGTGGGAGGAGGAGAGAGAGAAGCGTTAATCATATTAGTCGCATAGTGACATGTATATATACCATAGACATAATGTGACGG
>Ga0307515_10000672_pt1 | contig 78835 bp, 70 predicted proteins | sample 17_EM_MG_FD_194513 | JGI IMG/M metagenome (GOLD analysis project Ga0307515, IMG submission 194513) | Populus trichocarpa ectomycorrhiza microbial communities from riparian zone in the Pacific Northwest, United States - 17_EM | ecosystem: Host-associated > Plants > Roots > Unclassified | place...
GCTGGCTTTTCCCGGGGTATGCATCGCCTCTGACGGGCTGACCTCCAAGGCGTTGGCCAAATAAGGCCAAGGCCTTGGATGGCCAGGCGGCTGGTTGGCCGCCGGCTTAGAACGCGTGCCAGTCCGCCTCGGCCGTCTCCAGTTTGAGCGGCGTGTTCTTTTCAACGCGAATGTTCGACGGAAGCTTGGATTTTGCAGGGGTGGTCGAATCGGTCTTCGGCTTCGCCAGGCGAGCCTGGTTTTGCGGGCCCGCCAACCGTGGTGCAGAAGACAGCGCCATGCCGGTCACCTTGAACACCGACACGGCATCCTTCAGCTGCGTGGCCTGCTCTTCCAGCGACTGGGCCGCCGCTGCAGCCTGCTCCACCAGCGCCGTGTTCTGCTGCGTCACGATGTCCATCTGGTTGATGGCCTGATTCACCTGTTCGATGCCCCGGCTTTGCTCTTCCGACGCAGAGGCGATCTCTCCGATGATGTCGGACACGTGCTTGATCGCCTGCTTGACCTGGCCCATGGTGCTGTTGACTTCGGCCGCCTGTTTCGAGCCGTCCTGAATTGTGGTGACGGAGGAGCCGATCAGTTCCTTGATTTCCTTGGCGGCAGCGGCGGAGCGCTGGGCCAGGTTGCGCACCTCACTGGCGACCACGGCGAAGCCTCGGCCCTGTTCGCCGGCACGAGCGGCTTCCACGGCGGCGTTCAAGGCCAGGATGTTGGTCTGGAAGGCAATGCCTTCGATCACGCCCGTGATTTCGGAAATCTTGCTCGAACTCGCGCTGATCTTGCCGATGGTCCCCACCATGGACTGAACGGTATCGTTACCCGTATCTGCCATGCCGGTGGCACTCGTGGCCAGCGTATTGGCTTGACGGGCGTTGTCGGCGTTCTGCTTCACGGTCTGTGTCAGCTGCGTCATGCTCGAAGCGGTTTCCTCCAGAAAGGCCGCCTGCTCCTGCGTGCGTGCGGACAAATCGGTATTGCCGGCAGCGATTTCCTGGGCGCTGACCGTGACGGACTCGGTCGACACCTTGATGCCACGCACGGTATCGCTGACTTGCCGGTCCATTTTCTGAAGGGCCTCAAGGAGCTGGCCGAACTCGTCTCGCGAGGTAATCTGGATATCGTTGTCCAGCTTTCCGTTTGCGATCTGATCGGCAATGCCGATGGCCGTGTTCAGCGGCGCCAGAATCGCCTTCAAGAGATACATGAGGGTAGCGGCGAAGAAAAGCACCGTGCAGGCAATGACCGCAAAGGAGATGTTGCGCGTGAGCCCGGCGGCACGCTGTTGTGCTTCGAAGCGCGACTGGGCCGTTGCGCGCAGGTTCTGTTTCATTTCGGCCAGGATGCCGAAAACGCGGGTGGCGTTGTCCTTGACCTCCAGCCGGTTGACTTCGGCCCCGCCCTTCACGTCACCGGCCTCGATGCGCTCTACCTGATGCTTCATGCCGGCTTGCATTTTTTGGTAGGCGTCCTGCAACTTCTTGAGTGCCTCCAACTTGTCGCCGTCGCGCCGACTCGCCAGCCCGCTGAGTGCGCTGTCGACCTTGGTAAACCGTTCGGCATTTTCCTGCTTCCACCCCGCAATCGATGCGGGGTCACCGATGGCGATCATTCGAAGAATATTGATGTCCGTCCTGGTGAGCAGTCCGTCGATCTCACCAATCACAGCTTCATCGGAAAAGTCTATTTGGTACATCAAACCCAATTCATCCTTCGCGCTGTCAAGCCGCGACAGAAAGAAGCCACTCAAGCTGATGACAACCAGGATCATGCCGGCAGTGATGCCTATTAGTTTTTTGCGGACGCTGAGATTCATTGAAATACCTGTAAAAAAGAAGAAGATGTGAAGGATTGAAATTTGAGCCGGGCAGCGATTTTTTTTATCGCGTTATGTGCTTTATTCTTTGACCAACCCCATTTCGGTGCTGGTCATCAGTTTGTCGATATCCATCAGAATCAGCATGCGGTTGCCCAGTGAGCCGAGACCGATCAGATGGCTTGTGTTCAGGGTGCTGCCTATTTCTGGCGCCGGTTTGACTTGGTCCGGTGTCAGGGTAATCACGTCCGATACGCTGTCGACCACCATGCCCATCACGCGATGGCCGATGTTGAGAATGATGACAACCGTGAATTGATCGTAAGTGGGCGTGCCGAGATTGAACTTGATGCGCATGTCGACAATCGGCACGATGATGCCGCGCAGATTGACCACGCCCTTGATGAACTCGGGTGCGTTGGCAATACGGGTCACGGTGTCGTAGCCCCGTAATTCCTGGACCTTCTGGATGTCGATACCGTATTCCTCCTGGCTTAACGTGAAAGCCAGAAATTCCAATGGGGTTGCTGTCGTCGTGTCGGCAGTTTTATGAAGATTGCTCGCAGTACTCATTCACATCTCTATTGGTATCGGATTAGTATTTAAATTTTCCGCTCGGTATCCAAATACATACATAGGTATGTCATAGAATGACAAAAGCGGAAATTGATAAATTCGATCACGATGTTTGGGGTCCGCACCGTGACGTTTTGGGTTTGTTGAAAAACCGGTCTCTGATCTTCTTTTAAAAATAATTCATGTGGAGTCAGGTAATACTGAAAATCTTCTGGGAATCCATGAGAGTTTGGTAGGAATATGCCTCGCAGATTTAGGGTTTTCCCTATGTGGCGTGAAGACATCCTCGTGATCGGTGCCGGCCCCGCGGGGCTGGCCGCGTCGGCCTGCTTGCGCCGTGAAGGGCTGGCGCATGTGGTGCTGGAGCGCGAGGGAAACATCGGCTCCGCCTGGCGCCGGCACTACGACCGGCTGCATCTGCACACCACCAAGACCTACTCCGGCCTGCCTATGCTGCCGTGGCCGAAAACCGCGCCGCGCTACCCCTCACGCGAACAGGTGGTGCAGTACCTGGAGGCTTACGCGTCAGCGCACCATGTCGTGCCCCGCCTGGGCGTGACCGTGCACAAGGTGACACGCGGCGAAGACCGCTTCACGGTGGAGACCAGCGAAGGCGTGATGGCGCCGCGCATTGTCGTCATGGCCACGGGTTACAACGGCGTGCCCAAGCTGCCTTCGGTGCCCGGGCTGGACAGCTTTCGTGGCCTGGCCATGCACGCCAGTGCCTACAAGAACCCCGCGCCTTACCGGGGCAAGCGCACGCTGGTGGTGGGCTGCGGCAATTCAGGCGCGGAGATCGCGCTCGATCTTGCCGAGCAAGGCGTGGATGTCGCCATGGTGGTGCGTGGGCCGGTGCATGTGGTGCCGCGCGACATGTTCGGGCGCCCCACGCAGCACACCAATGTATTGCTCTCGCACTTGCCGCTGGCACTGCGCGATGCCATTGCGCGGTTCACCGTGGACCTGGTGGTGGGGGACCTGTCGCGCTGGGGTATCGTGCGGCCGGCGGTGGGGCCGAACCGCATGATCGAAGAGGCCGGCCGGATTCCCATGCTGGACATTGGCACTGTCGCCATGGTCAAGCGGGGGAAGATCCGCGTGCTGCCGGCAGTGCAGGAAATCCACCCCGACAGCGTGCGCTTCGCCGGCGGTGCCGAGCATCCGTTCGAGGCCATCGTCTTCGCGACCGGTTATATCCCGGGCCTGGCTCAGGTGGTCGACGGCTTCGAGGCGATTGCCGATGGCCGCGGCAGGCCACACCGGTTTGGTGAGGAGACCGGCATTGCCGGTTTGTACTTTGTCGGTTTCAGGAATCCACCGACCGGCGCATTGCGCGAGATCGCCCTCGAGGCCCCGCGGACGGCCCGGTCTGTTCGCGTTGCCGTCAGCTGACTACGCGCGCTTCGGCTTGGCTGGGCTGCGTGGGGCGGCGCTCTTTTGCGGCGCCTTGCTGGGCAGCAGCCGCTCGATCACGTCGCGGTACAGCGCGGCCAGCTTGGCCGGGGCGGCGGGCGGGTCGGTCATGAGGCGGAAGGCCGTGCCTTCGTACAACACCGCCATGAATTCGACACGCACCGCGGCTTCCTTGGCGCTGAACTCGGGGAAGTCGCGCCGCACCGTGGCCAGCGCCTTGGCGTGCAATTGCCGGTCGGCCTTGCGCACGATCTCGGCGACCACGGGGTTGCGTGTGGCCTCGGCCGTCACTTCGAGCAGCAGCACGCGGTCTTCGGCCTGGGTGCTGTCTTCATTGAACATGCGCATGGCAAGCACGTCGGCCATGTCGATTTGCCCGCCGGTGCTGTCGATCCAGGCCAGGCGATGCGAAACGATGCGCTCCACGATGGCGTGGATGATGGCTTCCTTGTTCGGGAAATAGCGGTAGATCTGGCCCACGCTCATCTTCGCTTGCTCGGCGATCTGCGCCATGCTGGCCGCATGGAAGCCGTGGCGCAGCACGCAGATGCGCGCGGCGGCCGCGATTTCGTCGCGGCGCAATTCGTCGCGTACGGCTTTCACGGGGCGCACCGCGGAAGCCGTGGGCGCGGTGGCCGTGTCCACGGGTGAGGTGCTGGGCTTGAGCTTGAGTTTGGATTTGGGCTGGCGATTCACTTTTCTTTACCTGGCCATCATGTGGGGGATTGGATCTTAATTGAGAATGAACGTTCACACTCAATTTAATCCATCAAAGACCATCAGGTCTGCATGCCATGAAATCCACCGCCTTGTTGTTCGCCGTGTCGCTGCTGGTCGGCGCCTGTTCCCAGAAGACGCCGCCGCCGGCACCCGGCGTTGCCGAAGTCGGCGTCGTCACCCTCAAGACCGAAGCCGTGGCGCTGCAAAACGAGTTGTCGGGCCGTACCGCGGCAGCCCTGGTGTCCGAAGTGCGGCCGCAGGTGGCGGGCATCGTGAAGGCGCGGCGCTTCGAAGAGGGTGCGCTGGTGCAGGCCGGCCAGGTGCTGTATGTGATCGACCCCGCCACCTACCAGGCCGCAGTGGACCAGGCCCGGGCCACGCTGGCCAGCGCCGAGGCCGCGGTGGCCGCCGCCGCGCTGAAGGACACGCGTTATGCCGCGCTGTTGAAGATCGAAGGCGTTTCCAGGCAGGACGCCGACGACGCCCACACCGCCGCCCGGCAGGCGGTGGCTGCGGTGGCGCAGCAGAAGGCGGCCCTGGCCACCGCGCGCATCAGCCTCGACTACACCCAGGTGCGCGCCCCGATCTCGGGCCGCATCGGCAAGTCGAGCGTGACGCCGGGCGCACTCGTCACCGCCAGCCAGACCACGGCGCTGGCCACCATCCGCGCGCTCGACCCGATGTACGTGGACCTCACGCAGTCCAGTGCCGAGCTGCTGCGCCTGCGCCGCACGCTGGCCTCGGGCCTGCTCAAGGCCGGCAGTGCCGATGTGGGGCTGGTGCTGGAAGACGGCACAACCTATGCCAGGAAGGGCCGCCTGAAGTTCGCCGAGGTGGCGGTGGACGAAGCCACCGGCTCGGTCACGCTGCGTGCCGAATTCCCCAACCCCGATGGCGCGTTGCTGCCCGGCATGTACGTGCATGCGCGGCTCGACCAGGCGGTGGACCCGCAGGCCATCCTCGCGCCGCAGCAGGGCATCAGCCGCGACCCCAAGGGCAATGCCACCGCGCTGGTGGTCACGGCCGACAACAAGATCGCTTCGCGCAGCGTGACCACGCAGCGCGCCATCGACGACCGCTGGCTCGTCTCCGCCGGCCTGAAGGCGGGCGACCGGCTGGTGGTGCAGGGCTCGAACAAGGTGCGCAATGGCGACACGGTGAAGCCGGTGAAGCCGGTGGAGGTGGTGGATGTGGCGCAGGCCTCTGCCAGTGTGCCCACGGCCGCCACGGCCAGCACCACGGTCCCCACCGCGTCGGCCGCCAACGTGGCCCAGGAGCGCTAAGCCATGCTGGCCCGCTTCTTCGTCAACCGGCCCATCTTCGCCTGGGTCATCGCCATCGTCATCATGCTGGCCGGCGCGATGTCGATCACCTCGCTGCCCGTGGCCCAGTACCCGAACGTCGCGCCGCCCACGGTGCGCATCTCGGCGACCTACACCGGCGCCTCGGCCGAGACGGTGGAAAACAGCGTCACCCAGATCCTGGAGCAGCAGCTCACCGGCCTGGACGGCCTGCTGTACTTTTCGTCGACCAGCAGCTCGGCCGGCAGCGCCAGCATCAACGTCACCTTCCAGCAGGGCACCGACCCCGACACCGCGCAGGTGCAGGTGCAGAACAAGGTGCAGCAGGCCTTGACGCGCATGCCCAGCGCGGTGCAGCAGCTCGGCGTGACGGTGACCAAGTCGCAGACCGACTTCCTGATGATCGCCGCGCTTTATGACAAGACCGACAAGGCCAGCGCCACCGACATCGCCGACTACCTGGTGAGCAACCTGCAAGACCCGATCGCACGTGTGGACGGCGTGGGCGGTGTGCAGGTGTTCGGCTCGCAATACGCGATGCGCATCTGGCTCGACCCGGCCAAGCTGGCCGGCTACAGCCTGATGCCATCCGACGTGCAGAGCGCCATCGAGGCACAAAACACCCAGGTCTCGGCCGGCAAGATCGGCGCGCTGCCGGCGGCCGCCAACCAACAGCTCAATGCCACCGTCACCGCGCAGTCCAAGCTGCAGACGCCCGAGCAGTTCCGCGCCATTGTCGTCAAGCACGACACCACCGGCGCCGTGGTGCGCCTGGGCGACGTGGCCCGGGTCGAGATCGGCAGCGAAAGCTACGACAACGTGACCCGGCTCAACGGCCACCCCGCTTCCGGCCTGGCCGTGCAGCTGGCACCGGGCGCGAACGCCTTGTCCACCGCGACAAGGGTGCGCGACGTGGTCACCAAGCTGTCGCGCAGCATGCCCGACGGTTACCAGGTGGCTTATCCGAAAGACAGCACCAAGTTCATCAAGATCTCCATCGAGGAAGTGGTGAAGACCTTGTTCGAGGCCATCGCGCTGGTGGTGGTGGTGATGTTCGTCTTCTTGCAGAACTGGCGCGCCACGCTGATCCCGGCCATCGCCGTGCCGGTGGTGCTGCTCGGCACCTTCGGCGTGTTGTCGGTGTTCGGTTATTCGATCAACACACTCACCATGTTCGGCATGGTGTTGTCCATCGGCCTCCTGGTGGACGACGCCATCGTGGTGGTGGAAAACGTCGAGCGGCTGATGCGCGAAGAGAATCTTTCGCCGCGCGAGGCCACCATCAAATCGATGCAGGAGATCACCGGCGCGCTGATCGGCATCGCCACCGTGCTGTCCGCCGTGTTCCTGCCGATGGCCTTCATCAGCGGCTCCACCGGTGTGATCTACCGGCAGTTTTCCATCACCATCGTGTCGTCGATGGCGCTGTCGGTGGTGGTGGCGCTCACGCTCACGCCGGCGCTGTGCGCCACGCTGCTCAAGCACCACGAGGGCGAGGCGGCTTCGCGCGGCCTGGCCGGCTGGTTCAACCGCAGCTTCGACCGCCTGCTTGGCCGCTACGAAGGCCGGGTCACGCGCATCCTCAAGGCGCCGCTGCGCTGGATGCTGCTGTACGGCCTGATCCTGGCCGCGCTGGCCGTGTTGTTCACGCGCCTGCCCACCGGCTTCTTGCCGACCGAAGACCAGGGCGAAGCCATGGTGCAGTTCTCGCTGCCGGTGGGGGCCTCGGTGGCGCGCACCATGGAGGTGTCCAAGCAGGTCGAGCAGTATTTCCTGGACAAGGAAAAAGACAACACCGAGGCCATCTTCACCATCTCGGGTTTCAACTTCAGCGGCAGCGGGCAGAACGCCGGCATGGCCTTCGTGGCCCTGAAGGACTGGAGCCAACGCCCCGGCGCCGACAACCGCGCCAACGCCATTTCGGCGCGGGCCACGCGGGCCTTGTCCTCGGTGCGCGACGCCCAGGTGTTCGCGCTCAATCCGCCAGCCATCTCGGGCCTGGGCCAGTCGAATGGTTTCGAGTTCCAGCTGCAGGCCGATGCCGGCACCAACCGTGCCACGCTGAAGACCATGCGCGACACCCTGCTGACCTCGGCCGGCCAGGACGCCGAGCTCAGCGCCGTGCGCTCCGGCGGCATGGAAGACACGCCGCAGCTCAAGGTCAATGTCGACCAGGCCAAGGCCTTTGCACTCGGCCTGTCGCTTGCCGACATCAACGACACGCTGAGCTCGGCCTGGGCCGGCAGCTATGTGAATGACTTCATCGACCGCGCGCGGGTGAAGAAGGTCTACATGCAGGGCGACGCGCCGTTTCGGTCAAAGCCTGAAGACATCAACCAGTGGCGCGTGCGTGGTTCGTCCGACGCGATGACACCGTTCTCGGCCTTCGCCACCACGCAGTGGACCTACGGGCCCGAGAGCCTGGCCCGCTACAACGGCCTGGCCTCGTACGCCATCCAGGGCTCGGCCGCCAGCGGCGTGAGTTCGGGCACGGCGATGGACGAGATGGAAGCCCTGGCGGCCAAGCTGCCGGCCGGCAGCAACTACGCCTGGAGCGGCCTGTCCTACCAGGAGCGGCTGGCCAGCGGGCAGACCATGCAGCTCTACCTGGTCTCCGTCCTGGTGGTGTTCCTGTGCCTGGCCGCGCTGTATGAGAGCTGGTCGGTGCCGTTCTCGGTGCTGCTGGTGATCCCGCTGGGCGTGGTCGGCGCGGTGCTGGCCGCCACCTTGCGCGGGCTGGAAAACGACGTCTACTTCCAGGTGGCGCTGCTCACCACCATCGGCCTGGCGGCGAAGAACGCGATCCTGATCGTCGAATTCGCCGAGGCCGCCTACCAGCGCGGCACCGACCTGCTGGCCTCCGCCATCGAAGGCGCGCGGCTGCGCCTGCGGCCGATCCTGATGACCTCGCTGGCCTTCATCGCCGGGGTCATGCCGCTGGCCTTGTCCACCGGCGCGGGCGCCAACAGCCGCATCTCCATCGGCACCGGCATCGTGGGCGGCACGCTCACCGCCACCGTGCTGGCGATCTTTTTCGTGCCGCTGTTCTTCGTGCTGGTGCGCAAGATGTTCAGCCGACGCGCTGCCGCGATGCACGCAGCCCAGGCAGCCCAAGGAATCTGACATGACCCGCAAACATTTCATCGCCCTGGCGACCACGCTGCTGCTCGGCGCGTGTTCGTCGATGGCGCCCAGCTATGAACGTCCCGCCGCGCCCGTGGCCGCCACCTGGCCCACCGGCGCGGCCTATGCGGCCACCGCCACCACCGTTACCACGCCAGCCGACGGCAAGCCGGCGGCCGACATTCCGTGGCAGAGCTTTGTGCGCGACGCGCGGCTGCGCCAGGTGATCGCGCAGGCGCTGGCCAACAGCCGCGATCTGCGCAAGACCATTGCCAACATCGAATCCGCACGCGCCCAGTACCGTGTGCAGCGCGCCGCCGAGTTGCCCACCGTGGACGCCGGGCTCAGCGGCAGCCGCGCACGCAGCCTGAGCACCAGTTCATCAGGTGGCGACACCAGCGTGCGTTCACAAAGCACCACCGCCAGCCTGGGTGTGAGCGCCTACGAACTCGACCTGTTCGGCCGTGTGCGCAGCCTCTCGGACGCGGCGTTGGAGACCTACCTGGCCACCGAAGAGGCCGCGCGTGCCACCCGCATCAGCCTGATCGCCGAGACCGCCAGCGCCTGGCTCACCCTGGCCGCCGACCGCAGCCAGTTGGAGATCGCCCAGCGCACGCTCGAAAGTGCCCAGCGTTCCATGGCGCTCACGCAGAAGCGGCTGGAAGCGGGCGTGACTTCACGCGTCGACGTGAAGCAGGCCGAGACCGTGTACCAGCAGGCCCGTGCCGACGTGGCCAGCAGCACCACCACCATCGCGCAAGACCGCAATGCGCTGGAACTGCTGGCCGGCAGCCGCATCGACGAAGCCCTGCTGCCGAAGCAGATGCCGGCGGACGCCAACTGGCTCGCCGCCGTGCCTGCGGGCTTGTCGTCCGAAGTGCTGCTGCAGCGGCCCGACGTGCTGCAGGCCGAGCACCAGCTGAAGTCGGCCAACGCCAACATCGGTGCGGCGCGGGCGGCGTTCTTCCCGAGCTTGTCGCTCACCGCCAGCGGCGGCGTGGCGAGTGCGGCGCTGTCTTCGCTGTTCAGCGGTGGGGTTGCGGTGTGGTCCATCGCGCCGGCGCTGAGCCTGCCGATCTTCGACGGCGGCGCCAACCGTGCGAGCCTGGCCTATTCCGAGGCGCAGAAGAAGCTGTATGTCTCGACCTATGAACTCGCGGTGCAGACCGCGTTCAAGGAAGTGGCCGACGCGCTGGCGCGGCAAGGCACGATGCAGGAACAGCTCGCCGCGCAAGCCGCATTGGCCCAGGCCGCCAGCGACAGCTACCAGCTGGCGAATGCGCGCTACGCGCAGGGCGTGGACACGTTTCTGACCGCACTCGACACACAGCGCACGCTCTACAGCGCCGAGCAAAGCCTGGTCACCGCGCGGCTTACTGCGCTGAGCAACCAGGTGACGCTGTACCGGGTGCTGGGCGGTGGCGTGCAATAGTTCCCCGTAGGATGCCCGCTCGCGTAGTCCAAGTCTCCGTGGCGTTCCTGGTCTACATTCCATACCTATGGACCGCCTGGAAAATATCGAAATCTTTGTCCGCGTCGCGCAGACGCAGAGCTTTGCCGAGACGGCACGACAGCTTCGGTTGGCCAAGTCGGTGGTCACCAGCCGGATCAAACAGCTTGAGCAGTATGTGGGTGCGCCGCTGTTTCATCGCAGCACGCGTGTCGTGCGGCTCAGCGAGGTGGGCCAGGCGTTCCTGCACGATTGCAGCGATCTCGTCGGGCGCGCGAACGACATCATGGACCAGATGCGCGGGGCGCGCACCGGCCCTACCGGTGTCCTGCGCATTCATGCGCTCACGGGCTTCGTGCTCGGTCATTTCGCCGGCCTGCTGCATGCGTTCCAGACCGCCTACCCGGACATCCGGCTGGAACTCATCGTCAACGATGCGGTGGTGGACCCGGTCAAGGCCGGTGTCGACTGCGCGCTGCAGATATTCCCCGCGGCCTCTACCGAGCTGGTGTCCCGGCCGCTGTTTCCGGTGCGCCGCGTTTTCTGCGCGACACCGGAATACCTGCGCAAGGCGGGAACGCCGGACAGTCCGCGCGACCTGCACACGCATACGCTCGGCCTCTATTCGGGCTATCCGACGCGCGACCGCTGGACCTTTCATCACCGCGGTGAACAGGTCACGCTCTACATGAACCCGGCCTTGCTCACCAACAGCGTTCACCTGCTGCGTGAATATGCGCTGGAGCATGCCGGCATCGTCTGCCTGCCGACACTGGTGGCGGGCGACGCGATCCTGCGCGGCGACTTGCAGGTCGTGCTGCCCGAGCATCTGCTTTCCGCCTTCTCCCTGAGCGCCGTTTATGCCGGCACTGCGCGCAATACCTTCAAGTTGCGGCTCTTCATCGAGCACATTGCCGCGGCCTTCTCCAAGGTGCCGCCATGGGACGCCGCGATGATCGGCCGAGGTCTGCTGCCGGCGGAGACGGTCACCGACTGAGCTCGGGTGGGGTGCGGGTAAACCCCAGCGATTAACCGGATTAAACGAATAATGCGGTCCGGTTTTAACCCCTACCGGTGCGCAGGGCAGGCTCGTAAAGTTGGCTCCATCGCCAATCATGGCGCAAATGCCCAGGAGACACACCAATGACCGCTACCGCCTACCAGACCCGTTTTGGATCGTTGAAGCATTACGAGAAGGGCCACGTTGAGCCGATCGATGACGACGTGCGCCACTACGCCTTTTCAAATTGCTTCGAAATCGCGAACAAAAGCGCGCCGTACGACAAGGTGGTCTTTGGCCAGAATCAGATCTACGTGCTGGAGACGCTGCGCGCTGACGGCACGTCGCCCTGGTACACCTGCGCGCATGACGAATTCGCGCTCGTGATGGACGGCGATGTCGAGGTCCATCTGCTGCAGCTCGATGCGGACCAGGCGGTGAGCGACCCCGAGAAGAATGGCGCCGTCCTCGTGCGCGGCGAGCCGCGGGGCCGCAAGATGGGCTGGATGAAGCTCTCACGCGGCCACCAGGGCCTGCTTCCCAAGAACACTGCCTATCAGTTCCGCGTGGCCGGGGACCCCGGTGTGATCGTGCTGCAGACCTGCAAGGGTGATCTGTCGATCGAGAAGTGGGCCGACATCTGCCAGTCTCACTGAACCATTGAAGTCAACGCCACATCCAGAAGGAGCCCATTCATGAATGCACCCGCAGAACTCGCCAAAGTGATTTCATCACTTCCCGATGCCAGCCTTGGCTACAAGGACTTCACGCTCGGCAGCTTCGGCTTCCGGCGCGACGAATACTTTGTCCACATCACCTGGAAGACCAAGGATGGCCGTCCCATGAGCCACACGATGGACGTAGGGGGCTACCTGCGTGCGCTGATGCGGGACGTGGCCTGGGGTTTCTTCTATGGTTGGGTCAATTTCGACGATGTGCTCGGCACGGTCAATCACTACCAGTCTGTGGACCTCTACTGCGGCAGCTACAACGGCACGATGAAGGACGCCGGCATCGACCTGCTGGAGAACTTCCCGACCGAGCAGATCCGCGCGACCTTCGAGGCGATGCTCGACGACTGGACCAACCAGGCCTTCGATCCGTTCGCCGCGCCTCAGGAGACGGGCCTGCCCTATGGCCGCAAGAACGGCAACAACACCGCCAAGATCACGCGTGCACGTGAACTCGCCAAGCGTTGCGTCGGCTTGAAGGACGACCTCAACCTGCGCAGCGATGCCAGCGGTGCGCCGGTCAACCGGGCGTTCGCCGATGTTCCCCAGGCCCAGCCGGAGTTGCATCCGGAGCCGGGTTTCGAGAACGATGTGCATGCCTTCAACCTGTTCGGTTTCCTGAGCCGTTCGCAGGTCACCTGGAACCCCAGCTTCACCTCCGTCGTCAAGCACAGCTTCATGTGTCCGACCACCGAAGAACACATCCTGCCGATCATCCACGGCAACGACCGCGTGGAATGGTTCTTTCAGATGACCGACGAGATCCATTGGGACTGCGGTGACAAGAACACAGGCAGGCCGATGGCGCGGGTCATCATGAAGGCGGGCGACATGGCGGCCATGCCTGCCTACTGCCGTCACCAGGGCTACAGCCCGAAGCGCTCGATGCTGCTGGTCTGGGAAAACGGCTCCCCGAGCCTGGTCTACGAAATCCAGAAGGGCGAGTCGCCCGAGATCCCGGTCCAGTTTTAAATACCGCGGCCCGAGGGGGTCGCTTCAAGAAAGACACCATGAACCTCGCGGACATTCAAGCCGCGGTGGGCCTGCGCACGCCCATCCGCCACCAGCTCTTCATCGATGGACGCTTCGTCGACGCCGAATCGGGCGAGACACTCGCCACCCTGAACCCGCATGACAACTCGCTCATCGCCAATGTGGCATCAGCCGGGCGCGCCGATGTCGACAAGGCGGTGGCCGCCGCCACGCGCGCCTTCCCGGTCTGGAGCCGGATGCCGGCCGCCGAGCGTGGCCGCATTCTGCTGCGTCTCGCCGATCTCATCGAGGCCAACGCCGAAGAGCTGGCCCGCCTGGAGTCGCTGGACACCGGCCACCCGCTGCGCGACTCCCGCGCGCTGGACGTGCCCCGCACCGCGGCCTGCTTCCGTTATTTTGGCGGCATGGCCGACAAGTTCCAGGGCGAGACCATTCCCGTGGAGGCCGGTTTCCTCAACTACACGCTGCGCGAACCGGTCGGTGTGGTGGGGCAGATCGTCCCATGGAACTTCCCGCTGATGTTCACCAGCTGGAAGATGGCGCCGGCGCTGGCCGCGGGCAATACCATCGTGATGAAGCCGGCCGAGATCACGCCGCTGTCCTCGCTCAAGATCGTCGAGCTGATGCAGCAGGCCGGCCTGCCGGACGGTGTGGTCAACATGGTGCCCGGCCTGGGCAGCGTGGCGGGCCAATACATCGCCGAGCATCCCGGCATTGCCAAGGTGGCGTTCACCGGCAGTACCGCCACGGGGCGCCGCATTGTGGAGGCCAGCGCAGGCAACTTGAAGAAGGTGCAGCTGGAGCTCGGCGGCAAGGGCCCCAACATCGTCTACGAGGACGCCTTTCTTCCGGCCGCCATCAACGGCAGCGCCTGGGCCATCTTCCACAACCAGGGCCAGGCGTGCATCGCCGGCTCGCGCCTTGTGCTGCACGAGAAGATCGCGGACGCTTTCCTGGAGCGCTTCATCCCGCTTGCCCAGTCCATCCAGCTGGGCAATCCCCTGGACCCGCTGACCGAAATGGGCCCGCTCACAAGCCAGCAGCACAAGGACCGCGTGCTGAGTTATGTCGACGTCGCAAGGGCGGAAGGCGGCGAAGTCCTCTGCGGTGGCAAGGCGCCGGGGGGGGCGCTTGCCGAGGGTTGTTATGTGGAGCCCACCATCGTGCGCGCCAATTCCTTCCGCGACCGCGTGGCGCAGGAAGAGGTCTTCGGTCCCTTCGTCACGGTGCTGACCTTCAAGACCGACGAGGAGGCGATGGAAATCGCAAACGGTACGGACTACGGCCTGGGCAGCGGCCTGTGGACGACCAACCTGCAGCGCGCCCACAAGGTGGCGCGCGACATGCACGCCGGCATGGTCTGGGTCAACAGCTACAAGCGCGTGAACCCCGGCTCGCCCTTCGGTGGCGTGGGCCAGAGCGGCTACGGGCGCGAGATGGGCTTTGACGCCATGCGCGAATACACGCAGGTCAAGAGCGTCTGGATCAACGTGGATGCGCAGATTCCTCCGCATTTCAAGCGATGAGCCGCATCCTTGCCAGAGGCCACTTCTCGGCGCTAGCCTCGGCGCTGGCCGTCATCTTGCTCGGCTGCATGGGACTGGCCCATGCACAGGCCTGGCCGACAAAGCCGGTACGCATCGTTGTGGCATTTCCGCCCGGAGGCATCGTCGACAACGTGGCGCGGCAGATACAGCCGGCCCTGTCGGCCGCACTTGGGCAGCCGGTGCTGATCGACAACCGCGGCGGCGCGGGGGGCACGGTCGGTGCCGCCGAAGTGGCGAGGTCGGTACCCGATGGACACACCTTGCTGATGGTGTTCGACAGCTACGCCACCTACCCGCTGGTCTATCCGAAGCTGGGCTTTGACGTGGCCAAGGATCTGATGCCGGTGACGCAGATCGCCAGCAATCCGCTGATCCTGGTCGTGAACCCGAAGGTCGAGGCGCAAGACCTCGGGAGTTTCGTCAAGCTGCTGAAGGCGCAGCCGGGTCGCTACAACTACGCCAGCGTGGGGCCGGGTTCGAGCAACCACCTGACCGCGGAGTATTTCAAAGCCGTGACGGGGGCCTTCGTGACCCACATTCCCTACCGCGGCGGTGGCCCGGCCCAACAAGACCTTCTTGGCGGACAGGTCGAGATGATGTTCCTGTCGGCCGTACTGGCCCGGCCCCATGTGAAGGCCGGCAAGCTGCGCGCGCTCGCGCAGACCGGTGCCCAGCGTGTGAGCGCCTATGCCGACACGCCCACCGTGGCCGAGAGCGGCTATCGCGGCTTCGAGGTGAATTCCTGGGTCGGCATGCTCGCACCGGCAGGCACGCCGAGGCCGGTCATCGACCGGCTCAATGCCGAGATCCGGCGCATTGTGACCGACCCCGCCTTCGCGGCCCGGCTGCAGGAGCAGGGACTGGTGGGTATTGTGAACTCGCCGGAACAATTTGCCGCCGCGCTCAGGCAAGAGCAGGACAAGTGGACGAAGCTGGTGCGCGAGCGTCAGCTCAGCCTGGAATGACGGAGGCCGCAATGCGTGATTTTGTCCATGCCACCTCTCCACAGCGCATCGTCTTCGGTGCCGGTTCGCTGCAGCACCTGGGGCGCGAGATGGCTGCGCTGGGTGCGCGGCAGGCCCTGATCCTCTCGACGCCCGAGCAGCGCGCGCAGGCCGAAACCGTGGCCGCGATGATGGGGGCTCAGGCGGTCGGCATCTTCGACCGCGCCGTGATGCACGTGCCGATCGAGACGGCCCGTGAAGCCCGGGTGATGGCGCGCCAGGTGGGGGCCGACTGTGCCATTGCCATCGGTGGCGGCTCCACCATCGGGCTGGGCAAGGCGATTGCGCTCGAAGCCGGCCTGCCGATCCTGGCGATTCCCACCACCTATGCGGGCAGCGAGATGACGCCGATCTACGGCATCACCGAAGCGGGGATCAAGAAGACCGGCAAAGACCTGCGTGTGCTGCCGCGGACGGTGATCTACGACCCGCAGCTCAGCCTGGGGCTGCCGGTGGGCTTGAGCGTGACCAGCGGCATCAATGCGATCGCGCACGCGGCCGAAGGCCTCTACGCGCAGGACGGCAATCCGGTCATGGACCTGATGGCGGAGGAGGGCATCGCCGCATTGGCGCGTGCGCTGCCGCTCATCCGGCGCGAGTCGGCCGACGCCGCGGCGCGCAGCGATGCGCTGTACGGCGCCTGGCTCTGCGGCAGCGTGCTGGGCAGCGTGGGCATGGCGCTGCACCACAAGCTGTGCCATACGCTGGGCGGCAGTTTCAACCTGCCGCATGCGGAAGTCCACACCGTCGTGCTGCCGCATGCGATTGCGTTCAACGCCGGGGCCGCGCCGGAGGCACTCAGGCGGATCGCCCGCGCACTGGGCATGGCGGACGGCACGGCGAACGCCGCCTCGGGCCTGCAGGCACTGGCACGCGACAACGGTGCGCCCATCGCGCTGCGTGACATTGGCATGCGCCGCCAGGACCTCGACCAGGCCGCCGACCTCGCCGTCCGCAACCCGTACTGGAACCCGCGGCCGTTTGGCCTGGCGGAGCGCGGCGCCATCCGGGCGCTGCTGCAGCGTGCATGGGACGGCGATCCACCCGTCCTGGACACCGAAGCCCTTGTGTAGACAGAACCACAGAACAGAACGACAGGAGACACCATGACCATCAACCGCAGACAGTTTGCCCAGGCCACCGCCGCCACACTCGTGGCCGCGGGCGCCAACCCGCTCGCCATGGCGGCCGACACGCTGAAGATCGGCTACGTGTCGCCGCAGACCGGCCCGCTTGCGCCCTTCGGTGAAGCCGACAAGTGGGTGATCGAACAGATGAAGGCCGCATTCAAGGACGGCGTCACCGTCGGTGGTCGAAAGTACGCGGTGCAGATCGTGCTGAAGGACAGCCAGTCCAACCCCAACCGGGCGGGCGAGGTGGCCAACGACCTGATCCTGAAGGAGAAAGTGGCGCTGGTGCTGACCGCAGGTACGCCCGAGACGGCCAACCCGGTGAGCGACGCCTGCGAGCTCAACGAGGTGCCCTGTGTCTCCAGCGTGGCGCCATGGCAGCCCTGGTTCTTCGGCCGCAAGGGTGATCCGGCCAAGGGCTTCAGCTGGACCTACCACCTGTTCTGGGGCCTGGAAGACGTGATCGGCACCTACACCAGCGGCTGGAAGACCGTTGCGACCAACAAGAAGGTGGGCGGCCTGTTTCCGAACGACGGGGACGGTAATGCCTGGGGCGACAAGGCGCTGGGTTTCCCCAAGCCGCTCGCGCAGATGGGCTTCAACCTGACCGACACCGGCCGCTTCCAGAACGGCACGCAGGACTTCTCCGCGCAGATTGCGGCCTTCAAGAAAGAGGGTGTCGAGATCGTCACCGGCGTCGTGATCCCGCCCGACGCCAAGACCTTCCTCACGCAGGCACGCCAGCAAGGCTTCAAGCCGAAGGTGATCACACTGGGCAAGGCCCTGCTGTTTCCGGGGGCGCTCGAGGCCTTGGGCGAGCTGGGCGACGGGCTGTCCACCGAAGTCTGGTGGAGCCCGTCGCACCCGTTCACATCGAGCCTGACGAAGCAGAGCGCGAAGGCGCTGGCGGAGTCCTATGAAGCCAGCACGAACAAGCAGTGGACGCAGCCCATCGGTTTTGCCCATGCGCTGTTTGAGGTCGCGGCCAATGCGCTCGGTCGTGCCAGGTCGCTGCAGCCGGCCGACGTGCGCGATGCGGTGGCGGCGACCCGTATCGACTCGGTGGTCGGCCCTGTGAAATGGGGCGGGGCCGGCCCTATGAAGAACGTGAGCAAGACGCCGCTGGTGCTGGGGCAGTGGCGCAAGGGCAGCAAGTACAAGATCGAACTTGTAATCGTCAACAACGAGGGCGCCGCCAGCATTCCCGCGAGTGCCCCATTGAGGCTGCTGTGACCACGGCCCTGCTGGCCTTGCATGACGTTGCCAAGTCCTATGGCGCGTTGCGCGTGACGGACGGCATTTCGCTCGCCGTCGAGGAGGGCGAGACGCTCGGCATCCTTGGGCCGAACGGCGCGGGGAAGACCACGCTGTTCAACCTGATCTCGGGCGACGTGCGTGTCGATGCCGGTCGCGTGGAATACGAAGGCCGTGACGTCACGGCGCTCAAGCCGCACCAGCGCTGCCATGCGGGCATCGGCCGCAGCTACCAGGTGCCGCAGCCTTTCGGCAACATGAGTGTGTTCGAGAACCTCGTGACTGCGGCCTGTTTCGGCGGGCAACAGCCCGAGCACGAAGCCTGGCAGACCGCGCATGAGGTGCTCGAGCAGACCGGCCTGATGCCGCATGCCAACAAGCCGGCCGGCGGCCTGACCCTGCTCAACCGCAAGCGCCTGGAGCTGGCGCGCGCGCTGGCCACCCGGCCGCGCCTGCTGCTGCTCGACGAGATCGCCGGCGGCCTGACCGAACACGAGGCGAAGCTGCTGGTCGACGAACTCAAGCGCATCAAGGCGCGCGGCGTCACGATGATCTGGATCGAACACGTGGTGCATGCGCTGCTGTCGCTGGCCGACCGCCTGTTCGTCATCAACTTCGGCCAGAAGCTGGCCGAGGGCGAGCCGCAGGCCGTGATGAACGATGCCGAGGTGCGGCGCGTGTACATGGGGATGGAAGCATGACGAAGCTTCTGGAAGCGCACGGCCTGCAGGCCTTCTACGGCGACGCGCAGGCGCTGTTCGGTGTCGACTTCGAACTCGCGCAGGGTGAGCTGGTGGCGATCATCGGGGCCAATGGTGCCGGCAAGTCCACTTTTCTCAAGTGCCTCACGGGCCTGGTGCGCGCGCCGCGCGAGGCCGTCCGGTTCAAGGGCGAGGCGATCGGCGGCCTCGCGCCCGGCGAGATCGTGCGGCGCGGGCTGGCGCTGGTGCCCGAGGGCCGGCGCCTGTTTCCCAGCCTCAGCGTGGAAGAGAACCTGCTGATGGGCGCCCTGGCCCGCCGCAAGGGCCCATGGAGCCTGCAGCGCCTGTACACGATGTTCCCGATCCTGGCCGAGAAGCGCCACCAGCCCGGCACCTCGCTGTCGGGCGGGCAGCAGCAGATGGTGGCGCTGGGCCGCGCCCTGATGAGCAACCCCGAGGTGCTGCTGTGCGACGAACTCTCGCTCGGGCTGGCGCCGATCGTGATCCGCGAGATCTACGCCGCGATGCCGGCCATCACGCGCGAAGGCATGACGGTGGTGATCGTCGAGCAGGACGTGGGCATGGCGCAGCGCGTGTCGCAGCGCATCTACTGCCTGCAGGAGGGCCGTGTCTCGCTGCAGGGCCGCTCGGACACGCTGACGCGCGAGCAGATCTCGCAGGCGTACTTCGGCATTTGACGGGAGCATGCCCATGATCGAAATCCTCCTCCAGGGCCTGCTGCTCGGCGGCCTCTACACCCTGTTCGCACTGGGCCAGTCGCTGATGTTCGGCGTGATGCGGCTGACCAACACCGCACAGGGCGACTTCATCATCCTGGCGGCCTTCGCCGTCATCGCCGGCATTGCGCTGGTGGGCGACGCACCGCTGACGGTCGTGCTCGCGGTGCTGCCCCTGGCCTTCGGTTTTGGCTACGCGCTGCAGCGTTATGTGCTCAACGGCACGCTGGGCAAGGACCCGCTGCCTTCGCTGGTCGTGACCTTCGGGCTGTCGATCGTGATCCAGAACCTGCTGCTCGAAGTGTTCTCGGCCGATCCGCGCTCGATCGAGACCGGTGGCCTCAATACCCGGAGCCTGCAGCTCGGCGAATCGCTGTCGGTGGGGGTGCTGCCGCTGATCATCCTGGCCACGGCCGTCGGGGCGACGGCGGCCATGCAATGGCTGTTCGCACGCACGACGCTCGGCCGGTCCTTTCGCGCCGTCTCGGACGACCGCGAGATCGCCGAACTGATGGGCCTCAACGCGAAGAAGGTCTATGCGCTGGCCACCGCCATCGCCTTCGTGCTGATCGCCATCGCCGGCGCGTTGCAGGGCATGCGCACGACGGTTTCGCCCTCGGACGGCCCGCTGCTGCTGCTGTTCGCCTTCGAGGCCGTGATCATCGGCGGCATGGGTTCGTTCTGGGGCGCGCTGGCCGGCGCGATGATCCTGGGCATCACGCAGCAGATCGGCTTCCGGCTCGACCCGGGCTGGGGCGTCTGGTTCGGGCACCTGGTGTTCTTGCTGATCCTGGTCGTGCGGCCGCAAGGCCTGTTTCCCAAAACCCGATGATCCGATGAGGTACACATGACATCTCCGAACCCTTCCCGGCCGCTGCGCAACGTGCTGTTCATCATGTGCGACCAGCTGCGTGCCGACTATTTGTCCTGCTACGGCCACCCCAGGCTGCAGACGCCGAACATCGACGCGTTGGCCGCGCGCGGCATGCGCTTCACCCATGCCTATGCGCAGGGCGCGGTGTGTGGTGCCTCGCGCATGTCCACCTACACCGGCCGCTACGTCAGCAGCCATGGCGCGATGTGGAACTTCGTGCCCCTGTCGGTCGGCCAGAAAACGCTGGGCGACCATCTGCGCCCGCATGGCGTGCGCTGCGCGCTGGTGGGCAAGACACATGTCGAACCCGACCGCGAGGGCGCGCGCCGGCTCGGCCTGGACACCACGCAGGGCACCGGGCTGCTGGCGATGGAAGGCGGCTTCGAGCCCTATGCGCGCGACGACGGCATCTGGCCACCCGGCTTCAAGGTGAGCGGCAACCGTTATTGCGATTGGCTGCGCGACCACGGCTACGCCGGCGACAACCCCTGGCACGACTACGCCAATTCGGGCCGCGGCGCCGGTGGCGAAGTCCTCAGCGGCTGGCAGATGCGCTGGGCCGCGGCGCCGGCGGCCATCGCCGAGCCGCACAGCGAAACGCCCTATGCGACCGATCGCGCGATCGATTTCATGCGCGAGGCCGGCGACAGCCCTTGGGTCCTGCACCTGTCCTACATCAAGCCGCACTGGCCCTATGTGGCCCCGGCGCCCTACAACGACCTCTACGGCCGCGACGACATGCTGCCCGTGGTCCGCAGCGAGGCCGAGCGCGACAACGCCCACCCGGTGGTGGCGGGCTTTCGCCGCGACACGGTCAGCCTGAGCTTCAGCCGGGACGAGGTGCGCGAGACCGTGGTGCCGGTCTACATGGGGCTGGTCAAGCAGGTCGACGACCAGCTCGGCCGGCTGTTCCGCTTCATGGCCGAAAGCGGCCTGGACCGCGACACGCTGGTGGTGTTCACCAGCGACCACGGTGACTACCTCGGCGACCACTGGCTAGGCGAGAAGGAACTGTTCCACGACCCGATCGTGCGCGTGCCGCTGATCGTGGTCGACCCGCGCCCCGGGGCCGACGCCACGCGCGGCCGCCACAGCGACGCGCTGGTGGAATGCATCGACATCGTGCCGACCATCCTCGACAGTCTCGGGCTGGCGCAGCCTTCCGAGTGGCTGGAGGGCGCATCGCTTTTGCCGCTGCTGCACGGCCGTGCCGGCGCCGCGGGCAAGGACTGCGTCGTCAGCGAGAACAGCTATGCCTTTCGCGACGAGGTGCGCCTGCCCCTGGCCCAGCCGGTCGAGCGCTGCCACATGACAATGCTGCGCACCCGGCGCTGGAAGTTCATCCACTGCGAAGACCTGCCGCCCCAGCTGTTCGACCTGCAGGACGACCCGCGGGAGCTGGTCGACCTCGGCCGCAGCCCAGCCCACGCCGCGGTGCGTGAGGACATGATGGCGCGGCTGTTCGACTGGCTGCGCCAGCGGCGGCGTTTTCCCACCATCGCGCCGGCCGACATCGAACACTGGAACCGGCGCGAGCGCGAGGCCGGCATCCTGATCGGCGCGTGGTGAGAGCAGGTTCCGAGACATGCGCCTTCCCATCGACAGAACAACGGAGACAAGGAAATCACCATGAAAACCACTCACACCCTGGCCGCGGCATGTATTGCCGCCACCATGACCTTCCCGGTGCTGCTGCACGCCCAGGAAGCCTGGCCCAACCGGCCGGTGCGGCTGCTGGTGTCGTTCCCGGCCGGCGCGCCGGGCGACCTGATCGCGCGCATGATCCAGCCGGCGCTGCAGCAGTCGCTGGGCCAGCCGGTCGTGGTCGACAACAAGCCCGGTGCGGGCGGCAACATCGGCGCGCAGGAAGTGGCACGCGCCACCGATGGCCACACGGTGTTGGTCGGCCCCGACACGATGTTCACGATCAACCCGCACCTCTACAAGAAGCTCGGCTTCAAGCCGACGAGTGACCTGGTGCCGGTCACGCAAATGGCCTCGTTCAGCCAATTGCTCGTCTGCAACCCCGGCGCCGGCGTCAAGACGCTGCCGGCGCTGCTGGAGGCCAGCAAGCGCAAGCCGTTGAACTACGCATCGGGCGGGCCGGGCGTGCCGGGTCACATGGCGATGGAGATGCTGCTGGCCGCCACCCAGACCCAGATGCAGCACGTTCCTTACCGCGGCCCCGGCCCCGCGGTGCAGGACGTGCTCGGCGGCTCGGTGCCCTGCGGCTTCCTGGCGTCGCCGGTGGTCGGGCCGTTCGTGAAGGAGGGGCGGCTGGTCGGCATCGCGAGCTCGAGCGCGAAGCGGCTCGCGAGCCAGCCCGACGTGCCCACCGTGGCCGAAGCGGGCGTGAAGGACTACGACGCGACCTTCACCGAGATGGTCGCCATGCCCAAGGGCACGCCGCCCGCGGTCGTGAACCGGCTGCAGGCCGAAATCGCCAGGGCCTTGAACGCGGCCGAGGTGCGCGCACGCCTGGCCACCATGGACCTGGACGTCGTGGCCAACACGCCGGAAGAGGCGGCGCGCCGCATCGCCGCCGAGAGCGCACGCTGGGGCAAGGTGGCGGCGCGCATCCAGCTCCAGCTCGATTGATCCGCCATGCAAGCCGTTTTTAACGATGCGGTGGCCTCGCCGCGCCACGGGCCGCAGGTCCTGATCGGCATGGCGAACCATCGCCGGGTGGCATGGGTCGGCGCCGCGCTGGTGCTGCTGGCGGCCAGTCTGCCGTTCTGGGGCGAGTCGAGCTGGATGCGCGAGTTTGTCGAGATCGCCTGCTACCTGATCTTCGCGATGATGTGGAACCTCCTGGCTGGCTACGGCGGCATGGTCAGTATCGGCCAGCAGGCGTTTTTCGGCTTCGGTGGCTACGTGATGCTGATGCTCGGCAACTTCGCGGGGGTCAACCCTTTTGTGGCCATCCCGCTCGGTGCGCTGGCCGCCGCCGTGATCGCGGTGCCGGTGTCCTTCGTCGCGTTCCGGCTGTCGGGCGGCTACTTCGCGATCGGCACCTGGGTCATCGCCGAGGTGTTTCGCCTGTCCTTCGCCAACGTGTCGGCGGTGGGCGGCGGCTCGGGCACCACGCTCACGGCGCTGCGCGGTATCGAGAAGGCGACGCGTGAACGCACCACCTACTGGATGGCGCTCATCTGCGTGGTGGCGGCGATCGCACTGGTCTACGCTTTCCTGCGCAGCAAGCGCGGCCTGGCGCTGCTGGCGATCCGCGACAACGAGGTGGCGGCCGAATCGCAGGGCATTGCGGTCACGCGCATGAAGCTTGCGGTGTACGTGGTCGCGGCCTTCGGTGCCGGGCTGGCGGGGGCGCTGTATTTCGTCGGCAACCTGCGTATCAGCCCCGACGCGGCCTTCAGCGTCAACTGGACCGCGTTCGCGATCTTCATGGTGGTGATCGGCGGCATCGGCCGCATTGAAGGGCCGCTGCTGGGTGCCCTGATATTCTGGGCGCTGAACAAGTTCCTGAGTGACTACGGCACCTGGTACCTGCTGGGCCTGGGCCTGCTGGCCATCCTGTGCACACTCTTTTTCAAGCAGGGGTTATGGGGTTATGCCCAGCAGCGCTGGGGCTGGTCGCTGTTCCCCACGCAACGCAGGTTGGTCGTAGACCGCTGAAGCAGCGTCGAACACGGCGTCATCGCTGCTGTGTTCGGCGTTTTTCCAGATCGTCCCGAAAAAAGGAATCGAGTTCGGCGCCAGATGCGGCGCCAGCGAGACCATCGAACTTGCCCTGTTCCGCGATCAGGCTCGCCGCACGCATGAATCCGCCCCAGGCGACGCGCGCAAGCGCGCCACCGACGCTGACCCGGCGCACACCGAGTGCGGCGATCTCCGCCATGGTCAACTCGGAAGCCGACCCGATCAGCAGATTCAGCGGCCGCGGTGCGACGCCTGCCACCACCGCCGCGATCTGCTCGCGGGTACGAATCCCCGGGGCGTACAGACAGTCCGCACCCGCCTGGGCATAGGCATTGAGCCTGGCGATCGTCTCATCGAGGTCGGGTCTCCCTACGAGAAAACATTCGGCACGCCCGACCAGAAGCGTATCGCCACCCGCCTTGTCGATGGCCTTGCGCGCCGCGCGAATCCTTTCGACGGCGGTGTCGAGTGCATAAAGCGGATGGGCGGCGTCACCCGTTGCGTCTTCGATCGACAAGCCCGCGACGCCGGTCTCGACCGCGAGGCGCACACTTTCGGCAACGCCTTGCGCGTCGCGTGCGTAGCCGTTTTCGAAATCGGCGTTCACCGGCAGGTCGGTCGCCGCGACCATCTCATGCAGGTGCGCGAGGGCGGTTTCGCGCGAACCGGGAACGTCGGGCCGGCCTTGCGACCAGGCCAGGCCGGAGCTTGTCGTGGCCAGTGCCTTGAAGCCGAGGCTTTGCAGGAAGCGCGCGCTTCCGACGTCCCACGGATTCGGAATCACAAAGCAGCCTGTCTGGTGCAGTTGCTGAAAATCACGCCGCTTGTCGGCGATGCTGCGGGAAATCTTGTCCATGGGAAGTCCCTGTCTGGTGGAGGAAGTGGAATTTGAGCACGCCCCGCGATGCGCATAACGCACCGCGTTAGCCGAGCAGATAGCCCACGCTGATCGCAATACGAAACTGGTATCACAGAATATACAAATTGAGTATTTTGAAGTATTGAAGACCAATCCTACGATTGGCGCATTGGACGACATGACGATGCGCGAAACACGATACTCACAGACCGCGATGGCAATCCACTGGCTGGTGGCACTGGGCATCATCGCCGCGATCGCCATGGGGGTCTACATGGTGGCGTTGCCGATGTCGCCGGCCCGCCTCAAGCTTTTCAACTGGCACAAGTGGCTGGGTGTGAGCATCCTGGGGCTGTCCGTCGTCCGCCTGGTTTGGCGGTTGACACACAGGCCCCCCGCCGATTTGCCGATGCCGATCTGGCAGTTGCGTGCTGCACACGTTGCGCATTGGGTGATGTACCTGCTTTTCTTCGCGGTCCCGCTCTCGGGCTGGGCCTATAGCTCGGCCGCCGGTTTCCCGGTGGTGGTGTTCGGCATGCTTCCGTTGCCTGATCTGGTGCCGCCTGCGGCACCACTGGCCGTCGTGCTCAAGGCCTTGCACGTCACCTTGGCCTTCTCGCTGGGGGCCGTGGTCGCGCTGCATGTCGTGGCGGTCATCAAACATCAGTTGGTGGACCGGGACGGCATTCTTTCCCGTATGAATCCATGGCCTATCCGCAATATAGAAGTATGAAAAGCCTGGTCCGCATGGCTTGCTGCGCATCTGCGCTGCTGGCCTTTTTACCTTCGCATGCGCAGAAGCTCGAGCCGGCGCAAAGCGAGATTTCATTCACCTTCAAGCAGATGGGCGTGCCGGTGGAAGGTCGGTTCGCCACCTTCGCCGGGCAGTTCAGCTTCGACCCGAAGAAGCCCGAAGCGGGGAAGGTCGTCCTCACCATCGATACAGGGAGTGTGCGTTTTGGTTCGCCGGACACGCAGGGTGAAGCCGTCAAGGCCGAGTGGTTCAACGTTGCCAAATTCCCGCAGGCAACGCTGGAATCGACCACCATCGTTGCGGCCGGGGCCGGCAAGTACGACCTGACGGGAAAGCTGAGCCTCAAGGGGGCGGTACGGGAGGTCAGGGTACCCGTCACCCTGGCCAGGCTTGGTGCCATCACGGTTGCCACGGGAGGCCTCACGCTGAAGCGCCTGGAGTTCAAGATTGGCGACGGCGATTGGTCGGACACCTCGATGGTCGCCAATGAAGTGCAAGTGAAGTTCAAACTGGCGCTGTCGGGTATGGCAGCGCCTTAATCAGTAACCCCAGCCAACCCAGCAAACGAAAGCCATGCGCAAAAAACTGTTATCGGTCCTGGCGGCCTCGGCTTGTGTGTCGGCGACTGCCGCCCCCTACGCCCTCGATCCGCTGCACACCAACATCACCTTTGAGATCGACCACGTCATATCGACCAACCGGGGCAAGTTCGACAAGAAGGAAGGGGCGGCCGATTTCGACCTGGCGGCCAAGAGCGGCAGCGTCACCTTGACGGTGGATACGGCGTCGATCAATACCGGCATCCCGCCATTCACCAAACAGCTTCAGTCCAAAGACTTCTTCAACGTGGAGCAGTATCCGACGGCCACGTTCGTCTCGGAAAATGTTGTCTTCAATGGCGACAAGATTGCCGAGGTGAATGGCAGTCTCACCATGCTCGGCAAAACGAATCCGGTCAAATTGAAGGCGATTCGCTTCGCCTGTGTGTTCAACGGAATGCTTCAGCGCGAAGTATGCGGTGGCGACTTCGAGGCAACCATCAATCGCAGTGCCTGGGGCATGGTTTGGGGAATCCCTCGTTTCCCGGACGCTGTGCGGCTGTTGCTGCAGGTCGAAGCGATCAAGCAGTGAGAACAGGCTGACACATGAAGTATCCACATGAATTCCCCGTCCGCGATGTTCCCGCCGTCATGCGGGGGCCTCGCCGTGAACGCCGGCGCGTTCTCGTGGGTAACACCCCATGCTGGGGGACCGTCCATGGCGAAGGTGAATTGCTGCTGGACGATGGTCGAAGTGTTGCGCTTGAGGGGTTGGTTCACCTGCCTCCCGCGTCGCCTTCGAAGATCATCGCCGTCCATCTTTCCTACACGTCGCGAGGCGTCGAGACGCGCGACAATCCGCATCCCACCAAGACCCCGACCTATTTCACGAAACCGCCTACGGCGTTGACCGGGCATCAGGGCGAGATCGTCAAGCCGGCGGATTGTGCATTCCTCAACTATGAAGGCGAGTTCGCCGTCGTGATTGGCCGGGTCTGCAGAAACGTCACGCCGGACGAGGCCTGGGACTACATCGAAGGTTTTGTTCCGGCGCTGGACATGGGCCTGCAGAACTTCCGGGACACCGACCAGGGCTCGATGCTTCGGGTCAAAGGCGCCGACGGCTTGCTGCCGTTGGGCCCTGGCATCGTGAGTGGCATCGACATCTTCGCGCAACAACTTACCACCTACGTGAACGGGCAGGTCGTTCAACAGGCCCATATCGGCCACGAAATGATCTGGGGGCCGCACTACATGGTTGCGGACGTTGCCAGGCACATCACTTTGATGCCCGGCGATCTTCTCCTGACGGGAACGCCTTGCCACTCGCGCTCTGTCGGGCCGGGTGATCTGGTGGAAGTCGAGATCACCGGGCTCGGTCGCCTGGCTGCGCGTGTCACCGAGGGGCTGGTGCCGCGTGCGTCGCTGCTGGGTGTGGGCCATGAGCCGACCGACAGCCCCGAAGTCCGGCGCGTGGCGCTGGGGTTTGACGAACGCGTACCGCAGCATTTGCGTGACGGACTGGCGCGCGCTCGGGCGGACAAGAAGGCATGAAGATCGCCATCGTGGGGGCCGGCGCCATCGGCGGCTGGCTGGGTGCCAAACTGGCCGCGGCCCGCCATTGCGACCTGAGTGTGCTGGCACGCGGAGCGACGCTCGCGGCCCTGCGACAAAATGGCTGGCGGTTGCAGGCATCCGAAGGGTCGATCGGGTGCCCTGCCAGGGCCAGCGACGACCCCTCGCATCTGGGGAAGCAGGATCTGATCATCGTTGCCGTCAAAGGGCCGGCCCTGGCTTCGGTCGTCGCGGCTGTGCAGGCAATGATGCACGAGGACACGGCGGTCATGCCCGCCATGAATGGCGTGCCGTGGTGGTTCGCAGAGGCTTCGCCGCTAGCCGACAGACGCCCGTTGCGTGCGCTTGACGCTGACGGCGCCATCGCCGTGGCCTTGCCTGCGTCGCGTGTGATCGGTTGCGTGGTGCACACCAGTGCGATGAGCTTGGCACCCGGAGTCGTGCGGCTTCAGATGGGAAACCGCCTGGTTGTCGGTGAGGCCGTCGGCGGATTGTCCGAACGTGTCCATGCCGTGGCCAGGCTGCTGGTGGATGCGGGAATCGACGTCACAACGTCCTCCAGCATCCGCAACGATATCTGGTACAAGCTTTGGGGCAATCTAACGATGAATCCGGTGTCTGCAATCACCGGTGCCACGGTCGATCGCCTGCTGGACGACCCCCTGGTCACGCAATTTTGCTCCGATGCCATGAGGGAAGCCGACGAGATTGGCCGGCGCATCGGCATCGTGATGGACCAGTCGCCAGAAGAGCGCCACCAGGTCACGCGCAAGCTTGGCGCCTTCAAGACCTCCATGCTCCAGGACGTGGAAGCGGCCAGGCCGGTCGAGCTGGACAGCATTGTGGGTGCCGTCTACGAACTGGGCCAGAGGACTGGTGTGCCCACGCCCAATATCGCGGCCCTGCTCGGTCTGGCGCGGCTGTTTGCGCGGGTCCGCGGCGTTTATCCGATGAAAGATCCGATGAAAGATTCGATGAGGGAGGGTGCCTGAGTGCTGCCCGACGCAAACACGGGTGCCACTCCCGCGCTGCTCGCGTCCCTGCGCGCGGCATTTACCGGCCGCCTGATCGATGACCCCACCGAGGCCGCTCCCTATTTTCGGGACTGGCGAGGGAAGTGGACTGGCGCCGGCATCGGTGTCGCCCAACCGGATACGGCCGAGGACGTCGCGCGCGTTGTGGCGTGGTGCGCGCGCCATGGGGTTGCTGTTGTGCCGCAGGGCGGCAACACGGGGCTCTCTGGCGGCGGCGTTCCAGAGCGGGACGGGCTCAACCTGGTGCTGTCGACGGGCCGGCTGAACAAGGTCAGGCAGATCGACAACATCAACAACGTGATCGTCGTCGAGGCCGGTGTGACCCTGCAACAGGTGCAGGAACACGCCGAGGCGGCGGGGCGCTTGTTCCCCCTGAGCCTGGCCGCGCAGGGCACCTGCACGATCGGAGGCAATCTGGCGACCAACGCTGGCGGCGTGCAGGTGCTGCGCTACGGCAACATCCGGGATCTTTGCCTGGGCCTTGAGGTCGTTACCGCCTCGGGTCAGGTCTGGGACGGGCTGCGCGCGCTGCGCAAGGACAACACCGGCTACGACCTGCGCGATGTGTTCATCGGATCGGAGGGGACGCTGGGGGTCATTACCGCGGCCGTGCTCAAGCTTTTTCCGATGCCTTCGGTCCGGGTCGTGGCGTTTGCCGCGGTGCCATCGCCTGCGGCAGCGACGCGGTTGCTGCAGCTTGCCCAGAAGGAGCTTGGCGCCCATCTGACGGCCTTCGAGTTGTTGAGCGAAACCTGCCTGAGCCTGGTGCTTCGCCACATCCCGAGTTCCCGCCGGCCGTTGGGCGATGCCTCCGCGTGGTACGTGCTGCTCGAGGCGTCGGCAGAGAGCGAGGCCACTCCAATCGCCGATGTGGTCACGTCCATGCTCGGTACAGCGCTGGAGCAAGAGATGGTGAGCGACGCCGCGGTCTCGTCCTCCTTGAGCCAGTTCCGAGACCTGTGGGCGTTGCGGGAAAATATTTCAGAGGCCCAGGCGGCAGAGGGCCGGACGATCAAGCACGACGTTTCGCTTCCGATCACGGCCATCGCTGAATTCATCGAGACCACTGCCGCGGAACTCGTAGCCAGGTTCCCCGGCGTTCGGCTGGTGGTCTTTGGACATCTGGGCGACGGCAATCTGCACTACAACCTGTCGCCGGGACCGAGCCCGGACGTGGCTCAAACCAGGGAGTTCGAGTTGCTCGAAGCCCCGGTCAACCGGCTCGTGCATGACGCCGTGGTGGCGCGGGGCGGCTCGATCTCCGCCGAGCATGGATTGGGTGTCCTGCGCCGTGACGAGGCGGCCCGGTACAAGACGCCGGTCGAGATCCAGCTCATGCGCGCCCTGAAGCATGCCTTCGACCCGATGGGCACCATGAACCCGGCAAAGGTGCTGGCTTCGTGAGTACTTGCTTCAAGATGCTCTCATGATCGGGCCTGGCATCGGTCCTGGCATTGGGGCTTGGCTCGGGTTTGCCTCCGTCCTGCTGGCGGCTGGCTTGCTGGCGGGTTTTCTCGGTGGATTGGTCGGGGCAGGCGGCGGGCTGATCGTCGTCCCGGTCCTGTACCACGCGTTCGGCAGCCTTGGCGTGGAGCCTTCCCACACGACCCATATGGCCGTGGGCACCGCGCTCGCGGCCGTGGTGCCGATGTCGGTGATCGGAGCGCGGGCACACTGGCGCCGCGGCAATGTCAGCGTTGCGCTCTTCAAGCGGCTGGCGATTCCGGTCGCGGTTGGCGCGCTCGTCGCCGGCGCCCTGGCGGGCAAGGTCGACAGCCGGTCGTTGAGCCTGGCCTTTGCGCTGGCCGCCACATTGATCGCGGTGAACATGGCGATGAAGAAAGGGCTTGTGCTGGGCGACGGCTTGCCGGGCCCGCTCGGGACCACGCTGATCGGTATGGCGATCGGCTCCGTCTCCACGCTGGTCGGCATTGGCGGCGCAACGCTGACCGTGCCCATACTCCATGCCTATCGAACGCCGATGCCCAAGGCTGTAGGGACGGCCGCGACACTCGGCGCCCTGATCGGATTGCCGGGCGCGGTGGCGTTTGTCGTGGGCGGCATGAACGTTGCCAACCTGCCGCTTGGCAGCATCGGCTACGTGAATATGCCTGCTGTCGCGATTCTCTTTCCCGCGAGCGCGGTGGCCATATCCTGGGGTGCGAAGTTCACTCAGAGCGTGAACGAACGGCTTTTGCGCGCGGCTTTTGCAACTTTTCTGGCCATCACCGCCGCCAAAATGATACTCACCGTTTCTTGAGTCATTTCGCTTGCCGAGGTGTGATGATCGCCCGGAGGATGCGCAGGAACGCCTCCAGGTGCGGGTTGCTGTCCGCGTCCCGATAACACAGGTAAAGGCTGGCAACGGCGTCCTTGTCCAGGATCTGGCTGTACAGGACGCCCGGCAGTTGCACGCACTGCGTATCGTTGGGAACGATCGCAACCCCCGCGCCCGACGAGACCAGTCCAATCATCGTGGAGGCATCGCGGGCTTCTTGAACCACCATCGGCCGAAAACCCGAGCGTGAACAAAGCTCCAGCACCTTCCAGTACAGGCCAATACCGGCGTCGCGAGGGTAGACGATCAGCGGCACATCCTTCAGTTCCTTGATGTAGATGCCCTTGCCCTTGGTCAGCACATGCTGCGCCGGTATGGCCGCCACGAGGGGCGCCGAATACCACTCCTCAAGGGCCACGCCATTGGGAATCCCGATGTTGGGCTTGCGAAGGATGCCCAGATCCAGGGAGCGATGGTGAATGGCGTCGAGCTGGTGCATCGACGGCATCTCCGCCATCTGGAGCACCACGGACGGAAAGGTCGCACGGTAGTTGCGGATGGCGGCTGGCAAGGCGGCACTGAGCATCGACGAGGCGGTAAAGCCCAGGGACAACTTTCCTACTTCGCCGGAGGCCGCGCTCTTGACCTCGTCGCGGGCCGACTGCACCGACGCCAGGATGGTGCGGGCGCGGTCCAGGAAGTGCCTGCCGGCCTGTGTCAGATAGACGCGCCGTTTGTCGCGTTCGAGCAGTTGCACCCCCAACTCCTCCTCCAGGCCCTTGATCTGGGTGCTCAAGGGCGGTTGCGCCATGTACAGCCTTTCCGCTGCACGTGTGAAGTTCAGTTCCTCGGCAACCGCCACGAAGTAGCGCAGGTGACGTAGTTCCATCATACCTCCAGAGTATCAGTTGCCATCCAAATTAAGTATTTCCTAATATGGGACTGATTGTCTACGATTCTTCTGCCGCCATGTGCACAACCGCATTCAAGGCGTGGCTAAAGAGGAGAAAAATGCAAGACAACAACACACCCATGCCGTCACCGACCGCAGCGTCAGGCAACGTCGTGGAACGGCTCAAGGCGGGCCTGCCGGTCCTGGCGCTCGGCATTCGCACCAGCCGTACGCCTGATATCGCACGGATCGCAAAGGCCAGCGGCCACGACGTCATCTGGGTCGACCTCGAACATAGTTCGATCTCGATTGACGCTGCCGTGCAGATCTGCGCGACCGCACTCGATATCGGTCTCACGCCCTTCGTGCGGGTTCCGGAGCGCGAGTACGGCGTCATCGGGCGTCTCCTGGACTGCGGGGCCGTTGGCATCATGGCGCCGCGCATCGAGACGGTGGCCCAGGCGCGCGACCTTGTCGCCGCTTGCCGCTTCCCGCCCCATGGCCATCGTTCCGCCATTGCCACGTTGCCGCACGTCGCCTACCAGAAGATGCCTGCCGCGGAATTCAACGCGGCGATGAACCGGTCCACCCTGCTGAAGGTCCTGATCGAGAGCCCGCTCGGGATCAGCAACATTGCCGAGATTGCCTCCGTCGAAGGGGTGGACTTTCTGGGCATCGGAACCAATGACCTCAGCGCCGAATTGGGCGTGCCCGGCCAGTTCCAGCATGTCAGCGTCCGCCAGGCGCATGAAGCGGCGCTGCTCGGCTGCAAGTCTGCGGGCAAGCCACTTGCGATCGGAGGCATTTCGGACACGGCCTATTCGGCAGAGCTGGTACGCAAGGGCGCCGCGCCGTTCCTCATGACCGGCATCGACACCGACATGCTGCTGTCAGTCGCGCAGGCACGCGCGAAGCAGGCACTCGAATCCATCAGCCATCTGTAGCAACCATCCATAGCAACCATCTGCAGCAAGCATTAACAGCATCATGACTCACGAAGTATTGACATCCACACCAACACGCGACGCTCTCACGCTCGCCAGGCCCACCTTCGAGGTTCCGAAGGGGGCATGCGATTCACATGTCCATGTGTTCGAGGCGGACGACAAATATCCACACGTCGAAAAGCCGCATTACACCTTGCCCGATGGGCCGCTGGTCAAGCTGGACCAGATGGCCGACTTCCTTGGCGTGGACCACTACGTCATCGTGCAGTCGAGCTACTACGGCACGGACAACCGCTGCATGCTCGACGCGCTCGACAAGGCCGGCCCCCGTGCCCGCGGCGTGGCAATGGTCGACGAGACGGTGACCGACGCCGAACTCCACGACATGCACCGACGCGGGGTCCGTGCGTTGCGCCTGGATCTTTTCCTGCGCTCCAGTCTGCCGACAGCAGAGATCGCGCAGTACATCAAGCGAAGCATCCAGCGGACCAAGCCGCTCGGCTGGCATGTCCAGTTCTACACGCCGGGCTGGGTCGTCCGCGACCTTATTCCGTTCCTGGGCGACCTGGATGCCGATTTTGTGATCGATCACATGGGCTATATGCTTGAAAGCGACGGGTTGACAAGGCAGGATTTCGACAAGCTGCTGGCGACCCTTGTTGCTGGCCGCGGCTGGATGAAGCTGTCGGGGCCTTACCGGCTGGCCAAGGACGGCAACTACGAGCGGCTGAGGCCACTCGCCCGTGCCATCGTTGACCAGTTGGGGGACCGCGTGATCTGGGGAAGCGATTGGCCCCATATTCCGAACGGCGGCCGCGACACGGGTTCCCTGCTCAATCTGCTGGCCGACTGGATTCCGGAAGCCGAGGCCCGCAACCGGATACTTGCGGAGAACCCCGCGCGCTTGTTCGGATTCGGCCAGTAGGCCATAGAAATGAAGCGGAGAACCTATGAAGCTGATTCAGTCCCTCAAGACAAGCGGGGCGCGTGCCGTGGAGTGTTTCGTCCATCAGGGCGCACGCTACCTTGTCGTGCCGCAGCTTGCCGTGGACATCGAGGGGCAGCCGCCATCGATGATGCTGGGCAACAGCGACGTCGAGACCCTGGTCTTCAAGTGGCGCGAGGGCCAGTTCACGCTGCATCAGAAGCTGGATGTTCCGGGCGGTGAAGATGCCGAGTTCTTTCGGATCGGCGAGCGTGCGTTCGTGGCCACCGCCAGCTTGAGAACCGGCTCCGGGCCGTACGACCTGAATGCCTATTCGACGCTCTTCGAGCTGCATGGCGGTGAGCTCGTGCCGTTCCAGCGGGTGCCGACCTTTGGGGCGAAGCAGTGGAAGTTCTTCAGCATCGGCGAGCGCCATTTCCTGGCGATGGCCCAGGGGGTGGTGATGGAGGGCAAGGAGCCTCGCCATCCCTCGGCATCGATCATCTTTGAATGGAATGGCGAGCGGTTCGAGGAATTCCAGCGCGTCAGATCCGCGTGGGGCTACAACTGGTTGTTCTTCGAGATGTCGGGCGAGCGTTTCCTCGCCTATGCCGACCATGTCGAAGGCTCCTACATCATGCGTTGGAACGGCAGCGAGTTCGAGCCGTTTCAGACCCTGGATGAAAAAACCGGCCGTGCGTTCTGCTTCTTCGAGAGCCAGGGGCGGGCATGGTTGGCATTCGCCTGCCTGCATGACGACACGGTGCTCTATGCGTGGAACGGCGCGAAGTTCGCGAGGCATCAAATCGTCAGCGGCCAGGGCGGTCGTGAGTTGCGCTGGCTGGCCGATGAGCAGCGTCTCTTGCTGGTCAACTTTCTTCATGGGAGCAGAGAAAAGCCGATCCCGTCGCTCATGTCGGCGTTCTATCGCTTCGAAGGAGGGCAACTGGTCATCGACCGGGAGTTCCCGACGCTTGGCGGCACGGACGCGACGGCATTCGAAGAAGCGGGGAAGAGGTACCTGGTGCTGGCGCACAGCCTGAGCGAGGACATCCGCTTCGGCACCGAGAGCAAAGTCTATCAACTGGACGGCGCATAGTCGCCGTCGGTGCGTAAGGAAAAATTCATGCATCAAAATGCTGTGACACAGCAGGAATATCAGAGCCCTGAATTCCTGGACCTCTTCGAGGTCTACACCGCCAACGCGCAAAGCATTGGCTCGAACATGACCGCCCTGGTTGCGAAGGCGGGCGGCGACGCTCCCCTGATCGTCGCGACCGGCGCCGACTTCGTGCTGTACCCGGGCAAGGGGCGCGCGCCAGAGGTGGAAGGGTATCGCCTGAGTACGCGAGGCTTCAAGGAACTGGCGGCGGTTTCCCACTTCGGCCCGGCGCTTGCCTCGATCGTGCGCATTCGCGAACTCGACCCGGATGGAACCCTGTGGCGCACGGAATGCGAAAGATTGTTGGCCGCGACCGAGGCGGCGAGAAAGGCCAATTCGCCGGAGCTGTGGCGAGACCGCATCGCGGTACCCGCCTATCGCGGACGCGAGCTGGCCATCGCCAACATGGTCCACTATGCCTGCGAGCTCACCGAGCGCTACATCAAGCGCGCGCTCGCCAAGCCCGACACGTTCAACGCCCAGGACCTGCGGGTGCAGTATCTGGAGGCGCAAGGGTCCGAGGCCGGCGCCAGCGTGCCCCTGAACAAGGTCATGATCGCCACGTTCTTCCTGGTGGGCATGGACACGGGCCATCGCGTCATCACCTGGTTCGATCGGCACGAAATCGACTGGGCGTCTGCCATGGTCTTGATCGTGGGACGCCAGGGCCGACCGACCGCGGGTGTGACGCTGACCACGAACGCTGTGTCCTCGTACATCCTCGGTGCTTCCAGGTACAAGCTGGCTGTCGACCGAATCTATATCGCGCCGCATGCGCCGCCGTTCAACGTCACGCATCCGGTGAACCTGGACGAGGTGCGTGCGCAGGAACAAGGCATGCGCAAGCTCTGGTGGTACACGCGCGCCATGAGTGATCTGGCACCCATGATGTACGACGGTTATCCGCAATTTTCACCAGGTGCCGCCACCCGCCCCAAGCTCACCGCGGACACGACGCAAGTCTCCGAGATGCCGGCGATCGAGGGGCCGGATGATTGGCGTGCCCTGAACACGCGGATGCGTGTGATCCTGGAGGATCCGCGGCAGTTGCTGGCCGGCTGCGTCGTGGACTACGCCATCGATGTACTCCAGCGAAGTGGCAACGATCCTGCAAAGGTCGTGGTGCCGGGCCTGGATGCGACCCACTATCCCGATTACTACGTCTAAAGAAAGCCCGTGCCCGGCGGGCACAGGCTTCGATGCGTAACCACGGCTGGCCTCGTGCCGTGCCAGCTTTGTATTCCCCAGGCTTTGAAATATTGACGGAGACAAACCATGAAAAACGACTTGAGAATATTCGCCGCTCTTTGTGCTGCCTGGCTGGCGTTGACGCCCGCGCATGCGCATGCGCAAACGGAACCCTGGCCATCGAAGCTGATCAAGATCGTGACGCCGACACCGGCCGGTGTAGGGTCCGACGCGTTCTCCCGGCTCTACGCGGACAAGCTGTCGAAAGCGCTCAAGGTACCCGTGGTGGTGGAGAACCGGCCTGGCGCCTTGTCGACGCTCGGCGTCGATGCTGTCGCCAAGGCTCCCGCCGATGGCTACACCATTCTCTTCTCCACGGGCAATCCGTTCACGGTAACGCCCTACCTCCTGTCGAAATTGCCGTACAACCCGGAGAAGGATTTCATCCCCGTGACCCAGATCTTTCGCGGCGGCTCGTTCCTTGTGGTCAACAAGGATGTGCCGGTGAAATCCCTGCGCGAACTGATCGCGATGGCCAAAAGTGCGCCTGGCAAATTGACCTTTGCGTCCTATGGTCCGGGTACGACTTCGCACTTGGGGCTGGAACTCCTGCAGGATGCCGCGGGCGTGGAAATGCTGCATATTCCCTACAAGCAGGGCGCCATGGTCGACGTGATCGGCGGCCAGGTGATGGTGGGCTGGGAACCTCCGGTTTCGGCCCTGCCTCACATCAAGGCTGGCCGTGTTCGTGCACTCGCCTATACGGGCAGCGCTCGCAGCAGTGCCTTGCCTGATGTACCCACGCTGGCCGAAGCGTATCCAGGGCTCGAAGTTTTTACCTGGGTCGGCGTCTGGGTGCCCGCCAACACGCCGCCCGCCATTGTGCAGCGTCTCTATTCGACCATCACGGCGATCACCCAGACGCCGGAGATGCTGCGCTACATCGACGAGGCGGGCAACGAGCCGATCAGCCCCACGCCCGCCGAGACCGCTGCCTTTATCAAGCGCGAGTCGCAATTCATGGGGAATCTGATCAAGACAAAGAACATCAAGCTGGACTGAGTCAGAACGAAAACGGTCGACCATCGGCTTCGCCGGGTCGACCTCTGCCGTTCAATGGACTGATCTTGCTTCATCGACGGTAGCGCCGGGCCATCACGCAGGCACCGGCGCAGCACGCGCCTTCATCGTCACGGCGAAATACATCGCTCGTGAAGTATTGCGCTTCGATATTTCCTATTTTCGATACCTGCCTGGGTGATTTCACGCGATCACCCAGGCACGCCGTTTTCTGGGGTGGCGACTGTTATCGCAATGCAACCCACCTTGTTTTTGTATCGGCATCACCGCTCATACGCGGCGAATATGCAGTGCCCTATACCAACGGTATTGGCTAGATTTGCGCTCTCTGGGTAGCATAAATCGAAGGGCTGTCTTATTGATGGCCCTTTGGCGAATTTCATTTCAGGTAGATGTACATCCGTGTCGACTACTTGCTCATGAAGATCGCTTTATGCATCGGACATACCGATTGACTATAAGAAACTGGAGACATGAATGAAGAAATTGTTATCGAAGCCCCGGGTTCTCACATTGCTCGCGCTCGGCCTTGCCGGGTCAGCGAACGCACAAAGTTCGGTGACGGTCTTTGGCCTGCTTGATGCGAACGTCGGCCGAACCAAGGGCGCACCATCGGGGGTTACGCCAACGGATGTTGCCACGACACGGCAAGACTCCAGCGGCTTGTCGACCAGCATGTGGGGCTTGCGCGGCGTCGAGGATCTTGGTGGCGGGTTTACCGCCAATTTTGAGCTCCAGAGCTTCATCCGCAACGACACGGGGCAAAGCGGCCGCAACGATGCGATCTGTGCCGGGCCGCCGGCACCGGCACCAGCCTGTTCAGCCGTGAATGTGGCAGCCGACCCGCTCTTTTCCAAAGCCGCATTCATCGGCTTGGGCAGCAATGAACTGGGCCGCGTGAGGATGGGGCAGATCACGACCGCGCTGTGGATCAGTTCAACCGGGAGCAATGCACTTGGGGACTCGACAACCTACTCGCCGATCAACTTGCTCATGTTCATCGGTTCACCGTTGGCCGGTGGCACAGGGTGGTCCAACAGCATCGCCTATGACTCGCCTACATTCGGTGGCGTCAACGTCAATGTCCAGAAGTCGTTTGGAGAAGGACCGTCTGGTGGCAATTACGGTGGCCGTGTGGGGTATGCCGCGGGCCCGCTGGGCTTGTCATTGGGGCACACCAATGTCAAGAAGGATCCGGTCACGTTCTCGGACGGGACGTCGCGCAACAACACCAGGAACACATTGGCGGCCGTCACCTATGACCTTCAGGTCGTCAAGTTGTTTGGCCATATCGGATGGATCAAGAGCGACGGCAGTGGTTCCGCCACGTTGGCCGACGACAATATCACCCACAAGATCTGGGAGCTGAGCGCAGCGGTGCCGGTTGGCCCCGGCAGGATCATGGTCGGGTATGGCGCGCGCAAGGGCAACGAACGCTTTGCTTCCGAACGCCGCCTGGCCTCCGTGGGTTACTCGTACTACCTTTCGAAGAGGACCGACGTCTATGCGGTGACCCGTATTGACAGAAATCGCGCGGCGGGAACCACGGCGAACGCGGTCGAAGCCAAAGGCCTGAGCTACGCATTGGGGATTCGGCACTACTTCTAACCTGCCGAGGCGGCGCTTGCGGGCGTGATTTCCCAGGTTGAAAAGCACCCGTCGCCATGACGGGTGCTCCTGCAATGCCGAGGGGCTTGTGCTCAGAGCCGGGTCGATGGTGATTGGCCGTACCAGTAACTGCACTGATGCGACCCGTAGGCGTCGAAATCCGGGCTCAGTGCGCTGTGCGTCATGTTCAATACCCCACGCTGCAATGACGAGTAGGCCTGCCATTGGGTGGCCGTGCCGGGGGTGTTGGGATCGCCGTTCTTCGCGAAATTCGCGAGGGCCCTTGACATCGTCTGCGCCAGTTGCAATTGAGCGCTGGTCGGGTTGGTAGTCATCTGGTCGTACCAGTAGGGAACGTCTGCGCTGTGGAAAGCACCGTAGGTGATGGTGTTGTTCGCAGGCAATCGGCTCGTGAGGGAAGTGGCATCGGTGTATGGCGCCTTCTCCGCGAACTGGTAGAGGTAGACCTTCGCATTGTCGGGCAGCGCCCGCGCGATGTTGTCCGAGTCCTGCAGGATGCCGCAGATCACACGGTAGTCGCCGTAGACGCGGGCCAGGGCCTGATTGGGCGATGCATACGAAGCGAGCGGATAGAGCGCTGACACCGCCGCAGGATCGGGAAGTTGCAGATAACCCGCAATGCCCGTCGACTCGTATGTGGCCGTGGTGATGGGGTTCTGGCCAAAAGCAGCGCTGACAAAGAAGGTACCTTCATCTTCAACCACGCCAGTCATCACCGGAACCTTGTGAAAGTTGCCACCTGCGAAGGCCGTGGACGTCGAGGTCGTGAGGAACCTGCCATCGACGATCGGTAGCCAGGCGGCAAGATTCCCGGTGCCGGATTGCGGCGGAGGCAATGCGCCGACGAGGGTCGTACTGGCCGGCAGATTGCGCAAACATGCCGCGACCTGCGCGTTGGTGCCACTGTTGTTGCAATTCCACGGCGCGGCGAAAGCGACTCCCGCGGCTTCCGACTGCGCCAGTGTTGCCTGCACCCTGGAGAAGCCGCCGCTTTGCGGCGCGGCCTTGGCGAACAGGCCCGCGGACATGGGCGATACCATGTGGCTGAACACCGACAGGCCTCCTGCGGAGCCGCCGGTCAGCGTGACGTTCGCGGGGTCACCGCCAAATGCAGCGATGTTCTGCCGGACCCAGGACAGCGCGGCATTCTGGTCCATCAAGCCGTAGTTGCCAGAAGCGTGTGTGGCCGTATCTTCGTCGGAGAGCGCCGGGTGCGCCAGGAAGCCCAGCGCGCTCAAGCGGTAATTGATCGACACGACGATGACGTTGTTGTTCTTCGCCAGGGAGGTGCCGTTGAAGAAGGCGCTGGAACCCACCACCAACCCGCCTCCATGGACGGCGACGATCACCGGGTAAGGCGCGGTAGATACGGCCTGCGGGCGATAGACATTCAGGTACAGGCAGTCTTCGCTGCCTGCCGTGAACGTTGGGGCGGGCCCGGCTTGCAAGCACTGCGCGCCAGGCGTGCTTGCCGTCAGCACTGCGGTCCGGACCGCCGGCGCCGCCGGTGGCTTCCAGCGCAGCGCGCCGGTCGGTGGTGCGGCGTAGGGGATGCCAAGAAATTGCACGACAGCATTCGCCGCCGTGCCCTGGACCGCACCTTGCCGGGTTTGCGCCACGGTCGGGTCCGGTGTGCTGCCACCGCCTCCGCAAGCGGCCAGGGCGAGCGCCATTGCGGCGATTCCCAACGATTTCCAAATCATCGATCGATTCATGAGTCCGTCTCCTGGTTTTTTCTTCCGCAGAACTTTTCCTGGGGAAGTCGAATGCTAGGGAGCGTGAACTGGGAAGGCCAATACCCGATGCGGTTCGAGCGCCATACTTTCTGAATATGATGGCTTTGCGGTTGTGCAGCGCGTGTGCCACTCCCGCTGCCGCCGGTCAGGACGGGTGGCGCATGTGATACCGATCAGGAGCCGCGGTCAGGAGCCGCGCTTCGTCTCCGGCATATCGAACCAGACATGGATGTTTCCCGTGCCTCGGGCATTTTCATAGTCCGACAGCGGCTCGCCCTTGGCGCGACAGCTGGCGCCACCCAGGGCGCCCAGCATCTGCAGGTAATGCGCGCCGAAGGCTTCCCATGGGGTCTTGCGAAAGTCCGCATCCCAGTGTTCGAGCACGCTGTCGTGACGACCTTGCCTGAAGAATTCAATGGCGCGTTTGTCGCTTTCGATGTTCTCCGGCCGAGAGACATTGCTCTCATGGAAGATGCGCGGATGCTTGGGCTTCCAATCGATGCCGTTGAACTTGTGGCTCAGGGCGCCCGAGGCCAGCAGGACGACACGGTAGTCGCTTCGGGCGATGGCTTCGCCGATGATCTCGCCCGATTTCAGAAAATGTGGCCATTCGCAGTTCTGACAGGAGCTGACCGTCACCACAGGTGTACCCGGCAGTTCCAGCTTCAAATGTTTGACCAGATTGATGGTGGGGTACTGGCGTCCCAGGTCCGGGTGGCTGATCGCGCGGTTGTACCCACCTCGTTCACGCGAAACATCTTCGATGGCGAATGCCAGGTCCGGCTGCCCGGTGTAGTCGTACGGCACCCCGTGCAGGTACCACGGCATCTCGTCCGAAAGGTACATGCCTTCGTAGTGCGCGCCCGCGTCAATCAAATGGTAGCCGGTGGTGAACCAGTGCGAGTCGAATATCACCACGACGTCCGGCTTGACGGCGGCCAACTTGGCACGCAAGCGCGCATAACCGGCGATCAGGTCCGAATCCTCACCTGCTCCTTGCAGGCGCCTGAACTCCTCGCACTGCATCAACCCCGGGTGGTGCGAAACCATTGCCGCACCCACGATCTGTCCCATATTGAACTCCTCAACGATGACTGAAACTTGCCTTGAACGGCTTTTTGGGAACCACGACGTCCTTGATGTCGCAGAAAAACTCGAAGCTCCAGTTGCCGCCCTCGCGTCCTATGCCGCTGCGTTTGATGCCGCCAAACGGTGCCGCCAGATCGCGGATGCCGAAGCTGTTGACCCAGATGAAGCCGGTGCGAACACGCTGTGCGAGTTCGGTTGCATGCGTGGTCTCGCCGTAGCAGACGCCGCCCAGGCCGTAGTCGGTGCCATTGGCCATCGCAATGGCTTCCTCGTCGTCCGCGAAGGTCTGCAGCGTCAAGACGGGGCCGAAGACCTCGTGCTGCACGATCTCGCTGTCCTGGCGCAACCCGGACAGCATCGTGGGTTGAAAGTATTGAGCGCCGAACGCATGCCTTGCCCCTCCCCAGAGCAATTCCGCGCCATCGGCCACTGCGCGGTCCACGAAGCCCGCCACGCGCTCCAGCTGACGCGGATGGATGATGGGGCCGACCTCGGTGGCTTCGTTTCGCGGATCTCCAACATTGAGTTTCTCGACATTGGCCCGCATCGCCTCCACGAACGCCTCGGCGACTCTTTCGTGCACAAGAAAGCGGGTTCCCGCCAGGCAGACCTGGCCGGCGTTGCGGTACATCAATGCGCCTGTGGCAGCGGCGTTGTCGAGGTCGGCATCTTCGAGCACGATGAACGGGCTCTTGCCGCCCAGTTCGAGGCTGCAGGGAACGAGGTTCGCACCGGCGGCCTGCGCGATGCGCTTTGCCGTCGGGACCGAACCCGTGAACGACACACGGGCTATGCGTGGGTCGCTGACCAGCCTGGCCCCGGTATTGGCGCCGCTGCCCTGTACCACGTTCAGAACACCCGGCGGCAGCCCCGCTGCGTGCGCGGCGTCGGCCAGCAGCGAGCAGGTGAGTGGCGCCCATTCAGGTGGCTTCAGGATGCAGGTGTTACCTGCCGCGAGTGCCGGGCCCAGCTTCCAGGTGGACAGCATCAGCGGTGCGTTCCATGGCGTGATGACCACGGTCACGCCGGCGGGGTCGTATCGCACCAGGTGGTGGGCCTGGTCGGTCTCGATGGCATGGTTCTGCAGGTCGAGCGCATGCTTGGCAAACCAGCTGATGTTCAGCATCGCACGCGGGACCACGCCGTGGCGCATGCGCGAGAGCAGCACACCCGCGTCGTTGCTCTCCAGCAGGCAAAATTGTTCGGAGCGCTTGCCGATCTCTTCGGCGAAGCGGTCGAGCAAGGGCTTGCGCTGCGCGGCGCTCAGCGCACTCCATGCCGGGAAAGCCCGCTGCGCGGCGCTGATCGCCGCTTCCACGTGTTCGGCAGTGCCTTCGGCGATGCGACCGAGGGTACGCTGGTCGATCGGCGAGAAAAGCTCGAATGTCTCTGGCGACGAGATCCGCCGTCCGTCGATGTAATGGTCTGGGGATACCGCGACCCCCGCGATGTCAAGGTGGTTCACGAAAATACCTTTTCTGGTTTTAGTATTTGCTGCTGGGTTCAGGCTGCCTGCTTGCCCGATCCTCGGCCAGAGAGGCCTTGAGTCCATTCCGTGCAGCCGACATCACACGAATCTCACGGAGATCGATCCGAGCCTGCCGTAGTCGGCGTGAAACACATCACCCGCCGCACAGGCCACCGGGCGCGTGAAGGAACCTCCGAGAACGATCTCGCCTGCCTCCAGGCCCTGTCCGTGTGCGGCCAGCTTGTTCGCCAGCCAGGCCACGCCATTGGCGGGGTGATTGAGTACGGCCGCGCCGAGTCCCGATTCCTCGATCACGCCATTCTTGAACAACAACGCGCCGGCCCAACGCCAGTCGACGGCGTCCGTTCGCATGGGGCGGCCGCCGAGCACGATGCCGCCGTTGGCGGCGTTGTCTGCGATGGTGTCCAGCACCTTGCGAGGCGCCTTGGTCGTGCGGTCGAACTGCTCGATCCGGGCATCGATGAGTTCCAGCGCGGGGATCACATGGTCGGTGGCGTTGAGCACATCGACGATGGAGACCCTGGGCCCCTTCAAGGCACTGCGGAGCACGAAGGCAAATTCCACCTCCAGGCGCGGCACGATGAAGCGGGCGGTGTCGATGTCCGATCCGTCGCGCAGCAGCATGTCGTCGAGCAGTTCGCCGTAGTCGGGTTCGGTGATCTGCGAGGCCAGCTGCATTGCGCGGGAAGTGAGACCGATCTTGTGTCCGATGACGCTTCGGCCCTCGGCCCGCTTGATCTGCATCCACTCGCGCTGAATGGCGTAGCTGTCATCGATGGTCAACGCTGGATGACGAAGCGAAAAATGTCCGACCTGTACTCGGCTGCGTTCAGCGTGATGCAGTTCTTGGGCCAATTCGGCGTGTTGTGACTTCGACAGCATTGTTTCACTCCAGCCGCACACGGCCGGATTCGATCAGGCGGCGGTTGCGGGAAAGCTCGCGCTCGATCGTTTGCTGCATGCTCGCCGGACTGATGTCGCCTGGATCGAATCCCTGCTGCTCAAGGCTGCGGCGGAATTCCGGTCTGGCCACGGCGGCGGCAAAGCCCTGGCGAAGTTTCTGAAGCACGTCGTCCGGCAAACCCTTTGGCGCGACGAAACCCACCCACGAGTGGTAGCTGTAGTTCTTCAACTCGGGCACGCCCGATTCGGCGAAGCTCGGCACGTCGGGTAAATCGGCCCAACGCTGACCGGCGGTGGCGGCCAGTGCCTTCACGCGGCCATTCTTGACGAACTGCACCACGCCCGAGGTGACGTAGAGCATCAGGTCGACCTCGCCCGCAATCAACGCATTCATCGCCTGCGACTCTCCCTTGTACGGGATGTGGCGCAGCCGGATGCCCAGCGCCTGCGACAGCTCTTCGCTGTGCAGGTGCAGGCTGGTGCCGATGCCGAAGGATGCGTATGTGAGCTGGTCGGGCCGCGCCCGGGCGTACGCCACCAGCTCGGCCATGTTGGCGACAGGCAGGCCGACCCGCGCCGCCACCACGCCAGCGCTGCGCGCACCGATCCCGATCGGTACCAGGTCTTTGAGCGGGTCGAAGCCCGGGTCCTTGTCGAGCACCGGGTTGACGGTGACGATCGACGGCGATACCGCGATGAGCGTGTAGCCGTCGCGCGGGGCCCTCAGCCCGGCCTGCACGCCAATCTTACCGGCCGCACCGATCTTGTTGTCGATCACCGTCGGCTGGCCCAGCACCTGCTGCAGTTCGGTGGCGTAGGCCCGGCTGACCCGATCGACCGGGCCGCCCGCGGGCGTGGGCACGATGATGGTGACGGCTCTGTCGGGAAAGGCCGCCTGCGCGGTGGCGCCCGAAAGCGCGAGGCCGACGGCAGCCACCCGAAGTGCGCCCCGCAGCGCCCGGCGCCATGGTGATGATTCTTGCATGATCGTCTCCTGATTCTTGTGGTTCGCGAGGCTTCCGGCCTGGCGGTTTGCTCGCTTTCCGTTTCTGCTCCTGTCGCTCGGTGTGCCGCGAGGCCGCGCCGGGTGAATCGATGTGTGAGCATGGCAAATGCTAGGGGGGCGCAGCCATACTTTCCAATACTATTTGGATCGATTCACTTAGACGTTTTCGATATCGTTGATGCCGGTGTCGATGTCGATGCGAAAACTGACCGGCTAACGCACAAGGAGACACCTGCTGTGCGCAAGATTGAAAGGTCTGCCGCCGAGTGGAAGGCGTCACAGTTCATAACACTCGTCCCCGTTCTTGACCGCGGCTGCGAAGTGCGGGTTCAGCCGGCGCTGCTGCGGCGGTTCACGGCAGAGTATCCGCAGGTGCGCATCGCGCTGAACATCACCAACAGGAACGTTGACCTGGTGGCCGAGGGTTACGACCTGGCGATCCGGTTGAGGCAGCTGCCCGACAGCGGCCTGGTCGCACGCAAGCATCCGCGTCTCGGGCGCTGGTTGATTTTCTGGCGGAGCCCAACTCCAGTCTCAGAGACGCAAGCGATAGGACGCAGGCGTCTGGCCGAAGGTACGCCGAAACAGGCCAATGAACGCACTCGCGGTCGAATAGCCCAGATCGAGCGCGATGCTCGTGACCGGCATTCCCGCCGCGAGCATCTCCAGCGACCGCATCATGCGAGCCCGCTGCCGCCACGCGGTGAAGTTGAACCCTGTCTCCTGCACGAAGCGCCGGCTCAGCGTGCGCGAGCTGACGGCGGCCCAATCCGCCCAGCGTTCCAGGTCCCGCTCGTCCGCCGGATCGGCAATGAGCGCATGCGCGATGCGCTGCAGGCGCACATCGCGTGGCAGCGGCAGCCCGAACGGCTCGACCGGCAGGCTGCGGATTTCTTCGAGGATCACCGCCGCCACGTGCGCGCGGGCCTCATCCAGGGGCTTCAGCGGCTCTGCGGCCCAGGTGCACGCCCGAAGCACCGCCTCGCGCAGCAGGCCTGAAGTGCGGATCGTGCAAGGCCGCATGGGCAGGCCTTCACACGCCGGCTCCGCCACATAGACGCTCCAGCCATGGAAGGGGCCGTGCGAACGGCCCGAATGCACCTGGCGCGGGGGCAGCCAGACAGCGTGGATGGCTGGCACGATCCAGACCCCGTCCTCCACGCCCACCGACAGCAGGCCGCGCAGCGAGCCGAACAGCTGCCCGCGGGCATGGTGGTGCGGCCCGGAAGCCAGCTCATGCCCCTGGCTTCCTTCTGCGGCGATCACGACCGGCCCGTCCGACGTATCGACCAGCTTGGCCAAATTAAGGATGGGATCTGACATGGCGGATTCAAGCTATTGATTGTCCGATTCAGTTTACAGCCGCCATGGGGTTTGTCCTTACGCTGGAGGCCATTGCATCCAGGAGATCCGCACATGCGCGCACAAGACGTCCTTCCGGACAAGGTCAACGAAGTTCAAATCAACGGGACGACCGTTCGCAAGGGCTCGGTTGGGGCGTTTCTTGCCAATGCCGCTGCGTTCGGCAATCCGGCCGTCACGGGCAACGCCCGCGAAGCCCTGCTGAGGGATATCGAGGAAGGGCTGCCGGCGCTGCGCGCGCTGGGTCTGTTTGATGTATTCGAAATCAGGAGTCCGCAGCTGCGGGCGTTCGTCGAGGCGCTGCCATGAATCATCGGCCCGATCTGGACGCACTCTATGCACCGCCGTCCGAGATGATCCAGAAGGCGGTGCTCGACCGCCTGGTCGACTTCCACGAGGCTTATCTGAAGAAGGCGACCTTCTTTTGCCTGGCTACCGGCAGCGAAAGCGGACTGGATGTCTCTCCGCGCGGCGGCCCGCCGGGATTCGTCCATGTGCTTGATCCGCACACCGTCGTTTTCGCCGATTGGCCCGGTAACAACAGGATCGAGTCGCTGCGCAACCTGCAGCGCGACGAGCGGCTGGCCATGGTGTTCCTGTTTCCCGGCCTGGAGATCTTCCTGCGCATCAACGGGCACGGCAGGATCTCGACCGATCCGGATCTGCTGTCCGAATTGCGCGAGGGGCAGCGCATGCCCAAGACCGCGACGGTCGTGCTGATCGATGAGGTACTGCTTCACTGCGGCAAGGCTATCAACCGTGCCGGGCTCTGGAGAGACAACGCCAGGCTCGATCGCGACACGCTGCCGACGGTCGGCCACATGATTGCGTCGCTGGCCAGGCCCGCGGGAGCGCCAGCCGAGGTGGGCGACGCGCAGATCGAGCAGGTCAACGCGCACTACGACCATGCGGTCCGCAACGACCTGTACTGACCTTGCGGTCCGTGAGGGCGGAGCTGTCTACTCCTGCGACCGTTGTCAGTCCTCGATGGCCAACCTTTGCGGCAACGATTCCAGCCATCTCCCGACGACGGCCATTTCGTCCTCGCTGAAGCCCTCGCTCAACTTCGCATTCAACACGCCCATCCCGGCCTTGGCACGTTGCCCGGCAGCGCGCCCTTCCTCGGTCTGGAAGAGTCGGATGGTGCGCCCATCCAACCCATCGCGCTTGCGCACCAGGTAGCCCGCTTGCTCCAGCCGATTGGCGAGGCCGGACATGGCCGGCGCGCCAATTCTCAGTGCCTGCGCGACGTCGCCAACGAGTGCGCCGTCGTTGCGCGAAAGAAAAAACATCGTGCCCGCTTGCGCCGCCGACAAGGCGGCCGGTCCGTCGTCCGTACGGCTCTCGATCCAGCGTTCCACCGCCCGCTGAGCAATGTTGAGCAAGAACACCAGCCGCGTCTTCTTCTGGTCCTTCATTCGATCTTTCTCCTGGTGCGGTGGGCTTGACTTTATTTCGTGCACGAACTATATAATTCGTACACGAAATAATTCTCGCACACCCCACACACACCGCATACCTCTGGAGAACCCATGTCCAATCACGTCACCGTCCATTCCGCCCAGGGCGTTCTCACGCTCACGCTGACCCGGTCGGACAAGATGAACGCGCTCACCAGCGCGATGTATGCCACTTTGGCCGACGCTCTCATCGGCTCCGAGGTCGACCCTGCCGTCCGGGTCATCGTCATTCGAGGTGAAGGTGCCATATTCACCGCCGGCAACGACCTCGCCGAGTTTGCCGCGCTCGCCGTGGGTACCGCGGCTGTGGGCGAGAGCCAGGTCGTCCGATTTCTTCGCGCACTTGCGGCCTGCACCAAGCCGGTGGTGGCGGCCGTGAATGGCCGCGCGGTTGGCGTGGGCACCACGATGCTGCTGCACTGCGATTTTGTCGTTCTGTCGGACGACGCACTGCTGTCCACACCGTTCGTCAATCTGGCCCTGGTCCCCGAAGCCGCTTCCAGCCTGCTCCTTCCGGCACGCATCGGCTACGCACGCGCCTTCGAGATGTTCGCCTTGGGCAAGCCGATCTCCGCCGCGCAGGCGTTGGCCTGGGGCATTGCCAACCGCGTCGTGCCGCCGGCGGACCTGCATGGCGAAGCCCACCAAGTGGCCGGGCTCCTGGCCAAGCAGGCGGCCGGCTCGCTGAAGATGACGAAACAGCTGATGCAGCAGGCGGCGGCGGTCACGGCGCAAATGAACGTGGAAGGCGTGCAATTCGCCGAGCGCCTGCGCAGCCCGGAAGCCCGCGAGGCCTTCGCTGCGTTTGCCGAGAAGCGGGCGCCGGACTTCTCGCAGTTCGCGGCTTGATCCGTTCACGGGGCCGCGCGGCGGGAACTGCTTCGTTGTTGCGCCCCGCTCATCGCCTGGCCACCAGGCTACATGCGCCGTGGCCATTCGAACGCGTACCCCACCCCATACACGGAACGAATGGGGTCGGTGCCATCGCTGGCCGCCGCCAGCTTGCGCCGAAGGTTACGCACATGGCTGTCCACCGTGCGGTCGGTCACTGCGCGGCTGTCGTCGTGCAACTGATCCAGCACCTGATTTCGCGAGAACACGCGCCCGGGTTGCGCGGCCAGGGTCCGCAGGATGCGGAATTCCGCTGGCGTCAAATCCAGGGCCTGGCCCCGCAGGCTGGCACGAAGCGAGGCGTTGTCGATCTGCAGCACCGGTTCGCCTGCGGGCGGTGTTGAATCGGCCCAACTCGCCCGGCGCAGCAGGGCCGAGATGCGCGCCACGACCTCCCGTGGACTATAGGGTTTGCAGACGTAGTCGTCGGCACCGATGTCTAGACCCAGCAGCCGATCGACTTCGTCTACACGCGCCGTGACCATGATCACCGGCACTCTCGAGAAGCTGCGCAACTCGCGGCAGATCGAGAGCCCGTCACGCCCCGGCAACATGAGATCCAGGACCACCAGGTCGGGTGCGTATTGGCGAACCGCGGGCACAGCCATCAAGCCATCACTCACGACCCTGCAGTCGTGGCCCTCTGCCTGCAGGTAGTCGGTCAGCAAGCGAGCCAGTTTGGGCTCGTCTTCGACGATGAGAATGGTGGCACCGCCACTCACGACCGATCCTCCCCACGGGGCAGAACCACCTGAATCCAGACGCCGCCCAAAGGGGAGACTCGCGCGTCGATCCGCCCGCCATGCGCCACGACGATGTTGCGGGCGATCGCCAGGCCCAACCCGGCGCCGCCGGTGGCGCGATTGCGCGAGCTCTCGCCGCGAAAGAAACGCTCGAAAAGCTGCGCCAGATGTTCGGTAGGCAGGCTTGGTGCGCTGTCCTGCAAGTCGATCTGCCAATGCGTCGCTTTTCCCGTCAAGCTGATGGACACTTCTCCTGGTGCTTCGGTGTAGCGGCGGCTGTTCTCGAGCAAGTTGTCCAGCAACTGCTGCAGCCGCCCGGCGTCGCCTTCCAGCATGGCAGGTGTGGTGGGCACTGTCCAGGCGAGTCGCAGGCGCGATGCCTGGAAAGCGTGATGGTGGGCGCCGCAAACGCGGCACACGAGCTCGGCAAGATCGATGGGCTCTATGCGGTACGTCAGCGCGCCGACATCCGACAGGGCCAGGTCGTATAGGTCGTCCACCAGTTTTCCCAGCTGGCGGACCTCGCTTTGCAACGACGAGATGGCCGTCTTGTCGAGCGGCCGGATACCGTCCTCCAGCGCCTCAAGCTCGCCGCGCAGGACGGCGAGCGGCGTGCGCAACTCATGCGACACCTCGGCGATGAACGATCGCCTCAGCTCCTCGTTCCGCGACAAGGTTTGCGCCATGCGGTTGAAGTCCTGGGCCAACTGACCCACCTCGTCCGAACCTTGGATGGGCACGCGCACGTCGTGATGGCCGCGCATCAACTGGTGGGTGGCTGCGGCGATCTGCCTGACCGGGGCCAACAGGCGCCGCGACACCCACCAGGCTATCAGGGCAGCAAGGAACACCGCCACGCACGCCACGGCGATCGTGGTTCGCCACTGACCCGTGACAAAGCGCTGGTCGCCACCATCCGCCACACTCTGGAACGGGGCAAGCACGAGCCATCCTACGGTCTGGCCGTCGACCACCACCGCGCGATGCTGCATCTGCATCGAGATGTTCCGGTAACCGCCGACCCATTGGTATTTGTCATCCAACAGGCCCAGCCGCGAGAGTGCGCCGGTAAGGTCCGGTGGCAACGCCGCGTCGATGCCACCCGGCGGCAAATCCTGCCCCGGCAGCGGGCGCAGCAGTTTGTACCAGACGCGTGTTGGTTCGCCCAGGAAGCGCCAATTGCGGTGCTCAGCGTAGGCGTCGACCAGCCGCGGCAGCACCGTGTCCATGCGCTCCACCGCCAGCTCATTGAGATAGCCGAGGAAGCCGCGTTCGAAGTTCCACCGCGTGGCGCCGCTGACCAGGACCACCGTCAGCACGGATGTCGCAAGAATTGCAAGAAAAAGCCGTTTGGAAATGCCCATGCGCATGGCCCGATTCTGACCAAGTGCAGGCAAATCATCCAGCCATTGGCATCTATCCGCAGGGTCTTCAATTTTTCTGCACATTTGATTCTCAGCATCGGTTCTTCTGGAAAACATTGGAGCCGTTCATGATTGAGTTTTTCGTCAACGAAACCCGCCGGCGCTTCGACGGCGATCCCGCGACACCGCTGCTGTGGTACCTGCGCGACGAGCTCGGGCTCATGGGCACCCGTTTCGGCTGCGGCGCCGGGCTGTGTGGCTGCTGCACCGTGCACGTCGGCAAGGACGCCGCTCGCGCTTGTCTGGTGGCGCTGGCCGATCTCGATGGCAAGTCGGTCACGACCATCGAGGGCTTGGGTGCCAAAGGCCTGCATCCGCTGCAGGCAGCCTGGGTCGAGAACGCCGTGCCCCAGTGCGGCTACTGCCAATCGGGGCAGATCATGCAAGCCGCGGCGCTGCTGACAGCCAACCCGCAGCCCACGGATACCGACATCGACGGGGCCATGGCCGGCAATCTGTGCCGTTGCGGCACGTATCCACGCATCCGCGTCGCCATCAAGCAGGTGGCTTCCGGCGAGAAGACGGCGGATGCCGTCGCAGCCGAACAGGACCGCTCATGAAGGGCCGTTCATGAACACGCTACCGCAACCCGCTCTCACGCGTCGCGGCTTCGCCTTCGGCATCAGCGCGCTGGCCGGTGGGCTGGTGCTGGGCACGCTCTCCGCATCCGCGCAAACCCCGACGCCGGGACCGACGCAGGGCCCCAGGTCCAGCCAGCCGGAGCTGACCGCCTGGGTGCTCATCCAGCCCGACGACAGTGTGTTGATCCGCGTCGCGCGCTCCGACATGGGACAAGGCATTTTCACCTCGCTGCCGATGCTGGTCGCGGAAGAACTCGATTGCGACTGGGCCCGTGTGCGGCCCGAATATGCACCGGTGGCCGAGCATCTGGCCCGACGGCGGGTCTGGGGCAATATGGTCACCACCGACAGCGTGTCGGTCCGAAGGTCGCAGGACTACCTGCGCAAGGCCGGCGCCCAGGCCCGCATGATGTTGATCGCGGAGGCCGCTTCGCGCTGGAATTGCCCGGCAGAGGAATGCACGGCCAGAAACAGTGTCGTGACGCATGGCGCCAGCGGACGAACGCTGCGTTATGGCACCCTGGCCGAAGCCGCCTCGGCCCGCCCCGTGCCGGACAACGTGGCTCTCAAGCGGCCGCAGGACTGGCGGCTGATTGGCACCTCGACCCGCCAGTTCGACATGCAGGCCAAAGTCACCGGCAAGCTGGTCTACGCCATCGACGTGCGTGTTCCGGGCATGCTCCACGCCGCGGTCAGCACGTGCCCAGCGTATGGTGGCAAGCTCAAGAGTTTTGATGCCGCCAAGGTGTTGGACATGCCGGGTGTGCACCAGGTGGTGCGGGTGGACGACACCGCGGTGGCCGTCGTCGCGTCCAGTTGGTGGCAGGCAAAAAAAGCGCTCGAGGCGCTGCCGGTGGTCTGGGACGAGGCCGCCAGCGCCGACCTGTCCAGCGATGCCATCCTGAAGACCCTGCAACAGGGACTGGATGCCACCGACATCGTCGTTGGCCAGCGCATCGGCGACGTGGACGCGGCACTGGCCTCTGCCGCCACGCGAATCACGGCCGACTACCAGGTGCCCTACCTCGCCCATGCGACCATGGAGCCGCAGACCTGCACCGCCCATGTGGCGGGCGGGCGGGCCGAAGTCTGGGCACCGACGCAGAACGGCGAAGGCACGGCCCAGGTCGTGGCGCAAACGCTGGGCCTTGATCCCTCCAGGGTGGTCGTCCACAAGTGCCATCTGGGCGGCGGCTTCGGCAGGCGCGGGCTGTCGCAGGACTGGGCGCGCCAAGCCGTATTGATCGCGAAGGCGGTGGGCCAGCCTGTCAAGATGATCTGGACGCGCGAAGAAGACATGCAGCACGACTTCTACCGGCCTATGGTCGTTGCCCGGCAGACCGCGGGACTGGACAGCAACGGCCGCCTGGTCGGCTGGAAGATACGCCTGTGCGGCTCGTCCATCTTCGCCAGCCTGGCGCCTCACTTCATGCGCAACGGCCAGGACCTCTCGATGATGAACAGCCTGCACAAGGCCGACATGGGTTATGCCGTTCCCGCCCTGGATGTCGGCTACGTGATGCGCAACACCGCCATTCCGGTCGGCTTCTGGCGCGCCGTGAACTACTCTCAGAACGGCTTCTTCCGCGAGACCTTTGTCGATGAACTCGCGCACGCCAGCAAGCAGGACCCTTACCAGTTTCGCCGCACGCTGCTGGCGCAGGCGCCGCGCACGCTGGCCGTGCTGGACGAGGCGGCGCGCCGCGCCAACTGGGGCAAGGCACCCGCGGGTGTTCATCAAGGCATCGCGGTCGTCGAGTTCGACGATGCGTTGTGCGCCCAGGTGGTGGAGCTTTCGGTCGACAAGGACGGCCGCGTCAAGGTGCACCGCGTGGTCTGCGTCGTCGACCCGATCTTTGCCGTGCATCCCGACACCATCGTGGCCCAGATGGAAGGCTGCATCATCCAGGCCCTGGGCGCGGCGCTGACCGGCGAGATCACCTTCAAGGCCGGGCGGACCGAGCAAAGCAATTTCCACGACTATCCGCTGCTGCGCATCCATGAGACGCCGCGTATCGAAACCCATGTGTTGCCAAGTGGAACTGACCCCGGCCAGCCTTGGGGCGGAGTAGGCGAAACGGGGCTGCCGCCCCTGGCGCCAGCGCTGCTGAACGCAGTGTTCGCCGCGACCGGCCAGCGTGTGCGATCCTTGCCTCTCAAACACCATACGCTGCGGCCGGCGTAGGCCGTAGCGGGGATGAATCGGCTTCTAGCGGACGCCGCGTGGCCGCTTTGCCTTCGTGATCGTCGCCAGGCTCTTCGCGAGATCGATGAAGGCCCGCAGCTTCGGCTGACTCTGCATCGCAGCCGGAAAATAAAGAAACAACCCGGCGTCTCGCGGGATGAACTCCTCGAACATCAGTTCAAGCTCGCCACGCTCGACTTCCTCTGCCACCTCCATTTCCCCCACGAAGGCGAGGCCAAGGCCACGCTTCGCGAGCCGGACGGCCGCCAGCCGGTCGTCGACGATCAACTGCTCGGGCATCCGGACCTTGATGGTCTTGCCGTTGCGTTCGAACTCCCAGATGTAGAGCGACCGGCTCGTCGGAAAGCGGTACAGGACCGCCTTGTGCCGCGGCAGGTCTTCGAGCCGCTTCGGCCGGCCGGCCTTCGCCAGATAGGCAGGGCTTGCGGCGATGGCCCAACGGTTCTCCGACGTCAGGCGGATAGCGACCATGTCCCGGTCGATCGACTCGCCGAGCCGGACGCCAGCGTCGAAGCCTTCAGCGACGAGGTCCACGAGAACATCGTTGAGCGAGATGTCGAGCTTGACCATGGGGTACAGCTCCTGGAACCGCTCCAGGATGGGCTCGAGCAGGCGCTCCATGGCCATGTGCGGCACGGTAAGCCGCAACGTGCCGGTTGGCTGGCACGAGTTGGGCCACGCTGAGGGCCTGCAGCGCGTCGCTGACCTCGTTGGCCGCGCGATCCAGGCGCTGATAGAGCTCCGCCCTCGCCTCTGTCAGCCGGACGCGGCGCGTCGTGCGCTGGAACAGTTTGGTCTGATAGCGCGCCTCCAGCGCCCGGATCGTCCAATCCATTCCACCGCACAAGAACCGAAAGGATAGAACCATGACCAAGATTGCACTCATCACCGGATCGAGCCGCGGCCTCGGCCGCAGCATGGCGCTCAACATCGCCCGCCACAGCGGCGATGTCGTCGTAACCTACAACGCCAGCAAGGATGCGGCCGACGCGGTCGTCGCCGAAGTCACGAAGCTCGGCCGCAAGGCCGTCGCCCTCAAGCTCAACGTCGAGGATGTCGCTGGCTTTCCCGCCTTCGTCGAGGCCTTCAAGGCCGCGCTTGGCAAGACGTTCGGCCGCGACAACTTCGACCGCCTCGTCCATAACGCCGGCTACGGCGAGTACGGGCTGATCCCGGACGTGAGCAGCGAAGCGTTCGACCGCATGGTCAACGTCCACTTCAAGGGCCCGTTCTTCCTGACCCAGGCCCTGCTGCCGCTGCTTGCGAACGGCGGCCGGATCATCAACATCTCGACCGCGTTCACGCGTACTTCCTCGCCGGGCTGGTCGGTCTATGCGTCCGCCAAAGGCGCGCTTGAGGTGCTGACGCACTTCCAGGCGGCCGAACTGGGCGCGCGAGGCATCACCGTCAACACCGTCGCGCCGGGTGCGATCGAGACGGACTTCGGCGGTGGCGCGCTCAAGAACATGCCGGACATTCAGAACTACTTCAAGAGCATCACCGCGCTCGGGCGCACCGGCCAGCCCGACGACGTCGGCGCCATGGTGGCGAGCCTGTTGTCGGACGACAACCGCTGGATCAACGCCCAGCGGATCGAAGTGTCGGGCGGCGCGCTGATTTAAGCGCCGCTCAAGTCGGGGGCGGCGACCGCCACCTCGGCCTCCTGGCACCCCCAATCCACAGAAAGAAATACCGCAATGGACTTTACCGAACAGAACTGGGCAATCAGTCTGGAAAGACTTTCGCCATCACGGGCGCCAACACCGGCCTCGGCTTTCAGACGGCGCGCGCCTTGGCCATGAAGGGTGGGAAGGTCATCTTGATGTGCCGTTCCGAGCCCCTTGCGCGGGCCGCAATGGACGCCATCCGGAAGCACGCACCCAGGGCCGACCTGAAGTTCGTACCGCTGGACTTGGCGGACCTGGACTCCGTTGCCGCAGCGGCCGTGATCCTGTTGCGCGAACCGAAGATCGACGTGCTGATCAACAACGCGGGGCTGATGGTTCCACCACTGCAGCGAACCCGTCAGGGCTTCGAAAGCCAGATGGGGGTGAATCACTTCGGGCACTTCGCCCTCACCGGCCGATTGCTGCCCAAGTTGATGGCCGACGGCACGCGAGTCGTGGTTCTTTCCTCCGTCGCGCACAAGAAGGGCTTCATCAACTTCGAAGACGTCAACGCCCATAAGCACGATGACGCCTCCAAGCAGTACGCATCGAGCAAGCTCGCCAACCTAGTCTTTGCCCTGGACCTGAACGCCCGACTGGCCACCCAGGGCACCAAGGCGATCTGCGTTGCCGCCCACCCGGGCCTGGCGGATACGGAGCTGAGCCGCTATTTACCCAAGTGGGTGAAGATCTTTCTCCCCGTGCTGCGTCCCCTGGTCAACAGTGCTGCCAGCGGTGCGTGGCCGACGCTGCTGGCCGCCACGGACGAGCACGCACGGGGCGGGGAGTATTACGGGCCTTCGCGAAGGGGGAGACCGCGGGACCGGCCACCCATGCTCACATCGATCAGCGTGCAAAGGACCCCGATGTCGCCAAGCGGCTCTGGGACCTTTCGATCGAGATGACGAAAGTAAAGCCGTTCCTGTGAGCGCAACGTCTGGGGTCTGGGGTGAGGGCCATTCAACGATAAATCTTCTTCACAACCCCTCACGTCACAGAACAAGGACGACTGCAGCAGCGGGCCAGCCTGCCGACGAGCCAGCGCCGTCGGTGGGGAACAGCTTGGCGCCTTCATGCATGCGTGGCGCCAGGAGTGCTTGAGATTGCGTCAGCCGTAGCGGGCCAGGAACATGTCCACCGAGGTTTCTGCGACCTGCTGTTGCTGGGCCGGCGTGAGTGGCGGCTGGCCCAGGGCGATCTGCGGCCAGAACGCGAAGCCCTTGACCAGCCCTTGCAGCTGCATCGAGGCGAAGACGGGATCGCTTGCCTTCAGCCTGCCATCACCCGCGGCGGCACGAATCCAGACCGTCAGACCTTCCTCGCGGTCACCCATGCGCGCAATCATCTCTTGCGCGCGTTCTGGTGAATGAATGCCCGCAGCAATCGCCACCCGCGCCAAGTCAGCAAAATTCGGGTCATGCAGCAAGCGAAGCTTCTGCGAGACCAGTTCCAGAAGCTGCGCTCGCAGCGGGCGGTCGCTGCGATAGGCCAGGTCGAGCCCTTCCGCGATCCGCTCCGAGAGCTGCTGAATGATCTCCGCGAACAGGGCTTCCTTGCTCGGGAAGTGGTTGTAGACGGTCCGCTTGGACACCCCCGCGCTGGCGGCTACCCGATCCATGCTGGTGGCTTCGTAGCCAGATTGTCTGAATTCGACGACGGCGGCGTCGATGATGGCCGCGCGCTTGCGGTCGGTTAGCCGGGAGAGGGTAGGGGAGGTGTTCACAAAAATATTTTACACCGATGGGTTTACTTTTTGATAACTGGAAACTACACTGTGTAGTGTGCATTTCAAATACCCACCCATGACCATCCCGTCCACCCCGGTCCGCCGTGCTTTCCGCCTGGTACGCCGGGGTGCCATCCTTCTTGGAGTCCTCATCGTGATCGCTTGCCAGTATTCCGTCATAAAAACCAATCTCCCCCTGGTGGACTACGCCGTCTCGCCGCAGGCTGCGGACGGCCGGTTCCGCAATCCGGTGCCCAAGCCGGTCGACGGCGTGCTCAAAACCTTGGGCCTCATCTGGGACGTCCTGCTGAACAAGCCCGCCGACACGGTTCCGGCTGCGGCGTTGCCCGTCGATACACTCACCCGCGCCCAGCTCGAGGCGGCGCCCGATCGGAGCTTGTTCCGGCTCGGTCATTCGACGATATTGATCAAGCTGCGCGGCGGCTTCTGGATCACCGACCCGGTCTTCGCCGAACGTGCTTCGCCGGTGCAATGGGCGGGGCCCAAGCGCTTTCACGCGCCACCCATCGCCCTGGAAGACCTGCCGCCGCTGCGCGGCGTGATCCTCTCGCACGACCATTACGACCACCTCGATCGCGAGACGGTGCTGAAGCTCGCTGGAACGACCGGTGTATTCCTGACCCCGCTCGGGGTGGGAGACCGGCTGATTGCATGGGGCGTGAACCCCGCGAAGGTGCGTCAGTTCGACTGGTGGCAGAGCATAACCATCGATGGCCTGCAGTTCACGGCCACGCCGGCTCAGCATTACTCTGGACGCGGCTTGTTCGATGGCAACAAGACCTTGTGGGCGTCCTGGGTGATCGTCGATGACGCAGTCGGCGACAGCGCGGGGCACGATCTTCGGCTGTTCTTCAGCGGCGATACCGGCTACTTCGACGGTTTCAAGGAGATCGGGCGACGCTTCGGGCCCTTTGACGTGACCATGCTCGAGACGGGCGCGTACAACACGGAATGGCCCTATGTACACATGCAGCCCGAGCAGACCGTTCAAGCGCACCTGGATTTGCGCGGTCGTTGGCTGGTGCCGATGCACAACGGCACCTTCGACTTGGCCATGCACAGTTGGACCGAGCCCTTCGAGCGCGTCCTGGCGCTGGCCAATGACCGCGGCATCCCGCTGGCGACTCCCCGCATGGGCGAACGCCTCGAGCTAGGTTCACCGCATGGGACCACGCGCTGGTGGCATAGGGCGGTCGAGGCGTCGACTTTGGCGCCAAGCACAAGCTGACTTGACGTCTTGTGGCGAATGTAGTCCTGAAAATTTCAACGTTACGTGACCGTCTGGTCATTCACATTTAAAGGAGAGTGAATATGTCTAAAGTATGGCTTGTTACAGGGAGTGGCTCCGGCTTGGGCCGGGCCATCACAGTGAAAGCGCTGGAGGCGGGTCATCGTGTCGTTGCGACTGCGCGCGACGTGCGCCAGTTGGATGACTTGGTTAAGTCCTATGGATCTCGCGTCATGCCGGTCCGTCTCGATGTTACCGATGAGCGAGAGAGCGTCGCCGCCGTAGACGTTGCCATCTCAGCTTTTGGACGCCTTGATGTTCTCGTCAACAATGCAGGGTTTGGTGAAACACGGCCGTTTGAAGAGGTCTCGTCGGACGATTTTCGTCGTGTGGTGGAAACCAATTTCTTTGGTGTCGTGAACCTCACGCGGGCTGCCCTTCCTGCGATGCGCCAACAGCGGAGCGGTCACATCATCCAGATTTCTTCCGTCGGTGGTCGGTCTGCCTTGGCAGGCAACGCTGCTTACATTGCTTCCAAGTGGGCGGTGGGTGGTTTTGCCGAAACAATCGCTCTTGAAGCCGCAGCGTTTGGTGTCAAAGTGACCGCACTCGAACCAGGCGGCATGCGCACCAATTGGGGTAAGCGAGCATTTGGACGCGTGCCTCCCATGTTGCCGGACTATGAAGCCTCGGTTGGGGCAACTGTCCGGCAACTAGAAGCATATTGGGGCAATGAACCCAGCGATCCAGAAAAGGTTGCGCTGGTTGTCGTTGGTGTCGCTGGAACTGATCGTCTGCCGCCCCACATCCTTCTCGGCTCAGATGCATTCCAAGGTGCACTTGGCGCTGACGCAGCGAGACATGCCGCTGCTGAGCGGTGGAAGACGGTAAGCGCATGGACGGACATTGCTTCCGAGGGGCCGCTGCCCGATTTTCCTTCCGAGTAATGGAGCGAGTCGGAGCGAGCCCTGCCACCGGATCCATGAAAGCTATTGCGGATTTCATCGTGAATGACACCTTGAGCAACCCAAAGTGCCGCCAGAACATACCCCGGGACCGACAGCGTTGTTGTGCTGGAGCCGAACGTCCTGTGTATCGATGATGAGGTTTTCAACAGGATCACCCCAAAGCGACCCTTGTGTGCGCCGCCTCCAAGACGAGAAGTCATTCTGCGGGAGGCATTGCTTGAAAGGTCGCCGTTTCCCGGCTGGGCACGAGTCCCATCGCGTTCCAGTCGCCTTCGTGCCTTTTCAGTGCAATGTCCCCCAGGGCAAGCCAATGCTCCTTGAAGATGTTGATAAGGGCTTCGTAAGTCGGGGTCCCCGCCTTGGGCATGGGAATGTCTTTTGCACGAAGAGCGGTGTGTGCGAGTTTCGAAACTTCGGCGGAAAGGTCGAAGTCCGGGTTGTCGTTCAAGCCATCACGTAGAGAAATCTTTGGCGTGTGTTCTCCCCAGGCATGTCCCGATTCCCAGCCGGTAGTGGGGCCATCAGCAATCCATCGGCTGAAGTCCCCGGTGGCTTCCATCTTCGCGAGTTCTGCTTGGTACCAGTGTGCTGCAAACGCTTGAATGTCGGGCACGGACATGACCGTTACGCCATTCAGTTGCACCCTTGCAGTTGCAAATGCAGATTCGCTCTTCGCCCATTGCTCTGCGAACAAGGCTTTGGCCTCTGTAGGCTCGCGGGTGTTTAATGATCGCTTGTACTCTCGTCCGAGGAATGATCGAAGTTCCGGCGGAACCTTGCGGCGCAGATAGTAAATCCCGGTGTCAGGATGCTTGAAAGGCTGAGCCATAAAGGAGCGACGACGAGGTGCTTGGAAGCCGCAAATTTTATGTGTCGAAAGTGTCACGGTGTACCTGCTCGGTGTACCAAACCAAGGGACTAACGCGACGCCAGAAGTACAAAAGCCCTCGACTCCGTTAAGAATCAAGGGCTTGTACGTTTGGTGGCCTGGGGCGGAATCGAACCACCGACACAAGGATTTTCAATCCTCTGCTCTACCGACTGAGCTACCGGGCCTGAGCCTTCAATTATATATCAAACCAAACCACGTTTTCCACGGCCGAGGTCGACGCCGAGTTGTTTTAGTTTGCGATAGAGGTGGGTGCGCTCCAGGCCGGTCTGTTCGGCGACGCGGGTCATGGAGCCGCCTTCTTGCGCAAGGTGGAATTCGAAGTAGGCTTTTTCGAAGCCGTCGCGGGCTTCGCGCAGGGGTTTGTTGAGGTCGAAGGCCTGACGCGCTTGCGGGCCGAGATCGGCCATCGTCATCATGGCGGGTGTGTTCTGGCCGATGACCATGTCGGCGATGTCTTGCCGGTCTTCGATGGTGGTGATGGGGGCGTTGCGGCCCAGGGGCGAGGCGACTGGGCGCGCGGGCGTGCGGGCCAGGGCTTGTTCGACGGCCTTCAGCAGCTTTTGCAGCGTGATGGGTTTTTCGAGGAACGAGTGTGCGCCGATCTTGGTGGCCTCGACGGCGGTGTCGATGGTGGCGTGGCCGCTCATCATGATGACGGGCATGGTGAGTGCGCCGGTGGACGACCATTCCTTGAGCAGCGAGACACCATCGGTGTCGGGCATCCAGATGTCGAGCAGCACCAGGTCGGGTCGGTTGCGAAGGCGCGCTGCGCGGGCCTGTGCGGCGTTTTCAGCCAGTTCGATGGTATGGCCTTCGTCGTTCAGGATTTCCGAGAGAAGGTCACGGATGCCCAGTTCGTCGTCGACCACCAATATGTTTGCCATGTGAAATCGGATCCCGATAGAAATAATGCGAGGTAACTGGTGTCTGTAGCAATTTGTTGCTAGATCGCCACATTTTGACTGATGGCGAATGATAACGACACTTGGGCCCCTTCGATGACGCCATCAGCAAGTCTGTTGGTGAGGTCGATGCGTGCGCCGTGTTCGTCGGCGATTTTCTTGACGACGGCCAGGCCCAGGCCTGTGCCGCGTGCCTTGGTGGTGACGTAGGGTTCGAAGGCGCGCTTGAGGATGTGTTCGGGAAAGCCGGTGCCGTGGTCCAGCACCACCAGGCGCACGCGTTGCACCGAGGGAATCCACTGTGTGCGCAGCACCACGGCGGCGCGGTCGGCATCGGGGCTGGCCTTCTGGGCGGTTTCGGTGGCGTCCTGTGCGTTCTGCAGCAGGTTGTGGATGACCTGGCGCAGTTGCTGCGCATCGCCCAGGATCAGCGGGCAATCGGGGTCGAGGTCGGTGCGTACGGCAACGGTGGCGTTGTCGAAGTCGTAGAGCTGCAGGATTTCCTGCACCAGCGCGTTGAGGTCTACCGGCTTGAGTTCGGCAGCGGGCAGGCGGGCGTAGTCGCGGAATTCGTTGACCAGGCGCTTCATGGCGTCGACCTGGTCGACGATGGTCTTGACGGACTTTTTGAGCAGTGCCTGGTCGGCGCCTTCAACCTTGTTTTCCAGCTTCATCTCCAGGCGTTCGGCCGAGAGCTGGATCGGGGTCAACGGGTTCTTGATCTCATGGGCCAGCCGGCGCGCCACCTCGCCCCAGGCCTGCGAACGCTGGGCCGAGACGATCTCGGAGATGTCGTCGAAGACCAGCAGCCGCGTCGCGTCCGGCAGCTCGGCACCGCGCGCGACCAGGGTGATCGCGTCGTGCGAAAACGGCGACTGCGTGGCGTGCAGCTCGAAGGACTGCTGCCAGTGGTCCAGGCCGTGCTGGCCGCGTTCGCTGAGAAAGAGCTCGAACTGCGCCTGCACGCGTTCGGCAAAGGCCTCCAGGCCGGCCACGCCGGCCAGCGGCCGGCCTTCGTGCGCGGCCAGGGGCACACGCAGGATGCGGGTGGCGCCGGGGTTGGACGATTCGATGGCGCCCTGGGCATCGAGCACGATCACGCCGGCGGTGAGGTTGTCCAGGATGGTCTGCAGGTTGGCGCGCGCGGCCACCACCTGGGCCATGCTCAGGTCGACGGCATTGCGGGCGTCGGCCAGCTGCTGGGTCATTTCGGCGAACGATCGCGTGAGGCCGCCGAGTTCGTCCTTGCCCTGCAGCACGGCCTTGGGGGTGAGGTCGCCGCCGGCCACCTGGCGCACGCCGTCGGCCAGCAGCAGCAGCGGCCGCGCCAACTGGTTGCCCAGCAGCACGGCCAGCAGCACCGCGCCGAATACGGCCAGGAACAGGCTCAGCGTGAGGGTGCCGATGTACATGCGCTTCAAGCCATTGCGGGCCAGCGCGCGTTCCTGGTATTCGCGGTTGGCGGCCTGCACGGCCAGCGCGTCGTTCACCAGTTGGGGCGGCAGGCTTTGCACGACCTGCAGGAAACGCGGCTCGGCCAGCAGGCCGACGTTGGTCGAGGGCACCAGCGCAATGGCCTTGATGTGGGCCTTGGGTGCAGGCGAGCCGCCGGTTTCGTCGAAGCCTTCGACGATCGCCATGGAGCGCTGCGTGCGGACCAGCCGCAACTGCTGCGCACTGGGCCGCTCCGGGTTGAGCAGGAATCTGGACTGGCCGACGCTGGCGATCATCTGGCCGGTACTGCTCCACAGCACCACGTCGTTCACGGCGAGCTGGTCGCGGATGCGCTCCAGCGTCAGCCCGGCGGCGGCGTCGGGGGTTTCGCCGAGCAGGGCGCTGGCGCCGCGGGCCTTGCTGGCAAGGTCGTTGGACAACACGTCGAGCGTGGTGCGGCCGAGGTTCACACCGGCGTCGAGCGCGCCTTCGACCTTGACGTCGAACCAGCTTTCGATCGAGCGCGAGACGAACTGGTAGGACACCACGTAGATCAGCAGGCCGGGGGCAAGCCCCACCAGCGCGAAGATCATCGCCAGCTTGACCAGCAGGCGGCTGCCGAATTTGCCGCGGCGCAGGCGCAGCAGCAGGCGCAGCCCGATCCACACGATCACCGCCAGCAGCACGCCGGCCACCACCATGTTGATGACGAACAGGCGCGCGTAATTGCGTTCGTAGAGTTCGCGGTTGTTGGTCGACAGCGTCAGCAGGAACAGCAGCACCAGCCCGACGGCGATCACGGCGGCAGCGCCGATGCCCATGGCCCAGCGCAGGGCGCGCGAGTTCTGCAGGTTGCGGCGCGAGACGGGTTCGGCGGGCGGTGTGCCGCGCGCGTTCACTTGGCGCTGCTTTCGAAGGCCAGGCGCAGGCTACGGCTGACCGAAAGGCTCCAGTCGGAATGGCCGACGGCGCCGATCTGGAACGGACGCGGCAGTTGCGACACGTCGAGCCGGAAGCTGAATTCGACGTGCAGCCGGGCCTCGGGGTCGACCTCGGTCACCTCGGCCACATCGGCGATCTTCCAGCGTGCGAAGCGCTGCAACGAAGCCAGCGCGTCGGGCAGTGAATCGAAGCTCTGGCTCAAGGTCACGCCCAGGCCCGAATTGCCGATCGGCGTGGGCGACACATTCAGCCGCCAGCGCCGGGTCAAAGGCTGGAAGGACAGGCGCATGTGGCGGGCTTCGCTGCTGAGCTTCTGGTCGGTCCAGTACCAGCGGTCGCGAAAGAGCTCGGCCTCGGCCACGAAGTACATCGGAATGCCCTTGCGCAGCGCGTCTTCCACCGGCGGGCTGAGATCGAACTTCAGGTTGGCTGTGAGAAACACGCCGCCATCGCTCCAGTCGAGCTGCATCTGCTGGACCTCGATCGGCGTGGTCTGCGCGTGCGTCGGCGCGGCGAAGCCCAGGGCTGCGCCAGCGAAAAGACAGACGCAGGTCAACCAGGCGACCGTTTTAGAGCGCACGTTTTTCCAGCAGGGCGTAGAAGAAACCGTCGTTGTCACCCAATGGATTGTGTGGGAACGAGCCCCCATCCACCCCGTTTTGGGGCATTAAATGGCCGGGAGACGGCTTGAATACGGCGTCGGTGTGGCGTGTTAGAAACGTTTCTATCTGTTCCCGGCCTTCGGCCTGGAACACCGAGCAGGTGCAATAGACCATGCGTCCGCCGGGGCGCAGCAGCGGCCAGAGCCGGTTCAGCAGCTTGGCCTGGATGGCGGCCAGCTGGGCGATGTCGCTCTCGCGGCGCAGCCAGCGCACGTCCGGGTGGCGGCGCACGATGCCCGAGGCGGTGCAGGGCGCGTCGAGCAAGATGCCATCGAACAGCTGGCCGTTCCACCAGGTATCGGGGTTGCCGGCATCGGCGGCCACCACTTCGGCGCTCAGGCCCAGGCGCTGCAGCGTCTGGTGGATGCGCTGGCAGCGTTCGGCGTCGATGTCGAGCGCGGTCACCTGGCCATAGGCCATCTCCAGCAGGTGCGCGGTCTTGCCACCGGGGGCGGCGCAGGCGTCGAGCAGGCGCAGGGGCTGGCTGGTGTCGAGTTCGCTCAGCAGCAGCGGCGCGGCCAACTGGGCGGCGGCGTCCTGGACCGAGAAGGCGCCGGCGTCGAAACCGGGGATCGCCTGCACCGGATGAGGGGCGTCCAGTTGCACGCCGCTGGCGGCCACCGGCTTGGCGCCGAGGCCCGCTGCGGCGAGCGTCTGCAGAAACTGCGCCACGGTGGCATGGCGCTGGTTGACCCGCAGGGTCATGGGCGCGTGGCGGTTGTTGGCGGCCAGCACGGCCTGCCAGTTGTCGGGTTGTTCTTTCTTCAGGCGCTGGATCCACCAGCGCGGGTGGTTCCAGACGGCTACCGGATCGCGTTCGCTGATCGTCACCAGATCGTCCCGCTCGCGCAAAAAGCGGCGTAGGCAGGCGTTCAGAAAGCTGGCCTGGGCCTTGGCCGGGCCGCGGTTGGCGGCTTCCACCGCCTGGTTGACCAGGGTGAAGGCTTCATAGGGCGCGTCTTCCGGGCGCCAGGCCAGGGCCAGCGCCAGGCACAGCAGGGCGTCGGCCTTGGGTGGCGGCGTGCGGTTGGCCAGCAGGCTGCGCAGCACTTCGGCGCGGCCGAGGTGGCGCAGCGCATGGAACACCAGCGCCTGCACGCCGGGGCGCAGGCTGGTTTCGACGGCGGCCAGCACGGGCGTGGCGGAGGCACCTTCGCGGATGGCCTGCAGCACGCTGGCCGCGGCTTGCAGCTGGCGCCACAGCGGCACCGGGGTTGCGGAAGACTTGGCGTTGGAAGTTGGATGGTTCAAGCGAGGATGTCGGTCCGGTTGCCGCGGGCCTGGTGAAGAGCGTCAAAAATCGTCCAGGGCGAGCGCACGTGCGGGCGCGATGCCAGGGTCGGCGAAATGTAGCAGGTGTTTGTCAAGCGTCGGTACGGGGCCCGGGGGAGGGGAGCAGCAGTGCGCCGGCTTTGCGAAAACCGAACAGCCAGGCCAGCAGCGCCGCTGGAAACTGCATGACAGCGGCGTTGTAGAGGCCCACGGCGGCGCCAAATTCTTGCGCGGCCTGTGCGGCCTGGCGCTGGATGTCGTCCCACTGGGCCAGTGTGGTGGCGGACAGGCTGGGCTCGGGGGCGGCCTGGTCTTCATCGGCGATGCGTTGCCAGGCCATGCGCAGCACGGCGCTGGCCGCGCCCAGGGCGGCCATGGCTTCGGCGTCCAGCGGCTTGATCCGCGCCACGGCCAGCGACGCGGCAAATTGCGTGGCGGCGCCGTGCACTCCCGCCCAGGGCGGCAGGCCTGTGGAGATGGGCACCGCCGCGTCCGTCGGCGTCGGCTGCACTACCGCGACCAGTGCCGGCGCCACCGTCACCACGTGTTCGGTGAAGCGCTGCAGCTGCTGGCCGAGCGTGGTGAAGGCGCGCAGCGCGTCCGAGCGCAGGCGCACCATCCGGTTGTAGGCGCCGACGGCCCAGAACAGCAGCACGGCGCACACGCTCCACCAGAGCAGGTGTCCGGAAATCACGATGCGCCCTCTGGCGCGGCAAACAGTTTCAGCATGGGGTGCACATAAAAAAACACCTCAAATTCACGGGTGTGAACTTGAGGTGTCGTCACGCCGGTTGGCGGTCAGCGGGGGGACTGCGCGGCCTTATTCGCCGGCTGCGCCTTCACCCGTGTCGGACACGGCGGTTTCTTCCTGGGCGCTGGCCAGTTCGGCGGCTTCGGCTTCGGCAATGGCGCGGCGCTCGGCGTCGTCCATCAAGTCCTTGGCCTTGCGTGCCTGGTGGTAGGCCATGCCGGTACCGGCCGGGATCAGGCGGCCCACGATCACGTTTTCCTTCAGGCCACGCAGCTCGTCGCGCTTGCCCATGATGGCCGCTTCGGTCAGCACGCGGGTGGTTTCCTGGAAGGAAGCCGCGGAGATGAACGAGTCGGTCGACAGCGAAGCCTTGGTGATACCCAGCAACAGGTTGGTGTACGTGGCGGGGATCTTGTCCTCGCCGCGCAACGCGTCGTTGGTGTCCAGCATTTCGCTGCGTTCGACTTGTTCGCCGCCGATGTAGCCGGAGTCTCCGACGCTTTCAACCACGACACGGCGCAGCATCTGGCGCACGATCACTTCGATGTGCTTGTCGTTGATCTTCACACCTTGCAGGCGGTAGACGTCTTGCACTTCGTCGACGATGTAGCGGGCCAGTTCTTCCATGCCCAGGAGGCGCAGGATGTCCTGCGGATCGGCCGGGCCGTCCACGATCGATTCGCCCTTGTTGACCACCTGGCCTTCGTGCACCAGGATGTTCTTTTCCTTGGGGATCAATTCGTCCCAGACCTTGCCTTCCGGATCGGTGATCTGCAGGCGGACCTTGCCCTTGGTTTCCTTGCCGAACGACACGGTACCGGTCATTTCGGCCAGCATGCCCTTGTCCTTCGGCGTACGGGCTTCGAACAGCTCGGCCACACGTGGCAGACCGCCGGTAATGTCGCGGGTCTTCTGGCCTTCGACCGGAATACGCGCCAGCACTTCGCCCGGGCCCACTTCCTGGCCGTCGCGCACCTGCACCAGGGAGCCGATCGGGAAGCCGATGGTCACCGAGTGGTCGGTGCCAGGGATCTTCACTTCGTTGCCGGTGCCGTCGATCAGCTTGACCTGAGGACGAACGACCTTGGCGGCGCCGCGGCGCTTGGGGTCGATCACCACCATGGTGGACAGGCCGGTCACTTCATCGACCTGCTTCGCCACGGTCAGACCTTCTTCGACGTTTTCGAACTTGGTCGTACCGGCGAACTCGGTAATGATCGGACGCGTCAGCGGGTCCCACGAAGCCAGCAGCGTGCCGGCCTTGATCGGCTGGTCGGCCTTGACCGCCAGGATCGCGCCGTAAGGCACCTTGTGGCGTTCGCGCTCGCGGCCGTGTTCGGAGATGATGATCTCGCCCGAACGTGCAATCACCACCAGCTCGTGCTTGCTGTTGGTCACGTAGCGCATCGTGGCGTTGAAGCCGATGCTGCCGTTCGACTTGGCTTCCACGCTGGACGCCACGGCGGCGCGCGATGCGGCACCACCGATGTGGAACGTACGCATGGTCAGCTGCGTGCCGGGTTCACCGATGGACTGCGCGGCGATCACACCAACGGCTTCGCCGATGTTGATCAGGCCGCCACGGCCCAGGTCGCGGCCGTAGCACTTGGCGCAGATGCCGAAACGTGTAGCGCAGGTCAGGGCGGTACGCACCTTCACTTCGTCCACGCCCTGGGCTTCGAGTTCTTCGATGTTGTCTTCGTCGAACATCTCGCCGGCCTTCAGCACCACCGAGCGGTTTTCCGGGTGCAGCACATCATCGGCTGCGGTGCGGCCGAGCACGCGGTCGCGCAGCGATTCGATGACTTCACCACCTTCGACGATGGCGCGCATCAGCGAACCTTCGTGGGTGCCGCAATCGTCTTCGGTCACGACCAGATCCTGCGTCACGTCGACCAGGCGGCGCGTCAGATAGCCGGAGTTGGCCGTCTTGAGCGCCGTATCGGCCAGACCCTTACGCGCACCGTGGGTGGAGATGAAGTACTCCAGCACGTTCAGACCTTCGCGGAAGTTCGCGGTAATCGGCGTCTCGATGATCGAGCCGTCCGGCTTGGCCATCAGGCCCCGCATACCCGCCACCTGGCGGATCTGGGCGGCAGAGCCGCGGGCACCGGAGTCGGCCATCATGTAGATGGAGTTGAACGACTCCTGGTCCACTTCCTTGCCGTTGCGGTCCAGGACCTTCTGCTTGGACAGCTGGGACATCATCACCTTGGAGACTTCGTCGCCCGACTTGCCCCAGATGTCCACCACCTTGTTGTAACGCTCGCCGGAGGTCACCAGGCCCGAGACATATTGCTGCTCGATTTCTTTGACTTCCTTCTGGGCGCGTTCGATGATGCCGTGCTTTTCCTTGGGCACCAGCATGTCGTCGATGCAGATCGAAATGCCGGCCTTGGTGGCCAGGCGGAAGCCCGACTGCAGCAGCTTGTCGGCGAACACCACGGTTTCCTTCAAGCCGCACTTGCGGAACGACACGTTGATCAGCTTGGAGATTTCCTTCTTCTTCAACGCCTTGTTGATGTTGGAGAAGGGCAGGCCCTTGGGCAGGATTTCCGACAGCAGCGCGCGGCCGCCGGTGGTTTCCCACAGCTTGGTCGACGGCACGAATTCGCCAGTGGCCTTGTCCTTGGTGTACTCGGTCAGGCGCACGTTGATGCGTGCGTTCAGGTCGAGTTCACCCGCGTCGAACGCGCGGCGCACTTCGCCGGTGTCGGCGAAGACCAGGCCTTCGCCCTTGCCGTTGATACGGTCACGCGTCGTGTAGTACAGGCCCAGCACCACGTCTTGCGACGGCACGATGGAGGGTTCGCCGTTGGCCGGGAACAGGATGTTGTTCGAAGCCAGCATCAGGGTGCGGGCTTCCATCTGTGCTTCGACCGACAGCGGGACGTGGACGGCCATCTGGTCACCGTCGAAGTCGGCGTTGAATGCCGAGCAGACGAGCGGGTGCAGCTGGATGGCCTTGCCTTCGATCAGGATCGGCTCGAAAGCCTGAATGCCCAAACGGTGCAGCGTAGGCGCACGGTTCAGCATCACCGGGTGTTCCTTGATGACTTCTTCAAGAATGTCCCAGACCACCGGCGTGCCGGATTCGACTTCCTTCTTCGCGGCCTTGATGGTGGTCGCGATGCCCATGGCTTCCAGGCGCGAGAAGATGAACGGCTTGAACAGTTCGAGCGCCATCAGCTTCGGCAGGCCGCACTGGTGCAGCTTGAGCGTCGGGCCGACCACGATGACCGAACGGCCCGAGTAGTCGACGCGCTTGCCCAGCAAGTTCTGGCGGAAACGACCGCTCTTGCCCTTGATCATGTCGGCCAGCGACTTCAGTGCTCGCTTGTTGGCGCCGGTCATGGCCTTGCCGCGGCGGCCGTTGTCGAGCAACGAGTCCACGGCTTCCTGCAGCATGCGCTTCTCATTGCGCGCGATGATTTCCGGTGCCTTCAACTCCAGCAGACGGCGCAGACGGCTGTTGCGGTTGATGACGCGGCGGTACAGGTCGTTCAGATCGGAGGTCGCGAAGCGGCCGCCGTCCAGCGGCACCAGCGGACGCAGGTCCGGTGGCAGCACGGGCAGCACTTCGAGCACCATCCACTCGGGCTTGATGCCCGACTTCTTGAACGCTTCGAGCAGCTTCAGGCGCTTGGCGTTCTTCTTGATCTTGACTTCGGAGCCGGTCAGGTCGTTGCGCAGGCGTTCGATCGAGGCGTCGATTTCGATGCCTTCGAGCAAGTCGTTGATGCCTTCGGCGCCCATCTTGGCCACGAACTCGTCGCCGTATTCCTTGCGCTTGGCGTCATAGTCGTCTTCCGACATGATGCTGAACTTCTTCAGCGGGGTCATGCCGGGGTCGGTGACCACGTACGCTTCGAAGTACAACACGCGTTCGATGTCGCGCAGCGTCATGTCGAGCACCAGGCCCAGGCGCGACGGCAGCGACTTCAGGAACCAGATGTGCGCGCAGGGAGCTGCCAGGTCGATGTGACCCATGCGTTCGCGGCGTACCTTGGTCTGCGTGACTTCAACGCCGCACTTCTCGCAGATCACGCCGCGGTGCTTCAGGCGCTTGTACTTGCCGCACAGGCATTCGTAGTCCTTGATGGGGCCGAAGATCTTGGCGCAGAACAGGCCGTCGCGTTCGGGCTTGAACGTGCGGTAGTTGATGGTCTCGGGCTTTTTGACTTCGCCGAAAGACCATGAGCGGATTTTTTCAGGCGATGCCATCCCGATACGGATTGCATCGAAATGCTGATCGGGCGTGAATTGCTTGAACAGGTCGAGTAATGATTTCATGGGTTAAATCCTTTTTCTTTCCTGTGATTAGCTGCGTTCGAGTTCGATGTCGATACCCAACGAGCGGATTTCCTTGACCAGCACGTTGAACGATTCCGGCATGCCGGCTTCGATCGCGTGTTCGCCCTTGACGATGGATTCGTACACCTTGGTACGGCCCACCACGTCGTCGGACTTGACGGTCAGCATTTCCTGCAGGGTGTAGGAAGCGCCGTAGGCTTCGAGCGCCCACACTTCCATTTCCCCGAAACGCTGGCCACCGAACTGCGCCTTGCCGCCCAGCGGCTGTTGCGTCACCAGCGAGTAAGGGCCGGTGGAGCGGGCGTGCATCTTGTCGTCCACCAAATGGTGCAGCTTCAAGAAGTGCATGTAGCCGACGGTGGTCGTGCGTTCGAATTGCTCGCCGCTGCGGCCGTCGTAGAGCTGAGCCTGGGTACGGGCTTCGGTCAAGCCCTTGAGCTTGGCGATTTCGTCCGGATAACCCAGCTTGAGCATGGTGCGGATGTCTTCTTCGGACGCGCCGTCGAACACCGGTGTGGCGAAAGGCACACCGTGGGACAGGTTGGCGGCCATTTCCAGCACATCGGTATCGCTGAGCTGCGACAGGTCTTCCTTGCGGCCAGACTTGTTGTAGAGCTCGTCCATGAAGCTGCGCAGTTCGGACACCTTGGCCTCGGCCTGCAGCATGTCTCCGATGCGTTGGCCAATACCCTTGGCGGCCCAACCGAGGTGAACCTCGAGCACCTGGCCGACGTTCATCCGCGAAGGCACGCCCAGCGGGTTCAGGCAGATGTCGCACGGCGTGCCGTCGGCCATGTAGGGCATGTCTTCGACCGGAACGATCTTGGACACCACACCCTTGTTACCGTGGCGGCCGGCCATTTTGTCGCCAGGCTGCAGGCGGCGCTTGACGGCCAGGTAGACCTTGACCATCTTCAGCACACCAGCTGGCAGCTCGTCGCCTTGCGTCAGCTTCTTGCGCTTTTCTTCGAAGCCCAGGTCGAAGCTATGGCGCGTCTGCTCCAGCGAGTTCTTGATGGACTCGAGCTGGCTTGCCACTTCTTCGTCGGCCGGACGGATGTCGAACCAGTGGAATTTCTCCACCGACGACAGGTAGGCCTTGTCGAGCTTGGTGCCCTTGGACAGCTTTTGCGGGCCGCCGTTGGCGACCTTGCCGATCAAGAGCTTCTCGATACGGTCGAAGGCGTCGGCCTCGACGATGCGCAACTGGTCGTTCAGGTCCAGGCGGAAGCGCTTGAGTTCATCGTCGATGATCTGCTGGGCGCGCTTGTCGCGCGTGATGCCTTCGCGGGTGAACACCTGCACGTCGATCACGGTGCCTTGCGAGCCCTGGTCCACGCGCAGCGAGGTGTCCTTCACGTCGGAGGCTTTTTCGCCGAAGATGGCGCGCAGCAGTTTTTCTTCCGGCGTCAGCGTGGTTTCACCCTTGGGCGTGACCTTGCCGACCAGCGTGTCGCCAGGCATGACTTCCGCGCCGACGTAGATGATGCCGGACTCGTCCAGGCGGTTCAGCTGCTGCTCGGACAGGTTCGGAATGTCGCGCGTGATTTCTTCGGCGCCCAGCTTCGTGTCGCGGGCCATCACCACCAGTTCCTCGATGTGGATCGAGGTGTAGCGGTCGTCGGCCACGACGCGTTCGCTGATCAAAATCGAGTCTTCGAAGTTGTAGCCGTTCCACGGCATGAACGCGATCAGCATGTTCTGGCCGATGGCGATTTCGCCGAAGTCGGTGGACGCACCGTCGGCGATCACGTCACCCTTGACCAGCTTGTCGCCCTTCTTGACGATGGGGCGCTGATGGATGTTGGTGTTCTGGTTGGAACGTTGGTACTTGATCAGGTTGTAGATGTCCACACCGACTTCACCGGCGGCGGCTTCGGCGTCGTTCACGCGGATCACGATGCGGGTCGCGTCCACATAGTCGACGATGCCGCCGCGGGTCGCGGTGACCACGGTGCCGGAGTCGACCGCGGCGACGCGTTCGATGCCAGTGCCGACGAGTGGCTTTTCAGGGCGCAGCACAGGCACGGCCTGGCGCGACATGTTGGCACCCATCAAGGCGCGGTTCGCATCATCGTGCTCCAGGAACGGAACCAGCGAAGCCGCCACGGAGACGATCTGCGCGGGCGACACGTCCATGTACTGCACGCGTTCGGCGCCGACCAGAATGGATTCACCCTTTTCACGGGCGGACACCAGGTCGCCGATCAGCTTGCCGTCCTTGTCCAGGGCCGCATTGGCCTGGGCGATGACGTACTTGCCTTCTTCGATGGCCGACAGGTAGTCGATGTCCATCGTGACCTTGCTGTCGGCCACGCGGCGGTACGGGGTTTCGATGAAGCCGTATTCGTTCAGGCGGGCGTACAGGGCCAGCGAGTTGATCAGACCGATGTTCGGGCCTTCCGGCGTTTCGATCGGGCAGACGCGGCCGTAATGGGTCACGTGCACGTCACGCACTTCGAAGCCGGCGCGCTCGCGGGTCAAACCGCCCGGGCCAAGGGCCGAGACACGGCGCTTGTGGGTGATTTCGGCCAGCGGGTTGGTCTGGTCCATGAACTGCGACAGCTGCGATGCGCCGAAGAATTCCTTCAGCGCGGCCGAGATCGGCTTGCTGTTGATCAGGTCATGCGGCATCAACGGCTCTTGCTCGGCCTGGCCGAGACGTTCCTTCACCGCCTTTTCGATCCGTGCCAGACCGGCGCGGTACTGGTTTTCGGCCAGTTCGCCGACGCAACGCACGCGGCGGTTGCCCAGGTGATCGATGTCATCGACTTCGCCGCGGCCATTGCGCAGGTCGACGAGGATCTTGACCACGGCCAGGATGTCTTCGTTGGTCAGCACCATCGGGCCGGTGGCTTCGTCGCGGCCCATCTTGGCGTTGAACTTCATGCGGCCGACGCGCGACAGGTCGTAGGTGTCCGGGTTGTAGAACAGGCGCTGGAACAAGGCCTGCACCGCGTCTTCCGTCGGCGGTTCGCCGGGGCGCATCATGCGGTAGATGGCCACGCGGGCAGCGAATTCGTCCACGGTTTCGTCACCGCGCAGGGTTTGCGAGATGTAGGCGCCCTGGTCGAGTTCGTTGGTGTAGATGCACTGCAGCTCTTGCACGCCGGCGCCGCGCAGCTTTTTCAGCAGCGCTTCGGTCAGCTCGTCGTTGGCCTTGGCGATGATTTCGCCGGTGTCGCCGTCGACGATGTTCTTGGCGACCACGCGGCCGACCAGGAAGTCTTCGGGCACGCTGATGTGCGTCGTGCCGGATTGCTCCAGGTCACGGGTGTGGCGCGCGGTGACGCGCTTGTCCTTGGCCACGATGACCTTGCCGGACTTGTCGGTGATGTCGAAACGGGCGACTTCGCCGCGCAGGCGCTCAGCCACGAACTCCATCTGCGCGCCCGAGTCCATCAGGCGGAAGTTGTCGTTGACGAAGAAGTTCGCCAGGATCGATTCCGGCGTCAGGCCGATGGCCTTGAGCAGGATCGTGACCGGCATCTTGCGGCGGCGGTCGACGCGGAAGTACAGCACGTCCTTCGGATCGAATTCGAAGTCGAGCCAGGAACCGCGGTAGGGGATGATGCGTGCCGAGAACAAGAGCTTGCCCGAGCTGTGCGTCTTGCCCTTGTCGTGTTCGAAGAACACGCCAGGCGAGCGGTGCAGCTGGGACACGATCACGCGTTCCGTGCCGTTGATGATGAACGAGCCCTTTTCGGTCATGAGCGGCACTTCGCCCATGTAGACCTCTTGCTCCTTCACTTCCTTCACGACCTTCGATTGGGAGGTGGACGACTCGCGGTCGTAAATGATCAGTTGCACCTTGGCGCGCACGGCCGAGGCGAAGGTCAGGCCGCGGGTCTGGCATTCGCGCACATCGAACGCGGGCTTGGCGAGGTTGTATTCCACATACTTCATCTCCACGAAACCGTTGTGGGAGACGATCGGGAACGCGGCTTCGAAAGCGGCTTGCAAGCCTTCGGCAGTGCGTTTTTGCGGCGCGGCGTCAGCTTGCAAAAACGCGGTGTACGCGTCTTTTTGCATCTGCAGGAGGTAGGGGACTTCGAGCACGCTGTCGCGGCTGCCGAAATTTTTACGAATGCGTTTGCGTTCGGTGTACGTATAAGCCATGAGATCTCCGGGGCAAGGACTTGGGAGTCCTAGGGGTCCTGTCGAACTGTCGCGTCGGGCATCACACCCAACATTCTTGGCGGTTGGCCACTACCAACCATGGCGGACGATTGCGCGTTGCACGCAATCCGAACCAAGGCATCTTCTGCAGTCGGGGCCAGAAGACACTGAAAAACAGGCCAAATGAGGCAGGCTTTTCAGTGTGCTCTAACTTTGATGCCCACGTGGCGTAAGCCTCGGAGCAGACAAGTTATTTCACATTCAACAAGCACGAAAGGCTGGGGCCCCTTTCGGAGTCCCCAGCCCTGTCGAGAAGGTCGATTACTTCAGTTCGACCTTGGCGCCGGCTTCTTCCAGCTTCTTCTTGGCAGCGTCGGCGTCGGCCTTGGCAATGCCTTCCTTCACGTTCTTCGGTGCGCCATCGACCAGGTCCTTGGCTTCTTTCAGGCCCAGACCGGTGATTTCGCGAACGGCCTTGATGACCGACACCTTGTTCGCGCCTGCTTCGAGCAGAACGACGTTGAACTCGGTCTTTTCTTCAGCAGCAGGAGCAGCAGCGCCGCCGCCAGCAGCAGGAGCGGCCATGGCGGCTGCGCTCACGCCAAACTTCTCTTCGATGGCTTTCACCAGGTCGTTGAGTTCCATGACCGTCATGCTGTCCAGCGCGGTCAAAAATGCGTCTTTATCGAATGCCATTTTGATTTCCTAAATATTGGTTAAAACTGCGCCGGGCCATCAGGCTGCGGCTGCCTCGGGCGCTGCGGCAGCAGCTTCGGCTGCTGGTTCTGCGGCGCCTGCGCCTTTTTTCTCCGCCAACGCGGACAGCACACGGGCCGTACGCGAAATAGGCGATTGCATCAAGCCCAACAATTGCGCCAACAGCACTTCCTTCGAAGGAATGCTGGCCAACTGCTTCACGCCTGCGACGTCCAGGACTTTTCCACCGTAAGCGCCACCCCGAATCACCAACTTGTCGTTGGTCTTCGAGAATTCAGCCACCACTTTCGCGGCGGCAACAGCGTCTTCGGAAAAGCCGTAGATCAACGGACCGGTCATCTGGTCGGACACAACTTCAAAAGCACTGCCTGCGACAGCACGGCGGGCCAGCGTGTTTTTCAACACGCTGAGCGTTACGCCATTGCTGCGCGCGTTCGAGCGCAATTTGGTCATGTCAGCGACCGTGATGCCACGGTATTCCGCCATCACGAGCGTTTGAGCTTTAGCGGCGAGGCTGGTCACATCACTGATGACCGCTTCTTTCTCACTGCGATTCAGACTCAAGGTCTACTCCTTAAAAGTGTCGTCTGGCACAAAGCCATTCAACACACCACTCTGCAGCGACCAACTGTTCAGGAATCAAATCCATCTGCAGCGGGATCGCCATCTGCGTTGGCTCTCACTGATTAAGCACAGCAGGGCTGCACACCAACGGTCTTGGATGGCCCGGGCAAGCAGAAATTTCTTTCGCCCGCCCGGCCCACCACCTCAAGGCCTTTTTGCAAAGGCCCTGAATTTTTGCGATTACGCTGCGATGGTTTGTGTGTCCACGCGGACACCCACACCCATCGTCGACGAAATCGCGACTTTCTTCAAATACACACCCTTGCTGGTGGCCGGCTTGGCCTTGTTCAGCGCGTCGATCAGGGCGGCCAGGTTGCCTTGCAACTTGTCGGAGTCGAACGAACGGCGGCCGATGGTGCCGTGCACGATACCGGCCTTGTCGACGCGGAACTGCACTTGACCAGCCTTGGCGTTGCGGACGGCTTGCGCCACGTCCGGCGTGACCGTGCCGACCTTCGGGTTAGGCATCAGGCCGCGTGGGCCGAGGATCTGGCCCAGCGTACCAACGATACGCATCGCGTCAGGCGCTGCGATCACGACGTCGAAAGGCATGTCGCCAGTCTTGATGCGGGCAGCCAGGTCGTCCATGCCGACGATGTCGGCGCCAGCGGCCTTGGCTTCTTCAGCCTTGGCGCCTTGGGCGAAAACGGCCACGCGCTTGGTTTTGCCGGTGCCGTTAGGCAACACGACAGCGCCGCGCACGACTTGGTCCGACTTCTTGGCGTCGACGCCGAGTTGCACGGCCACGTCGATCGACTCGTCGAACTTCGCGTTAGCGCATTCCTTGATCAGCACCAGGGCGTCGCTCAGGGGGTACAGCTTGCCGCTGTCCACTTTGCCAACGAAGGCTTTTTGTTTCTTGGTCAGCTTGGACATTTAGACGCCCTCCACATTCACACCCATGGAACGGGCGGTACCGGCGATGGTGCGGACTGCGGCGTTCAGATCGGCGGCCGTCATGTCCTTCATCTTGGTCTTTGCAATTTCTTCGAGCTGGGCGCGCGTGATCTTGCCGACCTTGTCGCTGTGCGGACGGGCAGAACCCTTGTCCAGCTTGATGGACTTCTTGATCAGGACGGTCGCGGGCGGCGTCTTGATGATGAAGGTGAAGCTCTTGTCGGCAAAAGCGGTGATGACCACCGGCAGTGGCAGGCCGGGCTCGACACCTTGGGTCTGCGCATTGAATGCCTTGCAGAATTCCATGATGTTCAAACCGCGTTGACCCAATGCGGGGCCGATCGGTGGGGATGGGTTGGCCTTACCAGCTGGCACTTGCAGCTTGATGAAACCGACGATTTTTTTCGCCATTTCTTTACTCCTTACGGGTTTTAACGCCTTGAACCGTCACCATTGACCGTTCAGGCTCCCCGGGGTTGCGACTCGCTTCAAACATCCATGCCGAGTCGAAAAGCATGGAATCCAATCGATAACGGCCCCGAAAGGGGCCTGGTTCAAAATACGCCGATCAGGTCTTCTCGATCTGGCTGAATTCCAGCTCCACCGGGGTAGCCCGGCCGAAGATGGTGACCGACACGCGGACCTTGCTCTTTTCGTAGTTGACTTCTTCCACCGAGCCGTTGAAATCGGTGAAAGGCCCTTCCTTGACGCGGACCAGTTCGCCCGGCAGGAATTCGATCTTGTGGCGCGGCTTTTCGCTGCCTTCTTGCATCTGGCTCACGATCTTCTGCACTTCTGCTTCGGAGATCGGCGCCGGGCGGTTCTTCGCGCCGCCGACGAAGCCTGTGACTTTGTTGGTGTGTTTCACCAAGTGCCAGGATTCGTCGTCCATCACCATTTCCACGAACACATAGCCCGGGAACAGGCGGCGTTCGGTGGTCTTGCGCTGGCCATTCTTGATTTCGACCACTTCTTCGGTCGGCACCAGGATGCGCGCGAACTTGTCTTGCATACCCGACTGCGCAATGCGTTCGGTGATGTTGCGTTCCACCGCTTTTTCCATGCCCGAATAGGCGTGGACGATGTACCAGCGCAGGTCCGGATTGACCGGTGCCGCTGGTGTTGCGGGGGTATCGGGCGTTTCAGCCGCAGAAGTTTCCACGATGTCGGTCATTATTTTCTCCAGCCCAGAATCAGGTCATAAAACACCCACTCGAGTGTTTTGTCGGTCAGCCAGAGAAACAAGGCCATGATCACCACGAAGCCGAACACATACAGCGTCATCTGGACCGCTTCCTTGCGGGTGGGCCAGACGACCTTTTTGACTTCACGCCAGGAGTCGCGGCCGAAAGCGATGAGCTGCTTGCCGGGCTCGGAGACCACAAACACACCGACGGCTGCGGCCAGGCCCACGATCAGCACGCCCCACTGCACCAGCTGGCCTTGTTTGCCAAGAAGATAAAAGGCTGCCAGCGCGGCCAGCACCAAGGCAGCTGCCGCAGCGAGCTTGGCCTTGTCGGCGCCGGTACTGACAGTTTCAACTTGCGAAGTGGCCATTTTTGGCTGTTTCCTGAATCAAATACATGGTGTCCCTTGAGACACAGAAGCCCGTCAGGTCATGACGGGCTTGTTTTGCCACCTTAAACATCGGTTTAGGTGGCAGGGGCAGTAGGAATCGAACCTACAACCTTCGGTTTTGGAGACCGACGCTCTGCCAATTGAGCTATACCCCTACAGACTTCGCTTAAGCAAGAATCTTGGCAACCACACCGGCGCCGACGGTCTTGCCGCCTTCGCGGATGGCGAAACGCAGGCCTTCTTCCATGGCGATCGGGTTGATCAGCTTCACGGTGATGGTCACGTTGTCGCCAGGCATGACCATTTCCTTGCCTTCTGGCAGTTCGATGGCACCGGTCACGTCCG